>Ga0105047_10013248_pt1 | contig 13195 bp, 8 predicted proteins | sample MAT04_FD_78384 | JGI IMG/M metagenome (GOLD analysis project Ga0105047, IMG submission 78384) | Freshwater microbial communities from Lake Fryxell liftoff mats and glacier meltwater in Antarctica - MAT-04 (megahit assembly) | ecosystem: Environmental > Aquatic > Freshwater > Ice > Liftoff... | reverse complement strand
TCCCACCAACCGATATTTCCATTTCGCAGTGCGGCGGCGATCCATTTGCCGTCGGCCGAAATTGCGATTGGACCAGCGACCGCATCGGTCGACGGTGGCAGCACCATTGTGTGCCGTCCGTAAGCTGTATCCACAACTAGCAACTCGCTACGGGGGTCTCGATAAGCCATGACCACGCGCTTCGAGTCTGGGTGCCAGGCGATGGCAGACGGTGGCCCGATACCGGGGTTGTCAAATTCCAGGGAAGTACCGGTCGAAGCCGACCACACTGATAGTTTTTCATCGAGGATGATCGAGGCGACCGATTTGCCATCAGGGGATATCGCAGCGAGGCCCAACTCGACACTGGATGTTAACGGCGAAGCTTTCGGTGGCGGCGTCGCGATGTGCCACTGCTGGGGCGCATGACTGGGGCGAGTCACAACGAGCACGCGATCGTCGTCCGCGAACGCGAGCGCCGCGGCGGGGCGGCGGCGGGTCGAGTTCGAGCGGCCGGTCGCCGGTCACGTCCCACCGTCGCAAGGTGCCGTCGCGACCGACCGTGAACGCCAGCTTGCCGTTGCCCGCCCAGGCCACACCCGTCACCGCCCCGTCGTGCCCGGCAACGACCTCGCCCTGCTTGCCGGTATCGCGGGAAATAAAGCAGACCCGACCGTCGTTACACCCGACCAACACTCGCTTGCCGTCTGGGGAAAATGCCGCCTTCACCGGTGACGGGGCGAACTGGTGATCCGCCTGCATCGCCCCGGTCGTCCAGTCCCACACGCGCACCCGACCGTCGGCGACTGTCAGCACCGCATCATCGGCAAGGCTACGGTCGAACCCATCGAAGAACCAGTTCGACGCCTTCCAGGCGCGTACCTCGTCCCCGGTTTCGATGTTCCACACATGGACGTGGAAATTGTTGCAGGCTCCGATGGCGAACCGCCCGTCCCGACTGAACGCCGCGCGCGTGATCCAGTTGGTGCCCTGCGATTTGCCGGTGAACGCCTTCAGCATCTTCCCGTCCGTGGCCGAACGCAGTTTCAGTTCGTCGTATCGACCGGCGAGGGCGGTGTCGCCGGTCGGTGAGTAGCGCCAACTCACCACCCAATCCTGGTGCTCGCCGGCGGTCAGCACCGGGGTTCCGGAAGCCACCTCCCATGCCCGCGCCTTACGCTCCCACCCCTCCCCGTCGTTCGCGTTGACCAGCGCGGAGGCCGCCGCGAGGTGCTTGCCGTTCGGCGAGAAGGTCACATCGTATACCGGGTCGATGAAGCCTTCGAGCGTGCGGATCGGCTCGCCGGTGTCCGCCGACCAAAGACGCACCAGACGATCCATGCCGGCGGTGGCGACGATCTTACCGTCGGGGCTAACGGCGACGGCGTTCACCTGCCCCCAGTGCCGCGGCCCCGGCGCATCCCATCTGGCCACGAGCGTCGGCTTCCCCACACCGCTTTCGAGTATTTTCAACTCGTCGAGTGGGGATGGTGTTTGCCTGAGGATTCGCGCTAGCCGAGTTGCGTGCGTTCCACCGCGATGTTCTGCATGCAATGCGTACAATTCGCTGCGAATTTTTACGACATCCGCACCGGGCTTCCCCATTGCTTCGCGCAGCGTCATGGCACGCGTTTATGGGTTAGTCGCCTTAGTCGCCACCGAAGTCGATTCCACTACCGGCGGTAAGGTGGCGATTTTGGGATTTGTCCAAAACGAATATACCGCACCGATGGCCAAAAACGCAAACGCTCCGATTGCTGCGAACATCGGCCAGCGTTTCCGTAGTCGCGGGTCAGGCGGTTCGATTAACTCAGCTGGTCTCGCCGGTTCTGTGACGGGGGGATCGAACGCGAATTGGTCGTCGACGGTGACGAATTCCTCGCCGATGTAAGATGGCCCGACAGTTCCCGTACTCGTGAGGTGGGCAAACGACCCAAGGGCCTCCGCCACGGCCGCCGCCGACTGAAAGCGGTCGCCCGGCGACTTGGCGAGCAGTCGAGCCACGATACCCGCCAGTTCGGCGGGGATATCCGCTCGGGCCGATCGCACGTCGGGGGCCGGTGTGAAGGTATGGTGGAACAGTTTTTCGAACGACGTACCCCCGCTGAACGGCGGCCGTCCGGTGAGCAGGAATACCAGCGTACTGCCGAGCGAATAGAGATCGCTGCGGTGATCGGCGGAGTGCGGATTTAACGCTTGTTCGGGGGCCATGTAGTCCGGCGTGCCGAGCACCGCACCATTTTGCGTCAGTGTGGCCGTCCCGGAATCGTCGATTTGACGCATCGTCAATCCCGCCAGCCCGAGGTCTAAAACCTTCGTTCGTTGGCCGGCTGATTCGCGCATCAGGTTTGCCGGTTTAATATCGCGGTGGACCAGACCCGCCTCGGCGATGGCTTGTAATCCGAGCGCTGCATCGCCGGCCGCTCGACAAGCCTCAGCGATTGTCAGCGGCACTGCATTTTTGACCAAATCGGCCAGGTTCTCGCCGCGGACGAACTCCATCGAAAAGTAAAAGTTGCGGCTATCACGCCCGGCATTGAAAACGCGGACGACATTCGGGTGTTCCACTTTCGCCGTGCTCTGTAGTTCGCGGAGAAAGCGGTTCGCGATGGTGGGCGATTCTAGTTTATCTTGCCGGATGATTTTGAGGGCAACCTCGCGACCTAAATGAACGTGCCGTGCTCGAAATACTTCGCCCATCCCCCCGCGGCCGAGACAATCGAGCAGCAGATACGGGCCGATTCGCAATCGGTCGCCTTTGCCGCGTAGCAAAGCTTGCAGCTGAAAGGATGTGATCAAACCGCGTGTAAGTAAGCTTTGGCCGAATTCTTCGGCCGTCAGCAAAGTGCCTTCGGTAACAGGTGTATCCTTTTCGATCGCTTCCAATCGACGCATTGAGCCAAAAAATCCAATTTCGTAACGGGCATGGCGCGTGAGCTCTTCGGATACGTTGGACGATTGATCTGAATGATGGTAGTTCAAAAACCGTGCGATGTACAACTCGCCGTTGTCCGCCGCACGCAATTCATGGCCGGGTCCCAATCGCTCCGTTGGACTTGGGCAGCCAGTGGAAAATAATCTACCGATATCAGATGGATTATCGTAGACTATCGCGGCCCCGGCTTTCCTGCCTGTGGTTACCTCAAGGACAGAGACGCGATCGTGGACTGGACCTGCACATCCCAGACGCATCATTCTCTCGGCCGCTCGCCTTCGGGCGGGTCGGGCAGGACTTCCTTGTCGAGCCACACGGTGGAATCTAAGTCGAACTGACTGGCCATCGAGGGCAGGAACAGCCGCATGAAGTCGGGAAGAACTCGCGGATCATCGCCTTGAATCGCTGGTCGTGGTCCATGATGACTCGCGATGTGGTGGGAAGGATTACAACGTTTATATTCCAGACAACTCAAGTCACCCGCGAATTCTTCCACTTCCAGTTGAGGATTTCGGGCATGTCGATGCCATGTTCGATGATGTAGCTGCGGTGTGCGGCCAACTTCGCTTCGATAAATTGCGTAGTGTCGGTCGACGTTGCCGCCAGGCCGGGTACTCGCTTTATCACGTCGCGGGCGATGTTAAAACGATCGATCTGATTCAGCACGCACATGTCGAACGGCGTCGTCGTCGTGCCTTCTTCTTTGTAACCGCGAACGTGCAAATTGTTATGGTTCGTGCGTCGGTACGTCAGCCGGTGGATGAGCGAGGGGTAGCCGTGGAACGCGAAAATAATTGGCTTATCGGTCGTGAACAACGCATCGAACGCGACGTCGCTCAGGCCGTGCGAGTGTTCGCTTTCGGGTTGCAGTTTCATGAGGTCGACGACGTTCACCAATCGCACTTTCAGGTCGGGTAAATGCTCGCGCAGAATCGCCACGCCCGCCAGCGCTTCGAGTGTCGGCACGTCGCCACTGCACGCGATCACGACATCGGGTTCGGTTCCGCCATCGTTGGAAGCCCAGTGCCAGATGCCAATGCCTGCGTCGCAATGAGCGATCGCAGCAGGCATATCCAGCCACTGCGGCGCGGACTGTTTCCCGGCCACGACCACGTTGACGTATCCGCGGCTCCGCAAACAGTGGTCGGTAACGCTCAGTAACGTGTTCGCGTCGGGCGGCAGATACACCCGCACGATCTCGGCTTTCTTGTTCAGCACGAGGTCGAGGAAGCCGGGATCCTGGTGGCTGAAACCGTTGTGGTCCTGCCGCCACACGTGCGAACTCAGGAGGTAGTTCAGGCTTGCGCCACGCTACTTCGCGACTGATTTTCAGCCACTTGGCATGTTGGTTGAACATCGAGCCGACGATATGGATAAACGCTTCGTAACAAGAGAAGAAGCCGTGCCGGCCCGTCAGCAAATAGCCTTCCAGCCAGCCTTGGCACTGATGCTCGGAGAGCACTTCCATCGCGCGGCCATCGTGCGATTCGCGGGTGCCATCATTCGCATCAATCTCTCCGACGAAGCATCTCCCCGTCGCATCGAGCACGTCTTGCCAGCGGTTCGACGCCAACTCGTCGGGGCTGAACACGCGGAAGTTTTTCGCTTCGTGATTGAGTTTCATCACGTCGCGCAGAAACTTCCCCTGAACGCGCGTCGACTCGACATCAATCGCACCCGGCGATGGTACGTTTACTGAGTAATCGCGATAGTTCGGCATCACCAGATCGCGTAGCAACTGCCCGCCATTCGCGTGCGGGCTGGCCCCCATTCGAAACGTGCCCGTTGGCGCGAGTGCCGCCAACTCGGGCAACAACTCACCTTGCTCGTCGAAGAGTTCCTCGGGGCGGTAGCTTTTCATCCACGTTTCGAGAACGCGAATATGCTCCTCGGAACTCATGTCCGACATCGGCACTTGATGGCTCCGCCACGAACCGACCACCGTCTTGCCATCGATCTCCTGCGGACACGTCCAGCCCTTCGGCGTTCGCAAGATAATTATCGGCCAGATTGCCCGGTCGCTGACATTGCGCGTTCGGGCCTCGGATTGGATGCGTCGAATTTCCGCGATCACCGTGTCGAGCGTTGCGGCGAGAAGCTTGTGGACGGTTGCCGGATCGTCGCCTTCGACGAAGTGCGGCATATAGCCGTAGCCTTCAAATAACTTGCGGAGTTCGTCGTGTGGGATGCGCGACAGTAGTGTTGGGTTGGCGATCTTAAAACCGTTGAGGTGCAAGATCGGCAGCACGACTCCATCGCGGGCGGGATTGAGGAATTTGTTCGAATGCCACGCAGTTGCCAGCGGGCCGGTCTCGGCTTCGCCGTCGCCGACGACGCAGGCCACGATGAGATTCGGGTTATCGAACGCCGCACCGAAAGCGTGCGATAACTAGTAGCCGAGTTCGCCACCTTCATGGATCGAGCCAGGAGTTTCCGGTGTACAGTGGCTACCAATACCGCCGGGGAAGCTGAACTGTTTGAAAAGCTTCTGTATGCCCGATTCATCGCGGGTGATGTTCGGGTACACTTCGCTGTGCGTGCCTTCAAGATAGACGTTGGCGACAATCCCTGGCCCGCCGTGCCCCGGACCCGCGATGTAAAGCATCTCCAGGTTATGTTCGCGAATCACGCGATTCAGGTGAACGTACAACAGATTCAGCCCCGGCGTCGTGCCCCAATGGCCGAGCAATCGCGGCTTGATGTGCTCGCGCGTCAGCGGCACTTTCAGCAGCGGATTATCGAGCAAGTAGATTTCCCGACGGACAGGTAGTTAGCCGCACGCCAGTATGCGTCCATCTTGTGCAAAAGTTCGTCGCTGACAGCTTTCATGGGTGGTACTTTCGCTTTTGTCGTTCATGGAGTCACCAGGTCGCGGACTGCCCGCGCGATGATGATTTCTTCGTCGGTCGGGATCACCCGCACACTCACGGTCGAATTTGAAATCACCGGCGCGTGGGCCGCGTTGGCTACCTTGTCGAGTTTCACGCCGAGGAATTCGAGGCCATCGCAAATTCGCTCGCGGACTTCCGGCGAATGTTCGCCGACACCACCGGAAAATACGACCGCATCCAGCCCGCCGAGCGCGGCAGCATACGCGCCGATATACTTGCGGGCCTGATAGCAAAACAGTTCGACCGCTTCCGTGGCGTGTGGATCGGTCGCCCGCTTCGCAAGCAGATCGCGCATGTCCGCACTCGTTCCCGAGACGCCGAGCAAACCCGATTTGCGATTGACCAAGTCATCGATTTGGTCCGCATTTAATCCTTCGGTACGAGCAAGGTAAACGAGCACGCCGGGGTCGATGTCGCCGGTCCGCGTGCCCATCATTAGCCCGCCCGCCGGGGTGAAACCCATCGTCGTGTCGATGCACTTTCCGCCACGCACCGCCGCCATGCTCGCCCCGGAGCCGAGGTGTGCGAAGATCACGCATCCGTTGGCAATCTCGCGTCCGGCGAGGCGTTCGAGTTCGCCCAAAAGATACTTGTAAGAAAGCCCGTGGAAGCCATAGCGGCGAAGTCCCGCATCGGCGTACTTTCGCGGGATCGGCAGCAACTTGGCAACGTTCGGCAAGTCGCGGTGGAACACAGTGTCGAAGCAAACGACCTGTGGCATACCAGGTAACCGTTGTGCGATTGCCTCGATTAAACCGATCTCCGCAGGCAGATGATTCGGGTAGAGTGGCATCGCCAGACGCAAGTCCGCGAGCAGTTCCGGAGTGACCCATTGCGGGTCGAAGTGCGTCGGCCCTCCGTGAACAACGCGATGCCCGACCGCCATCAGCCCGTTCAGATCGAGCGAATCGATCCAATCGGTGTTCGCACGACCGACGGTTCCACCGTGGACGCGGCGCGGTGGTTCGCCCTGTTCAAATAGTGCGAACTTGATGCTAGAAGAACCGCCGTTAACGGTAAGTATCTGGCCCGTCGTCGATTTGGGAAAGCTCGTCACAGGCTGTTCTCGATGATTGATCCGGCATCTGCACAGAGTAAAACTACTGAAAACACTGCAATTACCGTGCCTGATTCTCATTTCATTCGCGGCGCATTCCGGGAATGCCGATTGCGCGGCGCGTGCGGGGTTGTGGTGGCAACAACTCCGATAACCCGATTGCACGCAGTTTCGCATCTGCTAAATTAAGCGAATACATCGGGGTCACTCTCACCCCGCAGATCATTGCACCGCATGTCGGAACGATTTATGTCCGTACCTCTCGATGCCAAAGAATTCGTTCAACTCGTCACGCACGTCGGGTTGGTGGAAGAATATATCGCAAAGGAATGCCTGTACGAACTCGACGACCCGCGTGGCACTGCCGACGCGATGGCGAAGCTCTTCGAACGCAAAGGCTTCACGACGCCGTTGCAAACCAGCAAGCTGCTGAAGGGCGATACCGATGGTTACATCCTCGGCGGTTACCGCTTACTGTATAAAATCTCCTCGGGCAGCTTCGGGCGCGTCTATCGCGGCGACGACCCGCGAACGGGGCAGATCGTTGCGATCAAGATTTTGCGGAAGCGCTGGACCGACGACCCACGGCGCGTCGAACTGTTCGAGCGAGAAGGCCGCCTGGGCTTGACGCTTCAGCACCCGAACATCGTGCAGATTCTGGCGGTGAACAAAGACAACATCACCGGCCAGTATTACATCGTGATGGACTTCATCGAAGGCGGCAACCTTCGCGATATCATCTCCATCCGCAAAAAGCTCGACGTCGACGAAGCGCTGCGCGTGCTCGAGGAGTGTGCCTCGGGGTTGGCGTATGCCCAATCGCGTGGCCTAACGCACCGCGACATTAAGCCGACGAACATCCTAATCGGTACGAATAAAGTCGCGCGGCTCGTCGACTTCGGCCTCGCGGAAATCAGCCAGGCCGGCGCGGCCGCGATGTTCAGCGACCGCGCGCCCGGTAAAGAGAAAGACGATGCCGAAGTCGATCGCACCGTCGACTATGCCGGTCTCGAAAAACTCACATCGTGCAAAAAAGGCGACGCCCGGACCGACATTTACTTCCTCGGAACGGTGCTCTTTGAGATCCTCACAGGGCAATCGATATTGCCGAAAACCCGCGACAAACAAGCCATGCAGATGCGCCAGCGCTACGAAATCGATGAGCCGATTCGCCGTCTCGGTCAAGAGTTCGGACTGCATTCTTCGGTCGTTGGACTGGTGCTGAAGATGTGTGCGTTCGAACCCTCGTCGAGATATCAATCGCCCGCACTCATGCTCGAAGGCATCAAATCGGTACGCGCCGAAGTGGCAGGCGGGAAGGTGACTTCGCGACAAGTCTCTGGGCCATCGACGATATTCGTCATCGAAGATCACCTGAAACTGCAAGACGTGTTCCGCAAGCGGTTCAAGAAAATGGGCCTACGCGTGCTGATGTCGATCGACCCGAGTCAGGCCCTCAGCCGCTACCGCCAGCAGCCGTTCCACGCGCTGATTATCGATGCGGGCACCGTCGGCCAAGCGGGCCTCGAAGCGTTCGATCAAGTCTTGCGCGAAGCCGATTTGCAGCATCTCGACTTGACTGCGGTGCTGATCCTCAACGAGGAGCAAGCCAATTGGAAAGCCGATATCCGCATTCGCCGCGGCGGCGTCGTATTAGTGCGGCCCGTCAAGATGAAAGACCTGTCCGCAGCCATCGGCAAAGGGCTAGGATTGGAATCCGGCGACGCCCCCGACGACGACGCGGGTTGAACGGAATTTCTTTCCGGACTCAGTGCATTTCGCGAGTTCCTGACACTCCGGTTCATCGAGTCACAATCGTTTCGCCAAGCTCGATCCATCATCATCCAATCTTCATTGTGCGAAGGTCGCTTCGCTTTGCATAATGCGAGCGTACCCCCTGCCTTCCGGAGTCTGTCACGTGATTCGGATCCTCTCTGCTACTTTGTTGGCGTCGCTATGCGTGCCCGCGTTTGCTCAGTCTCCGAAACCGGTGGAGCGCGTGCTGCCGGGAATCCAAAAGGGCGGCTTTATCCAGTTGCCGAACCAGTGGAAGCTGAACCCCGTCGGGCAGCAAGTCGAAGTCGGCGATTTGCCCGTACACATCGAGATTCACCCGAACGGCCTGTTCGCGGCGGTGCTGCACAACGGCATGAAGGAACACGAAGTCGTGATCCTCGACCTCAACCCGGCGAGCCGCAAAATCGCGTCGCGCGTGACGATGCCGCAATCGTTCACGGGGCTCGCGTTCGCGCCGGATGGCAAGCAACTCTACGCCAGTGGCGGCGAGTTCGATCGCGTTCACGTCTGGGATTTCGATAAAGGGCTGCTGCACAATCACCGCACGATCGGCATCGACGTTGGCAACCAACGAATGGTTGCGGGCGGGCTGACACTCGATAAAGCGGGGAAAGATTTGTTCGTGACCGCCGTGTGGGCCGACGCGCTGATCCGCATCCCGCTCGAGAACCCCGAGAACAAGACGTCGATCCGCCTCACCACCACGAACACGAAGCCCGAAAAGCCGCAAGGCGACCCGCCAAGCCCGCCCGATGGTCGCCGCGAGATCGATTCGACCGTTGCCGACGAGATGGGCAAATCGCCCGTGAAGGATAACTCGTTCCCGTACACCGTGCTCGTCGAACCCGACGGCAAGCGTGCGTTCGTTAGCCTGTGGGCGAATGCGAAAATCGCAGTTGTCGACCTCGATACCAACAAGGTGATTGCCGGTTGGGCGACGGCGGCACACCCGACCGAGATGATCCTTTCGCCCAACGGCAAGACGCTCTACGTGGCGTGTGCGAACTCGACGAAAGTGAGCGTGTTCGATGTCACTAGCGGCGATGCGATCGAGACGATCCACTGCGGGCTGTACCCGCAATCGCCGTCGGGAAACACGCCGAACAGCCTGTGCCTGACGCCCGATGGGGAACTGTTGTTCGTGGCGAATGCGGACGCGAACAACCTCGCGGTGTTCAACGTGGCGACCCCTAAAGAGAGCAAGCCGCTCGGCTTCATCCCGACCGGCTGGTACCCCACATCCGTGCGTTTTAACCCGAAAGACAAGCAGATTTACGTCTCGAACGGCAAGGGTCTATCCTCGAAGCCGAACAACTACGGCGCGAACCCCGTCGACCCGAAACGGACGCTCGAATACATCGGCTCGTTGTTTAAAGGAACCGTATCCGTGTTGCCGGTGCCGACGCCTGCGCTGATGGCGAAGTACACGAAGACCGCGTACGAATGCAGCCCGCTACAGAAGGACAACGCCCCGAACGCGGTCGATGTCGCCGCCGATAACCCAATCCCGCGCAAGCTCGGCGACGCTTCGCCGATCAAGCACATCATTTACGTCGTCAAGGAAAATCGCACCTACGACCAAGTCTTCGGCGACATCCCGCAGGGCAACGGCGAACGCAGCCTCTGCTTGTTCCCCGAAGCGATTACGCCGAACCACCACAAACTCGCGAAAGAGTTCGTGTTGCTCGACAACACCTACGTCGAAGGTGAAGTCTCCGCCGACGGGCACGAATGGTCGATGGGCGCATACGCGACGGACTTCGTCGAAAAGATGTGGCCATTGAGCTATCGCGGCAGTCCGAAAGGCACCTTCGGCTACCCCGCAGAAGGCGCGATGGATGGCATCGCACGGCCCGCAGGCGGTTACATCTGGGACCGCTGCAAGGAAGCCGGTGTCAGCTACCGCAGCTACGGCGAATGGATCGAGAACGGCAAAAAGAAACCCGATGGCACGTACGACAGTGGCCGCGCGACCGTCAAGGCACTCGAAGGGCACTTCGACCCATTCTTCCGCGGCTACGACCTCGATTACCTCGACGTGAAGCGCGCGGAACGCTTCCTGAGCCAAGTCCGCCGCTTCGAAGTCGATGGCACGATGCCGCAACTTTCGATCGTGCGTTTGCCGAACAACCACACCGCTGGCACGCGGATCGGCAAGCCGACGCCGACCGCAATGGTGGCCGAGAACGACCTCGCTCTCGGGTTACTCGTCGATGGAATCAGCAAGTCGAAGTTTTGGAAGGACACCGCAATCTTCGTCATCGAGGACGACGCGCAGAACGGCCCCGATCACGTCGATGCGCACCGCGTCGTGGCACTCGTCATTTCGCCGTACACGAAGCGGAAGTTCGTCGATTCCACAATGTACTCGACATCTAGCATGTTACGCACGATGGAACTGATTCTGGGTCTGAAACCGATGAGCCAATTCGATGCCGCCGCCCGCCCGATGTATCAGTCGTTCACCGCAAAACCCGACGTGACACCCTACACTTATGTCGAAGCCCACACCGACCTGAAAGCGGTGAACAAACCCGAAGCGTTCGGGGCCGCGATCTCGGAGAAACTGGACCTCGCGAAAGAAGACCAGGCCGACGACCTCGTATTCAACGAGATCATCTGGCGTTCGGTTCGCGGTGCCAAGTCGAAGATGCCCGCCCCCGTGCGCGCCGCGTTCTTCGTCCCGATCAAACGCTAGAACGAAGCCCGCGTGAAGGCAGACAGATGAACACTCGGCGAAACTGGCTAGAACCCGCAGTCCGGGCTTATCTCGTCTGTTGTGTGGGAGCTTTCACCGGCGGAACGCTCCTTCAGGTGAGGTGGCTCCAGATGATCGGTGGCTTTTTGCTGGGTATGGCACTCGTTGCCGCTTCCGTCGCAGGCTTGTACATGTTCGCTGTGGGCCGGATCAAAACGCCGCCAAAAGGAATCGCAATTCCGCCCACGGTGACACGTGAGATATCTGAGGTCGAATGACCACTGTTATTCCTTGGTCACGCTTCCCGGGGAACTGGATTCGTGAGCGACGAGTAGGTTCGACGAACGCCAATCCCGATTAACAGGGCGGACGGTGGATTGGGTTCTACCCACGAAAGATACACCAGCACTGATCAGAAACGCAGAAAACGCTGGTGGTTGACATCGCGGATTCGCGGGAGGAAGGCGACCGATGTACGAGGAGTGATTCGATTCCGGGAATTCATCGTCGCGGAATATGACGGTGCGGATGTAACGGAAAACACCATCCTCGGCCTCGACCGGCTGCCGCGCGCCGACCGGATCACTCTCGTGCAAGACCTCTGGGATAGTATTGCGGGGGAAGGTCTGGCCCAAATATCTGACGCCCGCAAAAGGGAGTTGGAGCGCCGGGCAGACGAGGACGACGCATCACCTGACGATCTGATCCCCTGGGAGCAAGTCAAGACCCAGGCCCGCGCCCGGTTCCAATCATGAACCTACCCGTCTCGTTCCGATCGCTTGCTCAAACCGAGTACGATTGGGCGGCAGCCTGGTACGATAGCCAGCAAACCGGCTTAGGGACGGGCGTTCGAGGCCTAAGTGCAAGCCGTTCTGTTCATCGGCGCAGGACAGCCGGATCGGTATCCATTAGTAGTTGGCGACAGAAACCGGGATCCCCTTCTTTCAATCTTTGGTTGTCGGGCTGTGGGCGATGCGCAACTACCGCAGCGAGCGATTCAAGCCGAGTGCACTAAATTTTATCTTATGACTCGGTCCAGTATTCGAGGTCCTGTTCAGAGTCGCAGGAAAAGAATGAAACGGGCCGTGGTACGGAGATTCCATTTTGACACTCTTCATCAAAAGACTTGTCTATTCATTGCTCTCAGCCTAGAATTCTATTACCCCACAGGAATTTCTGATGAGCTTATTCAAGTCACCGACTTGGCTGGAAGACTCGGTCAAGTTCGTTACTTACTCCGGTCTACTTTGTGGTGCGGTCGCTGGTGGTGTTACGTACCTCTTTGGTAACGAAAAAGGCCGTCTCACCCTATTTCTATCTGGCTTGTTCATTCTTGCAGTCGTGATTTTTAGGATCCTATCCCGCTCAACCATTAAGTGGACCGAAGTTATAAGGGTGCTTGAAGGCCTTCAAAGCGAAATACCCAATTCAGAGGGACGTAAAAACCTGGCGCGCGAATTAAGGACCACCGACCGCAACATTCTCATTCTTACGTGCTTTTCAGTAGTCACCACACTTGGGTTGGGGACTTTTTTTGCCTACGAGCACTGGCCACAAAAAGATTTCATAAGGAAGCCAGAGAAAATCACTTACATAAATTGCAAAGTCATTAACCCTGCCGACAACCAAGATTTGTTCCAGAAATGGCCGTTCCTTGAGCCGGTCAAAGTACAATTACTTCGTGAGGTTAAGGGCCAGCCGACCGGGGTGCTGTATGCCGACACTGAGGAAGCAACGCACACGATGCCTGCGTTTGTAGCGAGAATGACTATTGCGAACTCCAAGTACGATGTAGTTTTCTACGCATTCAAAAAATCCAAGGACGATCGATTGTTGGC
>Ga0105047_10013246_pt1 | contig 13198 bp, 5 predicted proteins | sample MAT04_FD_78384 | JGI IMG/M metagenome (GOLD analysis project Ga0105047, IMG submission 78384) | Freshwater microbial communities from Lake Fryxell liftoff mats and glacier meltwater in Antarctica - MAT-04 (megahit assembly) | ecosystem: Environmental > Aquatic > Freshwater > Ice > Liftoff... | reverse complement strand
TGTTTTCAATGGATGTTTCTCCGTGCCGGTAGTCTGACTGGCCGAAAGTGAGAAACTGATGGTCGTCGCTACCCCTAACAACAAAAATCGGAGTACTAAAGAATTTTTATGCCAATTCGGCGAAGAAATAAAGCGCATCATAAACCTCTCGTAGAAACATTAATGGGCATGCTTTCCAGGCGGCATTATCTCATCATCCTGGTTAAGGAGTCTCTGAATTATCCACCTTTGTCATTCCGAACGAAGTGAGGAATCTTTGGGGAACATCGGTATAGATTTCTCGCTATGCTTGAAATGACAGTTATTCCAGATTCCTTAAGATTTAAGTGCCTTAGCTGAAGCCCCACAAATAGAATGCTGGGCTTTGTTCGTATCGATAATATCATTCAAGTAGGTTTATTCAGGTTGAATCAAACCAAAATAGATCATTAAAACCCTGACTGCCACGATTTTCTGGCAACGTGACTTAGTCGGTGCTTTTTTCGGTGCTCTTTACACCGATGCAACCGATCTTTCAGGAACGGTTTTTGCTATTAAGGTATCCGGGAGAATTACTCTTACGATTCGTGTTAACGGAACCCCCGGCACAGAGTAAAGCGCGATTAAAAAGTGATCGATATTTCCATAAATTACCGTAACTTACTACTGAATTGGTGGATTCTGGCGACAGATCTTGCCACTGACCAATGGAGGCTTGCCGCATGAGAAAAATCATTTTGTTTTTGCTTGTTTTAATGACCGTTTATGCGGCGTTCTTTACAGAAAAAGACAGATTGGATAGGGAAGTAGAACGGCTTTGTGCGATTGATGGTGGAATCAAGGTGTATGAAATAGTGACATTGCCACCGGATAAATTTGATAAGCATGGGCAGATTAATTTTTATCGACCTACTCAAGATGAAAATACGCTAGGGCCAGAATATATCTATAAATGGGTTATTCACTATTACAAAAAAGGAGATCCTGTTTCACAAGGTGCTCAGGAAGCTTCCATGAGACGAGATCATATTCAGATTATCAAAATATCGGATATGAAATTATTAGGAGAATTCGTTAAATATCATAGAGCTGGTGGTGATTTTCCGGGTCCGTGGATGCCTTCATCATATCATTGCCCTAATAGGTCGGAAGCTAATGAAAGCATTTTACTAAATAAAATTTTTACAAAAGCTACTGAAGGAACTGAAAAATGAGCAATGTCAAAGGTTATTTTACGCAAGCAGAGTTAGCACAAGCAGCTTATGGCACATTTTCTGGAGCAGCAATACGCACAATTGAATTAACGGAAAATAACGTAGGTATGTCGTTATCCCAAGCCGCTCGCTTTGCTGAGAAATGGGAGATCGCTGCCCAATACTCCGATCCAATCACAGGAGTTTCAGCTATCGTATTTCAAGCAAAAGAAGAGGGAACAAAATATCTTGCGATACGTGGTACTGAACTTGCAGTTAATGATTTGACTGCTGATGGGCTTCTCGCGTCAGCGATTCCTCCAAATCTTAATCTCCAATTCCTTGTGCTTAAAGCGCAGTTAGAAATTTGGCTGAATGATCCTAATGTACTTCAAGACCAAACCTTTGTCGTCAGTGGGCACAGTCTGGGCGGTTATTTGGCTGCTGCAGTCAAGCAAAACTATACGCAAGTAACAGAAGCTTATCTCTATAATGCACCAGGAGTTAACGGAGTACTCGGTAATCTGGCGGATGCAGTGAGCAGTGTTCTTGGCTTAAACAGCATAACATCAGACAATATCTGGAATATACGCGGCTCTGAGGGTTTTCCCGTCATTGCCGGTTTGGGTTACCAGATCGGCTCGCCCGTCAATATCCAAACTGAAGCATCAACCAATAATCATAGCATTAGTTTATTAACCGATGCGCTAGCCATTTATTCGGCTTATTCCCAGTTGGCACCCAACCTGAATCAGGAACAACTCGGCAAATTGATCGATGCTTTCGGTTCTACGAAGGATGTTGCAAGCGCCTCCAATAGTAAAACCCTCGAATCCGCTCTCGATACCTTGCGTACCATTCTGCTCAATCCTGCTGGCGGTAAGATTGAATTGGGTGAGAATCTGAAAACTGAAACAGGCAATCGTGACAAGTTTTATGCAAATCTTTATGAATTACAGAACAGTACCCAGTTTAAAGAATTGACAGGTAAATTCCAGTTGACGCTGCTCTCCGAGCTTTCTGCCAGCGATATCATCGCTAAAATTGAAAGCAATGGTCAGCAGGGTCTGGCTGCCCGCTTTGCATTAGTTGCGCTCAATCCTTTCATCCTGGAAGGAGAAAACATTGATTATGGTGTTTTTAATACAAACGGTGCGCTGGAGCTCTTCAGTCCGGAGACCGGTACGGGCGCGCTGACATCCTCCTATCTGGTTGATCGTATGGCGATGCTGATGCGTAAAAATTGGTTCAATATCGAAGACAAGAATCCGCTGGATTCCACTGTTACGTTCAGTTCAAGCAATCATAGTTATCAAAATATCAATGATTATTATGAAGATGTCACTTCAGGGTACAAGATTTCACAAGGTGAATTATCAGGAAAAGCTCCACGGTACTTCTTCGGTGGTGAGGGTGCGGACAATCCTGCTGCATCGGCAGTTGAAGATCATTTTTATGGCGGTGGTGGAGATGACACGCTTAATGGCCGCGAAGGCAACGACTATCTCGAAGGCGGCGCCGGTTCTGATACTTATGTTGTTAATCCCGGGGATGGTTTTGATACGGTGTTCGACGTTGATGGTCAAGGATCTGTCAAATTCGGTACCGTAGTTGCCGAGGGTAGAAATGGTGTAACTGACGGCAAGAATTGGGTCAAGATTGGCAATGGCTGGATGGATATGGGAAACGGCCTTGTCTATGTGCTTAGCACGCAATCCAACGGTGCGCAGGACCTCCTAATCAGTTTTGTTAGCGGCGCAGACAGTGCTAGAGCAGTGGTGAAGAATTGGTGCGACGGTGATCTGGGCATCACTCTGGGTGGCAATACATCACCCGACACTTCCGTACTCGATCGTATCATCGCCGGTGACTTAAAACCTGAAGATCCACTCAGAGTCGATGAGCTCGATAATGTTGTTGTAGGTACGGACGAGTCACCCAACCGGGAGGATGTACTTTATGGGAGCGCTGGAAACGATCTGATTCAGAGTCTGGGTGGTAACGACGATGTCGATGGGAAAGATGGCGCAGATCGGATTGAAGGCGGGGCCGGGCAGGATATCCTGAATGGCGGTCTGGGTGATGACATTGTGTTAGGTGGCGCAGATAACGACATTATTATGGGGCGTGAAAATAACGACTGGTTATTTGCTGAAACTGAATACACCCTTGATGATGCCTACACGCTGGGAAATACTCAGGCGGCCAGCGGACAACGTGGTGATCTGCTGGATGGCGGACTAGGTAATGACACTGTCATCGGTGATGCTGGCGATGACATTCTGATGGGCGGTATGGGCAAAGATGTGCTGATGGGGTTGGGCGGGAACGATACGATTGAAGGGGACAACAATATCGGATTGGTCGATCGCAACTGGTCAGTCAGTCGTACGGTCAATAATCAAGGTGGCATAGTTGTATACAACCGGAGCTACAATTTCAATGTTGTTGAAACAAATAATGGTGCTGGGGATGATGACATGATCTATAGCGGTGCCGGAAATGACTTGGTGTTTGCACAAGGAGGTGACGATTTTGTGGATGCAGGTGCAGACAATGATGTTGTTTTTGGTGAGGCGGGCAATGACACGATTCTGGGCCAGAGCGGAGATGATTTCTTAGCAGGAGACAGGTTGAGTCTGGATACGTCTCTGCATGGCGATGATTTTCTTGATGGCGGGGATGGAAATGACAAGCTATTTGGAGGAGGCGGCTCAGATTATCTGATGGGTGGAATTGGTAATGATTTTCTTTCGGCGGATGATGGAAATGCTCCGGTGGAATACCAGGGGGATGATCTGTTGGATGGCGGAGAAGGTAATGACGATTTGATTGGCTGGGGCGGTAACGATACGCTTATTGGTGGTGCCGGTAATGATATTCTTCGTGGCGGATTTGGCGATGACACATATTTTGGCGTGGAAGCGGGTGATTCGATCGATGACCTGGAAGGGCGGAATACCATTTTTCTAGCAGATGATGCCGCTGTGTCGACGACTGCGTTTGCTAAAGCCAAGACTGTATCGATGAATTCGTTAGGTGCAATCAATGCTGCACCGGCAACCGCATCGTTCAGCGCGAAATGGTTAGGGTATTCCAGTATTTTGCAAATAACTCTCGGAAACGGCAAAACGCTCGATCTGGCTGGCGCGCTTTATGGCATGGACGCGCAGATATATTCTGACCACGGCAGCAATGGGATCGATCTGGAATCCTGGGTGAGTGAGAATTTATCTGAAGATGTGGTCTTGAGTCCGAAATCGGTGGCGTATTTCGGACAACCCGTTACGCATGCCTATAGCGGTTCCGGTAATGATCTAATTCAGGGGGATATTTATGATGACACTATTAAGAGCTACGGCGGTAATGATTATATCCTGAGTGGTGCAGGCAACGATCTGCTTGTGGGCGGTTCTGGCAACGATGCTCTGTATGGACAGGCTGGTGCCGATACTTTGCAGGGAGGCTTGGGTGTCGACCGGTTAGCGGGTGGTAGCGGTGCGGATATCTATATGTTCGAGCTGGGTGATGGCGCCGACATCATTGCGTCGGCTAATATCAGTGACGCAGAAGGTGATGAAGTTCAGCTAGGTGCTGGCATTGCTGCAAGCGATCTGCGGTTTTTTCGGCTGGCTGACGACAGTCTACTCATGCGCATTGCTGGAACTCAGGACAGCATTTTGTTCGAACGTTGGTTTGCAAACGGGCCCAATATCACGGCATTACGTCTGAATGATAATTCGCTGATGGATGCCAGCGATATCAGTGCACTCGCAGCCGATGTTTTTGGCGGTACGGCAGGCGACGATGTGCTGCTAGGGACAATTGCTGACGATCATATTGAGGGCTATGCAGGCAATGACATTTTCGATGGCGGCGCAGGCAATGACGTACTCGTTGGCGGTGATGGCAACGATACCTATCTTTTTGGCTGGATGTCGGCAGGAAACGATGTGGCAGTGGAGCCACTGGAGGGCATGAGCATTATTGCACTGACAGAGGGCACGGCACTCGCCGATCTGTGGCACGAACGCATGGGGAACGATTTGATCCTGACGTTGCAAGGTGGTGCGACATTGACGCTGAAAGATTATTTTGTGTCACCACATGTTTGGATGCTCCACGAAGCAACTAATGCGGTAATTAATGTAGCCGATTGGCTCGATTTGCCTGAAACTGATATCGATATTACGCAATTACAAGCAGATTTTTTAGATACGACGCGTGCGCAATGGGCAAATGATTTGCTGAGTAACCGGTATGGCTCGAATTTCGGCCCTTACACACGGGTGGATGGTGCAACCTACCGTGCTGAATCAGTGTCTGCCAATGAAACAAAAATTGTGCTGCAACATTTTATGCTAGTGGATACTACTGCTGATACTGCCGTAATCCAACGGCAATCCGATAGCGATGTTTCTTCCAACTTTACAGTTGATCTGCTCAATATGTCATCATCTTCAGGTACTCCGGTGGTGAATCCGCCAGCAGTGCAGCAATTTATTCCTATTGCCGCATGGTACCAATTTTACAACAATCTAGTATTGCCAATAGGTATCACCAGCATCAATGGCATGTTGCTTGTGTATGACAATGGCGAGCTGATTGGTTTCATAACAGATAACCGAATATCAACAGCGCCCGAAGTAATTTCGCAATACTGGCGAACCACTACGACCATTAATACTCAAGTTGAGCGTATTCATGGCGGCGATAGCGATAATCTGATCGAAGGTTATAAAAACGGAAATGGTTATCAGTATAACAATGGGCATGGGCAAAGCGACATTACATCAGCGAGTGAGATTTCGATGATTGATGGGGGCGGTGGGAACGATGTTCTCTATGCCTCCGGAAAAATTGCGCTCAATAATGAGATGTATTACTTCACCGACATCGCGCCGAACATCGGCGGGCTTCTCTATGGAAATACCGGGAATGATATGCTGTATGGTAACTACGCCAGAGATACGCTGGTGGGTGGCGACGGAAATGATATTCTGAATGGCGGATTCAGCCAGGATACCTATGTCATGTTTGCTGGTGAGTTGGGAGTCGATACGATTTGGGATACTGGAACACAAATGTGGCAGATTGGTAACGTACGTGACGAACCTATTGGATCTTACTTGTATTTGGGTAAGCAATTGGAAGCGAAGCCTATCGCACAAGATACACTCCGATTGGTAGGGATTAACCCAGAAGATATCAGCTTCACTTGGGGGCAACGTGTTGTAGAGGGAGTGCGTGATTACTGGCAAGGCACCGTCGATGAGTTTGCGGATGTGATGTACAGCCAAACCATGCATGCAACTCTTACTATGGCATGGATAGGCGGCGGCGTAGAAATCGTACTACCGAATTCGACCGATCTGCCCGTCATGGGATTGGAGCTTATCCGGTTTGGCGATGGTACTGTTTTGACAATGACTGAACTAATCACGTTTGCTGGTTCTGCTCCTACCCTTAACCCACAAGACCAGGATAATATCATTGCTGGTCAGGATGCAAATGACGTGATTTATGGCGAGGGTGGTAACGATACGCTGGCGGGTGGCAATGGAGACGATTTACTAAGTGGTGGTACAGGCAACGATATCCTGACGGGTGGTGCAGGTAATGACACGTATTCGTTCAGTAAAGGTTCTGGCCAGGATACGATTAACAGTTATGACACGACCGCTGGAAAGATTGATACGGTTCGATTTGACTATGGCATTACTCCGGATGAGGTGCACATCAGTCGCTCCGGTAATAACCTGATACTTACCATCATGGATACTACGGACGTCCTTACGATCCAGAATTACCTGGAGAATGACGGGGTCACTCCCTTCTCAGTTGAACAGATCAATTTTAGAGATGATAGTATCATTTGGGATCTGGCCACGATTAAAACAAAACTGGAAAGCAATAAGGCGCCGGAGTTATTAATTGCTCTTCCAGACCAGAAAGCAACTAAGGGAAGTGCCTTCAGTTACACTGTGAATTCCAATACATTTATCGATCCGGATGCCGGCGATATGTTGACCTACAGCGCCACACTGGCTGATGGTAACTCCTTGCCGTCATGGCTCAGGTTTGATTCGGAAGCAAGTACATTTAGCGGCACTCCTGATACATTTGGAGTATTTAGCGTGATTGTGACAGCAACGGATACCGGCAATTTGCAAGTTTCGGATAGCTTCGATATCGATGTCAGTGACCTGGGCACGACAATCAATGGCACATCGGGTTCAGATACACTGAATGGCGGCGCCGGTAACGACATACTCAATGGCCTAGCCGGTAATGATGTCTTGGCTGGCTACGCAGGCAATGATCGTCTAAATGGGGGTGTGGGTAACGATACGATGATGGGTGGAACGGGCGATGACATTTATGTGATAAATAGCACGTTAGATGTTGTTATCGAGAACTTTGATGAAGGGGCCGACACCGTCCGATCTACTGTTTCTTATGGGCTGGGTGCCAATGTTGAGAATCTTCATCTGACCGGTACCAGTGCTATCGGCGGGGTGGGTAATGAGTTGGATAATAACCTGATCGGTAACAACGCCAGCAATACGCTGACGGGTAAGTCAGGCAATGACAAGCTTGATGGCAAAGGAGGCGCTGACGTAATGATCGGCGGTAGCGGTAATGATATTTATGTGGTGGATAACATCGGAGATTCGGTCATCGAACTGAATGGTGAAGGAATTGATAAAGTGAGATCGAGCGTCAGTTTCACGTTAACCGCGAACATTGAGGATCTTGTCTTGATCGATAGTATAGCGATCAATGGGACTGGCAACGAACTGAACAATAATTTGACTGGCAATAGTGCTGGCAACACATTGCGGGGTGAAGCGGGGAATGACCGGCTCAATGGCAGAGAGGGCGATGATACGCTGATAGGCGGAAGCGGTAATGACATCTACTTCCTTGGACGGGATTATGGCGTGGATTCGCTGATTGAAAATGATTCAGCAGCCGGTAATATTGATACCGTGCGATTCCTGTCAGGTATTAGTGCTGACCAGATATGGTTTCAACATGTCGGCAATGATCTGGAGGTAAGCATTATAGGAACAACGGATAAAATAGTAATCAATGACTGGTACCTCGGATCGGCTAATCACATCGAACGATTTAAAACCTCTGATGGCTTGACGCTACATGATAATCAAGTGGATGATCTGGTCAATGCAATGGCGGATTTTGATCTGCCTGACATCGGAGAAACTACACTGCCAGAGAACTACGTTTCAACCCTAGATCCGTTGATTGCGTCCCTCTGGCTCTAATTCGCGAATCAAGAAATTCTACGAGTACATAAGATATCTATCGAGTAATGTTTTCCCGGTGGAAATTTACTGTCTATTGCGGTGAATCGCGCGCCTTTACGACCGATTCCGGCAGAAAATAGGACAAATGTACTAGAAAAATCGGGAACCATTTGCTATTGCGTCCGCATAATCTGATAAGTAACATCGCTACTGGAGAAAGTGGACCAAGAAAGAGTATAATTTAACAATCACTTGTAATAGCAACAAAAAATATATCACGCACGGTTCAACAAAAGAGATACACCGATTAACCAAATAAATAAACATGGAGATTCTATGAATAAACTCAAATCAACGGTTATTGCGGCAGCGATAACCACCGTATTCGCTGCACCAGCCAGTGCGGCAGTCACCATTTTTTCCGACAATTTCGATAGCTATTCGCCATTGGCACTCAACTGGACGCCGCCCGTTGCAAGCGGATGGACAGTTTCAAGTGGCACGGTTGATTTAATCGGAACCAGTTTTATCGATATCTTACCCGGTAACGGAAACTATATCGATTTGGACGGCAGCACCAGCAATAGCGGCGTTTTTGCCAACAGCGTCAATCTCACCGGCGGCGTTACCTATACCTTGTCATTCGATCTGGCCGGCAGCCAGCGCGGTTCGACTGAAACCGCCAATGTCAATTTCGGCACTGCCAGCACCTCGGCTACGTTAGGCAGTAGTGCAGGGCTGACAGCGTATAACTTAAATTTCACCCCGGCAGCTTCTGGTATTTATAGCTTCAACTTCGAGAATCTGGGTGGAGACAACATTGGTTTATTGCTCGATAACGTATCGGTATCCGCGGTACCGGAACCGGAAACCTACGCCATGCTGCTCGCTGGCTTAGGAATGTTGGGCTTCATGCTGCGCAGAAAAGCAAACGTTTAATTCAGTTTCGTAACACAGCCGGGGAATCCACTTAGCAGTCGGATTTCCCGGAATCTTCCAGAGCTAAAGCTTCCTCTCCACTACGCAATCTTATCCAACCGGTATTGCCCGAGAATCTTTTTGTGCGTTTCATTGCGGAGTAATTCTGAGAGGGCTGCGACATTGATTGGTTTACTAAACAGATAACCCTGAACGATTTCACAACCGAAATCTTTCAGAATATCAAGCTATTCCGGTTTCTCAACACCTTCGGAGATGATTCCGTATCCAATTTCTGTGCCATTTCAACGGAAGCATGGGGTCACGGAAGCATGGGGTCAGGTCGCGAATTGAGAAAATAAACGGGCGTGATCCAGTAAAGTCAGCTCTCTTTTAATTCGTGTAATTAAACTGATCACTATTATTTTGCGCGTGATCGAATCGGTGCTTTTAACGCAACTTTGCGTTTTCAAACACAAACCCCAGTAGGCAATTCTTCAAATCGTTAGATGAGGAAATCGGCAAATGCTCTAATGTGCTGGAGGAGGTGGCGGGTTTGCGGGTAAATGGGATAAGCGGCGAGTTATGGAACTGGAGAGGTATGGGCTGCGAATTGAGAATACAGTCGATGAATTGATTTTTGTTTTGTGACCTTGTTGTGCGCCTTGCCGGTATTGGATTCGTGATTCTGTACCGGACCCCAACGATCCTTAAAATCTAATAACCCGATAGGTAATCAGAAAAAAGATGTCGTTTGATTCTCTAAATACCAGATTTAACTCAAACGGCACTTTTTATTTTTGATCATTGCACGCTCTGATTAACAATTTAAGTGCCTATACCTGCCCAGTTTGCCACACTCATTTAATGTAGATAATTCATACGATTTATCGCGGTGCATAGTATAAATGTACTAGAAATTGGCGAGTTAATGTACTAATAAAAAAGGATAATGTTCCTGTAGCTGAAAAAACTAATATGTTTACAATGCAGGCTGTGCGGAAATGATTAGAAGCTATAAATTATCAATGCTTACCGCCTAAGTGTGAGACGTTATTTATTCACTTGTAATTGAAACTGATTGAATTAATTTTTTGTAACCTACCCGGAGAATTTAAAAATGAACAATAACTTTAAACTGAAATTACTAGCAGCTGCTGTTTTGATGGCAAGTGGTGTTGCACACGCAGGCAGTGCTTTTCTGAATGGTAGTCCAACGGGAGGCGACGGCTCACAAGCAAATCCGTATGATTTTGGTGTAGTAGGCACATCTGTAAGCGCGCTCTTCGTAAATATTGGTGGTCCTGCAAATGGGCTTTTTGAAGAATATGCAAACTTCACTATTCCTACATTATGAGGCACTTCCGGTGCTGCTAACACATATGCACTGAGTTTCTTTGGTGTTAATGTGATAGATATTCAAAATTTGGTAGTTGAAGTATGGGATAACGTTCATCCAGGCGGCTCAACTTTATACACCACATTCACTGGAGACAATTTAACCCATGCATTTGGTAATTTAGCTGCTGGTCAATATCATCTTGATATTAGCGGTCAGTTTGGTCCTAACGCTTTTGGTGGACAATATTCAGTTGCACTGCAAGCATTACCTGTTCCAGAACCTGAGACATACGCGATGCTCCTGGCGGGTCTTGGTTTAGTCGGTTTCTCGGCGCGTCGTCGCAAAATCGTTTAAATAAACTGATACTGGAAACCACAGAGAAATAAAATTTTTCTGTGGTTTTTCGGTGAAGCAAGGGGACAAGTCGCGAATTGAGAAAATAAATGGGCGTGACCCAGTAAAGTCAGCTCTCTTTTAATTGATGTAATTAAACTGATCACTTTTATTTTTCAGCGTGATCGAATCGGCGCTTTTAAAGCATGCTTTGCGTTTTCAAACACAAATCCCAGTAGGCCAATTCTTCAAATCGGTAGATGAGGAATTCGGCAAATGCTCTAATGTGCTGGAGGAGGTGGCGGGTTTTTGGGTAAATGGCATAAGCGGCGAGTTATGGAACTGGAGAGGTATAGAGTCAGACTGCGAATTGAGAATACAGTCTATGAATTTAGTATGATTTTTGTTATGTGATCTTGTTGTGTGCATTGCCGGTATTGGATTCTTGATTCTGTACCAGACCCCAAAGATTTGCAATTAAGTATAAAAACTTTCATCCGAGCACATGACTTGCCTTTGTCTTTGAATAAAGACGAATAAGCGCTATGATTGTATTTTGAAGTTGGTTCAATTTAAGCTCTAACAAGAGGATAATCTAATGTTGAGTAAAATAATGTTAATTGTAGCAATGGGAATGTCCTTTACAACGGTAGCTGATGATAGCGTTCCCATAACACCGGCTGAATGTAAAGATAGACCCGTAAGCTCAACGCCAGCCCTAATCGAGGAAGGAAGAAGACTTTTTAAGGAAGAGACATTTAATGGTAACGGACGAACCTGCGAGACATGTCATCGTGAAAACCGTAATTTCACTATAGATCCTGAGTTTATTGCAACATTACCCGGTGATGATCCATTATTTGTTGCCGAGTTTAATGCTGCTTTACGGGATCTTGAAAATTCCGAGATGATGAGGAGATTCGGACTTATTCTTATAAATATTGACGGATTTGATAAGCCTGGCGTCTTACGCAGCGCTCCTCACCTTTTGGGGTTAAGTCAGACTACCGCTCTTGGTGTTAGTGAATTGGTAGAGGACGAGCTTAAACCTGTTCATGAAACGGGCTGGTCAGCGGATGGAGCACCTGGTGATGGTTCTCTGCGTTGTTTTCCGGTTGGCTCCGTTATCCAACATTTCACTAAGAGAATGGATCGTGTTAATGGCGATGACTTCCGATTACCAACCGAGCATGAGCTGGATGCTTTGCTTGTCTACATGCTTGCACAGGGCCGTCAGAGTACCCCGATGGTTTCGAGTCTGACTTTTTTGGATCCTGCTGCTGAACGCGGTAAAACCCTATTTTTTGGGGATATCCCGGTTAGGAATCCAAATAATACGGGGACGAACAATTGTTCACAATGTCATGAACAAGCGGGAGCGAATAATAGACCCAATTTCGTGGCGAGGAATCGGGTTATCAATGCAAACCTATCGCCTAATGCGCCGATTTGTAGAGCAATAGCGCTTAATCCTTCATTGGATATTCCTGCGGATGGCGGATTTGGAATGATAGAATATGATGATACTATCGCTTGTAGCACTGGAGACGTCGAGGTTAGGCTTTACAGCGAGCAAGTTCAGAATCCACGTGGGTTTTTTAATACGCCTTCATTACATGAGTCGGCTGATACGGGACCTTATTTTCATAATAATTCTGCTGAAACACTAGAAGATGCTATAAGATTTTACAGTAGTGATACATTTAACGATTCAGGCAATGACATTGCCTTTGTTTTCGGACCCACTGATGTGAATGATATAAGCGCTTTTTTGAGAGCAATTAATGCTATTGAAAATGCTCGCTCCGCTATAGATTATATAGACAAAGCCCTAGCGTCCTCAGGCGGAAAAATAGATTCAAAACCATTGAAATTGGCTTTAGCTGATAGCAATGATGGAATTAAGGTTCTTACTACGGGTCCGCTACCCAGTCTGTTTCCAGAAGCGGTTAATTTATTCCATGACGCAAATGAATTTCTAAATGTAGCGATCGATTCCAAGGATAGAGTTGCTGCTGGCCATGCGAAGCAAAAATTAGCCACCGTGAGTTTAACGGTTGTCAACACAACGCCTCTCCCGGATGTCATTGTCACATCGGTTTCCTATGCCGATGGTATCTTCACGAGCACGGTGACGAATCAGGGTACCGCAGCGACCCCTG
>Ga0105047_10013245_pt1 | contig 13198 bp, 6 predicted proteins | sample MAT04_FD_78384 | JGI IMG/M metagenome (GOLD analysis project Ga0105047, IMG submission 78384) | Freshwater microbial communities from Lake Fryxell liftoff mats and glacier meltwater in Antarctica - MAT-04 (megahit assembly) | ecosystem: Environmental > Aquatic > Freshwater > Ice > Liftoff... | reverse complement strand
CTCGAGAAGAACGGGATCGAGTTCTTCATTCGGGGTGTTGGCTTCGTGAAGTCTACTGCCGATCTGGAAAACATCGTCCTCCGGGAGATGGAAGGAACTCCGATCTACGTAAAGAATGTCGCGACTGTTACGCTAGGGCCGGACTTTCGCCGTGGCGCACTCGACAAGGCCGGGGTGGAGGCGGTCGGCGGCGTGGTGGTCATGCGCTTCGGCGAAAACCCGCTGCGCGTGATTGAACGGCTCAAGCAGAAGATTGCTCAGATTGAGCCTGGCCTGCCCCAGAAAACACTGAGCGACGGACGTCTCTCCAAGCTGAAGATTGTTCCATTCTATGATCGCACGGACTTTGTCTATCAGACCATCGACACTCTGAAAGAGGCGCTGTCCGAAGAATTGATTGTCGCCGGTCTGGTGATCCTGGTCTTCCTGCTGCATCTGCGAAGCACCGCCGCAGTACTGATCACGCTACCTTTGAGCGTGGCGTTGTGCTTCATACTCATGTACGTCTTCGGCGTGTCCGCGAACATCATGTCGCTGGCAGGGCTTGCTATCGCCATTGGTGATGTTGCCGACATGGGCATCATCATGACCGAAAACATTTACCGCCGAGTGGCCTCAAGCGACGGGACCAAGAGCCATTTTCAAACCGTGTATGAAGGCGCAACAGAAGTAGGCGGCGCCATTGTGGCCGCCGTTTCCAACACATTGATCTCGTTCATCCCCGTGTTCTTCCTCGTGGGACAAGAGGGCAAGCTCTTCGGACCTTTGGCATACACGAAGACATTCGCGATTGCCGCGTCGGTGGTGCTCGCCATCACCATCGTGCCGTTGATGTGTTATCATTTCTTTAAGCCGTTCAAAGTTTCACAAGCAAAGTCGTGGCTGACGGGGGGAATCCTCGCAGTATTAGTCACCCTTGCCACGCGGATGGTGATGCGCGACGTACTTCATCTTCCCGGGGTTACGGGCTGGCCCACTGCGATAGCCGTCGGCGTTATCGTGGGTCTCGCTGTGGTGCGGATGATGCGCGAACGCCTTCTGCCAATGGAGCAGAACATCGTTTCGCGCGGCATCATCGCTGTGTATACGCCGGCCTTGCACTGGGTGCTCGATAATAAAAAGACGTTCATGATTGCGCCGCTGTTGATCCTTTTCTTCGGCATGAGCGTCTGGTTGGGCATCGGAACAACACTCTACCCGCTGGAGTGGACGATCAATCGATTTGCTTCTGAGCCTGCTTCGCCGGAGCTCAAGCGAGCCATGTACCTGAAGGAGACTGAGGATTCAACGCGGCCACTTCTTGAATTCGGGCAGATGAAGTGGCAGCGCGTTCGGGAGGTAAGCGGCACTACAAACGCTCGGCTGCTTTGGCGCCGCCAGGATCCCAAAAAACGTGACGCCGAATTGGCCAGCGGCGCTACGGTTGTCGCTGAACAGCGCATACTTCCCGGCATCGGCCGCGAGTTCATTCCGCCGCTCGATGAAGGCTCGTTTCTGTACATGCCTTCACTTCTACCGCAGGCCGCGTTGTCTGAGGCAATCGCGGTGAACAGCAAGCAGGATCTGGCGATTGCGTCGGTGCCGGAAGTCGCCTCCGTGGTTGGCAAACTTGGGCGCGCAGAATCTGCGCTCGATCCTGCCCCCATTGGGATGATCGAGAGCATCATTATCCTGAAGCCTGATTCGGAATGGCGAACGAAGCCAGTGCGCCGCTTCTTCTCAAATTGGCCGGTATTTTTGAAGTCGCCGCTGGCGTGGATCTGGGCCGAAGAGCGCACAATCACGAAGGACGAGATATTGACCGAATTGCAGGAGAGGACCGCAATTCCCGGAGTCTTGCCCACGTTTTTGCAGCCGATTCAAACGCGCCTGGTCATGCTTCAGACCGGTTTCCGCGCGATGATGGGCGTCAAAATTTATGGGGCGAAGCTCAATGAAATCGAGCGCATCGGTCTGGAGATTGAGCAGGTGCTGAAAAGGGTGCCTGGAGCCACCGATATCGTAGCCGATCGTATTGTCGGCAAACCATATATCGAGTTCGAGATTGATCGTGAAAAAATCGCGCGCTACGGCGTGAGCATCCGTGACGTTCAAGATGTGATTGAGATTGCCATCGGCGGCGAGAATCTGACCGAGACGGTCGAAGGTCGCGAACGTTATCCCATACGCGTTCGTTATCTGCGCGAGCTGCGCGACGACATTTCGTCTCTGGAAAAGGTGCTCGTTCCCGCAGCAAACGGGTCGCACATCCCCATTGCCCAGCTTGCCACGATCCGGACAGTCACCGGCCCGCAGGAAATCAAGGGAGAGAAAGGGCTGCTCGTTGGTTACGTGACGATGAACACCCGCGACCGCGACGAAGTCAGTGTCGTCGAAGATGCAGAGCGAGAACTGCGGCAGGCGCTTGGCGATGGACGCATCACGCTGCCGCCCGGCTACTACTGGGAATGGTCCGGACAATTTGAAAACCAGCAGCGCGCCACCGCGCGCATGAAGATTCTCGTTCCCACTGCGATGGCGATCATGTTTGTCATGCTCTACCTCAGTTTCACGCGATGGTGGGTTGCGCCTGTCATCTGGTTCAGCGTGCTGGTTGATCTGTCTGCCGGATTTATTTTCCTGGGTCTCTATGGCGCGAATCTCTCGGTTGCCGTGTGGGTGGGATTCCTGGTGCTGCTTGGCGTTGTCGATGACGACGGAGTGCTCATTGCCACGTACCTTGAAGATTGCTTTAAGGGAATAAAGTTCAATTCAATTGCCGAAATTCGCAAGGCGGTGCTCGAAGCCGGACTGAAGCGCATTCGCCCCGCGCTGATGACAGCCGCCACAACCGTTCTCGGCCTGATGCCGATCCTATGGGCCACCGGGCGTGGCTCAGACATAATGAAACCAATGGCAATTCCCTCAATCGGGGGGATGTCCGTCGCGGTCGTCACCATATTCATCGTACCTGCGCTTTTCTGTGCGGTTGAGGAATGGAAGTGGAAGCGCGCACAGAGAAAGGAAGCTACGAATGATGCAACTGACGCCTGAAGCTGTTGCCGTAAAAACAGAGAACGCCACGCTCAGCTATGCCCAGGCACCCCAACAATTATTCGAGCAGTTTAAAACGAATGAAGGCGGACTGAGCATCGCTGACGCGGCCGAGCGCCTGACGCGCGACGGGCGCAATGAACTCGTTGAAGCCAAGCCAATCAACCCCTGGAGCATTTTGCTCGGGCAGTTCAAGAGCGTGATCGTCTGGATACTCATCGTCGCTGGGATTCTTTCTGGCGTGCTGGGCGAGGTCGTCGACTCGATAGCAATTCTGGCAATCGTCGTGCTGAATGCGCTGGTCGGTTTCTATCAGGAGTTCAACGCCGAGAAATCGCTGGCTGCGTTGAAAAAAATGACCGCTCCCAAAGCTAAAGTACTTCGTGGCGGAAAGGTTGCAATTGTTCCGTCTGCCGAGATCGTGCGCGGAGACATTGTACTTTTGGAGGCCGGAGATCTCGTCCCCGCCGACATCCGATTTTTTGACGCCAATGGATTGAAGTGTGTCGAAGCCGCGCTCACCGGCGAATCCGAAGCGGTCGATAAAGATGCAAAAACGCTCGATGGAAAAGATGTGCCGCTCGGCGACCGCACGAACATGGCGTACACGGGAACAACCGTTGCGACGGGAACAGGCAAAGGCGTCGTCGTCGCGACCGGCATGGACACGGAGATCGGCCGCATCGCCGGCATGCTACAGGCCGAAACAGATGACGGCACGCCGCTGCAAAAACGTCTGGAATCATTCGGCAGGCTGCTCGTGTGGGCATCTTTGGGCGTCGTCGCAATCGTATTCGTGCTAGGCCTCATCCGGCAAATGCCACTGTTCGAGCTTTCTCTAACCGCAGTCAGTCTGGCAGTGGCCGCCGTTCCCGAAGGACTTCCCACGGTGGTTACCGTCGCTCTGGCTCTGGGCGTGCAGCGCATGGCACGGCGCCGCGCGCTTATTCGAAAGTTGTCAGCCGTCGAAACGCTTGGCTCCACCAGCGTGATCTGCACCGATAAAACGGGGACGCTGACTGTCGGTGAAATGACCGTGAAGCGACTCTTCGTCGCGTCCGAGTGCTACGACGTTTCAGGCGAAGGTTATGACGCGGCAGGCGAAGTGACGAAGGATGGAAAGCCTGTTACCGATGCCGCTCGCGCCGCCGTTGAGCAATTGATGACAACTTTTGTTGGCTGCAGCAATGCTCATCTGGTTCACGAGCAGGGTAAAGTGTCCGTCGCCGGTGATCCAACCGAAGGCGCACTCCTTGCCGCCGGCAACAAGATTGGAATTCTTCAGGACAAACTCGACCAGGATCAAAAACGACTGAGGGAATTTCCGTTTGATTCTGACCGGAAAATGATGACGGTCATTCGTTCGTCGTCGCTTGGCACAACAGCGCTGGTGAAGGGCGCGCCGGATATCCTATTGAGCCACTGCACGCATGTTTATCATCCGGATGGCGCCCGGCCCATGTCGGACGAAGACCGAAGCCTGATTCTTGCACAAAATACGGAGATGGCGAGCAATGCTCTGCGCGTACTTGCTGCTGCCTATCGAAGCGTTGATAGCAACATCGCGGATGTGTCTGCCGTGGAACGCGATCTGGTTTTTGTCGGCCTTGCCGGTATGTACGATCCGCCGCGCGCTGAAGCAAAAGAGGCAGTGGCACGCTGCCGAAGCGCTGGCATTCGCGTCATCATGATTACTGGCGACCATCCGCACACCGCCGTCGCCATTGCCAGGGATCTCGGCATCGCATCGGAAAACAGCACGGCAATTACCGGCACCGAATTAGAACCGATGACTCCAGAAGAACTTCGGCGCCGACTGAAGGACGCTTCTGTGTTCGCACGCGTGACAGCGGAACACAAGCTGCGAATAGTGAAAGCGCTGAAAGCCAATGGCGACGTGGTCGCCATGACAGGCGACGGCGTCAACGACGCTCCTGCCATTAAAGGCGCCGATATCGGCGTCGCCATGGGACGAAGCGGAACAGAAGTCACCAAAGAAGCTTCGGACATGGTGATAACCGACGACAACTTCGCGTCCATCGTTGCCGCCGTCGAAGAAGGGCGTGGCATCTATGATAACATCAAGAAAACGTTGCAGTATCTGCTCGCCGGCAACACGGGTGAACTGCTGCTGATGGCGACATGCATCATCATTGGATTGCCCATGCCGCTACTACCGATTCACCTGCTCTGGATAAACCTGGTCACGGACGGAATCCCGGCCTTGTGTCTGGCCACAGACCCAATTGATTCCGACGTCATGAAGCGGCAACCGCGCCCACGTACCGCGGAACTAGCCGATCGGGGCTTTTTCATACTCATGGGTCTGACCGGTCTACTGACCGCATCGGTCACCTTTGGCGTGTATCTTTATGGACTTAAGTATGAGACGCTTGAGATGGCGCGGACGCATGCATTCGCCGTGCTGGTGTTTGCAGAACTGCTGCGATCTTTTGGTTGCCGCAGCGAGACGAAGCTCCTTTGGGAAGTTGGACTGCTTTCGAACGTTAAGTTAGTTCTCGTCGTAGTGGCGTCGTTCCTCTTCCAAATATGGAGCCATCATAATGAATGGTTGGGCTCTTTCCTGAAAACCGAAATGATTGATATAAAGGATTGCATCCTGCTCATGTTCTTAGGCGCGATTCCGCTGCTAATATTGGAAGTGTATAAGATCTTTAAGCGTTGGAATTCGTCCGCCAAACTCGTGCCTCTGCCCGAATGATTACCGTTTGAAATGATAAAATGCGAAACCAGACTCTGGTTGAAAATGTGAAGTGGTAGAGGCGCGGGCGTCTCGTGCGAGGATTCTGAAGTGGCGTTCGTGCGGGCGCAGAGGCCCGCACCACTGAACGGTTACTAATGAGTCCAGTCTTCTTTCCCTTCATTAACAACACTGGACTCAATAATTATTTAAGCAGCGTCGCGTCGTTCACGACGAATCGGATGGCGCGCACCGCAGTGCCCTTGCTGCGCGGATCTTTATCGGCCGAAATTTTTAAAGAGAGGGTATGCTTCGCAGGCGGAAGCGCATCGGCGAACAACACGGTGCGGGGATAGTGCAGCCCACCACTGAATCCATGATACAGATTTACTTGCGCGGCCGGCCCGCCATCGATGCTCACTTCAACGGTCCCGGCATCAGGTCCGGCCACAACATACGCACCGATCGCACTGCCGGTAAATTCAACGCTCAGCGACGCGCCCGGCGCGACGCCTTCTGAAATCGGAATTTTAGTGAAGCGATCGCGCTTGCTGCCCGCAATCTTCGCCCAGTCCGGCACGTGATTTTTCCATTCGTCTGAGAATTTTATATTGGCCGGATCGATTGAGCGGCCGCCTTCGTAGTTGGCGGCGTCGAGCGGCTTCTCGGGCATCGCATACGTTTTCGCCGCAGCACCCGCCGCCGGAGGATTCGTCCAGCACGCGTCCATGAGCTGGCCGATCATATCGGCGGCGATGCGATTGCCGAACGGTGCGGGGTGCACGCCGCCGAACTTTTTCCAATCGAATTCGCCTGCGGCGATGCGCGTGCTCACCGTCTTCGCCAGATTGATGCTCGAGAGCTGGTAATGCTGAGCGACCTCTTCGTGCGCCGCGACGGGCAGCGGCTCCTGGCCCTTGCCGTAGAGCTCCAGCGATTTCTCGTTCACAAAATGAGTGATCACGATCTCAGCCTGCGGATTGTGCCTGCGCAAGTGGCGCACGATACCTTCCATGCCGCGGATGCATTCGTCGCGCGTGTGGTGCGCGTCCTGGTCGTCGTTGACCGCGAACTCCACGAACAGAATATCGACCGGACCTTTATCCAGCACATCGTCCTTGAGCCTGAATGCGCCGGTCGTCGAGCAGGTCGAGGCAATGCCGGCATTGGTGATCGTGAAAGCGGTATCCGGAAAACGCTTCTTCAACATCTCGCTGACCATCGGCCTGTAGCCGTCCATCTCAGTAATGGAGCCGCCCAGAAAAACAATATGCCCTTTCTTCTGAGCCAGGAATTTGAGGCGCGCGTTTTCGAGCGCGCCGCGTTTGTTCACGTTCGGATCTTCAGCAGCATGCAAATGGGATGAAGCAAACCCGAACATGAGAACCACCGCGCAAAGAGCTTTCATTTGTCAGACCGCCTCCAATTTATTTTCTCGACTACACTGCAACGTTGAAATGCGCGGAGCCGTTCTGATCTTCAATGTCATCGACAATAAAGGAGGGGCGCAGAGGGAATCATTTTGAAAACAGTGCGTCAAGACACCCTCTTACGGCCACATTATAATATCCAGTGTTAGAAAAATATTCAAATCGGCATCTGTCCTGACGTGTAACATACGGAAATCCATTCTACATATCGGCACGCTTAATGCGCAGTTAGTGTTTGCTTTAGACGGCAAGCATTTTTTAGGAGACTTCAAAGTGAGAACGAGATTTACAGGACTAATCGCCCCAACTCTGGCGCTGAGCGTGTTGCTTATCGCTTGTGAAAATTGTTCAGCGCAAAGCGAACGTATTGCAGTGAGGGATCTGACCCCCGGCTACGTTCCTGTTCTTTTTACCGATGCGCAGATTCAAGAGCAGCGCATGCATCGCCGGCAGCACCTTGCACGAGTAGCTCAAGAGGCTGCTGCCAGAAATGAATCCCAACCTCTGGCCGTGCGCTACGATCGCGAACAGGAGGATCTACCCCCTGTCGACGCAACGCGACCGGGAAATTCGCAACGCGTTGTTAATGGAGGTATCGAAACAACATCTGAAACGCGTGCAATAAATGAGGCAAGCAAGGCATCCATGGAAACCCGGCTGCGAACGGATGTGCGCGCCGACACAGGTATGAAGCCCGGGCTTCAGCCCAACCTCGAAAAACCGGCGATATATAACGCCACCGGACCGCAAGGGGCGATACCGCAAATTCCGATGACCCCTTTGCGCTAAAAATAAGTCGATCTGTATTCACGATGGGCCGCCATGAGCGGCCCTTCTTTCTATTTGGCCAACACCGCTGCAAATACGTTTTCACGTCTGCGTGTTCGCGGCTAAAATGAAACGATGTCACGTTCGTTTCGAATTCTCCAGCTCAACAGTGCGCGCAAATATGTAGGCGAAGCGGCGCACACATTGCATTTGACCGAGGCCCTGCGCGAACGCGGGCACGCGGTCTGGCTGGGCCTGCGCAAAGGTCATGAGACGCTCGAGCACGCCGCGGCGCGCGGGCTTGAGCCTGCCGCGTTCAATATGTCGCATCGCTGGTGGCCGCCGCAGGATTTGCCCGATCTGCGCCAGATTGCGCGGCTGGTCCGCGAGCACCGCATCGAATTGATTCATGCGCACCGCGGAAAAGATCACTGGCAGGCCGTGCTGGCGTCGCGACTTTTCAAGCTTGGCACGCCGGTGATTCGCACGCGTCATGTGGTCATGCCTCTTTCGTCCAATCCGGCCAACCGCTGGCTGGCGCGGCGCACCGCGGCGATGGTCGTGGTCTCGAACGCCATCGAACGCAACGTCGCTGAAACACATATGTATGCCTCGAGATTGCACCGCATTCCGGGCGGGATTGACGTCCGCCGTTTTGCTCCGGCTTCGGTGGATCAGAAATCCGCCGCGCGCGCCCGGCTGGAAATCCCGCCGCATGTTCCGGTTGCCGTCTGCGTCGCGCGCTTTGCCCCGATCAAGGCGCATCCGGTTTTGCTCGCCGCATGGAAGGGCGTCGTTGCCGAATTCGCCAATGCGCGCCTTATCCTTGTTGGGGGCGGCGGCCGAATGGAGGAGAATCAAAATCTGGCGCAGAGCCTGGGAATCGCGCATAGCGTTCGATTCATGGGCAAGCGCGACGACGTCGCTGCAATTCTCTCCGCCGCGGACGTCGGCGTGCTCAGCAGTATTGGAAGCGAAGGTTTTTCGCGCGCCGTTTTGGAATACATGGCCGCCGGTCTGCCTGTTGTCGCCACGCGAGTCGGCGCGGTTCCCGATCTGATCGAAGACGGCGTTCACGGGGCGCTTGCGGCGCCCGGCGATGAAAAGGATCTCTGCCGCGCGCTGCGCTCGGTGCTATCGGCAAGCGCAGCCCAACTGCAGATTTGGGGCAGAGCTGCGAGCGAAAAGGCGCGCAGCGATTACAATTACCAGCGCTGGACCGAAGCGCATGAACAACTTTACGCCGATGTACTATCGAGCCGCGCGTTGATAAAGTGAAGCAATAGATGAATACGACCGTTGGGGCGTATTCCACTGTTGCTTTCACTTCGCGCGACTCATTAAAGGAAGGCATCCGAAAGTACCGATGGCAATCCAATCCTCTAAAAATCCTGCCGCCGCGATGGACACCAATAACTGGGTGGAATTCAACAAAGGCGATTACCACATTCGCGCGCTCGCGCCTTTCGAACGTTTCCGCGGCGTCGACATTCCCTGGGAGAATCGCGCGGATCTCAACGCCAGCACCGAACGCGTCGTCAAAGCCAGCCGCAGCCGCAAAGTCGTCAAGCTGGCTGCGGGTCAATACGGGCTTCCCGTCGAGGTCTACGTCAAGCGCTACAATTTCCGGAACTGGTTTCGATTTCTGTTGCGCGCCGGCCGCCGCACCCGCTCCCGCGAAGAGATGGATCTGGGCTGGGAATTAATCGCGCACGGAATCAAGACTCCGCGCCCGGTCTGGCTGGCCGAATCGCGCGGCGCGTTTTCCAGCAACAGCCTCATCGCCACCGAGGCCCTGCCCGACGCTGAATCGGCGCTCGAGCGCTGGCTGCGCCTGCTCACCGAACCGGCGCGCACAGAACTACTGGTGGCGCTGGGCCAATTCACCGGGCAGGTGCATGATGCCGGATTTTTTCACGACGACTACAAGCCTGCGCATCTGCTTTTGTTTCCAGACCGCCCCTCCACGCCGCGTGAATTTTATCTGATCGATCTCCTCGGCGGCTCTTTTCCGGCGATCCTTTCCGAGATGCGCCGCGCCCGGAATCTGTATCAACTCATTCGAGCCTTCTGCCCGACGAAGCCCGGTTTCGATTATCATTTCAAGCCCGCGCACCGCAACATCCTGCTCGAAGCCTACGCCGGATCGCCCGGCGAAACCGAAAAATGGTCCAACCTGGTTGACCGCGTGGGCAGAATTAAAGGACGAAAAGTCTAACTCCGTAGCGCAGGCATCCTGCCTGCAAGCGGGCACGCAGCCGCGGTACTCTCACGCAGGCAGGATGCCTGTGCTACGTTATCGATAAATAATCTTAAACAACACGCCCATGCCGCGGCATGTCGGGCAGCGCGTCGCGGTCATTATTCCGGCCGGCGAGCTGACGTTGATTTCGCCCTTGGCGCTGCATTGCTGGCAGGCCTGTTTGGTCGTTTCCTTAACGTCGAATACTTTTTCCGATGCCATCGCCCGCAAGATGCCAAGCTGGGTCGTGGCTTCCTGAAACTTCCACCACACCGCCGGATCGTCGGTGGTGTCCGGATGATCGTCTTCGCTCGGTTGCTGAACTTTCTGCCCGGTCTGCACCGCCACGCGCATCTGGCGTTGCGTGGGCTTGGGCATCTGCGGAGCCGCCGCGATCTTGGAGCCGTCGCGCAGCCAGCTTCCTCTGCCCCATAAAGCGTCGTGCAAACCCGTATAGTTGGGCGACACCACCAGCGCTCCGTTTTTGTAAACGCCCTCGCGCGAGAGCCGCGCATCGAAGATTTCCTTGACCTTCGCTTCGGGTTCCTTCAACAACTGGGAGATTCGCGCAACCATCTCCATCTTCAAACCGTCCGGCCGGTTTTTATCCGTCACATAATCTTTCAGATCGTCATACGTGGCCGCAATCTCGCGCGCCGAACTGCTCAGGTCGATGTCCTGCACGGACATGATGTCCTTGGACTGAATCGTCAGCTTCATCTCGCCGACCATCATCACCAGATCGCCGCTGGTCGCGTCGGCCGCATCGGTGCGTCCGCGGAAAATGTGCCCCTGCTTAGTGGTGACCTGCTTGCCCGGAACGGACGGAACGACATTGCCCTTCTCGTCGACTTTGACTTTCCTGAACAGTTTCTGCTGGATGAGATCCTGCGCGATTGAGTACGACATGCGGATCACGCGCTTGGCCATCTCGGCCTTGGTGCCCGCTTCGATGCGCGCGCGCAATCCTTCCCAGCGGCTCTTCCAATCGTGATTTGGAAAATTGCGGTCCAGCTTATCGAGCAGATCAAATGCCGTGAAAAAGTCGTCGCTGTTCAGAGCCGTGACCATGCGCGTATAAATGTCTTCCACCTGCTTGTTGGTATGCAGACTGATGAGCTGGATGCGGAACTCGGTCTTGCGCTTGGCGGTTGTGGGGTCGATCACTTCGGCCGCCGACAGATGATCCAGCGCCTTATCATAGAGCCCGATATTGGCCGTCCATTCGGCATATTCCAGATGCTCCGCCGCGTTGTCGTGCCCGGGCGGTTTTTCGAGCAGGCGCTTCTGATAGAGCTCCGAGGCGCTGAAGAAATCACCTTCGTTGGCCGGAAATGTTTCGGTGGCAAGAATGTCGGGTTCGGGAATGAACTGCAATGAATTGGGTGTCTTCAGCGCCTTCTTGCCGGACTGGTCGCGCTCGGTTAGCGCGAGGCCCTCGACCGTCTTGCCGCTCTTCAGTTTGTAACGCGTGCCGGTGATTTTCTCACCGATCACTTTCTTGTTGCCGCGCACTTCCATTCCATAAATCTTCTGGACCCGCGTGCGCTCGCTCTCTTCCAACGCCGTCCAGCGCAGCACGACCACATCGCCGGTGATGGAGAGCTTGAGCTTGAATTCGGTTTCGGTCGCCGGAAGGATGGGAAAGCCGGGCGTGGGAAGTCCGCCGACCAAGACCACTTCCTGGCGGTCGCTGACGGTCTCTTTATCTGCCGGTTCGTCGGCCGCCCAGAGTAATCCGCCCAGCAGCAACGCGCATAAAAGAACTGAAATTGGTTTCATCGCAAACCCTTCAAAAGAGTACACCTGAGAGACGAAATTACGGAGCGAATGCTGCCTTAATCGTGACCTAATTCAGTGCCCTGAAAACGCACATGTGCACGCCGCCCCCGCATTTTATATAGATGAAGCTCAGCCCTGAATACTTACACTAATTCTTTCCCGCGTGCCGCGCCAGTGCGCAGCGGGATCAACGCCGATCAGAAAGCCGGTTTGCAGATTCCGTCCACAACGTGTCGGCTTCGATCACTGACGGAATCCGCCCGGTCGAAGCACAAGTGACCGTGGCGCATCAGTATGCGCGAGGCTCCGATCGGCTAAGGCCCCGACGGCGATGGCGACGGATTCGCGGATGCTCTCGAGGCTACTTCCGGATTCGATTTCGTCCCGTCACCCCTTCGCTACGTCGCCCCGTCCCGCCTCCGGCTCCGTCAGCACATCCTCGCCACCTTTGCGCGGCCGCCTCTTCTGCACGTCCAGCACCGAGACCATATTGCGAACGCGGTCCGCCACCGCCTGAACATCCGCATGCATCAGGTCGCTGGTCTTAAGCTGCGCGCTCATCGACTTCAGCAGCGGCACCAGCACGCTCTCGATTGTGTCCGTGTAATGCTTGAAGATATTGGTGTAGTACGCCGGCAGCGTATTGATGATCTCGATCTTCGCCTCGGCGCGCGAAACCGGAACCGGATCACCTGCATGCGCCCGCGCGCTGACCGCCTTCAGAGCGGCTTCGAGCTGCGCCTGCTGTCCCGTCTGGATGCGCTGAATCGCCTCGCTGAGTCCTCCGAGCGCGCGCTCGATTCCCTCATTCGGCCCCGATTTCAGAGACGCCTGCATCAGTGCCGCGCGAATGCTATCCAGGTTCTCATTAAAGGAAGCCATCTGCGCGACCACCTGAGCGCCCCGGTCGTCGCCGGCGCCGCCCAGTGACTGCTGGCGCTTGAACGTGCGCTTGATCTCCTCGTAGCGCTTGGTCTGCTCGACGCTGGCAATGCCGAGCACCTCTGCCAGCTTCAGCAAGTTGGTTTCAGCGCCGCCTGCGAGCGCCTGCGCCTCGCCGGTATAATGATCGGCCACAAGCCGCTTCAATTCGGGCTCTGATAAAATGGGCAGTACCTTGCCCGCGATCTTGCTCATGTTGCGGTACGAACCCTGCAGCTTGAACGGCGGCTCGGTGCGGTACTCATCTTTCTGCGACGCTGAATAGATGTACTCCTTGTTCACCTTCAGCACCGAATTCTG
>Ga0105047_10013244_pt1 | contig 13198 bp, 10 predicted proteins | sample MAT04_FD_78384 | JGI IMG/M metagenome (GOLD analysis project Ga0105047, IMG submission 78384) | Freshwater microbial communities from Lake Fryxell liftoff mats and glacier meltwater in Antarctica - MAT-04 (megahit assembly) | ecosystem: Environmental > Aquatic > Freshwater > Ice > Liftoff... | reverse complement strand
TTCGATGACGAGCAGCCCGAGCGCGCTGTGACCGGCCGCCCCGACGAACACGAGCCTGACCTCGAGGAGCTGCTGGAGACCCAGCACTACGCCTTCGCCGCACCCGAGCCGGACGACGAGGGGCCCGCGGCCACGTGACCGAGGCGAACGCCGCACCGCACGACAGCCGCACCGACCCCACCCTCGGCCTGACTGCCGGCGAGGTGGCGCGTCGGCGCGCCGCCGGCCAGACCAATGATGTCCCGTCGCCCACCAGCCGGTCTTACGGCGAGATCATCAAGGCCAACGTCTTCACCATCTTCAACGCCGTGCTCGGGGCGCTGCTCGTGGCCATCCTGGCCGTCGGCGAGTACCGAGACGCCCTGTTCGGCATCGTGATCGTGCTCAACGCCGCCATCGGGATCATCCAGGAGAGTCGCTCGAAGCACACGCTCGACCGCCTCACGCTGCTGAGCGCGCCGACCGTGCGCGTTCGCCGCGACGGGGAGGTGACCGAGGTGGCCGACGCCGAACTCGTGCTCGGCGACGTGATCCTCGTGGCCCCCGGCGACCAGATCACCGTCGACGGCCGCGTCCTCGATGCCACCGGCCTCGACGTCGACGAGTCCCTGCTCACCGGCGAGGCCGATCCGGTGGCCAAGCACCCCGACGACGAGGTGCTCTCGGGATCGTTCGTGGCGTCGGGGTCGGGCACGGTGCAGGCCACGGCCGTCGGCATCGACAGCTACGCCCACCGGTTGGGCGACGAGGCCCGGCGGTTCACGCTCGTCCGGTCCGAGCTCCGCGACGGCATCAACACGATCATCAAGGTGGCCACGTGCGTGCTGGTGCCCACCGGCGTGCTGCTGATCGTCTCGCAGCTCCGGGCCGGTGAGGGCGTGGTCAGCGCCGTGCAGGGATCGGTGGCCGGCATGGTGGCCATGGTGCCCGAGGGGCTCGTCCTGCTCACGTCGACGGCGCTGGCCGTGAGCGTCGTGCGCCTCGGCCGCAAGCAGGTCCTCACCCAGGAGCTGGCCGCCATCGAAGGCCTGGCCCGCGTCGACACCATCTGCCTCGACAAGACCGGCACGCTCACCCAGGGCGCACTCCGGCTGGCCCGCGTGGTGCCCGCCCTGGCCGCACCGGATGATCCCGACGACGACGGCGCCCTGGACGAGGCCCGCGACGCGCTCGCCGCCCTCGTGGCCGCCGACCCCAACCCGAACCCGAGCCTGACCGCCATCGGTGCCGGCCTCGACCGGACCACGACGTGGTCGACCACGGCCACGGTGCCCTTCTCGTCGGCCCGCAAGTGGAGCGCCGCCACCTTCGACAGCCACGGCTCGTGGGTGCTCGGCGCGCCGGACATCCTCCTCGGTCAGGCCGACCCAGCCGCAGCCACGATGGCCCTCGCCGTGGTCGAGCGCTTCGCCACCGAGGGCCAGCGCGTGATCCTGGTGGCGCGCACGCCGGTCGACGACGTCGCACCCGTCACCGACGAAGCCCTGCCGACCACGCTCGTGCCCGTCGCCCTGACCGTGCTCGACGAGACGCTGCGCCCGGACGCGGCCGACACCATCGCCTACTTCGCCACGCAAGGCATCGACGTCAAGGTCATCTCCGGCGACAGCCAGATCACGGTGGGCGCCGTGGCCCGTCGGGTGGGCGTGCCCGACGCCGACCACCCGGTCGACGCCCGCACGCTGCCCACCGACGACGACGGCCTGGCCGATGCCGTCGAGGCCAACGCCGTGTTCGGCCGGGTCACGCCCCACCAGAAGCGCGAGATGGTCCACGCCCTGCAGCGGCGGGGGCACGAGGTGGCCATGACCGGCGACGGCGTCAACGACACGCTGGCGCTCAAGGACGCCGACATCGGCGTGGCCATGGGCTCGGGCTCCCCCGCCGCTCGGGCCGTGGCTCGGTTCGTGCTTCTCGACAACCAGTTCTCGGTGTTCCCCGATGTGGTGGCCGAGGGCCGACGGGTCATCGCCAACGTCGAGCGCGTGGCCAACCTGTTCCTGACCAAGACGTTCTACGCCATGGTCCTCAGCCTGGCCGTGGGCGTGGCCGGTCTGCCGTTCCCCTTCCTCCCCCGGCACCTCACCCTCATCTCGGCCCTCACCATCGGCATCCCCGGCTTCTTCCTGGCCCTGGCCCCCAACACCCGGCGGGCTCGCCCTGGCTTCCTCGACCGCGTGCTGCGCTTCGCCATCCCGGCCGGCCTCGTCGCCGGGATCGCCACGCTGGCCGGCTACCAGCTGGCCCGTGTCCAGGACCAGTCGCTCGAGCAGGACCGCACGACCGCCGTCATCGTGATGTTCATCGTCGCCCTCTACGTGTTGGGCATCCTGGCCCGGCCCTACACCACGGCGCGGATCGCTCTCGTTGGGTCGATGGGCGCTGCCTTCCTGGCCGCGCTCGTCCTGCCTGTGACGCAGGACTACTTCGTGCTCGTCCGCCCCGAGGCCGAGGTGCTGGGTGAGGCGTTCGTGGTGGCCGCGGCGGCTTGTGCCCTGCTCGAGCTGGCGTGGCGCGTGTCCCGCTGGGTCGACCGCCAGGCCGATCCGGACAGCGACGACCCGCCGGCGCCAGTGCTGATCCCGCTCCGGCTCGGGGCCCCCGACCTCCCGACCCCCTGAGCCCCTCCCCCCAACTCCCGAATCGGTGGACGTTGATCGCGCTATGCGCGCATCAACGTCCACGGGTTCAGACGTGAGGAGGGGCTCGAGTCGTCCTAGGGTCTGGGCATGGACCTGCTCGACACGACGGTCGCCACCCTGGCCGAGGAGGTGCGCACCCGACGGCTCGGCGCCCGGGAGCTGACCGCACACTGCCTCGAGCGCATCGAGGCCCTCGATCCCGAGATCAACGCCTTCGTCGCCGTCGACGCCGAGCGAGCACTGCACGATGCCGAGGCCCTCGACGCGCGACTGGCTTCGGGCGACGTCGACCTCGATCGCCTGCCGCTGGCCGGCATCCCCTTCGGGGTCAAGGACCTCGAGGATGCCGTCGGCTACCGCACCACCAAGGGTTCCGTGCTGCGCCTGGACGCGCCGGAGGCCACGCAGGACTCGATCCTCGTGGCCCGTCTACGTGCGGCCGGCGGGATCGTCGTGGGCAAGACCAACACCCCCGAGCACGGCTTCACCGCCGACACCTACAACGGGATCCTGCCCGCCACCCGCAACCCGTGGGACCTCGAGCGTTCGCCCGGCGGCTCGTCGGGCGGTTCGGCCGCGGCCATCGCCGCCGGCATGGTCCCGTTGTGCACCGGGAGCGACGGTGGCGGCTCGATCCGCATCCCGTCGGCGCTGTGCGGTCTGTCCGGCATGAAGGCATCACAGGGGCGGGTGCCGAACGGTGGCCCGACCCCGCCGGGCTCGGGCCTGTTCACCGTCAAGGGGCCGATGGCCCGCTCGATCCACGACGTCGCCCTGGCCCTGGCCGCGGTCGTCGGGCCCGATCCGACCGATCCGTTCAGCCTGCCCAACCCCCACGAGCCCTGGACCGGCATCCTCGACGAGATCCACCTGCCGGCCCAGGTGGGCTGGGCGCCCGACCTCGGGTACGACGTCGACCCCGAGGTGCGCCGGGTCACCGGGGCGGCGGTCGACCGCCTGGCCGATGCCGGCGTCGAGGTGGTCGAGGTGGGCGCCATCTTCCCCGACGATCCGGTCGGCCCGTTCTTCACCCTGTGGACGGCCTCGTTGCTTCGTTCGTACGAGCACGTCCGCGGCACGCCCGACTGGGACCTGGTCACGCCGGGGGTACGCGATCTGGTCGAATACGCCATCGCCCACGTCGGCCCCGCCGACGTCACCCGGGCTATCGACGCCATCCACCACCTCAACTTCCAACTGGCCGCCACTCTCCACGACACCCCGTTGCTGCTCACGCCGGCCGTGGCCGGCCGCACGCCGATGTCGGAGCACCTCGGCACCATCGACAGCGAGGAGACGCCGTTGTGGGTCAGGTTCAGCTATCCGCTCAACCTCACCCGCAACCCCGCAGGCGTGGTCAGCGCCGGACTCGATGTGGATGGCCTCCCGGTGGGGTTGCAGGTCATCGGGCCCCAGCACGCCGACGTGGCCGTGCTGCGGGCCCTTGCCGCGTTCGAGGGCGTGCTGGGGCTTCCGGTCCGAGGGGCGGGCTGACCGGTGCTCGTGGGCGACGAGGTTCGGCTCCGGCTGCCGGGCAACCCCGAGTACGGCCGCATGGCTCGCACAGCCTCGACGTCGCTGGCTCGCGGCCTGGGCTTCAGCTTCCGCGAGGTCGAGGACCTGGGTCTGGCCATCGACGAGTCGGTGGTCCTGTTGTGGCAACCGAGCGACGAGGACCTCCCCGGCCTGGAACTGGTGCTCACCACCACCGAGGACGGCCTGATGGCGGCGCTGACCCTCACGGTCGGACCCGATGACGAGCTGCCGCCTGCGCTGTCTTCCGACGCCCTCGCCCGGTTCGTCGAGCTGAGCGCCGAGCTGGGCCGGTGGACGTCGACGGTGCGCGCCGACGGCGTCGACATCGTCGGCCGACGAGCCCGCTGACGGCCTCGGCTGCGATCAGCGGCCGGTGTGGCCCCAACCGCCGACGCCGCGCTCCGACGGCGGGAGCTCATCGACCACCCGGAACGAGCAGTGCTCGACAGCCTGGACCACGAACTGGGCGATGCGCTCGCCGCGCTCGACCACGAACGCCTCGATGGGGTCGGTGTTGACGAGGAGCACGATCAGCTCCCCTCGGTAGCCGGAGTCGACCAAACCCGGCGTGTTCAGGCAGGTCACCCCGTGGTCGCGGGCCAGGCCGCTGCGCGGTTGGATGAAGCCTGCGTACCCCTCGGGTATGGCCACGGCCAGCCCGGTCGGAACGAGGCCACGGCCACCGGCCGGCGACAACACGACCCGTTCACGGGCCCGGAGGTCGAAGCCGGCGTCCCCGGCCTTGGCATACGTCGGCAGGGGCACCTCGGGATCCAACCGCACCACGGAGAGCAACAGCACGTCGACAGGGTACGCGGAACGGGAGGCGCACGAGGGACACGGGACGCACCTCCGAGGACCGAGAACGACGCCCTCCCGCGTCTACAGTCAAGCCGGTGAAACTCGAGCGGCGACTGCAAGATCTCATCGTGTTCTCTGAGGATTCGCTCATCGATGCCCTGAACAAGATGTCGCGCAACCGTCGTCGGATCGTGTTCTGCGTCAGCTCGTCCGGTGTGCTCGAAGGTGTCCTGACCGACGGCGACCTCCGCCGCTGGCTGGTGACCCAGGACCCGATCGACCTCGAGCGCCCTGCGCTCGAAGCGGCCAACCGCACGTTCATCTCGGCCAAGTCCACGGCACCGTTCGCCGAGGTGGCCGCGCTCTTCGACGCCCGTGCCCACCAGGTGCCGCTCCTCGACGAGCGGGGACGCCTCGTGGCCGTCGCCGACCGCGACGCCAGCCCGTTCGTGATCGGCGACCACACGATCGACGCCAACTCACCGGTGTTCTGCATCGCCGAGATCGGGATGAACCACAACGGCGACGTCGAGCAGGGCCATCGCCTGATCGAGGCCGCGGCTGCGTCGGGCGCAGACTGCGCCAAGTTCCAGATGCGGGACCTGGCGAGCCTCTACCGCAACGAAGGCGACGAAGATGACGTCAGCGAGGATCTCGGCTCGCAGTACGTGCTCGATCTCGTCCGGCGTTTCGAGCTCCCCACCGAACAGATGTATGCGCTGTTCGACCATTGCGTCGAGATCGGTATCACGCCGCTGTGCACGGCCTGGGATGCCGACACCGTCGAACGACTCCAGCGCTACGGCATCGCCGGGTTCAAGGTGGCCTCTGCCGATCTCACCAACCACGACCTGTTGCGCACGGTGGCCGCCACCGGGAAGCCCTTGCTGCTGTCGACGGGCATGTCGACCGACGCCGAGATCAGCGAGAGCATCAACGTGCTCCAGGCCCTAGGCGCCTCCTATGCGCTGCTCCACTGCAACTCGACGTACCCGGCGCCGTTCCGCGACCTCAACCTGCGCTACCTCGAACGTCTGCGAGAGCTCGGGTCGTGCCCGATCGGCTACTCAGGCCACGAGCGCGGCGACGCCGCCGTGCTCGCCGCCGTGGCCCTCGGCGCGCAGATCGTGGAGAAGCACTTCACGATCGATCGGTCACTCGAAGGCAACGACCACAAGGTCAGCATGCTGCCCGGCGAGTTCGCGTCCATGGTCGACAAGATCCGCGACGTCGAGGCTGCGCTCGGATCCCCGCAGGAACGCAAGATCACCCAGGGTGAGCTCATCAACCGCGTGGCGCTGGCCAAGAGCGTCGTGGCCTCCCGGCCCATCGCCGCCGGCCAGACCATCCAGGCCGTCGATCTCGTGGTGAAGGGGCCAGGACGCGGCTTGCAGCCCAACCGCCGTGACGAGCTGATCGGTCGCACTTCCCGTCGTGACGTCGCCGCCGGCGATTTCTTCTACCCGAGCGACCTCGACGACCCGGCCGCCGTGGCCCGGCCGTTCACGTTTCGGCGACCCTGGGGCATCCCCGTGCGTTACCACGACGTCCAGAAGATGCTGTCCATCTCCGCCCCCGACTTCGTCGAGTTCCACCTGTCCTACAAGGACCTCGACGTCGATCCGGCCCGCTTCCTCGACGCGCCACTCGACATCGGGTTGGCCGTGCACAGCCCGGAACTGTTCGCCGGCGACCACCTGCTCGACCTGGCCCACGACGACCCTTCGTATCGAGCGCAGTCCATCGAGCTCCTCGGCCGGGTGTGCGACCTCACCCGCCGACTGAAGGCCTGGTTCCCCACCACCGAACGGCCGGTGATCATCACCAACATGGGGGGCTTCAGCCACGACCGGCCACTCGTGGCGTCCACCCGATCCGCACGGTACGAGCGAGTGGCGGATGCCCTCGCCCAGGTCGACGCCAGCGGGGTCGAGATCATCGCCCAGACGATGCCGCCGTATCCGTGGCTCATGGGTGGCCAGTCGCACCACAACCTGTTCAAGGACCCGGAAGACACGGTGGCCTTCTGTCGCGATCACGGCCTCCGCCTCTGCCTCGACACCTCGCACTCGAAGCTCGCCGCCAACGAACAGCGCGCTTCGTTCCGCGACTGGACCGAGGTGTTCGCACCGCACACCGCCCACCTCCACATCGTGGATGCCACCGGCGTCGACGGTGAAGGCATCGGGATCGGTGCGGGCGAGATCGACTTCCCGGTCCTGGCCGAACAGCTCGACCGGCTCTGCCCCGACGCGTGGTTCATCCCCGAGATCTGGCAGGGCCACACCAACGACGGTGAAGGGTTCTGGGCCGCGCTCGACGAGCTCGAGCGCTGGCTGTAGAACCCACGGGGAGAGCGGGCCAGCTTCGGCGCGCCGGACGGCACATCGCGACTCGAAAACCACAAGGGCCCCCGGCCGAAGCCGGGGGCCCTTGCACCGATCGGTGAGGATCAGAGGTTGACGGTGCCGAGCGGCGTCGCCGTCGACGCGGTCACCGTGACCGGGTCGGCGATGAGCTGCGTACCGTCTCCGGCGAAGCCGGGCAGGTTGTTGTACCACTCGCCGACGGTGCCGCCGGAGTTGGTGAACCAGACGGTGTAGCTACCGGCCGGCAGGTTCGGGATGCTGAACGCTGCGCCAGCACCAGCCGACGCACCGGCGCCAGCGAAGCTGCCGTCGGACACCCGGTAGGCACGAGGTGCCGTGGCCGCCGGCGTCACGCCGATGGTCCCGCCGATCGAACCGGCGCTGGCCGTCGGGGTCAGCGTGGCGTTGGCCGTGGTCGTGGCGGCGGAGTTCACCGTCACGATGGTGGCCTGCGACAGCTTGACGGTGTCGTTGTACACCTCGGGCAGGATCGAGGCGGCGTTGAAGGCCACCTTGTACTGACCGGGGGTGAGCAGCGGCACGCTGTAGTTGCCCCCGCCGTCCGACTTGGCCTTGTCGACCACGTTGTCGTTGAGGTCGTAGATGACCGCATTGACGTTGGCCAGACCGACGTTGCCGGCGATGATGCCGTTGCCACCGGTGGCGCGAAGCGCACCGTCGGCGACGGAGAACGGCGGGGCCAGCAGGGCCCGGTTCGCCGCTGCCGAGTCACGGGCAGACCGACCGTCGTAGTACCGCGTCTCGTAGCCCGGGGCCCGGAGGCGCACCGAGTAGTCGACTCCGGCGAGGCCGGCGAAGGCGTAGTTGCCCGAGCCGTCGGCGATCGCCGTGGTGAGGTACGTGTTGGTCGAGTCGAACAGGTCGGCCTTGGCGCCGGGGATGGCGGCAAGGGTGCCCTGGTTGAAGATGCGGCCGCTGATCGTGCCCGACGCCGAAACGACGGTGTTGACCGTGACCGAATCCGGCACCGAGACGCCACCGTCGTTGTCCGAGACCACGAGCTGGAACGTGAGCGCCCCGGTCGAGTTCGGAGCGACGAAGCTCGGAGCGCTGCCGTTCTGGCAGGCCGGCAGGACGACGGTGGTGCCGGCGGTCTGCGTCCAGCAGTAGGTCAGGTCCGGGCCACTGTCACCCGGGTCCGAAGCGGAGCCCTTCAGCGTGACGGTCGAGCCGCCCGTGGCCGTCTGGTCACGACCAGCGTTGGCCGTGGGGGCCACGTTGGCGATGTTGATGGTCACCGTGCTCGTGTCGGACTCACGCTGCTCGCCAGGCGAGCCCACGGCGATGGGGCCGAGGTAGGCACCGACCGACGAGGTGAACACGGTGGACGTGCCACCGTTGGGCGCATCCGGAGCCACGAACTTGCGGTTCGTGCCGGAGGCCTTGACGGCCACCGGCGTCGCACCGCTGGTCCTGGCGAACGTGTTCGTCCAGTTGGCCACGTCGAGGACGTTGCGCAGGGCCGGATCGTAGGAGGTGCCGTTGTCGAGCTCGACCACGGAACCCTCGTTCACGTTGATGACGCCGTTGTTCGACGACGAAGCCGAGAGGGCCCCGCCGTTGACGCCGGACTGGGTCTTCGAGACCGGCGGCTGGATGCCGGGGAAGGCCCCCATGCCGGTGCCGGTGCTGGTGCCGCCGGCTGCGGTGGTGTTGGCCTCGGTCGAGATGACCAGCTCGAAGTCGCTGGTGGTGTCCGGGAGACCGATCGACGTGCCGACCTCGTTGCAGAGGTTGGCGACGAGGGAGCCCGACTGCGCCTGCTGGGTGAAGGCGGGCACCGTGGCGCCGGCCTGCACGACCTTGAAGTTCTTCGAGTTGCTGTTGTAGCGGATGCCGGTGAGGGCGCCCGACGTCTCCGTCGTCATGGCCAGCGCGATGTTGGCCGAGGAGACGCAGCGTGCCGAAGACGGCGTGCGGAGCCCGATGAAGTTGTACACGCGACTCGAGTACGACGACGAGATCCACAGCTCGAGCTTGATCGGCAGGTTCACCGTGCCGGAGCCGTTGGCGTTGGTGGTGCCGGCCACGGCGCCCTGGGGCGAGATGCGGAACTGCACGTAGAGGTCGAGGCAGATGATGCCGGCGGTGGAATCGTTCTGGCACTGGCCCTGGAACTGGTATCCGTTGCCGAAGGCGATGTTCGCCTGCGGAACGGCCACGGCGGAGCCGGTGACCGTGCCGCCGGTGGCGCGGTTGCGCACCTTGGCCTGGCCGGTGGTGCCGTTGCCATCACCAAACGTGATTGCGGAGAACTCGCGTTCGCCAGCGGAGCTCGGGTCGAGGTTGTTGGTGCCGGAGGCCGGGATCTTCTTGGCGTCGTTGCCCACGCCGGCGGTCACCGTGGAGCACGGGATGCCGCTGGAGAAGCCCTCAGCGCCGCAGAGCGGCGCGGGGTCCGGGTTGCGGGTGGTGCGGTGGATGAGCTCGGAGTTGTCGCCTGCAGTGAGGCAGTTGGTGTCCGAGCCGAAGTCGATGACCCCGTCCTTGATGTTCTCGTACGGGCGGGGCACGGTGCCGATCACGCCGTTGTGCGTGGTGCCGTTCTCGTTGTCGATGCCGTCGGCGCACTCCGGGGCTCGGTCAGGATGTGCGAGCGGCAGATCGATGGGTGCGGCACCGGTGCCGAAGGCAACCCGCCCACCCATGATGTAGAAGCTCGTCGCCCCATCGGGGATCTTGTCGGCAGAAGCAGGCGAAGCCGCTGCTACTGCCAAGCCGCCCCCGACAAGTGCCACGAGCGCAACGCTCGCGGCCAGTCGGGTCTTGAACGTTTGTCTCATCCGCACATCCCCCTAGGTAAATGGTGTGGTCCGCCAGGTCTGCATGCGCGGTGTGACGCCCGACACCTGGACGGAGTGGAGGATAGTCCACCTTTTTGAAGCGCGCACGCCGCCCCTTCGGCGTCTCGGTGTGGCAGCCTGTCCGGCCATGCAGCACACCCCGCCGCGCGTCGCTTCGGCCGCCCTCGCTCTCACCCTGTTGCTCACCGCCTCCGCAACTGGTTGCGGAAGCGACGAAGCCGCTGCCCCCGGGGGAACCACGACCACCGCATCACTGACCGCGGCCACCGACAGCGGCACGACGTCGGACACCTCAGCTCCCACGGCAGCCACGGAGCTCTGGGCCGGCGGCCCGGACCCGTGCCTGCTTCTGTCGCGAGCCGAGACCTCGGCCGTGCTGGGGTTCCCGGCCGAGCCGCTCGATGTCGCAGTCAAGCCCGCCGACGGCGCCTCGGCGGCACCGGCGCTCGGCCGCTCGTGCGCCTGGCGTGATTCGGTCGACGGCTACCGGGGCGGCTACATCGCCATCACCCTGTTCGGCCCGGACGCAGACATGACCAGCAACCGAGAGGCCTGGGCCGACGTCGAAGACGTCGCCGATGTCGGTGCGTCGGCCTACGTCGGCACCTACGACCAGGGCCTCGGCGAAGGGACCAACTCTGCCTTCGTCGTGATGGGAGACGGTGCCATCCTGCTCAACGTCTTCGCCTACCAGACCCTCGACAAGGTCGAGGTCATCGATCTGGCTCGACTCGCCGCCGCCCGATGGGAGCTCGACCGCGACGGCGACATCCCGACCCAGGGCGCCTTCGCCCCCGACGCCGGGGACGGCGCGCCGTGAGTCGGACGCCGCACAGGGGTTTCTTGCTGCGGACGGGCGCCCTCCTGATCTCGGTGGTTGCGCTGGTCGGGTGCAGCTCCGACGACCCCAGTGCGAGCTCGTCCACCACGACCGGCGCCGCAGTCTCCGTTGATCCCACAGCACCAGCTTCGTCGACCACCGCATCCACCTTGCCCTGGCCCGGCCAGCCTGATCCGTGCTCGCTCCTCACCGTCGAGGAGATCGCAGCGGTGGTCGGGTTCGATGTCACGCAGAGCCCACTCGACGCCACCCAGGGCGGCGGGCCGCGCACGTGCGCGTGGACCAACGCCGACTTCGGTGCCGAAGGCGGTTCGGTCACCATCCGGGTGCTGCCTCCCGAGACCGACCTGAACGCCGACCGAGCAGCGTTCGGTGAGCCGGAAGACGTCGCCGATCTCGGCAGCAGCGCCTACCTCGGGGCGGCGCCGGGCGCCCTCGGCCCCGGCACCACCGGCGTGGTGGTGAACATGGGCTCGGGCGGTTTCGGACTCGTCATCTCGACGTTCGAGGTGCGAACCACCGACGAAGCGGTCACGCTGGCCAGGTCGGCCGCCGCCGCCTGGCCCTCGACCTAGCCGACCGGCGCGGGGTCAGCGGGCTCGGATCCGCTCGGACCCTGTGGATTCGGCGTTCGGATGACCAAAGCGTTGCCATCCGAGTCGAGCGGCGCTTCGTTCTCGAACGCGCACTCGGTCGTCTTCCAGTTGCCGACCTCTCGCAACCACAGGACGGGCTGCGCGGCCTCGGGAGTGCCGATCACGGTGCCGTCGGGGGCGATGACCGAGTACCGCACCATGACCCGGTCGGGCGACTCGACGTCGGCGCGAGTCGTGGGGAGATCCACCTGCAGGTCGGCGAACGAAAAGGTGCTGGTCGCGAAGAGGCCCGCCGTGGTCTCCAGCCCAGATCGGGCGCGGGCGAAGTAGTCACGCCACGATGGCTCGTTCACGTGGAACTCCTGGCAACCATGGTTCAGGAGCGCCCAGTACCCGGCGGGGTCGTTGTCGATCAGCGCGGCGGAATGCGCAACGATGGCGGACTGGAGTTCAGGCGGCAGCTCGTCGCCGGCGACGTCGGTTGCGGCGACGAAGGACGTCGTGGCCGGCGCCGAATGGGGGGCGTCGTCGGAGCACGCCAGGGGAACCACCAACGCGAGCGCGCAGATCGTCCAGACCCCCGACCGGCACGCCGTCGGTGCCCTCAGCATTCGTCGCCCCGGTCTTGGCCGTCGGTCCACTGCGTCTTGCACAGGATGGCGCCCCGCAGATCGGCGCCGTCGAGTTGCGCACCCTCGAGGAAGGCGAGCGTGAGGTCGGCGCCGGTGAGATCCGCATTGCGAAGGTCGACGCCGGTGAGGTCGGCTCCCCGCAGGTTGGCGCCCGACAGCTTCGCGCCCGACAGGTTCGAGCCCGACAGGATGGCGCCGCCGAAGTCGACCTGATTGGCCTGCATCCCCCGCAGGTCGGAGCCCGTCACCCGCACCCGACGCATGTCGGCCTCACCGATCACCGCGCCCGGCCAGGTGATGAAGGCCACGGACACGTCGGCGCAGCCCGTGGTGGCCACGACGCACGCCTGGAGCGCCTTGGCACCGCTCGTCGACTCTGGCCCGGCGTTGGGCAACGCCGTGGGTTCACCCGCGGGCACGACCGGGGGTAGCACCACCGTCACCGGCGGGGAGCCCACATCGACGGTGGGCGACGACGTCTCCTCCGTGGTGCCATCCGGCACCGACTCGGAAGGGACGACCGCAGGACCACTCGCCTGCGTGTCATCGGAACCGTTCGGTGCCGACGTCGACGTCCCGTTCGTGCTCGAGGTGGCGCCACCGTCGTCGTCGTCGCTCCCGCTACAGGCGGAGGCGGCCAGGAGAAGGGCGGCGAGGAGGATCAATGGTGCGGAGTGTCGTCGCATGGGCCTCAGCTTGGGCGATGGCGCGCCCGATTGCTAGGCACCCCTCGGGCAGACGCGTTGATGGCGGGCCCGAGGACCCGCCATCAACGGTGTGCGTGGACGTGGAGCCGGGCTCAGGCGCCAGCGGCGCTGCGGCGGCGGGTGGCCACCACGAGGAGGCCGCCAGCGGCCAGCAGGGCGAGGGCGATGCCCGCGAGCTGTGAGCTGCTGGAGCCGGTGCGGGGAAGGCTGCCCGATCCACCGGCGCCGGTGGGTGTCGGTGTCGGTGTC
>Ga0105047_10013243_pt1 | contig 13198 bp, 6 predicted proteins | sample MAT04_FD_78384 | JGI IMG/M metagenome (GOLD analysis project Ga0105047, IMG submission 78384) | Freshwater microbial communities from Lake Fryxell liftoff mats and glacier meltwater in Antarctica - MAT-04 (megahit assembly) | ecosystem: Environmental > Aquatic > Freshwater > Ice > Liftoff... | reverse complement strand
GCTGTTCCCGCTCCCTGCGACCACGGCTTCGGCCGATGGCGATACCATTTCCGAGGAGCGCCGCCGCTTGGGGCCGATGTCGCAGGCCGAATGGCGGATGGCGATCATCTTTATCATCACGGCGCTGTTGTGGATTTTTCGCGAGCCGGTCGCTGGTTTTGGCTGGGCGCCGGCGCTCGATCTGGCCCGCTCGGCCAATGGAAAAACTCCGGCCATGGTCGACGACGCAACCGTCTCGATTGCCATGGCGCTCGTCTGCTTCTTGCTTCCCAAAAAAGGTTGGCGCGGCCCTGCCCTGATTGATTGGGAGACCGCCACGCGCGTCCCCTGGGGAATCCTGATTCTGTTCGGTGGAGGACTCGCCCTGGCGGACGGACTGAGCGTCACGCATCTCGACGCGCTGCTAGGCCACTGGCTAGGCGGATTGCTCGCAGGGCATTCGGATACTGTTGTCATCGCCGCAACCACCGTCAGCATGACCGCGCTGACCGAAGTGGCCAGCAATCTATCGAGCGTTCAGATCAGCATGCCGCTGCTGGCCGAGGCCGCACAGAACGTCCCCTGCGATCCGCGGATGTTGATGATTCCGGCCACGTTGTCCGCCAGTTGCGGCTTTATGCTCCCCGTCGGCACGGCCGCCAACGCCATCGCCTACGCGACGGGCCGGATTCGCATGCCTGAGATGATGCGAGCCGGCCTGCTGATGGACGCGATCAGTATTGTTCTGATCGTGACGTTTGTGCGGCTGCTGGGCCATGCCACGCTGGGCATCACCAGCGGCGGGTTGCCGGAATGGGCCAATCACTGAGAGGCAGTCACTTGGCGGCCACTCTGCGGCTCAGTGACATAAGCTTGAACTGAGGCGATCGCCCTCATTCTTGCTTTGCCGTTCTGGAGTTCCCTCGCATGCGAATCATGATCGTCGCTGCGCTACTGACGCTGCCGCTGCATCTGTCCGATGGTCTGCCTGCCGCGGCCGCGGACACTTCGCGAAAGACGTTTGAGCTCGACACGCGCGGCGGACGGATCGAAGGGACTCCGCTGGTTCAGACCGATCGCGGCATCGAGCTCCTCTCGCGTGATGGCCGGATCTTCACCATAGCGACCGATGACGCCCGCCGGCTGAAGCCGCTGCCGTCGCCATTCGAGACCTATCCCACGGCGGTGCTCCGCAATCACTTGCAAGATGAGCTCGGCCGCTCGTTCCGCGTCGTCGGGTCAGGGCACTATCTGGTGGCGCTCCCCCTGGGCGTGCGCACGAATTGGGCGGAGCGATTCGAAGAGCTGTACCGCTCCTTCTCGCTTTACTTTTCCGTTCGCGGGTTTCCGCTCAAAGAACCGCCGTTTCCGTTCATTGCCATTGTCTGGCCCAACCAAGAGAGTTACCTCCGCGCCGCGCGGGCCGAAGGGTCGAATGTCGGACCGAGCGTTGTCGGTCATTACTCGCCTGTCAGCAACCGGATCATGCTTTACGACATGAGCGCAGGCCAAGGGGGCGTGGAAGAACTGCGAGAGACCAACGCCACATTGATCCACGAAGCCACGCATCAGGTCGCCTTCAACACGGGCGTCCATCAACGCTTCGGTCAATCGCCGCGTTGGCTGGTTGAGGGACTGGGCATGATGTTCGAAGCGCCCGGCGTGTCGAATTCTCGCGCGCACAGACGGCGCGAAGACCGGATTAATCGCGATCGGCTCAGCTATTTTCAGAAGCGCGTCGCGCCGACGCACAAGCCAGACCGGTTGCAAGAGCTGGTTTCGTCCGACCGATTATTCGCCAGCGACCCACTGGGCGCTTACGCCGAAGCCTGGGCGCTTTCTTTCTACCTGGTTGAGACTGAGCCGCGCAAGTATTGCGAATACCTGGCGCTTACGGCCCGTCATCCGCCATTCCGCGCCTACACTCCGGCCGAGCGACTGGCGGACTTCACATCGGTCTTCGGCGATAACTTCCGCATGCACGACGCGCGGATGATGAGATTCATCGCGGACCTGCGGTAGTGCCCGACCCGAAAGAGTTCTTACGCTGAAGCGGCGGCGGCCTCGCAGTAAACGTTCCGATCGACACTATTTTGGCGCGCCTAGCGGCACGGGGGCCTCGGCCTCGGGCGCTTCGGCCTCGGGCTTATTCGCAGGGACGTCGCGGTCTCCGGCGAAGACGATCCACTTGCCGTCGGGGGACCAGTGCGGGTCTTTCGCCCGGCCCCGCTTGCCGGCGATGAGTTTGCTGCGCTTCTTCAGCGGGCTGTCGACGTCGATTGTCTGCAACTTGTAACCATCGGCAAAAATCAACTGTTTGCCGTCTGGCGAGAAGCCGATCGATCCACCTTGCTCGCCGACATGCATCAGCCGCATGCCCTGCTTTTCGCCCTCCGCGCTGACTAGCAGTAATTGGCGTTTGGCGTTCGAGGTCTGCTTGGCGGATAGGGCCAGCCATTTGCCGTCAGGGGACCAGTTGTATCCGGCGAAGATATAGTCGAACGGTTTCTCGAACAGCGTTATCTCCGAGTCGGTTTGCAAATCGATCACGCGGATGTTTTTATGATCCGTGACTGCGATCTTCGACCCGTCCGGGCTCCAGCGAGGGCAAAGCCCCGTCGAAATCTTGACGTCGTCGCTGCCATCCAGCTTCTGCACGTACGAGCCACGTCCTTGTTCAGCCGCGTCGCCCCGGCTCATCCATTTGCTCAGGTTGCCGGCATCGTCGTTCCACCCGGCCGAGGCGTAGACATCGAACAGAATCTGGGAGTCGTCCGGCGACCAATCCGCATGCCCGTGTGTTCCCAGGCGTTTCAATTCTTTGCCATCCGGATTCACGACGTAGAAGTGCCGGCCCACTCTGCGGCCGCTGGTACCGGTGAACAACACGCGTTTTCCATCGTGCGACCAGCGAGGCGTTTCCAACTGGCTGTGATCGCTGGTGTTGGCGATCTCACGCAGTTCGCTCCCATCCGTCCGCATGATGAAGATGCCCATCTTGGCGTTTTCGTCACGCTCGACAGGCGTCTCGGGCGGGGCAAGCTGCGCTTCTGTCAGAACTCCGGGGTCTTCCTGGGGCGCGTCCGCGGCGGGCGCTGCTTCTTGCGCTGGGGCAGCTTCTGCGACATGATCGTGGCCGCCAGCAGGCGCGATCTCGGGCGCGTCGCCTGTTGCGCTCTGGTTTAACGCGAATGTCATGCAGAGCGTCAGCAAAAGGACGACGAGCGCGGCGCTAGTTCCCCTCGAAGCGCGCGACGGCTCCGAAGTCGGATTCAATAGACGTTGAACTCGCGCCAGCGCGCTGCCACGGCCGGGCCCGGTGGCGGCCAGCGCCGCTTGCGAAAACTGCCGCGATGTCACGATCAGCGTCAGCGCCTCGCTGAGCGCGAGCGCGCCACCGTCGCATGCGCGGACGGCCGCGTCATCGCAACAATGCTCGCGCTCAATCCGGATCTGTCTCGAGACCCACCAGGTGGCCGGGTGATAGAAGAAAACTGTTTCCAGCGCGATTTGCGCCAGGTTTACCAGATAGTCATGGCGGCGGACGTGGGCCAGCTCATGCGCCAGGATCGCCTCGATCTGCTCCGTGGACATCTCGCCCAAGATGCTCACCGGCAGCAGCACGACCGGTTTCAGCCAGCCGATCACCACGGGCACATGGACGATCGTCGATTCCAGAATCGCCACGCGCTGGCGGATGTTCATTCGCTCGATCAATCCTCGGCCGATCGCGATCCATTGGCCGCTGACTGGCTTTGCGCCAGTCTGTCGCAGACGTTGTACGCCAAACCATCCCCCGACGTTCCATAAGGACAACAACACAACGCCGCCGAGCCAGGACACTGCCACCCAAGGCAACATTCGCGGCGGCAGCGCGCCCTGATCCGCCCAGAAGGTTGTCGCCGGCGTTGGTTGTTCGCGATCGAAGATGTCGAATTCCGATTGATCAACGTCAACGGGGGCGATCGATTCGTCCGCATTCGTGTAATGTTCTGCCGCCTCGGACGCAGCGGTTGAAAGCCTGACGCTTGGGACAGACATTGCGATGGGTGCTTTATTCGTCGGCAAATAGACAAACGTCGACGCGCACGTTGCTGCCATCGCCAAGAACGCCGCGCAGCAAGCCAGATAGCGAACATTAGGGCGTTGGCTTCGGGTCAATTTCAGAACCGCGCTCAATAGCACGCCGATCAGCGCAAATTGCCACAGCGAATGGAGCAGCGTCCAGCCCAAGCGATCCAGGACAGGCGTCGAAACGAATTCCGAAAGCGCGTTCATGGTTTCTCCCCCTTCGCTTTTTGCACCAGCCGCTGCATCTCTTGCACTTCGTCGAGGTTGACTCGTTTGGCGGCCAGCAGACTCATCACGAGTTTGTTCGTGCTGCCGCCGAATGCACGCTGCACCAGATCTTCCAACAAGTTCAGTTGCGTTCGCGTTTGCGAAGTGACCGCGGCGTAGAGTTGCGGCCGGACGGATTCGTCGGACGTGACCAGCCCCTTCTCGCACATTACCTGGATCATCTTGCGCGTCGTGGAGTAAGCACGCTCGCTACTGGCCGAGACTGCCTTGTGAATCTGGCCGAGCGCGCTGGGGCCATGCTCCCAGAGCAAATGCAAGATTTCCAATTCGACTTGCGTTGGTTGCGGTGATGGCTTGCGGGCCATGGGATCAGACCTTGGTATTGGATTGGAACGGACGGCAAGCGTTGCCATCCTGCGATGCGTAAAACAGACGAATGAATTAGTCAAATCCGCGTCGGCATTATGACTAACCTATTAGTCTGGTCAAGCAATTTTCATGGCCAAGGGATTACAATACTCGCCGTGTCCACATCTCTGTCCACGCCCCCAACCCAGATGGCCCAGCAGGGCGAAAAGGCAGGTCCGGTCTACGTCCTAGACAGGGGCAATCATTCGACCGTGCAACTGACGCTCCATTCGCTTCAAGCGAAGGAGAAACGACGGGCGTACGGCGTCCTGCGCACCCCTGATCCCGCCCTTCGATCCAGGTCGCCTTAATCCATCGGCAACCACCGATGCATTCGAGAGCTTCCTTGCTGCTAGCGACTCAAGGTGTGTCCGCGCGCCTTGCCCGTCCAGCTCGGAACGGCGCCTCCCTGATCGCTTTCGTCTATGGCTGATTGTCGTTTACGGTACCTGCGCTCAACATGTTTTGATGTTTGATGTTACAACAAGGCGTTGGCTGGCACTTCAGACCCACACAGGGGGTCGATCGTAGCGGTTTTTCTAAGAAGATGCTTGACTACCTTCAGTTGTCCTTCTAATGTAGTATTCTTGAAATCAATGCTGTTCACGCACTGTATTTGAATAGTTTATCTCGCCCATGGCCGTGCATCTCAAGTCGCTGAAGGTCTTTTGCGATGTCGTTCGGCAGCGAAGCTTTTCGCGCGCCGCCGAGGAAAACGAGATCTCGCAATCAGCCGCCAGCCAGGTCGTCCAGCAGCTGGAAGAGCGGCTGGGCGTGCTGCTGATTGACCGCTCGAAGCGGCCATTTGTCCTCACTCCAGAGGGCGAGGTCTTTTACGACGGTTGCCGCGGCGTGATGGAGCGTTATTCGACGCTGGAGGACAAGGTCCGCACCCTGCATCAAGAGGTGGCCGGTAGCGTCCGCGTGGCGTCGATTTACTCCGTCGGCCTGCATCACATGAACCGCTATTTGCAGGAATTCCTTACCCAGCATCCCAAGGCCAATGTCCGACTGGAATACCTCCATCCGCACCGCGTGCTGGAGAGCATCGAGCAAGACTTGTCCGATCTGGGCCTGGTCAGCTACCCCAAATCATCGCGCACGATCACGGCCATTCCCTGGCGCGAAGAGCCGATGGTTCTGGTCTGCGCCCCAGGGCACGATCTCGCCAAGCGTAGCACCGTCAGCATCAAGCAACTCCACGGTCAAAAGCTGGTTGGCTTTAATAGCGACCTGACAATTCGCCGCGAGATCGACCGCGTCCTCCACCAGCAGCGCGTGGAAGTGCAAGTCGTGATGGAGTTCGACAATATCGAAACCATCAAGCGCGCTATCGAGATCGACGCCGGACTAGGCCTGCTCCCTGAGCCAACCGTGTTGCGCGAAGTCGCCGCCGGAACGCTCGTCGCGGTGCCGCTCGATACCGATGAACTTGTCCGGCCACTAGGAATCATCCATCGCCGCGGCAAACAACTCAGCACAACTACCTGGCGTTTTATTGAACTGCTGAAATCCAGCTCTGACCGCGCGCATGTCGATGTCGCAGCGGCAGCCAACCCAGCGCAACAGGAAAACGGCAATGGATCCGCGACGCACGCAGTGGCGCACGCCACGGTTCTCAGCAATCACTCCGACAAAAACGGGCACTCCGACAAAAACGGGCACACAGACAAGAACGGGCACACGGACAAAAACGGCGCAGGGCACGAGCAGCCCGAACGTCAAACGGCCGAGGCTTCGCAAGGATAATTAGCGATGGCGCGTAAACCATTTCAAACTGGACTACCCGATCGGGTTGGCCTGTACGATCCCGACAATGAGCATGACGCCTGCGGCGTCGGCTTTGTCGTCCACATGCACGGCGAGAAGAGCCACCAAATCGTGCGCTCCGGGCTAGAGATTCTAGTGAATCTCACGCACCGCGGCGCCTGCGGTTGCGATCCGCTGACTGGCGACGGCGCCGGTATTCTCACGCAGATTCCGCACGATTTGTTCCTGGCCAAATGCGCCGAGCTCGGCTTCACGCTCCCCGCAGCTGGCGAATACGGCATGGGGACGGTCTTTCTGCCGCAAGATCCGGCCGCACGGCAAGCCTGCCAGCAGCGGATGGCGGAATTGGTCAAGGCCGAAGGATTAAACCTCCTGGGTTGGCGCGACGTGCCGATCGATAACGCTCACATTGGTCAAACCGCGCGCGAAGTGGAGCCGTACATCCGGCAGGTCTTCATCGGACGCGGCGAAAAGACGCCGCCCGAAATGCTGGAGTGGAAGCTCTACGTCATTCGCAAGCAGTTTGAGAATTACTCACGCGAAGGGGATCCAGGGCAGCGCCAAAACGCGTATCTGCCCAGCCTGTCGTCGCGCATTGTCGTCTACAAAGGCCTGATGCTGGCGGACCAGGTCGAACAGTTTTACTTGGATCTGGGCGACGATCGCTTTATCTCCGCGCTGGCCCTGGTCCATCAGCGTTACAGCACCAACACGTTCCCGGCCTGGGAACTGGCGCAGCCGTTCCGCTACATGGCGCATAACGGCGAGATCAACACGGTCCGCGGCAACGTCAACTGGATGTTCGCCCGGCAGAGCATGTTGGATAGCGAAACGTACGGAGCAGACCTGGCGAAGATTTTTCCGGTCTGCACGCCCGGCGCCAGCGATTCCGGCATGTTCGACAACGCGCTCGAGTTGCTGGTCCTCACCGGCCGCTCGCTCGCGCAGTCCATGTCGATGTTGATTCCAGAACCGTGGGCAGGCCACGAGAGCATGTCCGACGAGAAAAAGGCCTACTACGAGTATCAGGCTTGCCTGATGGAGCCGTGGGACGGCCCGGCGTCGATCGCCTTTACGGACGGCTTTAGCATCGGCGCGTCGCTCGACCGCAACGGCCTGCGTCCCAGCCGGTACTGCGTGACCAAAGATGGCCTGGTGATCATGGCCTCTGAGGCCGGCGTGCTGAAGATCCCTACAAAAGACATCGTCTCCAAGGGTCGCCTCCGTCCAGGTCGCATGTTCCTGGTCGATACCCGCGAAGGGCGAATCATCACGGATGACGAAATCAAAAACGGGCTGGCCGCGCGCCACCCGTATCGCCAGTGGATCGAACAAAACCAAATCAACCTGGCCAGTCTGCCGGAGATTGAGCCGGCGGACAACCTCGGCCACGCCAAGGTCAATGGCCACGCCAACAACGGCAACGACGGACATCGCAACCCGCTCCTCACGCTGCAGCGCGCCTTTGGCTACACGCTGGAAGACCTGCGGATCCTGATGACGCCCATGGCGCTCGATGGCCAAGAGGCGATTGGCTCCATGGGGAACGACGCTCCGTTGGCCGTTCTCTCGGAACGTCCGCAGTTGCTCTACAACTACTTCAAGCAGTTGTTTGCGCAAGTCACCAATCCGCCGCTCGACGCCATCCGCGAGGAGATCATCACGTCGATGATCACCACGATTGGCTCCGAGGGAAATCTGCTGGACGAAACGCCCGAGCAATGCCAGCTGTTGCGTTTGGATCGGCCGGTCATTACCGACGAAGAACTTACGCAGATTCGCGCGCTCGATCAACCGGGCCTGCGCACCCGCACGCTCTCGATGCTCTTCCCAAGGTCCGAAGGCTCCGCCGGCATGCAGCGGCGGATGGAGGCCCTGCGGCAAGAGGCTTCGGCCGCGATTGCCGACGGCGTCACGCTGTTGATTCTCTCGGACCGCGGCGTCGACGCGAACAACGTCCCCATTCCGGCGCTCCTGGCCACCAGCGGCGTGCATCACCATTTGCTGCGCGAGAAGACCCGCACCCGTTGCGGTTTGATCATTGAGACGGGCGAGCCGCGCGAGACGCAGCACTTCGCCCTGCTCACCGGTTACGGCGCCGGCGCGGTCAACCCGTACTTGGCGCTTGGCACGCTCGATTCGCTCCGCAACGAAGGCTACATCCCGGAGACCTACCCCCTCGACAAGCTCCACAAGTCGTACGTCAAGGCAGCCGTGAAGGGCCTGCTCAAGGTGATGTCCAAGATGGGCATCTCCACGCAGCAAAGCTATCGCGGCGCGCAGATCTTCGAAGCCATCGGTCTGAACAGCCAGGTGGTCGACGAATACTTCACTCGCACGGCCAGCCGCATTCAGGGCGTCGGCATTGAGTCGATCGCCGAAGAAGCACTGCGCCGGCACGAGCACGCCTTTCCGCGAACCGCGGTCATGGAGACGCTCGACTTGGACGTCGGAGGCCAATACCAGTGGCGCCGCAAAGGCGAGGCGCATCTCTTCAGTCCAGAGGTCGTCGCCAAGCTGCAAATCTCCACCCGTCTCAACAGCCGCGAAGAGTTCTATCAGTACTGCAAACTGATCGACGAGCAGCAGAAGCAGCTCCTCACTCTGCGCGGATTGCTCGAACTGAATAAGGCTCAGACGCCCGTCCCGCTGGACGAAGTGGAACCGGCCGCCGAGATCGTCAAGCGGTTCGCAACGGGCGCCATGTCCTACGGATCGATCTCGAAAGAAGCGCACGAAACGCTGGCGATCGCCATGAATCGTCTGGGCGCCAAGAGCAACACGGGCGAAGGGGGCGAAGACCCCGCTCGTTATACGCCAGACGCCAATGGCGACAGCCGCAGCAGCGCCATCAAGCAAGTCGCCAGCGGCCGCTTTGGTGTCACCAGCCAATACCTGGTCAGCGCGCAAGAACTGCAGATCAAGATGGCGCAGGGCGCCAAGCCGGGCGAAGGGGGCCAGTTGCCCGGCCACAAAGTTGATAAAGAGATCGCGCGGATTCGGCATAGCACGCCGGGCGTCGGTCTGATTTCGCCTCCGCCCCACCATGATATTTATTCGATCGAAGACCTGGCTCAACTGATCCACGATCTGAAGAACGCCAACCGCCAGGCGCGCATCAGCGTTAAGCTGGTTGCCGAGGTGGGCGTAGGGACAGTCGCGGCAGGTGTCGCCAAGGGGAAGAGCGACGTTGTGCTCATCGCCGGACACGACGGCGGCACCGGCGCAAGCCCTTACACGTCGATCAAACACGCCGGCATCCCGTGGGAGCTCGGTCTGGCCGAGACGCACCAGGTGCTGGTCCGCAATGACCTGCGCGGAAGAATTGTGGTGCAGACAGACGGGCAGCTTCGCACGCCGCGAGATATCGCCATTGCCACCATGCTGGGCGCGGAAGAATGGGGCATCGCCACCGCGGCGCTGGTGACGATGGGCTGCATCATGATGCGCAAGTGCCATCTCAATACCTGCCCTGTGGGGATCGCCACGCAAGATGTGGAGCTCCGCAAGAAGTTCGCCGGCAAGCCAGAAGAGGTGGTCAACTTCTTCTTCATGCTGGCCGAAGGATTCCGCGAAATCATGGCCTCGCTCGGCGTACGCAAAGTGACGGAGCTGGTCGGCCGCGTTGACCTGCTCGACACGCGGCAGGCCATCGATCACTGGAAGGCTGTTGGCCTGGACTTCAGCAACATTCTGCTCAAGCCAGAAGCCGGCCCGAACGTCAAGACTTACTGCGCGGAAGCGCAGGACCACGGCATCGATAAGTCGCTCGACGTAACGATGTTGCTGGACCTCTGCCGCCCGGCGATCGAGAGCGAAACGCCGGTCAGCTTTGACCTGCCGATTTCGAACATCAATCGCACGGTGGGGACCATCCTCTCCAGCGAGATCACGCGTCGCTACGGGCCCAGCGGCCTTCCGGACGATACGATCCAACTCAATTTCCACGGCACCGCCGGCCAAAGCATCATGGCCTTTGGCGTTCCGGGCGTCACCGTTCGCGTTGCGGGCGAAGTCAACGACTACTGCGGTAAGGGTCTGTCGGGTGGACGAGTGATCGTCTACCCGCCGGAAGACGCCACCTATGTGGCCGAGGAAAACGTCATCGCCGGCAACGTCGTGGGCTACGGCGCCACCAGTGGCGAGATCTACCTCCGCGGTATCGCGGGAGAACGTTTCTGCGTACGCAACTCGGGCGCGCGGGCCGTGGTGGAAGGTATCGGCGATCACGGTTGTGAATACATGACCGGCGGCGTCGCTCTGATTTTGGGCGAGACAGGACGCAACTTCGCGGCCGGCATGAGCGGTGGCGTGGCGTATGTCCTGGACGAAAGCGGTCGCTTCCCGCGCCGCGTGAATATGGAAATGGTCGAACTCGAATCGCTGGACGAGGCCGAAGATCAGCAGATCGTGCTGGAGCTCGTCCGCAATCACGTTAAGTACACAGGCAGTGCCCGCGGCCAGGGAGTTCTGGATCGCTGGGAGGAATTGCTGCCCAAATGGAAGAAGGTTATGCCGCTCGATTACAAACGGGCCCTGGCCGGGATGAAGAAGTCCGCCATTGGCAAGTCCGCTGGAGAGTTGGAGGGGGTGGCCCATGGGTGATGTCCGCGGATTCATGCAATTTGATCGTCGGCAATACGACGAAGAGCCGGCAGAGCAACGCGTCAAGCACTACAAAGAATTCTTACACGTGCTGCCGGCGGAAGAAGTCCGTCGCCAGGGCGCGCGCTGTATGGATTGCGGCGTGCCGTTTTGTCATACCGGCTGCCCGCTCGGAAATATCATTCCGGACTGGAACGACCTGGTCTATCGCGACCGCTGGCGCGACGCGCTCGCGCGGTTGCACGCGACAAACAACTTCCCGGAGTTCACCGGTCGCGTTTGCCCCGCGCCGTGCGAAAGCGCGTGCGTGCTGGGGATCAACGAAGATCCGGTCTCGATCAAGCAGATCGAAATGGCGATCGCCGATCGCGGCTTTGAAGAAGGCTGGATCGTGCCGGAACCCCCGGCAGTGCGCACCGGCAAGCGCGTTGCCGTGGTCGGCAGCGGGCCTGCAGGCCTGGCGGCCGCGCAGCAGCTTAATCGGGCTGGCCATCTGGTGACTGTGTTCGAGCGCGCCGATCGTCCCGGTGGCCTGCTGATGTACGGCATCCCGGATTTCAAACTGCAAAAGGACCGCGTCTGGCGGCGGATCAAGCAGTTGGAAGGCGAGGGCGTGGAGTTCCGCTGCAACGCCAACGTCGGCGGCAACGTTGAGACGGAAGAACTGCGTCGTGACTTTGACGCCCTCCTGCTCACCGGCGGCAGCACCGCCCCGCGCGACCTCCCGATCCCGGGCCGCGACCTGCCTGGCATTTACTTCGCCATGGAGTTCTTGCCGCAACAAAACAAGCGCAACCAGGGAGACACCATCCCGACCGAAACGTCGCTCATGGCCTCCGGCCTGGACGTCGTCATCATCGGCGGCGGCGATACCGGGAGCGACTGCACGGGCACGTCCAACCGGCACGGCGCTCGCAGTGTCACGCAGTTTGAGCTCTTGCCCAAGCCGCCAGATCTCGGCTACTTTCCGCGCGCCAATGATCGCCCTGTCAACACGCCGTGGCCGTACTGGACGATGATGCTGCGCACCAGCAGTTCGCACAAGGAAGGCTGCGATCGTCACTGGAGCATTCTTACCAAGGAATTCCAGGCCGACGAAAAGGGACGCGTCAAGAATCTGGTGACGTGCGAGATCGAGTGGCATCAAGACGAGCAAGGCCGCCAGCAGTTCAAGGAAATCCCAGGCACCACCAAGGACTGGCCGTGCCAACTGGTGCTGCTGGCAATGGGCTTCCTGGGGCCTGAGAAGCGCGGCGCAATTGCCGATCTGAATCTCGATCTCGACCCGCGCGGCAACGTGAAGTGCGACGCCAACTACATGACCAGCGTGCCGGGCGTGTTTGCAGCAGGCGACATCCGCCGCGGCCAATCGCTCGTCGTGTGGGCCATCCACGAAGGCCGAGAAGCAGCCCGCGCGGTCGACAAACACCTGATGGGCGCCAGCTACCTCCCCAGCGTCAACGCCGGCGACTACGCTTGGCGGTAGAGGACGGGACTCGATACAAAACGCCCGGCAAACAGTGCGGCATGGGATTCCGAAAATCATTGGGGTCTCAAGTCGTTTTCTGATGTTCCTGAATTACCTCCAAGTCCATTGCCCCAGAAGATCCCTCCCTGAAGTTTCGGACTGGGACGGACGGAGGGCGGTGGCAGGAGCAAATCGGAATTCAAACTACGCGTAGTTCCGATCAACTCCACCCAACTCCAAACGCCAACATGCGGCGCCGAGGCGGATTGCTCCGCTCGACGCGCGCATATTGGCACACACTGCGAAACTTGGTTTTCGCCGTCACGCCGGGCGGGGGTGTCTTTTGGCGACCTCTGGGGCGCAGTTTCCATCCTTGGCGCGCCGCCGTTCGCCGTTTTGTCGCAGTACGAATCCGCATCCTTGCGGTCCGCGCAGTACGGTAAACAGTTCACCGCCTGCTAGAGAACTGAGGACCTGGTAGCTTTGCCCGGCACAACGACTTCCACCTGGGTCGGTTGGTCAGGCGCAAACTCTTCGCCGGCTTTTGTTCGGGAGACGACGACCCTAATCTCCCGGCGCTCGGCGGATGTGCCCTGGCTCACGCGTGGAAAGTTAGGATAACGGCGCTACAAAACCGCGACGCAGCGCGATGGGCTAAATCGCACTACG
>Ga0105047_10013240_pt1 | contig 13201 bp, 12 predicted proteins | sample MAT04_FD_78384 | JGI IMG/M metagenome (GOLD analysis project Ga0105047, IMG submission 78384) | Freshwater microbial communities from Lake Fryxell liftoff mats and glacier meltwater in Antarctica - MAT-04 (megahit assembly) | ecosystem: Environmental > Aquatic > Freshwater > Ice > Liftoff... | reverse complement strand
ATAGACGATGAAGAGCTGGATGCGGGTGTAAAGTGTGTCAGTGCTCCGATTCGTGATTATACGCGCCGCATTGTCGGAGCTGTAAGTATTTCAGGTCCTTCCATTCGTTTTAGTAATGAACGTATGGAAAAAGAACTTATCCCACTGGTGATTTCGGCGGCGGCAGAAATCTCCTCCAAATTTGGTTTTCATAAATAGAAAATAATCATCATATTTGACTTTAAAGGCGGCTTTTTGGCCGCCTTTTCTGTTTCTGGTTGAAGAACTTTTGTCAGTTGTCTAGTATGTGCGATAAACTTTTTCCAAAACAAAAAAAGAGGCGACGGATGATTTTATACAAAGTTGTAGAGCTTAGCACCGTAACTGAAGAAACCATCCAGGGTACGTTAAATGAGTGGACCTCCAAGGGATGGCACTACGATGGTATGCAGTTTGCCATGCGTGATGCAAGCAAGCGCCCGTCAATGGCTTTTATTACCTTTACCTGCGATGAAGCGGTCTCCGGGAGTCATCTATGAGCCACAATAATACACTCTATCTGGTTGATGCTTCGTCCTATATTTATCGGGCCTATTATGCTGTCCGTCATCTTTCTTCTCCTACCGGTCATCCGACAAATGCAATTTACGGTTTTATCCAGATGTTGCTCAAGTTGCTTAAGGATCATCAGCCACAGCACCTTGCCATGGTGTTTGATGCTGGTCGGGTGACGTTCCGCACCGAAATTTATGCTGATTATAAGGCCAATCGCGCTGCCATGCCGGATGATCTGCGCATGCAGATGGGGCCGATCCGGGAGGTCGTGCGTGCCTTTAATATATCATCTCTGGAGCTGGAAGGTTTTGAGGCAGATGATATTATCGGTGGGCTGGCAAGGCGTTTTGCGGAGCAGGGGGGGCGCGTTGTTGTGGTAACCGGTGACAAGGACTTGATGCAGATAGTCAGTGAGAGGATTACCCTGTTGGACACCATGAAAGATAAACAGTCCGGTATAGCCGAGGTGTTTGAACGTTTTGGTGTGGGTCCGGAACTGGTGGCTGATATTCTGGGTTTGGCCGGTGATGCTTCTGATAACATCCCTGGTGTGCCGGGTATTGGTGAAAAAACTGCCACCAAACTGATTCAGGAATTTGGTTCACTGGACCAGTTGCTGGATCGTGCCAGTGAGGTTAAGGGTAAAAACGGCGAAAAATTGTGTGAATTCCGTGAGCAGGCCTTGCTGTCGCGACGTCTGGCCACCATTGAATATAATGTGCCGATGGAAATTGCGTTGGAGGATCTTGCTGCCCGTGAACCGGATCAGGATGTTCTGAACGCTTTTTTTAAACAGTATGGTTTTACTTCGCTGATCAAGGGCATTACTGCCAAATCAACGCTCTCCAGTGAAAAATATCAAACTGTTACAAAGAAAGATGAGCTGGAAAAGCTGGTACAGGATTTGGAAAAATCCGGCGAATTTGCCATTGATCTTGAAACCACCAGCCTTGATCCGCGTGATGCCGAAATAGTGGGTCTGTCGTTTTCATTCAAAAAACATGAAGCGTATTATATTCCTGTAGGCCATTTAACAACTCCCCATCCCCACCCTAACCCTCCCCTTGAAGGGGAAGGGCCTCTATTTAGTTTGCCTGGAATGAGTGTCGCCTCTGATAAACTCCTCCCCCTTCAAGAGAGAGGTCGGGAGGGGGATGGGGTAGAGCGTCAGTCAGGCCAGCTCCCTCGCCAGGAAGTACTTGAACGCTTGCGGCCACTGCTGGAAAACCCGGCCATACGTAAGGTTGGTCAGAACATCAAGTTCGACATGCAGGTTTTGCAAACAAACGGTATTACATTGAATGGAGTCAGCTTTGACACCATGCTGGCTTCCTACCTGCTCAACCCGAACCGCCAGGGGCATGGACTTGATGCAATGTCGGTTGAACATCTCGGTCACAAGATGATCAGTTATAGTGAGGTTGCCGGAAATGGTAAAAACCAGATCAATTTCTCACATGTGGAAATTGAGGCTGCCTCACGTTATGCCTGTGAAGATGCAGATGCCACCTGGCTGCTGCGTGAAAAGTTTGCACCACTGCTGAGCGAAAACAGCTTGGATGAATTGTTTAAAACAGTTGAGGTTCCACTGATTCCCATACTGGCGGAAATGGAAAACCACGGTGTGTTGCTGGATACAGTGATGCTGGAACAGCTGTCAGCTGATTTTGCCTCTCGCATGGCAAAGCTTGAGGAACGTATCTTTGAACTAGCCGGCGGCAGTTTCAATCTCAACTCTCCTAAACAGATGGGGGAAGTGCTGTTTGAGCGGATGCAGTTGAAGAGCGGCAAAAAAACAAAAGGCAAAACCGGCTTTTCAACGGATAATGAAGTATTGACCTCTCTGGCCGAAGAACATGAAATTGCCCGTCTGATCCTGGATTATCGCGGGGTATCCAAACTTAAATCAACTTACAGCGATGCTTTGCCGCGTTTGATAAATCCGCGTACCGGACGTGTACATACATCCTATAACCAGACCGTCACCAATACCGGTCGCCTGTCGTCATCCGACCCGAATCTGCAGAATATCCCGATCCGCAGCGATGAAGGCCGCATGATCCGCCATGCCTTTATTGCCCAGCCCGGTTATGTAATCCTGTCTGCCGACTATTCCCAGATAGAATTGCGAGTACTGGCACACCTTTCCGGTGATCCAGTGTTCTGCCACGCTTTTGCCAATGACGAGGATATTCATACCCGCACCGCTTCGGAAGTATTCGGTCTGTTTCCCGAAATGGTGACTCCAGAGATGCGCCGACAGGCCAAGACCATCAATTTCGGCATTATTTACGGCCAGGGTGCTTTCAGTCTGGCCAAACAACTAGGCATCGCCCGTAAAACCGCCGAGGAGTTTATCAGCGCCTACAAGGAAAGACACAGTAAGGCGGTCGGTTTTCTGGAGTCATGCATCAGTCAGGCTGAAGAGGCAGGATATGTGACAACTATTCTGGGTCGCCGATTGCCGATTGCTGATATTAATAGTACCAATGGCAATTTGCGCTCTTTTGCCCAGCGCAATGCCATTAACTACCCGATACAGGGCTCGGCTGCGGATATCATCAAGAATGCCATGATTCGTGTGGAAGCCAGGATAAAGAAGGAACAGTTGAATAGCCGCCTGATTATGCAGGTGCATGACGAACTGGTCTTTGAGGTAGCGGAAGAAGAATTACTGAAAATGCAGCTACTGGTGGATGAAGAGATGTCAAATGCTGTGGAGATGAAGGTGCCGCTGAAGGTGGATATCAGCCATGGTGCCAACTGGAGTGAGGCACACTGACAAGCTGCGCTGATTATTTTTCCAGCAGCTCAATATCGGTAACGGTATTACCTTTAAGGCTCTTGATATATTCCTTGCTGAGACCCTGACGTGCTTCTGGTTTGCCTTTTAAAAAATGATCGCATGCGACAGTCATGACAGCTTTGGTGATTCTCTGCACATCCCGGCGCGACGGTGAAGCTATAACCCACATGTGTTTGTTGTCCGCAAAAGAGGCATGATCGGCGTTTGTCAGCCAGAGCAGGTATTTATGCCCGGCTGGCAGCAGATTGAACATTTCCCGGCGTGTTTCGGCAGGTATGTACTGCCCGTCACTGTTTTTTTGGTCATCCTTTGAGCCGCTGAAGCAGATCAGTGGTTTTTTGATGTTCTTGTAACTTTCCTTGCTGAAAAAAGTTGATCCTGGTCCCTGGGGTGACATTGCCAATCCGAATGTCACTCGTGGATCACTCAGGTCGCCTGCCAAGCCTTTGCCGCTGCCGCCGCGAGGTTCAAGATGGTCAAGTGTCGGTTGGGCACCCATAATGGCCAGTGTGGTGTAAGCTCCAAAAGAGTGCCCCATGATGGCAATTTTCTTTGTGTTGATTTTTCCAGCCAATTCTTTGTGGGATTTGTTCCAGGCAATGGCGGTATCAATTGTAAAGCTGATATCGTGAGGTCTCTCCAGTACAGCAACAGCATCTTTGGTTATGTGGTGGAGTGCCTCGCGAAAAGTTTCACCACCACCGGCTTTGCTCATAAAAAACTTCATGGAGGTGTTGTTGCTGTCTATGTGTTCCGTGCAGATAACAACATAGCCGTGACTGGCCAGGTGTTCGGCCTGGTAGGCATGCGAATCAAAACTGCCGCCGGCACCATGAGAGATAATTACCAGCGGGAAGGGACCTCCCTCTTTCGGAAAGATAATCTTCAATGGAACCGGTCGATCATCCCGTTTTGGGTCGGAAATTTTTTCAAATTCGAGGATACGTGTTGTATGAGTTCCCTTCTTTTCATATGAAGAGAGTTTTTCAGTTGTGGAAGTGGGTTGTGTTTGTTTTGCAGATGTATTTAGAGGAAGCAATGTTACAGATAAACAAAGAATTCCAGTAAAAATTGTGATGCTTTTTATCATGTTCAACCTCTTCAGGGTTGTATTGGATAAACGATGTAAAGCTAGATACTACAGTGCTTGCCAAGCCGATGATTTAAGTTTTTTGATTGTATGCTTTTGTTGGAAAAAAACCAAGTTTTTCGTATTGCCATAGATTTTACATCTAATTGAACATGTGATTAAAACAGGCTCGTCATGCAAGTTGAAAGACTACATTCCTTTGTATTATCGGCTATCGACTATGGTGATAGTGATCGGATTGTTACTCTATTTACCCTGGAACATGGACGTATCAAGGGTTTTGCCAGGGGCGCAAAGAAGAGTCGTAAACGATTTGGAGCGGCATTGGAACCTTTTGCGCGAATTGAGGCGCAGGTCAGGCTGAAAGAAGGGTTGTCCGGTCTGCAGCAGGCAGATATCCACAGTATTTATCCGCAGGTGCGTATGGATCTTGTCCGCATTGCACATGCGCTGTATGTCTGTGAACTTGTTGAGAGTCTTACGCCGGAGGGACAACCTCTTCCGCGGCTTTTCCGTCTGTTGGCGGCCTATCTGGACCACTTGGAAAAAGTTGATGCAACGGAATCTGATCGCAGGTTTTTTGAAATTAATCTGCTGAATATTCTTGGCTACCGGCCTTCTCTGGAGGTTTGTTCCCGTTGTGGTGAGTCGTACGGTAGAAACTCTGCCCTGCTTCAGGGGGATGGTGAACTGGTCTGTAAAAAATGCCTGTCAGCCGGACCACAAATTCAGCCTGACTCTCTTCAGTTGTTGATGTCATGTATGGCTACAGGCACATTCGGCTTGATAAATATCAGTCAGGAAAGGCTTGAGCAGGTCGGTCTTTTGCTGGATAAGGCAATTCTCGCCCATGCGGGCCGCAGTATTAAAAGTCTGGATTTCCTGCGGCAGGTATCACCTTAGTGTGACAACGCCGTCTATATGTGCTAATTTGAGAATAATTAACCTTTTCAGGGAAAATAAACTGATGTTTATTCCAAGAGTCATTGTCGCACTATTCACAATATTCTACCTGGCCATCTCGTCAGCTCTGGCTGCCGAGAGTTTTGATATTGATCTCAAAGAACTGCGTCCAGCTCCGGTTGCCAAGCCTGCATCTAAACAGCAGAATCTTGAAATTGATATCAAGGAATTAAAGGCGGTCAAGGCAAAGAAGTCCAAACCCAAAAGTGTCAAACCAAAAACTGAACCCAAGGTTGTACCAGAAGCGGTTCCTGAGCCGGTGCCTCAGAAGGTTGACTCGGTAAGTGAACCGATTAAATTGATTGATGTCCTGATTCCTGAAGTTAGCGTCACTTATGCTGAAGCATGTGGCATGACCCGTCAGGTTGCTGAAAAACTGGGAATACTGATTTCTCATCCCACACAGGACCTTGGTGGCCAGACTTTTACTGCCAGATATGAAAGTTTGTCTGTAACCGTTGTATGTGATCCAACACCGGCCGAACTGATCACCTATGGTCGTTTGCTGTCCATGCGGGGCGAACAGTTGCTTGTGTTGGCCAGAACAGATTCCAGCCGCATAGCAATTGAAAAGCTGGCAGAAAAGCTTGGATTGTCATTTAAAAATATAGGCTCAGCAGAGCGGGACAGTCTGCCCCAGGAGTATTTATTTGTAAAAAAAGGTCAGCCTGTTCGGGAAATTCGGTTGATTGTCTATTCCGCGGTACCGTAATAGCTGGTTTCTGGATAAAAATAATCATGGAGAGAATTATATGAAAAACGAATTGTATGTCGGCAGCATTTCTTACAAGGCCACGGAAGAAGATCTGGAAAAGTTGTTTTCGCTGGCCGGAAGGGTTACTTCAATCCACCTGATAACCGATCTGGCCACTGGTCAGTTCAAGGGTTGCGGCTATATCAGAATGTCTACCGTCGAAGAGGCAAAAGAGGCGGTAGAAACTTTTGATGGTGCATTGCTGATTGATAAGGTCATAACTGTAAGTATTGCCCGTCCCAATCCGCAGGGGCCGAAACGGACTTTTGGTGGGGACAGGAAGAATGCCGGGACAGGTAAGGTAAAGGAAAAACGATCGTCCGCTCCAAGAGGGCGCAAGTAGTTTTTTCAGAAGTTTATTGTCTTTTGTAAAACAGGCCCGGAAAGGCAGTATCTGCCATTCCGGGCCTGTTTATTGTCGCAAATTTTAGTACTGATTTAGCCTTTTTTTACAGTTTTATAGTTCAGGCAGGCAGTATGAAATATTTCGGCAATTGAACTGTTGCTGCCGAAATGTAGATGGACGTACGAAGCCAGGCAATTCCTGTAGCGGTATCCCTCCAGGCCAAGTTGTTTTTCTTGACGAGTTATCATGTAAGCACGTTCAATCTGATCCGGCATTTCAGCTATTTCTGAATAGTGAAATTCGTGGCCACGAGCAGTTTCTCCCACAGCGGCAATGACAGTACTGGTAAGTAATTCCACCTGACGATACCCCAGTGCTTTGCGCTTTGGCAGCATCCTGGCCCGGACCGGGAAAATACTGACAAAGTTGCTTTCCGGCGAATCCGCACTGCCTTCCATCCCCTCGGTTAAATAGATAAATCCGCCACATTCGGCATATACCGGCATATCATTTTCAACATTATTACGGATAGCTTGCAGCATTTCTTTATTGGCGGCCAGTTCGTTTGCATACAGTTCCGGGTAGCCGCCTGGCAGATAGATGCCGGAAATGCCGTCAGGCAAGGACGTATCATTCATGGGTGAGAATTTGACAATCTCAAGTCCAGCCTCCTGCAGCAGGCGTAGATTGTCCTCGTAGACAAAGCAGAAGGCGGCGTCGCTGGCAACGGCGATGCGTAAGTTTGAGTTTTTTGTCCCTCCCATTTCAAAGGGGAGGTTAGGAGGGGGATGGGGTTCGTCTTGGCTGCTTGCTGAAATCATACCTTCTACCCCATCTCCACCCCGGCCCTTCCCTTGAAGGGGAGGGAGAGTGTTATGGTCAATTTCGATTTCCAATCTAATCAATCCCTCAATATCCAGATGTTGTTCGCATACCGCAACCAGATGATCCAGGAATTCCTGCGGCAGAGGATTGTCTTCTGCTGTTACCAAACCCAGGTGGCGCGAGGGTATTTTCAGGGATTCATCTCTCGGCATACAGCCGAAAACGGTTACTTCCGGCAGCAATTCCGCCATGGCCTGTTTCAGTAGCTGTTCATGATTAGCGCTACCCACATTATTGAAAATAACGCCAGCCAGCTTGACTCGTGGATCAAATACGGCAAAGCCTTTTACCAATGCTGCAGCGCTGGCGGCCATGCCACGCACATTAACCACCAGTACGACAGGCGCGCCGGTAATGGCAGCTATCTGGGCGCTGCTGCCATTCATTGGTGAGGCGCCCAGGCCGTCAAACAGCCCCATGACCCCTTCAATAATTGCAATGTCAGCTTGGGAGGCACGTAGATGGAATGTATGGGTAACGAAAGCGGACGGACACATCCAACCGTCCAGATTTATTGACGGGCATCTGGTCGCCATTCTGTGATAACCGGGATCGATAAAATCCGGGCCGCATTTGAACGGAGCAACTTTCAGGCCCCATTTTCGCATTGCCGCCATGATGCCCAGTGAAATTGTTGTTTTGCCGCTGCCACTGTGCGGAGCAGCTATCAGAAAGCCTTTTGCACTCACCTTAGAGATCTCCTGGATGTACCACCATATTGAAAAAATGCGATCAGGTTAAATTCGTCTTTTTCGTAGTTTTTGGGGAAACTGCCTACAGGGCCCAGTCTTTTCAAAGTTCTCAAGACTTCGTCGTCCAGAATTATGGCGCCTGAACTTTCCAAAAGCCTGACATGGATAATTTCGCCATTTCGGTTAAAGGTAATCTTGACCGGCGTAATGCCTTCAATTCCTTTCATTGCTGCTTCCCGAGGGTATTGCCAGACACCGTAGACGGCGTTTTCAAAACGCCGCAGAAACGATCCAAACAAGACATCATTGCTGTTCAGAAATCTGGTATCGCCTTCTTCAATGTCTTTTTCGAATTTGCGGCGGTAGACATCTTCCAGTTGAGCCATCTTGCCCGCACCAGGGAAGAGTTGAGGTCTGTTTTGCTCTTTGGCTACCTGGGACTTGGATTTGAGCAGGCTTTGGATTGATGAACCGGATGCAGTAACATTCGGAGTTGCTGGCTTTTGAGACGGCCTGATATTTGGTTTTGACCCCTTGTCAACAGTGTCAGCTCCTCGAGGGGCGGTTTCCTTTTGTACCCGCACCTGTCTGTCAGACCTGCGCTTGATCTCTTGCTTTTGGACAGGTTCTGCGCTTTTCAGCTCTGGCATCTGCTGCAGATCAATAAACACCGGTTCCATGGGCGGTTTGTTCGGTTCCGGCAGGTAAAGTACCAGTGCAAACACACCAATATGGAGCAGGAGTGAAATTGCTAGCAGGTAAAGAAACGGTTTTTCGATGGTGCTGTCAGCTTTCAATGGTTGTTATCCAAAAAGCAGGATCGTAGCGCTAAAGACTCAGGTCGGGCTTAAAGCAGGTTTTCCAGTTCCATATCAAAGCGCCCTCTTCGTTGGCTCGTCTTCGGCTCCTCAACGTACTACCAATACGCCTTCGTCACCTCAATCCTCACCGCCTTGACTGCATCTTTGATCTGGAATTGGAATTATTCCTGCGTTGTGAGTTTGCGATAGTGAATAAAGTAAATCTGTTTTCCTTCGGCCATGAACTTGAGCATGTATTTGGAAAGCGGATACTGCTCGCGCACATGCCGGAATAGATCCGGTCCCAGCACATTTTCAAAATTACTGAGTTCGGGCATAAATCTGGCTACGTCCTCACCGTAATCACCAAAGTCGGTGGCAAAGTGGAAGTCTGCACCGATCTGCATGTATTCAGACAGAAAACCGACAAATTCAGAATTGACTAGCCTGCGTTTGCGGTGGCGCAGTTTTGGCCATGGATCAGGGCAGTTGATTACCACAGCTCGCAGGGACTCCTTTGGTATGCAGCGGGTAATAAAGCTGCGAGCCTCATCACGCACGACGCGTACGTTGTCCAGCCCCATCTTGTCAATTCTCTTGCAGGTTTTCAGGCAGCCCTTGTTGTAAAAGTCGAGGGCAATAAAGTTCCAGTCCGGATGCAGTTGCGCCAGATGGGCGACAAAGTCGCCGGTTCCGCAGCCTATTTCAACTGCCACTGGATTGTTGTTGCCGAAAATGGCAGCCCAGTCGGGCATTTCAGTGATTAGTTCGGGTTCGATAAAACGTTTGGAATTAATTGGAATCAAGTTCACGGTGTATGCCTCTTTAACAGGTGAGCCTCTTGCAAAACTACTGCGGGCCGGTTCTGCTTCGTTGCCGCTCACTCGGAAGCTCAACGTACATCAAGGTACGCCTCGCTTCTTCGTTTGCTTGCGCCTTGCATAACCGACTCCCCATAACATTTTGCAAGAGCCTCAGGTAATCGAAATAAAATATCACAACTCAATGTCATAATCACAGTTTTTTGCATTGTCGCCCGAAAAACAGGCTGGTAAAATGGAATCTCTGATTTGTGATTAACTTTTACAGGGCACTATGCTATAGACAATCTGAGTATTAATAGAGGAGACAGTATGGAAATTTTCGGTGGTTTCATGGTTATGATGAGCATTATAGGCTTCTTTCTGACCGTAATCTGGTTCGTCACGCCATTTGTAGTTTTTGCAATTAAGGGAAAAGTTGATAGAACACAGGAACAGGTTTTGGCAATTGAAAGCCGCCTGGCGGCTATTGAAGAACAACTGGCTACAATGAATCGGAATCATAAAAACTGTACAGGCGAGACAAAACCAGAGCCGTTGGAAAATTCTGAATTAGAAAAGTAATTACCACTATGTTTGCAAATCAAAAACTTGTTTAACGGAGCATACTCATCAAAGAGGCTTACGGAAATCTCGCAGGATTAAAACAGAGTCAGATCAGCTCGCTGGAGCGACTCTATCGCCGCCGAGTTCAGCCATCGGAATTTTGTTCTCATGAACTGGCAACCCGCCTTGTAGAACTCTCCACCGAAATTCGCCGTCAGATCGGAATACTTGTCAACCGGCAGGGCATAGTTGAATATGTAGTCGTCGGCGATGAAAAAGGGCTGGTGATTCCTGAGCTTCGTGAATACCCTCTTGGCAAGCGTACTCTGCGCGGTCTTCGCCTGATTCACTCACATCTGCGCAATGAACATATCACGGAAGATGATCTGACCGACCTTTCCCTTTTGCGTCTGGATCTGCTGGCAGCGCTGCTGTTTGCCCCGGGTAAAAACCAGATATCAACCCAACTGGCCTGGCTATCGCCATCCCAGAGCGGCTCCTCCTGCATTACAAATCCTGTTGTTCCATTCGAAAAAGCCGATATGGAGTTCAACCATTTTGTGGATGAGCTGGAAGTTGATCTGGAAAAATCCGCACGTTCGGTCAAGTCGGCCCTCGATACCCTGGAGCGGGCAATTCTGATTTCCGTAACGGTAGATGGAACTCGGCACGAAGCAGAAGACTCGATTCTCGAGTTGCGTGAGTTGGCACGTACGGCCAAAATTGAAGCACTGGATGAGTTTATTCAGCGTCCACGTGCCTTGAATCCCCGTTATGTGATGGGTGAGGGGAAGATGCGCGATGTTGTTATCCGCGCCTTGCAGCGCGGTGCAACCATGCTGATCTTTGATCAGGAGCTGACACCGGCCCAGATCCGTTCCATTTCTGCCATGACAGAGCTGAAGGTCATTGACCGTAGTCAGCTGATTCTGGATATCTTTGCCCGTAGAGCCAAAACCCTGGATGGTAAGGTGCAGGTAGAGCTGGCGCAGCTGAAATATCTGCTGCCGCGCCTGACCGGTCGCGGTGTGCAGATGTCGCGTCTGATGGGTGGTATTGGCGGGCGCGGACCGGGTGAGACCAAGTTGGAAACAGATCGCCGTCGCATCAGGGATCGCATTGCCAGTCTGGAAAAGGAGTTGAAGGAACTTTCCCGCGGACGTGACCAAAGGCGTCGGCAGAGGGTCAAAGCCGGGGTGCCGATCATCTCCATTGTTGGTTATACCAATGCCGGTAAGTCAACCCTGCTGAATGCCTTGACCAAGAGTGAGGTCTTTACGGAAGACCTGCTATTTGCAACACTGGATACTTCCACACGCCGCCTGAGATTTCCTCGTGAGCGCGAGGTGATCATTACGGATACTGTTGGTTTTATCCGCTCCCTGCCAAAATCTCTGCTGGGGGCATTTAAGGCAACGTTGGAGGAGATGCGGGATGCTGACCTGCTGTTGCATGTGGTCGACTCATCGAATCCGCGTTTTGAGGATCAGATTATTCAGGTGCAGAAAATATTGGAAGAACTGGAGTTGAGCGATAAACCGCAGCTGCTGGTATTTAATAAAACCGATTTGCTGACTGAAATGAGGAAGAAGGATACAATCGGCTTTCTCAAGGTTAAACAGCTTGTCAGAACCCGTGGCGGCATCATGGTCTCCGCGCAGGATCGAAAAAGCCTGACTCCGTTGATGGATGAGCTGCAGCGACGTTTCTGGGTGGAAGATGGAAATTCGGATTCCGGGACTTGGGATCCGGAATCAGGAGCTATGAAACTTGAAAATTGAATGGATTACGGAGGTAGCAGATGTCGGGACATGGACACGTTGACCCATCTAACAAAAAAATTGCGTTGCTTATATCGGTGCTGGCGCTGTTTCTGGCCTTTAGTGAAACATTTGCCAAGAGCGCACAAACTTCGGCTCTGACTTACAACATAGAGGCATCCAACCTCTGGTCATTCTATCAGGCCAAGACGATTCGCATGACAACAGTGCAGACTATGGCTGAGGCTGCTGCAGTAGAAGCCGGACAAACAGCTTCACCTGCAAAGAAAGCTGCTTTGAAAGAACAGATCGATAAGTGGAACAAAATGTCTGATCGTTATAATTCAGAACCAGACAAGCAGGAAGGACGCAAAGAACTGGCTGCCAGGGCCAAGGTGGCCGAAGAAAAAAGGATTGTTTCCATGGCGGCCTACCATCATTATGAGCTGGCTTCAGCGGCGATCCAGATCGCTATTGTGCTTGCTTCGGCCCAGATTATTACAGGAATTGTTGCTTTGACATGGATTTCAGGCGGGTTGGGGTTGGTTGGTTTAGTTTTTTGTCTGATCGGCTTTTTTGCACCTATGTCGGTACATCTGTTCTGACTTGCGGTCTGCTTTGATCATTTATAATCTCCAAAAGTCCTTTAGTTTATTGTATTTTCAGTAAAATGAATTAATTTTATAATAGTGTTTTATGTGACCGTAATGTTGCACTTCTGATGCTGTTTTTTAAAAGTGATCACCAATGAAGAACCAGGAAAATACATTCATAAAGCTGTACCGCTATTGTCGCCTGCCAAGCCTGCGCCTTCGCCTGACTGTGTTTGTTCTGGCAATCACAATATCAATTATGTTGGTCTCTTCTGTTTATATTGGCAGGCACGCTGCCGCCGTGATTGAACAGAATTTCAACCAGCAGCTGAGTGCCACTAACCTGACTCTGTCAACAGCAGTCTCGGTATGGCTTGAAACCCATCTGAAGATACTACATAACCTGGTTACCCGCCCTGAAATAATCAGCATGAATCCCAAAACTCAAAAATCTGTCCTGGAAAGAATGGGCCGGTCTTTTCCCTATATGTACCTGATCAGCACAACCGGACTTGGCGGACTGGATGTTGCCCGAAATGATAACAGACCCTCCAAGGATTATAGTGACAGGCTCTGGTTCAGCAAATCCCGCGATGGTGCTACGGTGGCCT
>Ga0105047_10013239_pt1 | contig 13201 bp, 14 predicted proteins | sample MAT04_FD_78384 | JGI IMG/M metagenome (GOLD analysis project Ga0105047, IMG submission 78384) | Freshwater microbial communities from Lake Fryxell liftoff mats and glacier meltwater in Antarctica - MAT-04 (megahit assembly) | ecosystem: Environmental > Aquatic > Freshwater > Ice > Liftoff... | reverse complement strand
TTCATGGCGAGGAGGGAGACGGCAAAGAGTCCCGCATTGGTGGCTCCGGCTTCGCCAATTGCAAAGGTGGCCGTCGGAACCCCCGCGGGCATTTGCACTATGGAGAGGAGCGAATCCACCCCATTGAGAACCCGCGATTGCACGGGCACGGCGAGCACGGGCACGGTGGTGAGGGCAGAGGCCATCCCCGGCAGGTGCGCGGCACCGCCGGCGCCGGCGATGAGGCACTGGAGTCCGCGCGATCGTGCCGACTTCGCGTAAGTAAAAAGCAGTTCGGGAGTGCGATGGGCGCTGACGACTTTCGCCTCGTAGGCTATGCCAAAATCCCGCAGAACAGCGGCGGCTTTGGACATGGTGGGCCAGTCGGAGGTGCTACCCATGATGATTCCGACAAGGGGCGTTTCGCTGGTGGGGAGATCGGCCATATCCGGTTCCATAAACTGGTGGAAAGAAACTGTCGAGCAGGGATTTGCACTTCACTCGTCCGGTTTGGCCTCAACCGATCAACCCTTGTGCGTCACGTAGAGCTTCTGGATCTCCACTTCTCCGTCTCCTCGCGCCCCACTCCCTTGACCAGCGCTATCCTGGACTTCGCACCCTGCCCGGAAGTGAAGATTCGCCCGTTTGAGGGGCCAGACCGCAAATGATGCGCCTTTGTAAAAGGCACGAATTCGCCCGTCTTCGACGATCAGCATGAGATCGAAGAGTGTTCCGGGCACGTAGGCGGGTTCGAGCACGAGGGGCTCCATTCCGACTCGGGTGAGGAGGAGTTTCGCCCCCTCGAGCCGCAGGGCGGTGACTGCCTCATTTTCCGAGTAGATCCCCGTGGCCACGACGGCAGTGCCGGGTCCAGGTGTCCGGTGAATCGCGAGGGTGATGGTGAGATTGTGGATGAGACCGTCGTTGGCGTTCCAACTGGCGGGAACATCGGTGTTCTTTTTCAACTCGCGTAACTTGCAACAGGGAAAGGCGGCCCTCTCCGATTTTGCTGAGTCGGACCGGGCTTTAAAGACGATGGAGTCGCTCGTCGCGGAGAGGTGGAAAAAATCGGGGTCCTCGAAGTTTCGCAGGGTCGGCATGACGACATCGTCGGCAAACCCGTCCCCGTCATCATCGAGGGGTATGGTGAGGCTCCAAATCTCAAGGCTGAAGACGTCTCCGGCATAGTTCGCCGCAGGAACGGTCAGGGTGCCGAGTCCGGAGAAGGCGCCAGCCGCGAGGAGGCTCTGCCATCCGCTTTTTAGAGACGCCGCCATTCGTGTGCGCTCTGGTCGAGGAGTTCGTCCGCTTCTTTCGGCCCCCAGGAACCGGCGGGGTACTCGGCCATTTTCGGCGGGGTGGCAGATTTGTGCCAGGCATTCTCAATCTGATCGACGTAGCGCCAGGCAGTCTCGACCTCGTCTTTGCGGGCGAAAAGAGTGGCATCTCCCGCCATCGCGTCGAGGAGGAGTCGCTCGTAGGCTTCCGGGCTGCTCTTTCCAAAACTGGTCTGATAGCGGAAATCCATTTTCACCGCCTGCAGGGTCGCGGCCGGGCCGGGACGCTTCGATCTCATGCCCAGAGAGATGCCTTCGTTCGGCTGGATGCGAATGACAAGGACATTGCCCGGCATCGCTTCGGCTCCGGAGGCGGCATTAAAAAGTACCTTCGGTGCCTGTTTGAAATGGATGGAGATCTCGGTCCCTTTTCTCGGCAGGCGCTTCCCCATGCGCATATAAAAGGGCACGCCCTCCCAGCGCCAGTTATCGATCATGATCTTGAGAGCGACGAAAGTCTCGGTCATGGAGCCGGGATTGACACGGTCTTCGCGCCGGTAGCCGGGCACTTCGTTGCCGTTGACTGTCCCTGCGGTGTACTGGGCTCGAACGACACTTTTCCCCACTTCCCCGGCATTTTTGAAAGGGCGTAGAGACTTGAGCACCTTCACCTTTTCATCGCGGATGCCATCGGCCGTGAGGTCGGCGGGCGGTTCCATCGCAATGAGACTGAGAAGCTGGAGAAGGTGATTCTGCACCATGTCTCGAAGCGCCCCCGACTTGTCGTAATACCCACCGCGGCCCCCTTCCATACCGAGATGCTCGGCGCAGGTGATCTGGACGTGGTCGATAAAACGATTATTCCAGAGCACTTCGAAAAGCTGATTGGCGAAGCGCAGCACCATGATGTTCTGCGCAGTCTCTTTGCCGAGATAATGATCGATTCGGTAGGTGTGCTCCTCGGCAAAGGTCTCGTTCACGACATGATTGAGATGCTGGGCGGTCGCGAGATCAGTGCCGAAGGGCTTTTCGACGACGGCGCGGCACCAGCCAGTCTCCGATTGATTGAGGCCGGACTCGCGCAGGTGGAGGAGGATGTCGTCGAAGAACTCGGGAGCTGAGGCGAGGTAATAGAGGCGATTGGGGCTCGCCCCTTCCTTCTCCATCCCGTCGAGGCGCTTCTTGAGTGCGGCGTAGCCTTCAAGATCACCGAACTCGCTGGTGTGGTAGGTGATGCTCTGGGAAAACTGCGCCCAGAGGTCGTCATTGTGACCCTGGCGCGAGACTTCTTTGTTGAGTTCTTCGAGTCCGGTGCGGAACTCTTCATCGGATTTTTCCCGACGAGCAAAACCGACGACACGGAGGCCGGCTGGTAGATCTCCGTCCGCCGCGAGGTTGTAGAGCGCGGGAATGAGCTTGCGGTGCGTGAGGTCCCCCGTTGCCCCGAAGATCACGATGACGCATGATTCGGGATGGTTTCGAAGGCTCAGGTCAGCTTCACGAAAAGGGTTCTCTTCCATTGACGCAATGAACCCGCAGATTCCGCGCCATTGCAAATGAATTGACCGCCGAAAAGGGAAGAGAATCCCTCATCGATCAGCGCGCGAAGGTCTGCACCCACTCGCGCTCCCCGGCAGTGGCGGGCTGCGGATGGAGTAGCTCGGCGAGGGCGTCCTCAAGCTCGTGGTATTGAAAGCGGAAGCCGAGCCCGTGGATGCGACAGGGCAGCCCGCGCCGTCCGTTCAGGGCGAGATCGGGATCGGCGCCCATGAGAGGGGCGACCGCACGAACGAGCCATGCCGGACTGGGGAGACCGATTGGAACCCCGAGCGTCTTGCGCAAGGTCTCCATGAATTCGACGTTCTTCACTGGCTGGAGCCCGGTGGCATTGCAGATGCCATGTACCGAGGGATTGCGAATCGCTTCGAGAAAGAGCCGCATCATGTCCTCGAGATGGATCCAACTTATCCACTGATTTCCCGAGCCAATCCGGCCACCCAACCCGAGTCGGGCGAGACGGGCGAGGGTCCCGAGTGCCCCGTCACCGCGACCCAGAACAAATCCGATCCGCAGGACGGCCCAGCGCATCTCCGGGCGGATCGCACGACCAAGAGCCTCCTCCCAGGCGACGCAGACGTCAGTGGGGTATTCGTTAGGGACATGGGCGGATTCTTCGCAGAGCCGATCGCCGGCATCGCCGTAGATGGCGAGGCTCGCGGCCTGGACCCAGACTGCGGGGGGGCGGTAGACAAGTCGCAATGCGTCACCGAGGACTTCTGTCGGTTCGACCCGCGAGCGCATGATTTCTTCACGATTCCGCTTTGACTGGCGACAGTTGACCGGCTTGCCGGTGAGGTTAACGAGGGCGTGAGCCCCCTCGAGATGCTGAACCCAGCTTTGATCGACCGTTTTGCCGTCCCATCCCACGGCACGGCCCGAGCCTTTATGGGAATCCGGGTTCCTTGTGAGGATGACGACCTCGTAATCTTCTTTTTCGAGGGTCGCTGCGAGCGCTTTCCCGAGGAATCCGCTTCCTCCGGCGATCACTACCCGGGCTTTGGGTTCTGTGGTGTTCATGATAAAATGCGTGTGTCCGGATCCTCTGCGGATCATTTTATAAAGGCTCCGATCGATTTGGCGATTCTGTCTCCCATACGAATCGCGCTGATCGCCGATTTCGTGGGGAGTCGATCCATTTTTTCGTAGAAGTCGCTGACGAGTTCGAAGAAGCCGAGCAACTCCTCGAGTTGGTGCTTCGCATAGGCATCGGCAGGTTCGTCGGTGCGGCCGGCCTCGTTGGCGCACACGCGCAGCCGGATCAGGGTGGGATCGACCTCGCGACGCTTGCGTTCGGCGGCGATGACCCGGAAGAGTTCGTAGACGTCCTTGATCGACTCGAAATGGTCGCGCCGATCACCGGAGAGATGGACCGATTTCACAATGCCCCAGTTTTGCAGTTCCTTCAGGCTGTTGCTTACATTCGACCTCGCCACCCCGAGGCTCGCACAGATGTCCTCGGCGTGAAGCGGTTCCTCGGAGATGAAAAGGAGAGCGTGGATCTGGGCCACGGTACGATTGATACCCCACTTTGTTCCCATTTCTCCCCAGTGAAGGATAAACTGTTGCGCAAAAGAGGGAAGGTCTTTCATTTCTTTATTTTCTGTCATTACAGAAACAGAGGAAACGGCATGTGGCAAGGGCGGATTTAGCATAAAACGTTCCATGGGGCGGGCAGCCCCTCTCGATCACCGGTTTACGAAGGCAAAAACGCCCTTTATACTGGTCTCCACATGGAAACACTGAAAACGATCCTGACCCATTGGTTCTTCTGGGGCTTTGTCCTTGGCTTCTTCCTCTGCATCCTCTCCATCTTCTCCCATCAGAAGACCAAGCGGGAATACAGGCGCCTCAAAGGCCACCTAAGTGACAAACTCGAGATCGAAGCGGAAAAGCTCGGCGAGATGAAGGCCAAGATCGACTCTCTCAAGACCGAGAACGAGAACCTCCGCATGAAGGTGAACTCGGGCCGCGTCCAGAATGATTTTACCGCCCTCGAGCGCGAACTCGAGATTTACGCCCGCGCCGAGAAGGTCATGGTCGTTAACGCTCCCGGCTTTGCCCAAGCCTGGGAAAAGGCCAAGGAAGGCGCCCTCTGCGAACTCGAAGCGGAAGAGTCGGGCAAAAGTCTGCCCCGCCGTATTTTCAAACGCTTCTTCACCAAGGGCAGTCCCGCCGTCGAGGCGGAAGTGATCGAGGCGCTCCCGTCGAACTCGATGAACCGCAAGCCCGCACCCGCGAACGAGGCCTGAGACATCTTCGGCCCCCGGCTTCTCCCTATGACACTGGAACTCCCCGCGCGGGATTTTGACGGCTATATCTTTGACTGCGACGGTACCCTCGTGGACTCGATGCCGCTTCACTTCAAAGCTTGGTCGGCCAGCTTCGTCCACCACGGCGCTCCATGGGAATGGAGCGAAGACGAGTTCTACGCCAATGCCGGGGTGCCCGATCGCATCACCGTGATGGAGCTGAATCAGCGCTTCGGAGCGGATCTCTGCCCGGACCAGATCCACGAGTACAAAGCCGGGTGGTATGCCCGCCATCTCCACGAGATCGAAGCGGTCGCGGCGGTCGCCGATCTGGCCCGCCGCTACCATGCCGAGGGCAGAAAGATCTCCGTCGCCTCGGGCAGCGACATTTCCCTCGTAGCGCCATCCCTCGAAAGAGTCGGTCTCCTCGAACTTTTCGACATCATCATCACCCCCGCCGATGTGGAGCGGGGCAAACCGGCGCCCGATATGTTTCTCCTCGCCGCCGAGCGCATGGGCGTCGCCCCCGCGGGTTGCCTCGTCTTCGAGGATGGTCAGGCCGGGATCGATGCCGCCAATGCGGCGGGCATGGCGAGCGTTTTTGTGGCCAGCCGCCAGCTTTAGGCGGCAAAGGTCATGAGTAGAGACCCGGCCGCAATGAAGACCCTTTGATTATCGGGTCTTCGCATGTTAGATCCTGCGCGTGCGCCATGCGAAAGAAAGGGAAAAAGACTGCAGGGAACAAGAGGATCCGTTCCAAAACGACCGATAAGTTGCGGGCTCTCCTCGCAGAGATCATCTCCCTTCAGTCCCGCGAAGCCGAACAGGCACCGGAGCTGGAGCGATTCACGGAGCGCGATCTCCCTGAGTTCACGCAATGGCTCGAGACGAATCATTCCGAGAAGCGGAAAAACCTGACTAAGATCCTTAACGAAACGGAGATCCTCGATGCCTCCTTCGAAGAGGCTGAATTCGCCTTTCAGACCGGCAGATTTCGCACCGAGGCGGAGGCCGTCGTCGCGATCGAGAAAGAACTCCGCAGGGAATTTAAGAATCTGCATGAGAAAGAGGAAGGGGGGTCCTCTCCGCGAAGACCGCCCGAAGACTTAATCGAAGCCATGTTCGAGTCCTTTCTCTCGGAAGTAAAAGGGATCGATCCCGATGAACTCGATAAGGAAACTTACGAGCGATATCGGGCGGACTTCGCGGCCACTTTCGATCATGTCGAAGAGGGGAACCACGCGGCATTCGAAAAGGCGATCCTGCGTCTCGCCATGGCCGACACGGCCGACGATCAGTCAGCGGCAAAGGTCGTGTTTCGCCGCCTCGTGAGACGGCTCCATCCCGACCATCACCCCGATTTCGGCGAGTTTGAAAAAGCCCTCTGGAATGAAGCGATGATCTGCTACGAGCTTTCCGACGCGGAAGGGCTCGAAACCATCGAACTGAGACTCCAGATCCATCTGCGGGAAGAGTTCAGCCCTGCGCAAACGCCGGCCTTGCGACGCTACCGGGACCATCTGGAGAAGCGCTTGGACGACACACTCGAGTCTCTCGTAGATGCGAGAATCCATCCCGCATGGGAATTTTCGCTGAAACGAAAAACCAAAGCCTTTCTAAAATCCATGCAGCGAGAGCTCGAGGAAGCAATCCTCGAGGCGTCGCTTCGCCTGGAAGCGCTAAAAGCCATTTTTAATCAGGCAAAACGCTCCGCCCCGGCGCGAAAGGCCCGCAGCGCGAAAAGGAAACCGGCCGCAAAGAAGAAAGCCCCCGCGAGAAAAACCGTCCCCGCGCAACCGAAGCGTCAGACGAGAGCGGCAGAGCCGAGGGCAGTTCAGGAGGAGTTTCCTTTCTAGCCAGTTCCGCCTGATTGATCGGCCCGGCGAAGAAATTCCCCATTGCCTTCCCTCCCGCATGGGGAGAAACTGCGAACGTGTTCCAGGTCATCTTCAACGAAATCAGCGCCGCCGAAATCTCGCAATTGCCGACGCTCGAGCAACTCGACGTTCTCAATGAGTTCCAGGTAAAACCCGAGGATCTCGAGAGCATCGAGGAAAATGGGGCCGAGGCCCGCTTTGGTCAGATCGAGCGTGACGGGAAAAAACTCTATCGCTACCGCGCCAGCGACGTGCGCATTTATTTTGAAGTCTCCAAAGACCACCAGTCGGTCATCGTGCACCGCGTCCTGAGCAAGAACACCTTCCAGGACTTCATCTACCGTGCCAACCTCCCCGTCGGCGACGATGACTCCCTTGCGAAATCGAAGCAATTCTGGGCTCTGATCGAGGAAGGAGAGCGCGCCCGCCGCGTCTAAAGAGTCATGTCGCGGCTCCTCCAGCAGATTGACTCAGACGAAACGTGGCGCCGCGAGTCCTTCCCTGCCTGCCGCGACCGCATTTTCATGGCCCATGCCGCCGTCACCGCCGTGCCGCAGGTCGCGGTCAGGGCGATGAATGACTTCAACGACGCCTCCGCCACCGGCGAGTTCGACTACACAGAGGTGCTCGTCAAGCGCATGGATCTCGTCCGCACCTCCGCCGCGACCCTGATCGAGTGTGACGAGTCCGAGATCGCCCTCCTCGGCCCGACAAGTCTCGGCCTCAGCCTCGTCGCCAACGGCGTCGCCTGGAATCCCGGCGACGAGATCGTGACCTACCTCGACGATTACCCGGCCAACGTCTACCCTTGGAAAAATCTCGAAAGCAAAGGGGTCAAGGTCGTCTATCTGCACCCCCGCGAAGTCGGCGAGATCACCCCCGAACTCGTTCGCGAGGCAATCACCCCGCGGACGAAACTCCTCGCCCTCGCCTCGTGCCATTTCCTTAGCGGCTACCGGCTCGACATCGAGGCGGTCGGTGAGCTCGCGAGAAAACACGATCTCCTTTTCTGTCTCGATGCGATCCAGACAGTAGGCGCCTTTCCCACCCCGGCAAAGCACGTCGATTTCCTCAGCGCCGATTCCCACAAGTGGATGTTGGGCCCAATGACCGCGGGAATCTTCCGCGTGGCCCGGGATCGCCAGGAATTGCTCCAGCCCACCCTCCTTGGGGCCTGGAACGTGAAGTCTCCGAACTTCATCGCTCAGGATGCCGTGGAATTCGAGCCCGGCGGCCGCCGCTACGAGCCCGGCGTTCTCAATGCCCAGGGCCTCGTCGGAATGCAGGCCTCGATCGACCTGCTCACAGGCCTCGGCATCAATACCGTTGCCGCGCGCCTGCTGGAACTCAAGGCGATGCTATGCACCGGTCTCGACGGGCTCGGCTTTGACATTCTCGGTCCACGCACCGGGAGCGCCGCCTCCGGCATTACCTCCTTCACTGATCGGTCCAACCCGCAGAGAATCAGCGAACTTTTCACCGCCCTCACCCGGAGGAACATCGTGACCAGCTTCCGCCACGGGCGGGACGGGGCCCCCTACATCCGTTTCAGCCCCCATTTTTACAATACCCCCGCCGAAATATCGCAGGTTCTTCATATAATGCGTGACGCTCGAACTTGACGAAATGGCAACTTGCGTCTTGTATCGAAACTGTTTTTGAGCTGGAAACTCCGGGCATCGTGCATCAGGGTTTGCGAAGGGATAAAAACCGCCATTTTAAATTTTAAACGAGAGGGCCGACCGCTTTGGACTTCAGAGACATCAAGAAAATCGTAGAGCTCATGGACCAACATGGGCTGTCACAGTTCAAGCTCGAGCAGGACGAGACCAAGCTTGAACTCAAAAAGGGTGGAGACATCGACATGAAGGCGATCCAGCAATGGATGGCTTCTGCGCCCGGACCTCAGTACATGCACGGCTTCGCCGGAGCTGCTCCCGCTGCCGCGCCGGCCCCCGTTGTCGCCGATGGAGCCCTCCCCGCCGGGGTCAAGGAAGTGACCTCCCCCATGGTCGGCACTTTCTACACCGCCTCTTCTCCCGAATCTGAAGCCTTCGCAAAGATCGGAACGAAAATCACCGCCGACAGCACCGTCTGCATCATTGAAGCAATGAAGGTGATGAACGAGATCAAGTCCGAGATCGCCGGCGAGATCATCGAACTCCTCGTGGAAAGCGGCACCGCCGTCCAGTATGGCGAACCCCTCTTCCGGGTAAAGACCTCCTGAATTCCTCCAACGAGCCCCTTCCCTGAGCGAAGGAGAGTTCGAAAGAAAACGCCATGTTCAAAAACATTCTCGTAGCGAACCGGGGCGAGATCGCCCTCCGCGTGATCCGTGCCGCCAAAGAACTGGGGATACGAACGACAGCCGTCTATTCTGAAGCGGATGTCGATTCGATGCACGTGCACCTCGCCGATGATGCCATCTGCATCGGGCCTGCCGCCAGCGCCGACTCCTATCTCAACATGCAGGCGATTCTCTCCGCAGCCGAGATCGCCAATGTCGATGCGATCCACCCCGGTTACGGCTTCCTTTCCGAAAATCCCCGCTTCGCAGAACTCTGCGAGAGCTGCAACGTTAAATTTATCGGTCCCTCCGCCCGTATCATCTCCCTCATGGGTGACAAAAATCAGGCTCGGGCGACCGCGACGAAATACGGCATCCCCGTCACTCCCGGGTCTGAAGGAATCGTCGAGACCGAGGCCGAAGCGCTCCGTGTCGCCGAGCAGATCGGCTATCCCATCATGATCAAAGCGACCGCCGGTGGTGGTGGTCGCGGGATGCGCCCCGCGCTAAACAAAGCCAGCTTTGTGAGTGCCTATCACGCCGCCCGCAACGAGGCCCAGGCCTGCTTCGGCTGCCCCGATGTCTATCTCGAGCGCCTCGTCGAAAATCCCCACCACGTCGAGTTCCAGATCGTCGCGGACAGCCATGGCAACGTCAAAGAGCTGGGCGAGCGCGACTGCTCCATGCAGCGGCGAAACCAGAAGATTATTGAGGAAACCCCTTCGCCCCTCCTCAGCCCCGAGCTGCGCATGCGCATGGCCGAGGCTTCCGAATCCCTCGTGCGCAACATCGGCTACGAGAACTGCGGCACCATCGAGTACCTCGTCGATGACAACGAGAACTTCTACTTCATGGAGATGAACACCCGCATCCAGGTGGAGCATCCCATCACCGAGGAAGTCCGCGGATGTGACCTCATCAAAGAACAGATCCGCGTCGCCGCCGGCGCCCCTCTCTCCGAGCACGTCATGTTCAGCCAACCGCGGGGCCACTCCATCGAGTGCCGCATCAACGCCGAGGATCCCTACAACAATTTCGCGCCCAGTCCCGGCAAGATTAATCTCTTTTATGCCCCCGGCGGCCGCGGTGTCCGCGTCGATACCCACGTCTACAGCGGCTACGAAGTGCCGCCGAACTACGACTCGATGATCGCCAAGCTCATCGTGACCGGCGCGACCCGCGACATCGCGATCGCCCGCATGATCCGCTCGCTCAAGGAGTTCATCGTACGCGGTATCAAGACGACGATCCCCTTCCAGGCCTCGATTCTGGAGCATGCGGCCTTCCGCACCGGGAAATACAATATCTCCTGGGTCGAGAACTTCCTCGCCTCCCGCCCGACGCCGCCGGAGTTGCCTGATTTCATGCGCGAAGACTGAGAAGCGTTTTTCCATTCCGTGCGAGCCACTGGATAAACACTTCACGAAAAAGGCGTCCCGTCGAAATCCGACCGGACGCCTTTTCCGGTTTAACTTTGAACGTCGGCAAACCGGTATCAATGTTCGTGCTGCGGCGCATGGCGGCGATCCGCAATTAGTTTGCGTTTGATTCGTTATTCGTCCATAATGCAATAAGAGTGCAAGAATTTTCCGAATGAAGGTTAAAGGCATTCACGTCCACTATGAAAACCCTCCTCGCCTGCCTTCTCCTTTTAAGCCTGCTCTTTTCGCAGGATACCTTTGGTGCCGAAGCCTCCTACACGGCCACCATGAAAGGCATCGAGTGCGCCGCCTGCAAAAAAACCATCGCCCAGTCTCTCGGGAAAATTAAAGGTGTCAAAACCATTCGCATCACCGAAGTCGGTGAAGATAAGCACCAGCTCACCATCGTCACCGATGGCTCCACCACGATCTCCAAGGCAGACGCGGTCAAGGCCCTCGGCAAAGACTCGCACTACGTGATCACCACCTGGTCCAAGGCCGGCTGATCCTGACATGTACCTATTTGCCATCTCCTGATCGTATGAAAACACTGCTCTTTCCCCTGAGTTTTCTTCTTCTTTCACTCAGCTTCAATGCTGATGCCGGCACCGAAAGAGCGGCCAAGCTCCGGGTTTTTGTTCCTGTCCTCCCCTACGAGTATCTTCTGGAGCGCGTCGGCGGAGACTGGATTGAAGTCAGCGCCATCGTCCAGGAGGGCGGAGACTGTCACAACTATTCCCCCTCTCCCCGACAAATCACCGAGATTTCAAAGGCGAACCTCATCTTTTCGGGCGGTATCACCTTTGAATCAAATTTCTTCATCGCCGTTGGCGACGGCATCAACTCGCCAAAGGACATCAACCTCCTCGAAGGTCTCGAGCTCCTCGCCGGTAGCTGTGGCGAATGCGAATCCTCCAAAGCCGACGCTGCTGCTGGGAAAGAAACAAGCGCCGCAGAGCACGATCACGATCACGAGGACCTGAGTGATCCCCACGTTTGGCTCTCCCCGAGGATGCTTCTTAAGCAGGCAGAGCGAGTTGCCGTCACTCTTAAGCAGCACACCCCGGCAGAAGCGTCCAAAGACATCGACGCCAATCTCGCCTCTCTCAAAGCCGACCTGACCCAACTCGATAAAGACCTCACTGAGATGCTCGCCCCGATGAAGGGTTCGGCCTTTTACGTTTACCATGGGGCCTTCACCTACTTCGCCGCCGACTACGGACTCGAGCAAAAGGCCATCGAAATCGCCGGTCGCAGCCCGAGCCCCAAGCAAGTCGCCGCCATCGCAAAGCAGGCGAAGGAAGAGGGCGTCAAAGTCATTTTCGTCCAGCCTCAGTTCGACCAATCCAGCGCCGAAGCACTGGCCGAGACGATCGGAGGAAAAGTTCAGACGCTGGATCCCCTTGAAAAGGATGTCATCGCGAACCTCCGGGTGGTGGCCGAAACGATACGCTCAGCCAAGTAAGCCCAAGAGGGAAGGCACCAGGTCAGCACTTCACCCAACTTGTCTTTCAGGCGTGACCCTGTTAAACCTATCACTCGACAGGGTCAGATCACGACATCGACCTTGATCGCCGCCTGAATCGCCCACTCTTTTGAGCGCTACCGATCCATCCTTCGCCCCCGAGTCGCCCGTCATCGTCGAATGCCGCGCCCTTTCTTTTGGTTATGGGAAGACGCTCGTTCTAGAGGACGTGAATTTTACGATTCAACCCGGCGATTCCCTCTGCGTGATCGGTCCAAATGGCGGTGGCAAATCGACGCTGGTGAAACTCATTCTCGGATTGATCGAACCGACCCGTGGATCGCTCTCCATCCTCGGCCAGAGTCCTCAGAGATCCCAGCGCAAGATGGGTTACGTGCCGCAGGCGATGCGCTTCGACGCACAGTTCCCGATTTCCGCTCTCGACATCGTTCTGATGGGGCGGCTTGATCGTCTCTTCGTCGGACCGTTCTCCCGCAAATGCCGCGAGGTAGCCCTGGCTGCTCTCGAAGAAGTCGGGATGGTCGATCTCGCGAAACGGCCCTTTTCCGATCTCTCCGGCGGCGAACGCCAGCGGGTCATGATCGCCCGGGCCCTCGCCTGCGAGCCCGAGTTGCTGATCCTCGACGAACCCACCGCCAACATTGACCTCTCGATCGAGGCGCACCTAATCGAAACCCTCGTGAAGCTTCGCGAGAAGTTGACCATCCTGATGGTCACCCACGATCTCGACCTCGTCTCCTCTATCGGGAATTCCGTGCTTTGCGTGAATCATCGCGTTCACCGGCACTCGCTTCCGATTTCGGGCGAGACGATCAAAGAGATCTACAGCAGCCGTCGCCGTATTGAGCACGACCGCCGTTCCCGGCACATCGATGGAGATCACTCCGCCTGCGATCATGACTGATTTCATCGAAGCAGTAAAAACGGTTCCCCTGATACGCTACGTCCTCTTTGCCGGGATCGTCTCGAGTCTGACTTTCGGCGTCGTCGGATCGCTTGTCGTGACCCGCCAGATTGCCTACATTGCCGCGGCCATCGCCCACAGTATTCTCGGCGGAATCGGCG
>Ga0105047_10013238_pt1 | contig 13202 bp, 11 predicted proteins | sample MAT04_FD_78384 | JGI IMG/M metagenome (GOLD analysis project Ga0105047, IMG submission 78384) | Freshwater microbial communities from Lake Fryxell liftoff mats and glacier meltwater in Antarctica - MAT-04 (megahit assembly) | ecosystem: Environmental > Aquatic > Freshwater > Ice > Liftoff... | reverse complement strand
TCCAGGGGTTAAGCCGACGCAGACGCTCCAGCGTTACATAGCTGGCAAAGTGCCCACTGGTAGCGCCGACAAAAGCAGTGCGCTGCGGCGCAGTGCTTACAGCGCATCGTAGACCGCCATGGCTGCGCCATTTTGCACAAACACTCCAGGCTGCCCACCGGTACCGGAACTCTCCCAGACCACGTACCGCCCGAGATAGGGCTCACCGATACGCGTGGCCTGACGTCTAGCGATATCTGCAGGCGCAGCCTGACCAACGACCGCTATATCCATTGCCACGGAAGCCAGCCGCAGGGGGTCAAACACCGGATTCAGGGAAACCTTCTGCAAAATGAGTCGTACATGCGTAAAAAATAGCTTTACGCAACGTTATCTCCAAGCCAATGCCCTTAACGAGAGGGGGAAACACTCACCGTTGGCGAAGGACCTGTTCGACCCCCAGATTGGCTAACGCATCAGCCCGCTCGTTCCCCGGATCCCCCGCGTGCCCCTTGACCCAGCGCCAGTCAATTTTGTGCCCCATCTGGGCGACCAGCTGGTCCAGCTGTTGCCAGAGGTCCACATTTTTCACCGGCTGCTTGGCTGCGGTCTTCCAGCCCTTGGCCTTCCATCCTGCCAGCCACTCGGTGATGCCCTTGAGGACGTATTGGCTGTCCAGGTGCAGTACCACGGCGCACGGCCGCTTCAATGCTGTCAGCGCCTGGATGACCGCCATCATTTCCATCCGGTTATTGGTGGTGACCAACTCACCCCCAAACATTTCCTTCTCCGAGCCATCCGGCGAACGAAGCAAGGCGCCCCAGCCGCCCGGCCCCGGATTACCCTTGCAGGCCCCATCGGTATAAATTACTACGTGATTCAATCGTCTACCCTCAACAAAAATTCAGCAATGACGGCATGTCAATAATCATGTGCGCGGTTGGTGACCGAAACCGGCTTGTTTCCGAGCACCGGTGCGGTCTTCCACGCCGGCTCCATGAGCCGCAGTCCGCGCACGCGCTTGACGGCAACCAAAAAATACGCTGCCCCGAAAATGGGCCACCAGCGCTCGCCGGCGCGGTCCATCCAGTCAAAACGCTGCAGCCATTTATCGCTGCGCACTGCGGGGCTGTAGCAGCCGAATTCGCCCACCTCAACCTCAAAACCCAATAAACGAAGCCAGTCCCGCAGCCGCCAGTACCCAATAAATTCACCGCAATCCGGCAGAAACAGACTGTTGACGCCCAACCGGCGGTACAAATGACCGCGTCGCTGCCGCAGCCCCCACAGGCTTGCCGGATTGAGCCCGCAAATCACCACCCGACCCTCGGGCACTAGCACCCGCTCAACCTCTCGCAGAGTGGCATGCGGGTCTGCACTGAATTCCAGTGTGTGGGGTAAAACGACCAGGTCCAGGCTGCTGGCCGGAAATGGCAAGGCCGCAAAGTTACAGAGGAATTCCGGTTGACCGACGCCATCGCCGTTATAGACTGGCATATGCTCGGTCGCCAACCACCGGTGCGGCATGCGATTGGTCTGCAAGCCCTCCAGATCCGGTACCCCCAACTGCAGCGCGTGATAGCCAAAAATATCTGCCACGGTGGCGTCTACACGCGTACGCTCCCATTCCAGCAGATAGCGGCCTGCCGGTGTCTGGAACCAATCGTGCATACCTATAATTTGATCGCTCATGAAGTTAATACCGCTGCCCGCCTTTGCCGACAACTACATCTGGATGCTGCACGATGGGAAAGAGGCGCTTGTCGTTGACCCCGGGGATGCCCAGCCAGTGCTGTTGGCCCTACAACGCGAGCACCTGCAATTAAAGGGCATTTTAGTCACGCACCACCACGCCGATCACACGGGCGGCGTCGATTTGTTGCGCGAAACAACCCACGCGCAAGTTTTCGGACCGGCGTTTGAGCCCATGCCCGAGCCCCTGCAACGCGTGGTGGGCGGCGACTCGGTGCATCTGCTGGGACTGGATTTCCGCGTGCTGGATGTGCCAGGCCACACTGCGGGCCATATTGCCTACTATTGCGAGAACGTGGACGCGCGCCCGCTGCTGTTTTGCGGCGACACCCTGTTCAGCGGAGGCTGTGGACGTCTGTTTGAGGGCACGCCAAAACAAATGCTGGAATCACTGGAACTTTTAGCGGCCTTACCGGACCCAACCCAGGTATGCTGCACCCACGAATACACTTTGAGTAACCTGAAATTCGCGCGCGCGATTGAGCCCGATAACCAGAAACTCGTTACATACAACGACCACTGCAAGGCGCTGCGTGCGCAGGGCCTTCCGACACTTCCTTCCACGATCGCGCTTGAGCGCGAGATCAATCCCTTTTTGCGCAGCGACCAACCCACCATCATTGCATCGGCCCGCCAGTTCGATGCTGGAGGTGTTGAGCGGGATGGGGTGTTCGCCACCCTGCGCCAATGGAAAAACCAATACTGATGAATCTATTAAGAATAACGTCTCTTGCCACTGTGGTGTGGCTCACGGGTTGCGCGATCTCACCTGACGCCGGTGACACAGCAACCCCAAGTGCAAGCGAGAAGCTTGAACTGCGGTCCAGCGCGGAGATGAGACAGCCTCAATCACGCGCAAATAGACCAGGCACCCATTCGTCTTCAAGCCAATCTTCCCTGGCTCCCATTACCCTTCAGAAAACCCCGTCGCGTGCGGTCACAGCATTGACACCCCCTGTCGACTTGTGGGATCGAATTCGCCGTGGCTACGGCATGCCTGACCTGGACAATGACCTGGTACACGACCGCGAGCAGTGGTACACCACCCGGCCTGACTACATCTTCCGCATGACCGAGCGGTCCAAGAAATACCTGTTCCATATTGTTGAAGAGCTGGAGTTGCGCAACATGCCTACGGAGTTGGCTCTGCTGCCATTCATCGAAAGCGCGTTCAACCCGCAAGCAGTTTCGGGCGCCAAGGCTGCAGGCATGTGGCAATTCATGCCGGCCACCGGCAAATACTTTGAACTGAAACAAAACGCGTTTCGTGATGACCGCCGCGACGTGCTGGCGTCCACCCGTGCCGCACTGGATTACCTCCAAAAACTGCATGGCATGTTCGGCGACTGGCATCTGGCGCTGGCTGCATACAACTGGGGCGAAGGCAGTGTAGGCCGTGCCATCGCCAAGAACCAGCGTGCGGGCCAAGCCACGGGGTATCCGGATCTGAACATGCCAATGGAGACGCGCTTTTACGTGCCCAAGCTGCAAGCGATAAAGAATATTGTTTCAAACCCTGCGTCGTTCAATTCCAAGCTGCCACTGATTGAAAACCACCCCTATTTTCAATCTGTGACCATTCGCCGGGATATTGATGTGGCCCTCGCCGCGAAACTGGCAGAGGTGCCGCTGGACGATTTCAAGGCACTGAATCCCTCCGTCAATCGGCCGGTCGTCATGGCCGCCGGAACCCCGCAAATTCTGCTGCCCTGGGACAACGCAGAAGTGTTCCAGAGCAACCTGGAGTCATACGGTGGCGGTCGACTGGCGAGCTGGACTGTGTGGGTTGCGCCCACGACCATGCGCACCGCAGAAGCTGCAAAGCGGGTTGGCATGACAGAGGCCGAATTGCGCAGCGTCAACGCCATTCCGCCCAGGGTCGTCATCAAGGCAGGATCGTCGTTACTGGTCACCCGAACGGCCAGCACAGGTCAGGACGTCGCCGTGAAGGTTGCGGACAATGGCCAGCTCTCAACAGCCCCCGAGGTCGTACTGAAACGGATGCTGGTGCGCGCGGGGAAGAAAGACACGGTGTCCAGCATGGCCCGCAAACACCGGGTGAATGCAGATCAGTTGGCGCAATGGAACAACGTGGGCATTTCGGCCGGGTTCAAAGCCGGACAACCAGTGATCATCTATGTTCCCGTCAACTTCCAGGCTGGCAACGCACGCTCCAATAAACGGGCAGCAGTTGCAAAAAGCCCGGTGCGCCAGGTGGCTGCCGTTGTCAAAAAGAAGGGTAAACAACCCGCCACCAACTTGGCCAACCGCTAGGAAGTTTGTGGTGGCCGAGAGGGTCTGCCGCAGTCCGGCCCTTTAGCGGTAGCCCACAAACAATATGCCGATGTTGACAGCAAAGGCAACGGTCCAGACGATGCTGCGCGCATTGGACATGCCAGAGACATACATCATGATGTACAGCACCCGCAGCACGACAAACAAAAACGCGAGCACGTCCAGAAACGCCTGAGGCGCCACCAGCTGGTGCGCAATGATCACGGCGCCAATAAAGAATGGCAGCGCTTCAAAACTGTTGGCTTGCGCCGCGTTGGCCCGGGCGCGCCAGTCCGTTTGGCGTGCCAGCCAGGTACGCGGATCGGCGTTGTCATATCCGCCAGCTTTGCGGGGTTTGCCAAACATGCCGGCCTTGGCCAGACCTGCGCAAGCAATGGGTAACAGCGCGGCGATCAGCACGCACCAGTAGGCGATGGTGAAGTGGACGAGATGCATAAATATTCGAAAATTTCAGCTTTCAGGGTTGCAATGTATGCACTTCAGCGTCGGTCCACCAGTGCATGCGCAATGGTTCCCAGGTCGACATATTCCAGCTCACTGCCGGCTGGCACACCGCGCGCCAACCGGGTCAGCTTGAGCCCGCGTGTCTTGAGGCCTTCGCCGATCACATGCGCCGTCGCCTCGCCTTCAGCGGTGAAGTTGGTGGCCAGAATGACCTCTTCCACCAAGCCATCGGTTGCCCGGTCAAACAGCTTTTTCAGGCCGATGTCGTGGGGACCGATACCGTCGAGCGGGCTCAGCTTGCCCATCAGCACAAAGTACAGACCCTTGTAGGCACCGGTGCGTTCCAGCGCAGCCTGGTCAGCCGGTGTCTCCACTACGCAGAGCTTGCTGCGGTCGCGCCGCGCATCCAGGCAGGTGGCGCAGACATCCGACTCGGTGAAGGTGTGACAGCGCTCACAGTGCCGCACGCCGGTTGCAGCAGCCTGCAAGGCCCGCGAAAGGGTCAGCGCGCCTTCACGGTCGTGCTGCAACAGGTGAAACGCCATGCGCTGGGCCGACTTGATGCCCACACCCGGCAGGCGTTTGAGAGACTGAATCAGGACATCAAGAGAATGGGTATCCGCCACGCGTCAAGCCGTTCAGAACGGAAACTTCATACCGCCGGGCAGGCTGGGCATGCCCGCAGAGATCTTCCCCATTTTTTCAGCCGAGGTTTCTTCGGCCTTGCGCACGGCCGCATTGAAAGCCGCCGCCACCAGGTCCTCCAGCATGTCCTTGTCATCGGTCAGCAGGCTGGGGTCGATGGTGACGCGCTTGACATCGTGCTTGCAGGTCATGATGACCTTGACCAAGCCGGCACCGGACTCGCCGGTGACTTCAATGGTGCCCAATTCATCCTGGGCCTTTTTCATGTTGTCCTGCATCGTCTGGGCTTGTTTCATCAGACCGGCGAGTTGACCTTTGTTGAACATGGTTGTCCTTGGTTGATTTCAAAAAATAAACAAATAGCAAGCCGCTACAGGGGCTTGATAGAACCGGGCACGATTTTCGCGCCAAAGTCCCGCATCATGGTTTGCACAAACGGATCGTCAAAAATAATCTTCTCGGCCGCCAGCTGCTTCTCCGCCGAGGACGCGCTGTTGCGCCTGCCGGGGCTGTCGGTCACACGGCCAATTTCCACCACCAGCTTGACGCCAAAACCGGCAGCCTGCAAAGCAGCGCTCAGGCGGTCCCTGGTACCGGTCTGGTTCAGCGATTCGCGCTCCACCCGCAAAATCCATTCGTCGGTGTCCCGTGCCACCAACTGCGACTGCAATGCCAGTTCGCGCACCATGGCATTGATCGCCTCGGCCGCAATAAGCTGCTGCACCGTGGCGTGCCAAAAATCACCTTCTTCGGTGGGCACCAGCGTCTGCGTGGCCTGCCCGGCGGTCACGTCCGAACGGGACTCGGCCTGCACCCGCACGGGAACTGCTACTAATTTTGTAGCAGCTCGCGCAGGCTCGACGGGGGCTAGAGGCGTATTTGATTCAAAATATGGCTCGGAAACTTGCGTGACAACCAGCGCGGGAGACACCACTCGCACCGTGAGAACCTGACCCGGCGGCACGCTATCGGCGACGGGCACCACAACGGGATCATCTTCCCAGGGCTGCACCGCGACCGGCTTTACTGGCGCAGTATTTTGCGGGACGGTTTGTGGTCGCGCCAGCGCACTATTCAGAGTTTTTTTTTCAGCCAGTGGCGCAAAGCCCGCGGTCGGCAGACGTTCGCCGCCACCCCCTTTGGGCTTGAACGCCAGCAGACGCAGCAGCACCATGGTGAGCGCAGCATATTCGTCGGGCGCCAGACCCAGATCGCCGCGACCATGCAGGCAAATGCTGTAAAGCAACTGGGTTTCATCCGCGGGCATCAGGGCTGCGAGGCGGGAGGTCTCGGTGGCTTCGGGGTCACTGTCATCGTCGGTGGTCGACCCTACAGTTTGCACCACCGCCATGCGTTGCAACACCGTGGACATTTCCTCCAGCGTGGAGGCTGCACTCAGGCCGTTGAGTCGCAGCGTCTCGGATATCTCCACCACGGTTTTGCCATCGCCCTGTGCCAGCGCTTCAATCAGGCGAAACACGTACGATCGATCCACGCTACCCAGCATCAGGCGCACTGTGGCCTCCTGTAACTGGCCCGAGCCGAAGGCAATGGCCTGGTCGGCCAGGCTCAGTGCGTCCCGCATGGAGCCACGCGCCGCCCGCGCCAGCAGACGCAGCGCCTGCACTTCCGCAGGAACCTGTTCCACTTCCAGCACCTTGGCCAGGTGCTCGCGGATGGTCTCGGGCGCCATGGGTCGCAGATTGAACTGCAGGCAGCGCGAAAGCACGGTAACCGGCACCTTTTGCGGATCGGTCGTGGCCAGCACAAACTTCAAATACTCGGGGGGCTCTTCGAGCGTCTTCAACATGGCGTTAAACGCCGTGTTGGTGAGCATGTGCACCTCGTCAATCATGAAGACTTTGAAGCGGCCTTGCACCGGCTTGTAAACCGCCTGCTCCAGCAGTGCCTGCACCTCGTCCACGCCCCGGTTGGAGGCCGCATCCAGCTCGGTGTAATCCACAAACCGTCCGCTATCAATATCAGAGCACGCCTGGCATACGCCACAAGGGTTCGCAGTGATTCCGCCTTGTCCATCAACACCCTGGCAGTTGAGCGACTTGGCCAGAATGCGCGACACGGTGGTCTTGCCCACACCACGGGTGCCCGTAAACAGGTAAGCGTGGTGCAGCCGTTGTGTGGTGAGCGCGTTGGTCAGCGCTTGCACCACATGGTCCTGCCCCACCATTTCCGTGAAATTGCGGGGGCGGTACTTGCGGGCGAGCACGAGATAGGACATGCCCGGATTCTAAAGGGGGGCGGGATCGCTTTTGCGTCTGGAGCGTCTTTTAAGGGCATAGAATGAACGCGAACCCTCACCGGGCTACGTGGCCTCGTCCATTATTCGACAGAAAGCTTGGAGATCGGTTATGGCGATTTTTCTCCCATGATCAAGGTGTTGCGCAGCCTGCTGGTGCTTTCTGGTTGTCTGTTTGCCATGGCTGGGGGCGCCTACGCTTCCGACGCACTGCGCGTGCTGGCTTGGCCGGGTTACGCGGATCCAGACCTGGTCAAGGTTTTCGAGCAGCGCACCGGCAGCACCGTCGAAGTCACCACCGTTGACTCCGATGATGCCCTGTGGCAAAAAATCCGCAACAACAAGGCTCAAGACTTTGATGTCTTTGCGGTGAATACCGCCGAGTTGCAGCGTTACATCGCTGAAGGCCTGGTGATTCCCATCAACACCACAGGCGTGCGCAGAATCGCAACGCAGTTGCCGCGGTTTCGCAATGTCAAGAGCATTCCCGGCCTCGTTCATGACGGCAAAGTGTTCGCCATTCCCTACACCTACTCGGAGATGGGCCTGATCTATGACCGGCAGCAGGTCAAGGAAGCGCCCACATCCATTCGGGCGCTGTGGGATCCCCGCTTCAAAGGGAAGGTCTTGCTTTACAACAGCGGAACCCACAATTTTTCATTGGCCGCACAGGTGCTGGGAGGCACAACTCCGTTTCAACTGGCCGAAAAACAGTGGCCTGCAGCGGTTCAGCAATTGATCGCCCTGCGACGCAATGCGCTGGCGTTTTATACCCAGCCCGATGAATCGGTGGAACTGTTCAAAAACAAGAAGGCCGCGCTGCTTTTCGCCAACTACGGGTCGCAGCAATTGCAGTTGCTCAAAGCGGCCGGGGTCGACGTGGGCTACGCCATTCCGAAGGAAGGTGCACTGGCCTGGCTTGATTGCTGGGCGATCACGCGGGGCGCGCGCAACCCGGAACTGGCGGAGGCCTGGATCAGCTATCTTCTGGAGAAGGAGCCAGGTAACGCACTGGTGACGCGCCAGGGGCTCGCCAACACGACATCGGAGTCCCCCAACCTTCGGTCTGAAGACAAATTCAAATGGCTGGAACCCGTGGAAGATGTGGACCGCAGGAACCTGCTGTGGCAGCGCATCCTGTCAGGCGACCGGGCCAGCAAGGTGCTGGCACCGTGACCTCCGGAATCGCCGCCAAGCTGGGCCTGCTGCTGGCGGTCGTGGGTGTGCTGGCCTCGGGGTTGACGGGCTATTACGCCTACGACATCAGCCGTGGCCAGCTGGTGCAGTCGGCAAAAAACGAGTTGCTGACATCGACCCAGGGACTTGCGCGGCGCATCGCGTTGACGCGAGACGAGTTCTCCCGCAATCTGCTGGTTCTGGCGCGACACCCCGCTGCGGTATCGGCCTTGCAGAAGCCGAATCCGGCACAGGAAGAGCAGCTGGCCACGTTATTCAAGCTGCTGATGGAAGCGAATCCTGGCTACTTCCAGGTCCGCTTGATAGCCGCCACCGACAGCGGCATGGAGCGTGTGCGCGTTGACCGGGACGGCACGCAGCTGCTCCGAATCACAGGCGATGATCTTCAGGAAAAAGGCCACTTCCCCTACGTGTCTGACACCCTGAAATTACCTGCTGGCGGCATCTATCTGTCGCGGATTGTCATCAACCACGAACGCGGCGCACACGCCGGGCAAGAGCAACCCACCGTGCGCCTGGCCACGCCGGTGACAGACCGGCAAGGCCAGGTGCTGGGCGCATTGATAATCAACATCGACCTCAACAGCACCTTCAGCCTTCTGGCGGCAGATTTGCCCAAGGACATCCAGCTTTTCCTGGCCAATCGCAACGGCGATTTTCTGATACACCCCGACAGCACGCAGTCCTTCGGCTTTGACAAAGGCCGGCGGGTGCTGGTGCAAGACGAATTTCCCGCCACCCGCGATCTTCTGGACAGCAAAATCGACCAGGCAGTGTTTGAAACGGCTCAGGGCCGCTATGCTGCTGCCCCGGTCGTCGCGGCCTTCGTGAGCAGCAAGGCGAGAGCCTTCGATGACGAAAGCAAGGTCATCCTCGGCCTGGCACAGCCCCTGTCCGTCATCGTGGCGCAGGCAGACCGTCTCGGCCTGGCCATTCTGCAAATCGTGGGCGGCTTTTGCCTCGCCTGCATCCTGCTGGCAGCATTTGTAGCACGGGCGGTTACCCGGCCCATCAACTCCTTGAGCAGCGCTGCGCAACACTTTGCCAAGGGGCATGAAATCGTGGGCCTGCCGGTCAATCGAAAGGATGAAATTGGTGTTCTGGCGCGCAGTTTCAGCCAGATGCACGACCAGATCAAACAACAGCTCGCCGCACTGAAAGACGGCCAGGACAACCTGGAACACCTGGCCCTGCATGACATGCTGACAGGCCTGCCTAACCGCCGTCTGTTTCAGGAGCGCATGGAGCAGGCCGTGGAGCGCGGCCGGCGCAGCGGCGAGGGATTCGCCCTTCTGTTTATTGACCTGGACAACTTCAAGGATATCAACGACCAATGGGGCCACGAAGCCGGTGATGCCGCGTTGAAGGAAATTGCGCAGCGGCTGGCCGCCGCAACGCGAAAAGTCGACACCGTGGCACGGCTGGGCGGAGACGAGTTCGTTGTTTTGCTGAACAACCCGGCAGACCGAGGGCAGATTGCGTCCATTGCACGCCAGCTGCTCGATTGCATGCGCTCACCGATACCCTTTGGTCCGCTTTCCATGCGCGTGAGCTTCAGCATTGGCATTGCACAGCATCCCGAGGACGGAGACACCGCCTCCGGAATTGTCTCCAGCGCCGACCATGCGATGTACCTGGCCAAGACGGACGGCCGCAACAGCTTTCGCTTTTGTTCGGGCGATACGGTATCCGATCCACTCGTTGACTGAACGGACCTCTGGCATTGGGTACAATAGAGCCTGACGGGCCTTCCCGCATGGTAAAGCGGCCAACCGGGTCAGATGGGGAACCAAGCAGCCCTAACTGTGGAGCCAGTGCCGGGGTCAAGGCTCGTCAACCTCATTCAAAAAACCCTTGAGTTGTCAATAACTTAAGTGAAATCAAGGCCTTACGCCCACCCCCTGTATCACTTGCCTGCGTCATCCCGTTGCAACATGACGACGGGCGAAGACAGGGCAAAGATCGAAAGGCTGAATTCGCGAGGCAATCGCTGGTAGGTCTACACCATCACTGCCTTACCTGGATCGTCGCGTGTTACGTGGCGCGATAACCCACAGTCTGATTTACGATAGCTCCGGAGGCCGTCTTGTATCCGCTTTCAGGAGCTTCGCCAGCTCCAGCGACGAAACCGGAGCCGAAAACAAATAGCCTTGTGCGTAATCGCATTTCGCCTCTCTGAGCCAATCTCTCTGCTCGACGGTTTCCACGCCTTCGGCAATCACTTTCAGCCCGAGCTTATGGGCCATTACGATGATCATTTTCGCAATCGAGCGGCTATCACCGCTGGTCGCCAACTCGCGTACCAATGACAGGTCGATCTTCAGGAAATCGACACTCCGCTGCTTCAGAATGCGCATGGATGACCATCCGGTGCCGAAGTCGTCGATCGACAGCTGGACTCCGACCGTTCTGAGATAGTCCAGTTTTTCGCGGACGTTGGGCGATTCGTTGATAAGAGCCCCTTCTGTGATTTCGACCGCGAGGCTATTGCGTGCCAGCGCGAGCGCTGTCAGGCGCGTGTCCCAGTCTTTCATCGGCAGCTTGCTCATCAATTCCACCGGTGATTTATTGACACTGATTTGGAAGGGTCGGCCGAGCAAGGTGCTCCATTCCCGCGCGCGGTGCATGGCGTCGTTCAGCACCCATTCGCCGATCTCTCCGATCAACCCGGTTTCTTCCGCGAGTCCGATGAAGTCATTCGGAAGCAACAGCCCCGCACTCGGGTGACGCCAGCGCAACAGTGCTTCCGCCTTGGCAATTCTTTCATCGGCAAGCTCAACAATGGGCTGGTAGTAAACGACCAGTTCGTTGTGCGGCATGGCACGGCTCAACGCGTCGATCATCTTGAGGCGGGCCCAGGCGGCATCGCGCATGGTGCCGGTAAAGTAGCTGAAACAGCTTTTCCCGGCGTTCTTCGCTGCATACATGGCCTGATCCGCGTTTCTCAGCAGGTCCTCGGGCGTGCTTGCGTCCTGAGGAAAGAGCGTAACGCCGATGCTTGCGGAAATCTGCACATCCTGGCCGAGTATCGAGAATGGCGTGGCGAGCGCGACCAGCATTTCCTGCACCAGAATTTCCACATGCAGAACCTTGTTGACGTCCGCGAGGATCACGGTAAATTCGTCGCCACCCAGACGTGCAACCGTATCCGTGCCCCGCACACAGCGACCGATACGCTGTGCGACCTGTTGCAGCAATTGATCGCCGGCATCGTGGCCTTGTCGGTCATTGACGTTCTTGAAACCATCCAGATCGATAAAGAGCAGGGCTATCGACAGGCCACTGCGTTCAGCACGTTTAACGTCCTCGTCCAGATGATTCAGGAAATAGCTTCGATTCGGCAAGCCGGTCAGAAAATCATAATTGGCGCTGCGTATGGCTTCTTCTTCGCTAGCCTTGCGTTCTGTCACGTTGCGCGCTGTGGCTGCGATTGCGTCCAAATGCCCGCCATCATTGGAAACGGGCTCGAAAATGTATTCGAACACCGCTTCGTCTTTGGCATGTGGCGAGAAGGACATTTCTCCACTTTGGCTGATCCGCGAATCAATTACACCCTGCAACTTCTGTTGAAGTTCAATCGCATTGGGCAGGCCGAGATCAATAAAATTCTTGCCAATAATTTCTTCGAGCGGCCCATTGAACAATCGGACCGTGACTTTGTTCGCATAAACCAACCGCCCCCGGATGTCCATGATGAAGTTCAAGTCAGGCGATGAGGACATCAGCGCATCAAACAGGCGGGAATACCGCTCCAGCGATTCCGATATGGCTTGATCGATCGCTTCGTTGAATCGGGTTCCCTCTTCACTGGCGGCTTGCGGCGCCGTCAGGGCCGAATCGCCCCAGAGTTGCATCACGCTCGCCCGGAGCGCGCGGAATTCGGACATGGCCTCGTCAATGCTGAATCCCGCTGACAGGCGATCATTGCCGTGAACCTTTGCCTGGGTTTCCTTGCCAGCATCCGGCGCCTTGCCTTCGGATTTCGCGGCCTGCTCAAGCGAGGTTTGGGTTTGGTCAAGGTCGGCGGCGATGGTAAGCAAAATCCCCTTCGCATGGTCTTTCAGCTCTACCCTGTCCATATGGCGGGCACCGGGAATGGTTTTCGCAAATCCCTCCCATCTCGAAACGATCACTTCGATGTTGGTGCGAATAAAGTCAGCTAGGGTCATGGTGGACATGTTCGTTTTCCTTTTTACTTTTTCAGTTCCCGTTGAGGGCGGCAGTCTCGCCAACGGGAACTCTGCTCGCCCGCGCGCCCGTGCCGAAATACGAATCATGTTGACTGGGTCAATGGGTTGGCATCGCTTAGCATTCGCATCGAACAAGCCGTTGCGCACTTGCGCCGTGTCCCCCTGGGCCGTGATCGCCCGTTTATATCGCGGATGAAATGCGGGGTCTGTACGCCAACGAACCACGCGCCAGTTGACGTCTATCGACAGGCCAACGGTCCGCAGGGGGGTACGAAGGGCAAGGCCTGAACTTTAAAGTCGCACCAAACCACGGCTGCGCCCAGGCAAAGTCTCTCGACCCAAGGGCCACCTGAATTTGATTGCCGTGAGCGGCAGCGCAGCTTCTGGCTCCACAGGCCGGAATCAGCTATCGTTTTGATAGCTGGTTGCGCAACACCCACGGG
>Ga0105047_10013237_pt1 | contig 13202 bp, 9 predicted proteins | sample MAT04_FD_78384 | JGI IMG/M metagenome (GOLD analysis project Ga0105047, IMG submission 78384) | Freshwater microbial communities from Lake Fryxell liftoff mats and glacier meltwater in Antarctica - MAT-04 (megahit assembly) | ecosystem: Environmental > Aquatic > Freshwater > Ice > Liftoff... | reverse complement strand
CGACCTGGTCGCGACCTACGACATCAACGACACCGCGCGTCTGACGCTCGGGGTCCAGAACGTCACGGACGAGGATGCCCCGATCCTGGGCAACGAGGCGGCCACGACGGCGGCCAACAACGGCAACACCCTGCCCAGCACCTACGACACCCTCGGCCGGGTCTATTCGATCGGCCTGAACCTGCGCTTCTAGGTCCGGTCCCAAACGACGCTCCGGCGTCGACGAACAACGAACGGCGGGCCTGTCAGGCCCGCCGTTTTTTGTTGCGATCCGCATGCCAAACCGGTTGCAGCCACCGGGCCGACGTCCAATCATCCGGGTGGGCCGACCGAGACCATCGTATCGCCCACCGCGCAGGAACGGTTCATGAACTCCGACCTCGAAACACTGGTGCTGCGCGCCCGGGCCACCGCCGGTGCCGGCCGCATGGATGAGGCCGAAACCCTGTGGCGCGAGGTGTATCGTCGCGATCCCGGCCATGCCGGCGCGCTGTACAGTCTGGGCGTCCACGCCCTGCAACGCCGCGACCTTCCGTCGGCCCTGTCCCTGTTGACGGCCGCGATCGCCGCCAATCCAGGCGACCCCATGGCACGGATGACCCGGGCCGTGGTGCTGCGTGACCTGGGCGACGACGCCGGCGAAGAGCGCGCCATCCAGGGCACGCTGGAGGTCGATCCCTATTTCCTGCCGGCCATTCTGGCACGCGGTGCCGCGATGGAGCGTGCCGGGCGCCTCAAGGACGCGGCGGTGATCTATGGCAACGCCCTGACCATCGCCCCCGACGACACCCGCTGGCCGGCGTATCTCAGCGATCAACTCGCCCACGGTCGCGCCCTCGTGCACAACAATGCCGAAGCCTTGGCCGCTCATATCGCCGCCGGCGTCCAGGCCCTGGCCGGCGACCTGTCCGACACCGAGGCGGAGCGTTGGCGCGAGGCGACTTCAATCCTTGCGGGTCAGTCGAGGCCCTATCCCTCCCAGTGTAACCAGCTCCACGTCCCACGCCTGCCGGCCCTGCCCTTCTACCCCCGCAGCCAGTTCGACTGGGTCGAGGCGCTCGAAGCCCGCACTGCGGACATCACGGCCGAGATGCAGCGAGTGCTGGCCGAGGACGCAGCCGCCTTCACGCCCTATATTGCCTATCGGCCGGGCGACCCGGTCAACCAGTGGCGTGAGCTGAACCATTCCTCGCGCTGGAGCAGCTTTCCCCTGTGGCGCGGTGGCGAGCCGGTTCGGGACAACCTCGCGCGCTGTCCTGTGACCGCAGAGGCGCTCGCGGCCGTGGGCATGGCCGATATCGGTGGTCTGTGCCCCAACGCCATGTTCTCGGTTCTGGCCCCCCGGACGCGAATCCCGCCGCATACGGGTGAGACCAACGCCCGACTGGTGGCGCATCTTCCGCTGGTGGTTCCCGACGGATGTCGCTACCGCGTCGGCTACGAGCATCGCCAGTGGCAGGTGGGCGAGACCCTGATCTTCGACGACACCCTCGAGCATGAGGCGATCAACGACAGCGACGAGGTCCGGGTGGTCCTGATCTTCGACGTCTGGAACCCGCTGCTGTCCCGGGCCGAACAGGCGATGGCCCGCGCCGCGATCAGCGCCACCCGCGAATTCTACGGGTTCGCCGGTACCTGAACCGGGCCTGCCGTCTGGCCTTCCAGCGCCACCACCGGCCCGGCCTCCACCGAACGACGGGGGCTGCGACGGCGTCCCAGCCAGGCCTTGATCCGGTCCTGCAGGGGCTGGTCGACGAGGGCATGGAAGGCGAAGGCGAAGACGAAGGCGGCAACGACGCCCGCCCCCCACAGGCCCCACTGCACCGGGACCGACAGGCCGAAGCGGGCGATCAGCACATTGGCGACGCCGAACCAGGCGATCCGCACCACCTCATTGGTGATGAACATCGAGAAGGAGACCATACTGGCCTTCTCGATCCATTTTGACGGCCGCAGCACCGGGATCGCGCCGGCCGCCAGCAGGATCAGGGCGATGAAGCCGAGGCTGATCAGGGCGTGTTTGTCGAACGACTGGACCCCGGCCAGCCCGACCGCCGCCGAGACGCCGATGACCGCGGCCAGACGCGGGGCGATGAACAGCCGCTCCGACACCACCGCCAGCCCCATGCCGAGGATGAACAGCGGCAGGGCGCGCAGGAAGCCGAAGCCCAGCGGCATCTGATAGACCGGATAGCCGAGGAAGACGTGGGTCGCGGCATTGGCCAGCAGGTACAGGCCGACGACCGCCAGCAGCGCTGTCCACGGCCCGGCCCGCACCAGAACCCTGAGGATATAGGGGAAGGCGACGTAGCAGCCGATCAGGGCCGAGATCGACCAGCTGGGCGCGTTCCAGCCGAGGCCGCCGGGCATGCCGAAGGCCTGGGTCAGGGTCAGCTGCGCGGGCAGCTGGTCCCAGGCGAACCATTCCGGATTGCGCGGAGCGACGCCCGCCGCCGTGCTGATCAGCACCAGGGCCACCAGCGACAGCCCCATGAGCAGATGGGCCGGATAGACCCGCAGGAAACGCTTGATGAAGAAGTCGCCCGGCGACATCGCGCCGGTGCGCACGGCCCCGCCATAGACCCGCATCAGCACATAGCCACTGTCGATCAGGAAGAAGTTGGTCAGCAGAAAGCCGCCGCGCTCGAACACCGGGTGCAGGGCCTCGGCCAGATGCAGCGGCCCCGCCGCCTGGAAGTGATGCAGGATGATCAGCGAGGCCACGATGAAACGCAGGGCGTCCAGCCACCCGCCACGCGCGATCGGCGGTGTCTCGTTCCGGGTCGAAATCGCGGTCCAGGCCATGGAAAACCTCTCTTCTGAGGCGAGTTGTGCAAGGGCCGGGCCGCTTTGCCGTCGGGGAACATCGGTCTATCGTGATCGCCGGGGGGCCGATGACCGACGAAGATCCGAAACAGGGCCGCATCCGGCTGGGTCGCCGCAGGCGCGAGGCCGTGGACAGTCTCGACGCGATCGAGATGGCCGAGAATGCCATGGAGGCAACCGAGGAGGCGATGGGTCCGCCGGATCCCGCCGTCCTGCTGGTCGAGGAGCAGCGCCGCCTGATCAAGGCGCAGGTCTCGAACGAGCGGATGGGCTTCGTCCTGCGGGTTATGACGGCCCTCGTCGGGGTCGCGTTCGTCGCCGGGCTTGGCCTGATGGTCTGGACCGCTGCCCATTCGCGCGCCGTAGTCGTGGATCCGTTCGACAGTCCCCATGGTCTGACCCGGCGGGGACACACCGGCCAGGTGATTGCGCGCAGCGTTTCCGACGTCGTCCAGACCATCGGTACGGACGCGCGCAACTCGGCTGACAATCGCGCCGTCGCCCTCAACTGGACGCGCGACGTGGCGGTCGTGGTTCCCTCGACGGGCGTGTCGCTGGGCGAGATCGACAAGCTGCTGCGTGGCTGGTTCGGCAAGGAAACCCATATCGGCGGAGCGGTGACCGTCAGCGTTGACGGCGAGGTCTCTCTGACCATTCGCGCAGACGGCGTGCGGGGCCGGACCTTCAGGGGGCCGGAGGCGGAGATCCCCCGGCTGATCACCGAGGCGTCGGAATACATCTACGGCCGATTCGAGCCGCAGTTGTTCGCCAGCTATCTGCTTGAGACCCAACGATACGCGGACGCCGAGGTCTTCCTACCGGACGCCTATGCCCGTCATCCCGGATCGCGTGCAGCTCTCGCCTACGACTGGGGCATCCTGCTGGCCACCCTGGGCCGACCCGACGAGGCGGAGGAGAAGCTGCGTCTTTCGCTCCGGATCCAGCCTGACGATACAGCTGTGTGGGACATGCTGATCGCGACCCTGTTCGACACGGAAAGCGAGGAGGCTGCCGCCCGGGCCGGCCGGGAGATGTTGACCCGTGAGGGCGCGAACGGTCGTCCGATGGAAAGCCCCAACTATCTGCTGCTGGTTCAGGACTGGTCGCGTCTTGTCCAGCTTGCCGAGGTCGATCTGGTGCAGACCGGCGGGGAGGGGACGCTGGGGGGCCAGGAAACCGGCCTGGCCGACAGCGAAGGTCGTCGTCATGACTGGCGCAAGGCCGAGGCTCATCTGGCCGCCGCGCCCGCCGACGACCCTGGCGTGCAGTCGACCGGGCATCTGCTTGATGCGTATCAGGCGCTCGAAGCCGGCGACATTCCACGCGCTGTCGCCGCGACCACGGCGCTGGACGCCATCTGGCGCACGGACGATTCCGTGGCATTCTCGCTGTACGAGGCGCCCTGCTATCTCGGTCTGGCGCTCGGGCTCGCCGGTCGGGAAGGCGAGGCCGAGGCGGCCTTTGCCCGAGGCGACCGTTTCGTGGCCTGCGCCGCCTTCCGCGCCGACGTGCTGGAAGCGCACGGGCGGACTGCCGAGGCCGATCGCCAGTATGGCGTCGCCATCCGCCTCGCGCCGTCCTTGCCATTCGCCTACTACCAGCGCGGTCTGGCCCTGCTGGCGCGCGGCGACACGGCTCGCGCGATCGGCCGGTTCCGGGACGCCCACACGCGAGGGCCGCGCTGGGCAGACCCCCTGAAGGGCTGGGGCGACGCCCTGGCCGCGCAGGGCCGCTGGGCCGAGGCCGCGGCGAAATACACCCAGGCCGAACCGTTCGCCCCGAACTGGCGCGCGTTGCATCTGGCCCATGCGACGGCGCTCGACCGGCTGGGTCGCCGGGCGGCAGCCGAGGCCCAGCGGGAAAAGGCAGCCAGGTAGCAGGCCCGCGTTATCCACCCGTTAACCACGCTCCCGGCATTTTCTGCCCAGTATCCGAAGGGTGTTGGACGATGAGCGGCGCGGAAGTTCTGGATGTGGGCCGCGACGCCCTGTGGCTGACCATCCAGCTCTGCGCCCCGATCCTGCTCGTGGGCCTGGTGGTCGGCGTCAGCATCGGCCTGTTCCAGGCTCTGACCCAGATCCAGGAGCAGACCTTGATCTATGCGCCCAAGATCATCGCCATCTTCATCTCGCTGCTGCTGTTCCTGCCGCTGATGGGGAGCCTGCTGGGGGCCTTCATGCGCACCATCGCCGCGCGCATCTCGGGCATGTAGCCGGTCCGGATGGAGCCCTATGCCACCGTCGATCAGGTCTGGGCCGGCGGCCTGATCTTCGCGCGCATCGGCGCGATCCTTCTAAGCCTGCCCGGTATCGGCGAAAGCTATGTGCCGCCCCGGATCCGGCTGTCGCTGGCGCTGGTGATTTCGTTCGCGCTCTGGCCGATCGTCGGACCGGCGCTGCCGGCCCTTCCAGAGAGTCTCGGCGGCGCGGTTGGCTGGATCCTGCGCGAGGTCATCACCGGCCTGATGATCGGGGTCATCCTGCGTGCCTTCACCAGCGCCCTGCTGGTGGCCGGCGAGATCATCGCGCTGCAGACGACCCTCGCCTTCGCCCAGACCGCCAACCCGATGCAGGCCCAGCCCGGCACCACCGTCGCGGCCTTCCTGATGCTGCTGGGCACGGTGCTGGTGTTCGCCACCAATACCCACCACCTGTTCATCGCCGGCCTGGTCGGCTCTTATGAACTGATCGCCCCGGCCCGCCCGTTGATCGCCGGGGATTTCGTCGAACTGGCCATCCGCACCGTGGCCGACAGTTTCATGCTGGGGGTGCAGCTGGCGGCCCCCGTGATCGTTTTTGCCCTGATCTTCAACCTGGCGTCCGGTCTGATCGCGCGGGTGATGCCGGCGTTCCAGATCTTCTTCGCTGTCGCACCGCTTAGCGTGATCCTGGGCCTGTCGATCTTCGCCCTGTCGCTGGGTGTGGTGGGAACGGTCTACATCGACCGCTACCGCGCCCTGGCCAACCTGTTTGTGTCCGGATCGGGAGGCGTCAGTGGCTGAAGACGCCGATCCCGAGTCCAAGACAGAAGAAGCAACACCCCACAAACTCGAGCAAGCCCGAAAGAAAGGCGACGTCGCGAAATCCGCCGACGTCGCCCCGGCCCTCAGCCTGCTCGGTGCCAGCACCGTCATCGTCCTGGGCGGCGGCTATTTTGCCACCTCAATGGGCGAGTCCCTGCTGCCGTTCATTGCATCGCCGCATCTGATGACCGGCGGGCTGGACGCTGGGGCCGGGGTCGAGATCGGCATGAAAGCCCTCTGGGCCATCGCACCCTTTATGGCGACGTTCATGCTGGTGACCATCATCGGCGGAGTCGGGGGCAACGTCTTCCAGCACGGCCTGTTGTTCTCGGCCGAGAAGATGAAGCCCAAATGGCAGAAGGTCAGCCCGATGGCCGGCTTCAAACGGATCTACGGGCCCGACGGCCTGATGCAGTTCGCCCAGACCCTGGTGAAGCTGATCGCCGTTTCCGTGATCGTCTGGATGGTGCTGAGGCCGCATTTGCGCGAGTTCGAAACCATGGCCGCCATGTCGCCGGTGGTCATCCTGCCACTGGCCCGCGACATGATGATCGCCCTGATGGCCTCGACGGTCGTGTTTCTGCTGTTCACCGCTGCCGGCGACTACCTCTGGCAGAAGATGCGCTTCGCCAAGCGCCAGCGCATGTCGATCGAAGAGGTGAAGGAAGAGTTCAAACAATCGGAGGGCGACCCGCACATCAAGGCCAAGCTGAAGCAGATCCGCATGCAGAAGGGCCGCCAGCGGATGATGCAGAACGTGCCCACCGCAACCGTCATCGTCACCAACCCGACCCACTATTCCATTGCCCTGCGCTATGAGCCCGATCAGGGGGATGCGGCACCGATCTGCGTCGCCAAGGGCATCGACGCCCTGGCCCTGCGCATTCGGGAAGTGGCCCGCGAGCACGACGTCCCGATCGTCGAGAATGTGCCTCTCGCCCGCGCGCTCTACGCTGCTGTCGACATCGACGAGACCATCCCGCGCGAGCATTTCGAGGCGGCGGCGAAGGTCATCGGGTTCGTGATGAAAAAACGCGGAAGGTAATCGCCCTGCCTTGGGTTCAGGACCGATCGCTGACGCTCCCGGACCCTCAGGCCCTCTGCCTATGGGAGAGGGGGCCTGTTGCGCCCTATACTAACGCCATTGATTCGCGCGGGAGCCCCGCCTCATGACCGTGTCCAGTCCTTCGGCCCCCACCCCCCGGCTCGACCTGACCGTCGTCCTTATGGCGATCGGGTTCACCATCGCCGTCGCGGCCCTGGCCTGGCCCGCCTTCCAGGCCGGGCCGGTGACCACGCCGCATGCCATCCTGCTGGTCACGGTCGCGGCGGTCGCCCTGATGGGACTGTTCGCCTTCAACAGGATCGACGTCCGAAGCAACGACCGTCCGGCCGGAGACGTGGCCGTCGAGATGCTGGACGCCATGGCCGAGCCCGCCGCCCTGGTCTGGGCATCCGGTCAGGTGCTGGCCTTCAACGGTGCCTGGGCGTCGCAGAACGGCGCCACCGTCACCCTGCCGAAGGGCAAGTCCGCCCAGGCGCTCTACATGGCCTTCGCCCAGGCCCGATCGGGCCAACAGGGCCGGGCCATCGTGCTGATCGGCGACCGCGAGATCGAGGTTCTGATCGGACAGGCGGGCGAGGGGCGGTTTCTGGTGCGCGAGGCACCCGAATCGGCCCTTGCCACGGCGGCCCCGTCCCTCAGCATTCCGGCCCCGGGCCAGGCGTCGAACACCGGCGATGCGCGCGCCATGGCGGCCGGAGCCCCGTTCGGTTCGGCCGTCATCGCCGGCGACGATCTGTTTGCCGGCAAGGCCGAGGACGCCAATCCGGCGCTGGCCGTCCTGACCGGCCCCGCCTCTGCGCGTGACGCCGCCTTCGGCGACCTGTTCGATCCGCTCGGCGTCACCGAGGCGCGAACCCGCATGGAGGCCGGCTCTACGGGCCCGATCGAACTGGTCGCCCGCGCCCATCCCGACCGGATGATCCACCTCTATGTTGCGCCCGAGGGCGACCGGCGGCGCGTCTGGCTGTTCGACGTCTCGGCCCAGAAGTCGATGGAACTGCAGCTGTCGCAGGCGCAGAAAATGCAGGCCGTGGGCCAGCTGGCTGGCGGCGTCGCCCACGACTTCAATAATCTGCTGACCGCCATCCAGCTGCAGCTCTCCGAGCTGCTGGAGCGCCACCCGGTCGGCGATCCCTCCTATGACGGCCTGAACCAGATCCGCCAGACCGGCATCCGCGCCGCAGACCTGGTGCGCAAGCTGCTGGCGTTCTCGAGGAAGTCGACCGTCCGGCGAGAGCGGCTGGATCTGGGCGAACTGGTCGGGGAGTTCGCGGTGCTGCTGCGCCGGCTGCTGCGCGAGGACGTGCGGCTGGAGACAGACTACGGCCGCGACATGCCCATCGTCCTGGCCGACAAGTCCCAGCTGGAAACGGCGGTGATGAACCTGGCCGTCAACGCCCGCGACGCCATGCGCGGCGTGGTCGAGCCCGGTGCCGGCGTTGTCACCATCCGCACCCGTCGCCTGTCCCGGGATGAGGCCCGGTCGCTGGGCTGGCTCGAGGCCCCCGAGGGTGAGAGCGCGCTGATCGAGGTCTCCGACACCGGGCCCGGCGTGCCGCCCGAACTGCTGGACAAGATCTTCGAACCCTTCTTCACCACCAAGGCGGTGAACGAAGGCACCGGCATGGGCCTGGCCACGGTCTATGGCATCGTCCAGCAGGCGGGCGGCCATATCGGCGTGACCAATCTGGACGGTGCCGGGGCCGCCTTCCGTATCTTCTTGCCGGCCGCCTCGGAACAGGCCCTGGCCGAGGTTGCGCCGGTCGAGGTCAAGGCCAAGGCTGCACCCCGCGACCTGTCCGGCAACGGACGCATCCTGTTCGTCGAGGATGAGGCTGCCGTGCGTGGCATCGCCGCCCGCCTGCTGCGCCAGCGCGGCTATGAGGTCATCGAGGCCGCCGACGGCGAGGAGGCGCTGGCCCTGGCCGAGGAATGGGCGGGCCAGATCGACATGATGATTTCCGACGTCATCATGCCGGGCCTCGACGGACCGTCATTGCTCAAAAAGGCGCGGCCGTTCCTGGGCGACGCGCCGGTCATGTTCATCTCGGGCTATGCCGAGAGCGACTTCTCGGATCTGCTGCAGGATGAGGCGGGCGTCTCCTTCCTGCCCAAGCCGCTGGACATCAAGACCCTGGCCGAGCGGGTGAAACAGGAACTACGCCCGGGCTGAGCGCCTGGGTCTGGGCGGGAGACGGCGGCGAAAGCCGCTTGCTCGCCGGGCCCGGATGGTGGCCAATGCGCGCCGTTCTGTCCGGAGTCCCGCCATGATTGACCGTCGCAGCCTGATGTTCACCGCCGCCGCCGGAGCCAGCCTGCTGGCGGCCGGACAGGTGATTGCCCGTCCCCAGGACGCGGCGTCAGCCTCGGGGGCCCTGGCCGGGGTCATGAATGCCATCGTTCAGGATTCGCTTCTGACCTCGCCGGAGCTGCTGACCCAGCTGGGTTTTGACAAGGGTCCCAACGCTGCGATGAAGGCGCGGCTGGATGACCGGTCCCAGGCCAAGGTCGAGGCCGACCAGGTCAAGTTCCGGGGCCATATCGCCGACCTGAAGGCCGTCGATCGGACAACGCTGAGCGCCGACGAAAAGGTCTATTTCGATACGCTGGAGTTCTTCGGCGATACCGCCATCGAGGGCTATGGCTTTCCCTACGGCGGCGGCGGGTTCGGCCCGTCACCCTATACCGTCAGCCAGCTGACCGGGGCCTATCAGAGCCTGCCCGACTTCCTCGACAGCCAGCATTCCATCGACACCGCAGAGGACGCCGAGGCCTATCTGAGCCGCGTCTCGGCCTTCGCCACGGCGCTGGATCAGGAGACGGACCGGATGCAGCGGGACTTCGCCGCCGGTGCCGTGCCGCCTGATTTCGTCATCGAGCGGACCCTCAGCCAGATGGCGTCGCTGATGGCGTCCGGGCCGCAAGGCACAACGCTGGTGCAGTCCGTCGCGCGGCGCACCGGTGAAAAGGCCCTCGCCGGCGACTGGGGCGGGCGCGCCGAGGCGATCGTGCGCGACGCGGTCTTTCCCGCCCTGACCCGCCAGGCCGACACCCTGAAGGCACGTCAGGCCGGCGCGACCCATGATGCGGGCGTCTGGCGTCTGCCCGACGGTGCGGCCTTCTACGACTACGGGATCAAGAGCTACACGACGACGACCCTGAGCGGCGACGAGATCCACCGCATCGGCCTTGAACAGCTGGCGGAGCTCACCGCGCGTGCCGATGGCCTGCTGAAGGCCCAGGGTCTGACCCGGGGGTCGGTCGGCGAGCGGATCAAGGCGCTCGGAGACGACCCGCAGTATCTCTATCCCAACACCGACGAGGCCAAGGAACAGCTGTTGGCCGACCTCAATGCCCAGACCATCGAGGTGCGTCGGCGGATGCCGGAGTATTTCGGCCGTCTGCCCCAGGCCGCCGTCGAGATCAGGCGGGTGCCCAAGGCGATCGAGGCCGGCGCTCCGGGCGGCTACTACAATTCCCCGTCGCTGGATGGCTCGCGGCCCGGTGCCTACTACATCAATCTGCGTGACACGGCGGAATGGCCCAAGTTCCAGCTGCCGACCCTGACCTATCATGAGGCGGTGCCGGGCCATCATCATCAGATCACCCTGGCGCAGGAGAAGCCGAACACGCCGCTGCTGATGAAGGTGCTGGGCTTCTCGGCCTATTCCGAGGGCTGGGCGCTCTATGCCGAACAACTGGCCGACGAGATGGGCATGTACGAAAACGACCCGATCGGCCGGATTGGCTATCTGCAATCGCTGATGTTCCGCGCCACCCGGCTGGTGGTCGACAGCGGCATGCACGCCAAACGCTGGAGCCGCGAACAGGCCATCCGCTTCATGGTTGACGCGCTCGGCGACGCCGAGAGCGCGGTCACCACCGAGATCGAACGCTACTGCGTCTGGCCGGGTCAGGCCTGCTCCTACAAGCTGGGCCATAGCAAATGGGTCGAGCTGCGCAGCAACGCCCAGACGGCGCTGGGTGACCGGTTCGACATCCGGGCTTTCCACGATGCCGGCATGAACACCGGCGGTGTGCCGCTGACGGTGCTGGAGCGCGTGATGACGGAGTGGACGGCGGCCCAGCGGGCCTGATCCGCCTCAAACCGTCAGGCCGTCCTGCTGCCTGAGGGTGTTGTGGATATCGGTGGCGGCGACCGCGGCTTCGGCCGTCGCCACTGCAATCTGGTTCAGGCCGCGCACAGCGTCTCCGGCGGCATAGAGGCCGGGGACGCTGGTCCTCTGGTGCAGATCAACCTCCAGCCGGCCATCGTCCGCCAGCCGCGTGCCGAGGGCTTCGGCCAGGGAGGTGTTCGGCGAGGTTCCAAGTGCGGAATAGACCAGGTCGAACGAATGTTCGTTGCCGGTCCAGCCCAGGGCGGTGACGCGGTCGCCCTTCAGCCGAACCGTTTCGATCGGTGTCTCGATCCGTTCGATGCCGAGGCGATCCAGCGCCTCGCGCCCGGTCAGGGCCTCGGGCGGGCCGGTGTGGATCAGGGTGACCCGGTCGGAATAGGTCCGCAGGAAGGCGGCCTCGCGCACCCCGGCATCGCTGTCGCCGATCACCGCGACTGCCTTGCCGCTGGCCTCATAGCCGTCGCAGATCGGGCAGATGCGGACCAGCGCCCGTTCGATCGCCCGCTCGACCCCGGGCAGATCCGGATGATGGTCGGTCACCCCCGTGGCCAGCAGTACGGCCCGGGCGTGCAGACTGCGCCCGTTCAGCCGGGCCTCGAAACCTCCGCCGGCGGGAACCAGCGCCTCGACGCGTCCGGCCTCGATGACGGCCCCGTATTCCCCGGCCTGTTCACGCATCCGGGCCAGGATGGCCTCGCCGGTGATGCCGGCCGGGAAACCCGGCATGTTGTGGCTGAGCGGGATCCAGCTCGCGCGCGGCGCGCCGCCGTCGGCCACGAGGACCGACCGCAGGAACCGCCCCAGATAGGTCGCCGCCGTCAGTCCGGCCGGACCCGCCCCGATGACCAGAACATCGACGTCGGACGCCAGGGCTCCTGCGCCGGTCCGGTCACTGGCCCTGGATGCTGTTTCGGTCATGAGAGAGCCTCCGGGGGTTGCGGATCAAGCTCAGCGAGTACGGCGCGCATCCGTTCCCGATCGATCAGAACCGGCGTTGGGCGGTCGGGTTCAGCCCGGCCGCGCAAGACTTTTTCCAGGCGAGGCTAACCGGCGTGCCGCGAGCCTTTGCCTCCCGCGTTCCCGGTCGCTATACCCCCGGCCACCCTCCGATATTGAAGACAGGACGTTAGCCGAATGGCCAAGATCAAGGTCGCCCATCCCATCGTGGACATCGACGGCGACGAGATGACCCGCATCATCTGGCAGTGGATCAAGGACAAGCTGGTCTTTCCCTTCCTGGATCTGGAACTCGACTATTACGACCTGTCGATGGAGAACCGCGACGCCACCGACGACCAGGTGACGATCGACGCGGCCCACGCGATCCAGAAGCACAGCGTCGGCGTCAAATGCGCCACCATCACGCCCGACGAGGCCCGCGTGGCTGAGTTCGGCCTCAAGAAGATGTGGAAGTCGCCCAACGGCACGATCCGCAACATCCTGGGCGGCGTGGTGTTCCGCGAACCCATCATCTGCTCCAACGTGCCGCGTCTGGTGCCCGGCTGGACCCAGCCCATCATCATCGGCCGCCACGCCTTCGGTGATCAGTACAAGGCCACCGACTTCCTTGTTCCGGGTCCTGGCAAGATGACGATGAAGTTCGTCGGCGATGACGGCACGGTCATCGAGCACGAGGTGTTCGACTATCCCTCGGCCGGTGTGGCCATGGGCATGTACAACCTCGATGATTCGATCACCGAGTTCGCCCGGGCCAGCTTCGCCTTCGCGCTGGACCGCGGATATCCGCTGTATTTGTCGACCAAGAACACGATCCTCAAAGCCTATGACGGTCGCTTCAAGGACATCTTCCAGCACGTCCACGACACCGAGTTCGCCGACGCCTTCAAGGCGGCGGGACTGATCTACGAGCACCGGCTGATCGACGACATGGTGGCCTCGGCGATGAAATGGTCGGGGGGTTTCGTCTGGGCCTGCAAGAACTACGACGGCGACGTCCAGTCCGACACGGTGGCCCAGGGCTTCGGCTCGCTGGGCCTGATGACCTCTGTGCTGCTGACGCCCGATGGCAGGACGATGGAATCCGAAGCCGCCCACGGCACCGTCACGCGTCACTACCGCCAGCACCAGGCAGGCAAGCCCACGTCGACCAACCCGATCGCCTCGATCTACGCGTGGACCCGTGGCCTGT
>Ga0105047_10013234_pt1 | contig 13205 bp, 9 predicted proteins | sample MAT04_FD_78384 | JGI IMG/M metagenome (GOLD analysis project Ga0105047, IMG submission 78384) | Freshwater microbial communities from Lake Fryxell liftoff mats and glacier meltwater in Antarctica - MAT-04 (megahit assembly) | ecosystem: Environmental > Aquatic > Freshwater > Ice > Liftoff... | reverse complement strand
GATTTCTTTTCCAAGGAATGATCAATCCTCTTATTCCCTTCGCGATCAATGGGGCGATTTGGTATCAGGGGGAATCCAATGCTGGCCGAGCCTACCAATATCAGACCGCATTCCCACTCCTCATTAAGGACTGGCGGGCACAGTGGAAACAAGGCGACTTTCCCTTCTATTTCTGTCAGTTAGCGAACTACCTTCCCAAAAAACCAGTCCCTGCAGAAAGCGCTTGGGCGGAATTGCGCGAAGCACAGTCAAAAACCCTGAGCCTTCCTAACACTGGTCAGGCCGTGATCATCGACCTTGGCGAATCGAAAGACATTCACCCCCGCAACAAAAAGGATGTCGGCGAACGACTCGCACGCATTGCTCTTGCCAAGGATTACGGGAAATCTGTTCCCTATTCAGGCCCGGTGTTTGAAGCCCTCACGATTAACGAAAATCAGGCGATCCTCACTTTTCAACATGCGGAGGGAGGATTGGTTGCCCGGCCGCTGGGAGAAACCTATGATGTCAAAACCTTCACGGGTGAAACCGCGCCTCTCGTTCGAAACAGCCCCACCAGCCAACTGGAAGGATTTGCGATCTGCGGGGAAGACAAAGTCTGGGTCTGGGCTTATGCAAAAATCGACGGTGAGAAGGTTATTGTCACTTCGGAGAAGGTTCCAAACCCCGTGGCAGTTCGCTATGCATGGGCCGATAACCCCACTTGTAACCTGGCCAATGCCGACGGGCTGCCAGCCTCCCCGTTCCGCACAGACGATTTCCCGCTCACGACGCTGGATAAAAAATTCTGAGGTCCCTGCGCTTGTGAACCCGAGAAAAACCGGGGGGTGAATCGAAGGCGGAAGGTCAACTCAGTGAGGATGAGTGGCCGGAAGAATACCGATGAGGTGCTTGTCGGACACCTGCGCCCTTCTAGCTCTTGCCAAAGGCAACCTTGGCAGTGAGGCAAAGAAAGCCCTGCGAACAGCGGCGGAGGTTATTATTTCCCCGGTTATCCCATGGGAATTGGCCATCAAGGTCAAGACGGGTAAACTCACATTGGCCGAGCCGCCACTCATTTACGCAGAGTCCCTCGCAGCCCGCCATACTCTTACCATGTCGAGGACTGGCCTGGATGCCGGCGGGATGCCCATGCCCCCTGACCTTGAATCGCCGATTGCACATTTCGGAGATCCCCGCATCATGCAACAGGTTATTTTTTTCTTTACAGAAGCAGAAATTTTGGCAAATGACAAAGAATGCAAACCCTTTGTAAGCTCATATGTGTGGGAGGAATCGTGCTTGCGAGCGTTCTGCCGGCAAGCGCGCAGACGCTTTTTTTCCGTGAGAACTTCCAAGACATCACAGGGATTAGCGATGGTCCCCCTCCCAACGCGTTCAATGATGGGCCTTTGCAAGATGCGTATGGTCCCTCCATCAACGGGCGGACTCCCCATGACCTCAACCCGGTCTTGGGAAGGACATGGTCAGCCCGCCATAATACGGCGAAGACCTACGCGGAAGCCGCCGATCAGCTTTTTGACCGCACTCCCTATGTGCTGAGAACGACAAGCGGAGGCGGCGGGGCGCGGCCGTCAGGTTGGGGCTCTCTTGATAGCCACATGGATTATCTCTTGAGTAGTGAGGGAGGGTTTTCCCGTCCGGGTGGTATGACGGTGAGCGCCGTCCTCTTCCCAAATTCGTCACCGCAAGCCCCGGGAGAGACGTTCACCACGAGAGGTTGGATTGGGGCAGGCAATACGGCCTCTGCGTCGGGAGGGACGATTACTGAAACACGATTTGGAATTGGGATTGGCTTTTATGGCTCTGTCAAGCCCTCCAGCACGCAAGCATCGTGGACAGGTTTCACCGGGGTTCTCGCGCAAGACCGTGCGGATAATTTGGGACCAGGCATCAATCTTCGGATTCTTGTCGATGGGGATGTCAAATTCACGCTCACATCGACGTCCTCTGCCCTTGATGGAAGCAACTGGCTCACGCTGGCCTACACGGTGGATTTTGGCACGGGAGCCCTCACGAATCTGACATGGGGAGGCACCACATTTAACGTCCCATGGGATGCGACCACACCGAACAACCAGTTCACTTTGGCGCGCACTCAGTCTTTTGGAATTTACACCGCGATTGCTACACCGGAGGGCACATTTGGAAATTTCCCGAAATTTGACAACATCACACTCACCACCGCCATTCCCGAACCCAGCGGGATAAATCTTGTCATGATTGCCATGGCGGCCCTCCTTATCAGGCACCTCAGAACCTCACGGGCCGGACGCTCCAAGGTCCTTGTATCGAAAGTCTAAATGGCGACTGAAGTGCTCTCCTGAGCAGTCGCTTTGGAAAATTCTTCCGGAAATTTTGCGAGGAAGCTCTGGGTTGGCCATGCACAGGCTTCCCCAAAGGCGCAAATCGTACGTCCCGCAATATTGTCAGCAACCGTTTGGAGGGTTTTGGGATCATTTTCCACGCCTCTGCCATCGAGGATGCGGGTTGTGATTTTGGACATCCACAGACTTCCCTCACGGCAGGGCGTGCATTGGCCGCAGCTCTCATGCGCATAAAACTGATTGAGATTATTGAGAGCCCAGACCATGTCCCGGCTGTCATCCATCACCATCACCCCGCCACTTCCAATCATGGTGCCTGCGGACGCAAGTGAAGAGGCATCCATCACGATATCGAGCAGATCGGTTTCCTTATCCACCATCTCACCATCAGATCCTTTGACCTTGGTTTTGAATTTCTCGCCGGCTCGAAGCACCTTGGCGGAACTACCACCGGGAATCACCGCTTTCAGTGTGCGGCCGGGTTTTAATCCTCCGCAGATCTCGAAGATTAGCTCTCCAAGCGTCACAGCTCCCGCAGGCAACTCGAAAAATCCGGGGCGCATCACGTCGCCACTCACACACAGCGTGCGCGTGCCGCCGTCACCGGGTGTGCCCATTTTCGCGTATTCTTCCGGGCCGAGTCGGAGGATATGCTTCACATGACAGATCGTCTCTACGTTGTTCACAATGGTGGGCTTCATGTAAAGGCCCAGCACGGCGGGGAAATACGGGGGTTTGATGCGAGGGTAGGGGCGTTTGCCCTCCAAGGACTCCAGCAGACTGGTTTCCTCCCCGCAGATATAGGCGCCTGCTCCCTGATGGACGTAAATGTCGCAATCAAAACCGGAGCCAAGAATATCTTTGCCAACAAAGTTTTTGGTCTTGGCTTCTTTGATTGCATTCCACACGATTTTTGCTGCGTGCGGGAATTCGCAACGAATGTAGATATAGCAGAGGTGGCAGTTCGTGGCGTAAGCCGAGGCAACCAATCCTTCAATGAGCTGATGGGGATCTTGGTGAAGAATGTAGCGATCTTTGAAGGTGCCGGGCTCGGACTCATCCCCATTGACCACAATGTAGTGCGGTTTCCCGTCATCGTATTTGATAAAGCTCCATTTCACTCCACAGGGAAAACCCGCTCCGCCGCGTCCCCGAAGATTGGCGGCTTTCACCGCATCAATAATTTCCGAGGGTTTCATGCCCAGCGCCTTTTTTAAGGATTCGTATCCCCCATGGGCCAGGTAAGTCTCCAGGCTCGGGTCATATCCGGGCTTGCTGATATTTTCAAAAATAATGCGTCGTTCGCGCGGGTGAGGAGCGGGAATAGAAGGCGATTTGGCGGTCATGATTTGTAGTGATCCACGATGGAGGGGATTGCGGAGGGTGTGATGCGCTCGTGGAGGTCATCATTGATGAGGGCCACGGGCGCACTGCCACAACTGGCGAGACACTCCACAAACTCCACGCTGAAATTTCCGTCAGAGGTTGTGGGAGGTGCGGTGCCGAACCCGTGGTGCTCGCAATGGGGGTCCAGACCCACGGCCAGACAGAATTTCTCTTTGACATCATACCCGCCAGCCAAGGCGCACGCCAGTGTGCGGCAAACACGGATCACGGTTTTCCCTGCGGCCTGTTGCCGGAACCAGGGATAGAACGTGACAAGTTCTAAAATATTGACCGGGGTGAGTTCCAGTTTCGCAGCGATCCACTCGATCCCGGAATCATCCACATAACCAAACTGATTCTGCCAAAGATGCAAGAGAGGCAAAGACGCGCTGCGTTTGGAAACGGGATAGTGCTCAATCAATTCCTCGACCTCCGCAACAAACCCGGAAGTCAAATGGTCGGCCTGCTTCACATTTATTGCGGCATGTTCTTGGGTCTCAATGGCTGTCATCTCCTTGTTTGTCATGTTTTCTTACGAGTGCATCAAGCAAAACGATTCTTGAAATTGAATTGAGGCAAAGAAAGACGGGCGAAAAACACCGGGGAGGATTGCTGATACATCTGAACAGCCGATGGGGCAGGCTTATCAGGCAAGGCCTGATACCCTTGAGTTGGAACGTCTTTGAATCGCGATAGCCTTGGAGTAGGCCTCGAGCAGGCGATGACGGAAGTGTTCCCACGTGAATCCTTCGAGAAAGCGTTTGTGGGCTGCCAGGCCCATTTGACGGACGAGGCCGGGGTTGGCGTGCAGGGTGGTCAGGGCGCGGGCAATGGCTTCCACATCATTGGGCGGAACGATGATCCCATTCTCGCCATCCTTCACCATGTCCCCGGATTCGCGGGTTGCGATCTGGGGAAGGCCGCACGCGGCGGCTTCGTAGGTGGCCTTGGCAGCGCCCTCGCACTCTGAGGGAAAGATATGGATCGAACTTCGGCGCAGTTCGTCGGCGACCTGCTCCACATGGCCTGCCGCTCGGACCGTTGGCGGTGCCTCACGGAGCAGGGGTTCGATGTCTTTGCCGACGCCCCCGCAGAGGACCAATTCTGCGTTGGGCAAATTAAGGTGTTTCCAAGCCTCCAGAATCAAGTGGACCCCTTTTCGGCGAATCAGGGAGCCGACAAAAATCACGCGGAAGGTTTTTGGTGGGGATTCTGACGGATAAAACTCAAGGGGGTCGGCCCCCCGGCCCAAAAGAAAAAGCTTTTCATCAGGAATCCCGGCGATCTGGAAGGTCTCTCTGGCTTTTTCCGACAGAACAAGAATCAAGTCGGCCAGCTCATATTCCTCCATGATCTGTTGTCGGGTGACGAGGAGCTTGTTCAGTGTGCTTTGGGGAAAAGGGGCTTCATCGCGTTGAATCTCACTCCACGTTTTTGATTTTTTGATGCGGCCCTTATTCCGATGCCATGTGGGAATCTCGATCATCGAAGGGATGCCCCGGCCTTTGGCCACGCGCAGAGATCGCAGACAGTCACCGGACCAGGAGTGAAAAAAATCATACTGACCCCGGCGGAGCATCCCGGCGGAGGTGAGATCAATGGCGTGTTTTTTTGCGCCCAGATAATACTCACGCCGGAGCAGCGAAAGAATCTTCACCGGATGATATTGAAGGGTGCGAAAGTGTGGTTTGGGCAGCAGGGAGGGGGTCATCGCATAGGCCACGGCGGAGCCAAGAAACCCGCGTTGCTCAGCTAAGGAAACTTCCTCCCTGGCGACCCTGTTTAGCCCGGAACCGCCAAGGCCCGCCGCAATCGAATAAAGCATCCGGCTTGGGAGCAGGAGTTCGGGTGCTGGGTGGTTTTCTGTCACAGGAAAACGATTCAAACCGCCGGATTTGCCTCAATCAGCGACGCATAAGTTTGTGAGGGCTGATCGCCGAAGGGGTCACGGGCAAGACGTTTGGCATCATGAAGGTAATCGATTGAAAATAGACCAAAACGGGGGGTGAAGGACCCCCACTCGTAATTATCCGTGATTGACCAGTGCAGATATCCCAACATGGGGACATCTTCATCCACAAGCCGTCGAACCTGGGCGATATGGGCTTTCAAGAATTCGCTGCGGGTTATCTTGTCACGGCGTGGGGAGTAAAGGGTGTTGTCCATCTTGCAGCGCAGGGCCATGCCATTCTCAGCAATCAGGATTCCGAGCCCCGGATATTCGGCGTGATAATACTGACAAAAGAAATGCAGGCCCTCGGGAAGCACATGCCAATCCCACCACTTACGGGATAGTCCGGCCATGAGGTGTCCGGTGACGCTTTTGGTTTTGAACTCTAAGTCGTGGAATGATGGGGGCCGAAAAATATGGCCGGTGAAAGGGTCATAATAATCAATGCCGAGATAATCGAGAACGGCTGCTCGGGGGGAATCCTCCAGCGTCTTCAGAAAAAATGCAAAGGTTTCGCCGTTGGCGTGCGGGGGGGCAAAGCGGTTAGTGAGGTGGTGGAACAACCGTCCAATCCAGACAAAGGGGTCCAGATGAAACGGGAGCTTGGCGGCGCGGATCGCCGCCGCCAGACGCTTCGAGTTCCTGAGCAAATAGGCGGCAATCTGATCGCGAGAGATTCCCCTCTGACGGGATTGCAGCAGGTCCAGCAGCATTTGCTCGGACCAGTAAGCATCGCTGCAAAAGGTGTTCATCGTCACCATGGGTTTTGCCCATCCCTTGGCCGCATAGAGGTCATGGATCGCATTGTAGGATCTGACATGGGCAGCGAGGAGTCGATTATAAGCGCGAACTCCCACGGCCAGCCCGGCTTCGCCACCTCCAGGAAAATGTTGGTTCAGATAGGTATTCAGAACGAGCATGTTCGGCTCGTTGAGAGTCACAAACCAAGAGATGGGTTTCTGGTCATAGTGATCCACGAGGTGGGTATTGATGCCATCCACGACGACCTCGGAGAATTTGGCAAACAGGGCCGGCGTGTCATCACGCAGCCAGGCATCGGTGCCCAGCCATGCGGGATGAGTGAAATGCTGGAGCGTGATGACTGGTTCCATCCCGTGCTGACGGCAGGACGCGATAATTTCCGCATATTTGCCAATCGCTGCCTCGTCAAACGGTGGGGGCTCTGAGGGTTCTGGGGGGTGGGGGGCTGTGGGTTCTGGCTCTGAAAATTCCATCGTGGGTTGCACGCGCGCCCATTCCACGCTCAGGCGGAAGCTGTTTAGCCCGAGTTGTTGGCAGAGGGCAAAATCTTCGTTGAAACGATTCCAAAAATCGGTGGCGCGCCCAGTGGTCATCACTTCTCCGGTCCGCTCGGCACCCGCCCAATTGTTTTGAGGTTGGCCGGTGCCATTGTATCCGCCCTCACATTGATAACCGGAGCTTGCGACCCCCCACAGAAACCCGGATTTCATCCTTGCTCCTCGAACTGTTTGCGAAGGGCCTTTTCTCTTTGACGGGAAATGAGGGCTGGTTCGCATGGTGGGGAGCATGTCACAAGCTCGGCAATATCGGTCGCAGCCATGGGGCGTCCAAGTTTGCGGGCATTTTCTGACATCAGAGCCAGGCGTTTGGGGTCATCGAGCAGGCGCTCAAGTTTGTGGTTCAGGACCGTGACTTCCGTGCATTTGACAGCGGCTCCCGCTTCGAGAAGCACGTCAGCATTTCGTTCCTCCTGACCTCCGATAGGGTCAAGGATCACCATGGGCAGCCCCCGGGCAAGGGCCTCTGCTGTTGTGAGTCCGCCGGGTTTGCTTAAAAGCAGGGTGGCAGCGGCCATGAGTTGCGGCATGTCATTCGAGAATCCCACCACCCGGAATTGATCCTCCCGCCCGGCAACCAAAGCCTCCACATCTTTACGAAGTTCGTTATTTGTGCCGCAGAGCACAATCGTTTGAAAATCGCGGTTAAGCCGAAGCAGGCGTTTCACAACCGCCAAGGCCGGACTCAAGCCGAGAGTTCCTGCCGCCACAAGAAGGGTTGGGCGTCCGGGTTGTAATCCCTGATTTTTCAGGACGGCGTCTCTGTCCACTGGCAGCGCAAACTCGGGTTCGACCGGGATGCCCGTCACATGGATTCGGTCCTCGGGAAGTCCGAGCCCTTCCATGTGAATTTTGTCCTCCTCTTGGGCGACAAAATACCAGTGAAAGGCGCGGGTGATCCAAAAAGCATGAAAATGAAAATCCGTGATCACAATGCCGAGTTTCGTGTTTAGTCTTCCTGATCTTATCAAGTAAGAGACCACGCCCGCTGGCATAAAGTGGGTGCAGATGACAGCATCCGGCCGAAAATCTTTGAGAAGATTCATGAGCGGCAGCGCTTGGGGGAGATCAAAAATCAGGCGTCCTTTGTCGGAGACCCAGGGATCATCGCTGGTCTCATACCACCAGCCCAAAAACTCTGGAAGCAACCCGGAGAGGCGTTTGTAGAGGGTGGAGTAAAGTTGTTTGTGGAGGACGTTCGTGTGATCGAGGGAATCGTCCGAGAGCACTTCTTCGACGTCTTCCCGCGCCCGGAAGGCACGGGCCAGCGCATCGGCGGCTTTGACATGCCCTGACCCGACGGAGGCGGAAAGTATCAGAATGCGCTTTTTTGCGGACAAGGGATTTTTAGGAACTGCTGGGTTGGATTATGGATAGGCCTGAGGTGATCGTCCAGGCATCCTCCATCGACATCCGCTTTTTTTCGTGGCCCATCCCCCAAGAGTCCGAGTAGAGGATCTCTTTTGTTCCGGCATTATAGCCGACGATTAACCGCATGTGACCACCGCCTGTTTGTGGGATTCCTGTTTCCGGCACTATCCCCAGCCGCATGGACCAGAGCAATGGCAGACCTTCATCCACCCCCCTCTGGATCTCCCGCTGGAATTTGCCGAAATCTGCCGTTTTTTTCAGGCGCACGGATTTGAGGATTTCGGGGTTCATCTGTTTGTAACACGCGTCGATATCGACGACCATGCTGCCAACTTTCACGGGCGGCTCCTTCGCGCGTTTTGCGAGGCGGTTGTAGTCATCGATCATTTTCATGAAGTCCGAGAAGTCGAAGGGATACACTTCTTTGACCCTCACACCGAGCCGCATGGTGAGCTTTTTGAGGGAATCCATCATCGCGGAGGGGCTGGTGCCGCCCTCGGTTTCCGTGTTGGCGAGTTGGGCGAGTTCGTGTTGATCGATGGGTGCTCCGAAATATCGCATGACCCGCTCCACCGAGGCCACGACGCAATATCCTTTCTGCCCTTGATCCACCATCGGGACCCCAACCAGAAAAATGTCACCATCGGGGGATTTTTCGATCTGGTCCTTGCCCGAAAACGATTTGACGATATCCTTTGCCGAGGGTGGGGGTGTCGCGCCCACTTGGGCCATGGCAACTTGGGGCGGGGTCATGACCAGCCGAATGAATTCCGCTCGAAACGAAATGCCCTTGGCCCGGGATTCTTTCGTGACGCTCCATTCAAGGGTTCCCAAGGCCTCATTATTTTTCCAATAAACACCTTCTGCCCTCACTGCGCCGGAAGCATCCCGGCCACGCTCGGCGGGCTCTCCGCCGTAAAGCCCTGATAAACTTGCTGTCACTTCCTGCAACAAAGTTTCAAAGGCCGTGCGGCTCAAATCCCCGGCGTCCCCGCGGTTATACAAAATCACGGAGATCGATTCCGGTTTGTCATTTTCAAATCTCACAATGGCCTCATAGGCCCGCTTGCCAGCCACCGAAAGTCCGGGGTGGGCTGCCCGGAGGGAGTCCTTGGATGCGGACGTCCAACGAAATCCCATGGGTGTGAGTTCCTGCTCCAGGGATTGAGAGGATGCGTCCCAAACCCCGGGACGGTTGACGAGCGAATCCAACGGGGCCTTGGGTACCTCGGAGCGGGCCGTTGTCTGCAAAAAAAAGAGCCCGGCCAAACAACAGGCCGGAGTGAAGAAGTGTATAAGAATTTTCATGAGTGCCTTGCCATCTCGCCATAGCTTGCCATGGTGGAGAGTTTTTATGCAAACATTGATCATCGGCCACAAAAATCCCGATATGGACGCCATTTGCTCGGCGATCTGCTACGCCGAGTTCAAATCTCTGTCAGGTCAGGCCCCCGCACAGGCAGGCCGGTGCGGAAATACCAATCAACGCATCGACTATGCATTGAAACGCTTTGGTTTTGAGGCCCCGGATTTTATCAGCGATGTCAGGCCCCAGGTGGGCGATGTGATGGAAACGGACGTAGTGTGTGCGCGTCATGATGAACCCGTGTTTGAGGCCTTTGGAAGATTGGGCGATCAACGGTTTCGCGGTCTGCCGGTAATCGATGCCCGAGGGGGTTGCCTGGGGCTGATTTCGGCCTTCAAAATCAGCCGTCATGTTTTCCCGGCCCTTGGGAACGCGGAACAATCCCGGGAGGTTCATGCCTCGCTGGAGGCCATTCGTAGAACTCTCGGGGCCACCCTGCTGGCCGGAAACGCGGACAAAGAAATTCGGAACCACGTCTTGGTGGTGGTGGCCATGCAGACCGATTCCTTTCAGAAACGTCTGGGGTCTCTGGACCTTGAGCGCACGGTGTTGATTGTTGGCGACCGTCGAAACATCCAGCGGATGGCGATTGAGGCAGGGGTCCGATCTCTGGTGATTAGCGGCGGCCTCGGCATTGAGCCCGACCTTCTGGAACTCGCAAAAATTCGAGGAACGGTGGTGATGGGGTCTTCCCGGGACACGGCAACAACCGTGCTTCTGGCGCGAAGCGCGGTCAGCGCTGGCGATCTTGTCAGCGACGAATTTCTGGCTCTCCCGCCGGATCTTCCGTTGGCGGAAGCCCGTTCGCAAGTGGCCATGTCTCCACAATTTGCTTTTCCTGTTCTGGATGATGACGGACTTCTGGTGGGGATCCTCTCCAAAAGCGATTTTTTAAAGCCGGTTCCCCGTCAACTAATTCTAGTCGATCACAACGAGCTTTCGCAAGCCGTGAGTGGTGCCGGGGACGTGCCGATTGTGGAAATTTTGGACCACCACCGCATTGGGGCTGCTCCCACCCAGCAGCCCATTCTTTTTCTTAACCGGCCCGTGGGATCCACCTGCTCGATTGTGGCCGACTGCTTCGAGCGTGAGGGGATTGCGATTCCAGCCAACGTGGCGGGACTTCTCATGTGTGGGCTTCTCTCTGACACTTTGAATCTCACCTCGCCAACAACAACGGACTTTGATCGCGGGCTGATGGTGCGCCTTTCCCGGATTGCCGGGGTGGAGCCCACCGCGCTCGCTTCTGAAATTTTTTCCGTGGGCTCGCCTCTGCTGACCATGACGCCCACCCAGGCGGTGATGGCCGATTGTAAGGAATATGACGAAGCCGGGCATCGCTTTTGCGTGTCTCAGCTTGAGGAACTGAGCTTCTCCCATTTTGAAGAGAAACGCGAGCCCCTCCTTGCGGCGTTGGAGACCTACCGGGCGTCGAAAGGTTATGATTTTGCTGCGATGCTTGTCACCGATATCAACACCCAAAATTCGTTGCTGCTCGTTCAGGGATCGGCTGAGTTTGTAAGGCTCATCGATTTCCCCGATGCCAGCGAAAAAATTTGGAGGCTGGATGGAATTGTTTCGAGAAAAAAACAACTCTTACCTTACCTCACCGCGCTTGTGGGCAGGCTGACCTGATTCCAGCGCGCGACAAACCTCCGCCATGAGCTGCGCGGGTGTGATGGCACGCAGGCATCCCTCCGGCCCACGGATGACCCGCACATGCTCGCCGATAGGTGCCCATGTGCTTGGGTCCGTGGGGCCGAAAAGAAGGATGCTGGGTGCGCCAGCGGCAGCAGCCAGATGCGAAATGCCGCTATCATGACCCAAAAACAGCGAGCAGCGTGATAAGGCCGCACCAAGAACATTAAGCGGCTGGTTTTCTAAAAAGCGCAAGGATCGTCCGAAGCTTGCCCGCAGATGATTCATGGCGTCTGAGTCGGCTTCTCCTCCGATGATAGTGATGACATCGTCCCCGTGGGATTCTCGTATTCTGAGAATGACCTCTTCCCAATGCTCGACAGGCCAGTTCTTTTTTGAGCTGCCGCTTCCGGGGTGGATAGCCACCCATCGTGCCGGGACCCCCGCCAAGAGTTTGTGCGCCGCCACTTTGTCCTCATCCGTGGGATGAAATTTTGCTTCGGGATTCTCCAAAAACAAAGCCAGTGAGCCCAGCGGTTCCGCGAGATGCCGGGTGGCATGACTTCCAGGCTTGATATGGGGAGAAATGGGGAGAAAATTTTTGACGCCCGCTTTTTCCAAGGACATGCGAAACAAATGGTCCGGGTCGTAAAGGTAGCTCACGATCTGATCAAATCCCAGGAAGTAGGCCGCCATTTCTTTTGCCATGACGGCCCTGGGATTAAAACAACTGGCCAGGGGACCATATTCGATGCAGCGCCCAACATCTGCATAAAAACGCCCCTCAATAAGAGGAAGAACGCGTCGGTAGGCCATGACTTCCATGTGGCAATTTGGAAATCCTTCCCGCAGCAAACGGATGGCTGGCAGGGTGAGAATAAAGTCCCCAATCGCGCCCCCGCGGATGACCAATATGCGCCCCATGGGTCTCAGAACTATAACCGATGAGGCGTCCGTCGCCTCACAACACTATCGGCTAAACTGGTTCATTTGGGAGCCCAGAGCGCCGGGGCCTTCCCAACTGGCCGGGCGATTCCAAGGAAGGGTGCCGCCTGCTTCTTGTTCCGTGCGGTATCCCTCATCCTTGGCACACCCTGACAAACCCAGCGTGGCAAATGCCGCAAGAACCATCAGGAGCCGGGGCATTCTGGTAATCAAGCAGGTAAGCAAGCGTTTTACTGCTCTCCGACAGCTTGGAAGATCACATTGTCACCAGGGACAATGGAGACTCCTTGAGGAATGCTGCTGACGACGATATCTGCGATGGAAGTCGCAGGTTCGACGGATGTCACGCGAACCTTGCCAATGAGATTGTTGCCGCGTTTGACCAAGAGCTCGGCGTTTCCGACCACACCATTTTTATCACCAAGATTCAGGACAACAAAATTCCAAGCTTGGTTGACGGCCAGAACACGACCTTGAAGACCATCACGCATTTTGAGGGCTTGGCGGTCGGCATCTTTCTGCCGGACTTCTGACAATTGGGTCTTGGCTGTGTCCAAATTGCCTTGAAGCTGGGTGATGAGTGTTTCTTTCTCAAGAAGCTGGGCTTGAACATCTGCGGTGGGCTCGGCCGAGGCTGTGGGGGCATTGGAGCGAAGCTGGGTGAGTTCAGCCTCTTTCGCGGCCACGTCAGCAGTCAGCTTTGCGATATCGCCTTCTTTGGTGGAAACGGCGGTTTCCAACTCCGTGAGTTTTGAGACGGCTTGGTCAGCAGCCGTCTTCGCGCTTTGAGCTTGAGTGAGGGCTTGTTCTTTTTCAGCCGTGCTGGTCGCAAGGTCCTCAGTGGCTTTCTTGAGGTCCGTTGAGGTTTTCTCCAAAGCTTGATTTGCGGTTTGAACCCCTTG
>Ga0105047_10013233_pt1 | contig 13206 bp, 10 predicted proteins | sample MAT04_FD_78384 | JGI IMG/M metagenome (GOLD analysis project Ga0105047, IMG submission 78384) | Freshwater microbial communities from Lake Fryxell liftoff mats and glacier meltwater in Antarctica - MAT-04 (megahit assembly) | ecosystem: Environmental > Aquatic > Freshwater > Ice > Liftoff... | reverse complement strand
GCCACGCCGGTCATCGCCAAGCTCGAATTCATCCACCGGGTGGTGGGTGCGGCCTCGCGGCGCGAGGTGGCAATGCGGTTTGCTGCGTTGCCGCTGCCCACCGAGCCGCCGCAAGGCGTTGCTTTCGATCAGCCCACGGCCTAGCGCGGCCCGGCTGTCGGCGTCTCAAACGGCCCGTGAGGACGCCTCCTTGATGCCGGCCGCCAGGCGTGGCCAGAGCGGTTCGGGCAGGTCGTGGCCCATGCCGCCAATCAAGTCCATCGTGGCGCCGGTGATGCGCTTTTTCAGATCATGCGCGGCGGCCACCGGCACCAAGGGATCGGCGTCGCCGTGGATGATGTGGGTGGGCACGGTGATCTGGCCGAGCCGGGCTGCGCGGCCGCTGTCGGCGGCAATCGCCACCAACTGCCGCGCCACGCCGTGCGGCCGGTTGCTGCGCCGCACCGATGCGCCGATGCGCCCGCGCAACTCCGCTTCAGCCGCCGGGAAGCCGGGGCTGCCGATCAAGCGGTAGAGCTTGTAGTAGTGCTCGGCAATGCTGTCCAGGCTCTTCGGGTCGGCCGGCCGGCTCAGCAAGGCCTGGCGCACCTTCATGCTCGGTTGCGGCAGCGCCCGTGCGCCGCTGGTGGTCATGATGAGGGTCAGGCTTTTGATGCGCGCCGCGTGGCTGATGCCCATGTGCTGCGCAATCATCCCGCCCATCGACGCGCCGCAGACATGGGCCCGCTTGATGTTCAACGCGTCCAGCACCCCCACCGCATCGCCCGCCATATCGGCCAGGCTGTACGGGCTTTTGACCGACATGCGGAACACATGCTGCATCGCCGCGATGGCGAGATTCGGCACGCCGGCAGCGTCGAAACTCTGGCTCAGGCCCGCGTCCCGGTTGTCGAAGCGGATGACCCGAAACCCCTGCCTGACCAGTTGTTTCACAAAGCCATCGGGCCAGGCCACCAACTGCATGCCCAGGCCCATGATGAGCAACAGCGGCTCGCCCGAGGTGGGGCCGTGGTCTTCGACTTCGAGGGTGATGCCGTTGGCGCTGAGTTGCATGGGGTCCTGGGGTTGCTCGAGTCAATTCAGCAATTCGTTCAAGTGGCGTCAGCCAGCAGCGGGCAGCGTGAAATCTGCGCCAGCACCTCGCCCATCGTCTCGCGGGCGATTGCCGTGTCGTAGCTCACCTGGCCACGCAGCCAGTAACCGTCGCTGAGCCCGAAATAGCGGCACAGGCGCAGGTCGGTGTCGGCGGTGATCGACCGCTTGCCGGCCACGATGTCGCCGATGCGCTGCGGAGGCACGCCAATGTCTTTGGCCAGACGGTATTTGGTCAAGCCGAGAGGCTTCAAAAACTCTTCATCCAGCATTTCGCCAGGGGAGACTGGGGCAATGGTACGCATGCGATTTCTCCTTCAGTGGTAATCGACGATCTCGACGCTTTGCGGGCCATCGGCCGTCCAGACGAAGCACACGCGCCATTGCTCGTTGATGCGAATGCTGTGCTGACCCGGGCGATCTCGCGTCAGTGCTTCGAGCCGGTTGCCCGGCGGTGCGCGCAAATCCTCTAGGACGGCAGCCCAATCGAGTTGCGTGAGTTTGCGCAGAGCTGGGCGTTCGATGTTCACCCAGCGCCTGACGCGCTCCCCTTCAAACAGCGCTTGGGTTTCTTTGCATTTGAAGGACCGGATCGCCACGTAAAAATATTAATGCAAAGCGTTATTAACGTCAAGCGTTAGTATTTGGATTGCCCCAGTCAAGTCGCCCCCGTCTTGAAAAACCACCGCCTTGCCCCCTTGGGTTCAAACGCCTTCCACTGCGCCGGGTCCTGCGCCAGCCGGTCGGCCAGGGCATACATCGCCAGCGGGTTCAGCCCCAAGCCGATGTGGCTGGCGTGGACTTCGATGTTCTCGGCCAGCGGGCCGGGTTCGTTGACGCTGCACTGCCAGGCGACGATGCCGTCGGTCCGGGAGTAGATGGACGTCGTGGGCACCGACGGGGTTTGGCGGATCTGCGCCATCAGGGCCGGGTCATGGCCCGAGGTGCCGCTGACAAGCTCGAACAAGCGCCAGGCGTTGGTGGCACGCGCGTGGCCGGTGAACGGTGTGCCCAGGGTCACCACGCAGCGGGTTTCGTCGGGGCACAGCTTGGCCAGTTCGCGGGCGTAGATGCCGCCCAGGCTCCAACCGACCAGGCTGACCGGGCGGCCGTGCTTTTGGTGGAGCGCCAGCAGATCGGCCTTGCATTGGGCCAGCACCCCGGCGCGCGGGCCGAAGTTGAAGCCTTGGCCCCAGGCTTGGGTGTCGTAGCCCAGGTGCTTGAGGAACAGGCGCAGCGGCGCGGTGGTCAGGTCGTTGGCGCCCAGGCCGGGAAAGACCAGCACCGGGTGGCCATCGCCCTTGGGCAGCCGCCGCAACAGGCGCAGCCACGGCAGGCTGCCGACGGCGGCGGCAAATTCAAGCGGCGCGCGGCCTTCAAGCAGCATCAGCCAGGCGTTGGGGGGGCGCAGATCGGGCATGTCAGGTGGGCTCAAAGCAGTGGCGGGCATGGGGCTGGAAATGAGCAAAGCTGACCTGCCCCATTGTTGGCCAACCGCTGGCGACATTCTCCGGGTGCTTTGGCCGAATGCCACTGCCTTCGCCTCCGCTGCCGGCGCGATGCCCACGCATCAAAGTCCCTTGCCCGGCGTGGCATCGATGTCCACGAACTGCCACCAGTCCAGCCAGAACACCGGCCGGCGGTAGCCCATCAGCTCGCGCTGCGCCAGGTCGGTGACGATGCGGTGCACGTGGTTTTTGTAAGGCATGAAGCTGATGCCGATGCGCTTGGCCTGCAGGAACAGCGCCTCGCGTTCCGGGCCGTCGGCCATGCCCTGCATCTGCTCGTAAATCTTGTCGAAGCCGGCATGCCTGAAGCGCGACAGGTTCTGTCCACCGGATGCCGGGCCGTAAAAGCGCTGCAAGGACTGCTGCCCGTCCGGCTGGACGGCGCTCGACCCCACCGACCACACCATGAAGCGTCCGCTTTGCACCATTTTCAGGTTCTCGGGCCACTGGGCCACCTTCAGTCGCAGCTTCAGGCCGACCGCGCTGAGGTTTTTTTGCCAGAGCTCGTCGAGCTGGCGGAACTGGCTGTCGCTCTGCGTGCTGCGCACGATCACCAGTTGGCGGCCGTCCGGCTGCTCGCGCCAGCCGTCGCCGTTGCGGTCCAGATAGCCATACATATCGAGCAGGGCGCGGGCGCGCGCCGGGTCGAAATCACTCATCTCGGATTTGAAGTCGGCGTTGAAGCCGATGGTGTGGGGCACCAACAGCGACTGCGCCGGCACCGCCTGGCCGCGCCGCACCAGGCGGATCTCGGCGGGCGTGTCGAGCGCCAGCCCGATTGCCCGGCGCAACGCCACCTTGTCGGCCGTGTAGCCACCGATCAGCGGGTCTTCCATATTGAACACGGTCAGCGTCACATCGGCCCGCTGCATCTGGAAGGCCTTCATGCCGCGCTTGGCCAGGTTGGGGGCCAATTGGCCGCCCGGCAGCGCCTGGCTGATGAACTCCTCGGGCACCAGTTCCACAAAGTCATGTTCATCGGCCAGATAGGACAGCCAGCGCGGCTGCGCTTCTTCGATGATGGCGACCTCGACCCGGTCCACCATCGGCAGCCGCCGGCCCTTGAAGCGCGCCAGCAAGGCTTGACCTTCGGCGTCATCAGGTGCCGGTTGGGCATCGAAAAACCGCTCGCGGTAGGCCGGGTTGCGCGCCAGCACGATCTGCGACGAGCGCCGCCACGCCGCCAGCACGAAGGGGCCGGTGCCGACCGGGTGCGCAGCAATCTTGTCGCCGTAGTGCGCCACCACCTCGCGTGCCACGGCCCCGTACAAATCGTTGCCCGCCAGCACCTGCTGCACCAGCCGCGGCCGCGGCTGCTCGGTCTTGAATTGCAAGGTGTGACGGTCCAGCGCGCGCAGGCCTTCCACCGGCGCGTCGTAGTTGAACGGCGTCTTGTTCTTGATGGCCTGCGTGCGCAGCGCGGTCAGGCCGACCAGGCCCGCATCGTCATAGCTGGCCCAGCCGGGGCTTTTGAGCGCCGGGTCGGCAAAGCGCTTGATGCTGTAGACGAAGTCGTGCGCGGTCACCTCGCGCGGGATGCCTTTGAACACCGGATCGTCGGCAAAGTAGATGCCGCGCTTCAGCCGCACGGTGAAGGTCTTGAAATCGGCACTGATCTCGGGCAGCCCGTCGGCGATCAGCGGCACGATCCGGGCCGGCCGCGCCAGGTGGTCGTAGGTGTAGAGCGCCTCGAAGATGTGTGCGGTGACGGTGCGCGAATAGATGTCGCTGAGCTGGCTGGGGTCGAAGCCGGTTTCGGCAGCGCGGAAGGCGTAGCGCAAGACCTTCAGGTCAGCCGAGGCCGGTGCTGAGGCGAAGGCCATCAGGCCCGCCAGGCACAGCGTCACCAGCGCCTTCACGGCGCGGCCTTGCGCTGGCTGTTGTCGATGTCCACCACGTCCCAAAAGCCCAGCTTGAACGGGTGGCGGCGGTAGCCGATCAGTTGGGGCCAGGCCAGGTCGGAGATGAAGCGGTGCAGCTTGTATTTGTAGGGCATGTAGGCCGCCACGATGCGCTTGCTCTCGCGGAACAGGGCGGCACGCTCGGGGCCATCGGGCATAGAGCCAACCTGGGCGTACAACTTGTCGGCTGCTTCGTTGCGAAAGCGCGCAAAGTTCTGCGTGCCGACATGGCCGCTGTGCAGGCTGGTCAGCGAGTCTTGGGCGTCGGGCATCGAGGCCGAGTTGGCAATGCTCCAGATCTGGAACTTGCCGGCCCGCAGCGCCTTGAAGTTCTCGGGCCACTTGGCGCTGGTGAAGCGCACCTGGAGGCCGATCTTGCCCAGCGACTTCTGCCAGATTTCATCGACCTGGCGCTGGAAGGCATCCGGCGTGGTGAGACTGGACAGCACCAGCGGGCGGCCGTCGGGCAGCTCGCGCCAGCCGTCGCCGTCAACGTCCTTGTAGCCGTACAGATCGAGCAGCGCATTCGCGCGCACCGGGTCGTAGTCGCTCATCTCGCTTTTGAAATCAGGCTCATAGCCGCTGCCGTGCGGCATGTACATCGACTGGGCCTGGATGCCCTGGCCGCGGCGCGCGAGCCGGATCTCGCGTTGCACGTCCGAGCCCAGACCGATGGCGCGGCGCAGTGCGATCTTGTCCGGCGTGTAGCCGCCCACCACCGGGTCTTCCATGTTGAAAACCCAGAAGCCGATGTCCGCCGCCAGCACCCGGTAGGCCTGGATGCCCTGTTTGGCCAGGTTGGGGGCGAGCTGGCCGTTGGGCATGGCCTGGTTGATGAAGTCTTCGGGCACGCGCTCCAGCAGGTCGAACTCGCCGCCCAGGAAGGACAGCCAGCGCGGCTGGTTCTCTTCGATGATCGAGACCTCCACCCGGTCGATCATCGGCAGGCGGCGCCCTTTCAGCTTGGCCAGGATGGCCTGTCCCTCGGCATCGTCTGCGGCGGGCTGCGCCTCGTAATAGCGCTCGCGGTAGCCGGGATTTTTCTCCAGCACCATCAGCGAACTGCGCCGCCAGTTCTTCAACACGAAGGGCCCCGTGCCAACCGGATGCTCCATGCTCTTGCCGGGGTAGGCCTCGACCACCTCGCGCGCCATCGCGCCGTAAAGGTCGCCTTGGGCCAGCACCTCCAGCAGGCGCGGCCGCGTCGCGCCGAGTCGAATCTGCAGGGTGTAGCGGTCGATGGCGCGCAGGCCCGCGATGGGCTTGTCGTAGTCGAACGGCTGGCCGCTCTTGCGCAGTTCGTTGCGGTATTCGGTCAGGCCCAGGACGTGCTGCGCCTCGATCTCGTCCCAGCTCGGCGAAGCCACTTCGGGATCGGCCTTGCGTTTCATTGAGTAAACGTAATCTTCGGCGACGAGCTCGCGCTTCTTGCCGCCGTATTTGGCCGTGAACGCGGGGTCGTCAGCGAAGAAAATGCCGGGCTTGATGCGGATGGTCCAGGTCTTGAAGTCATCCGCAATCTCGGGCATCGCCGCCGCCGTCAGCGGGATCAGCTTGGCGGGCTGTGCGAGGGGGTCGTAGCCGTACAGGCCTTCGAAGATGTGGGCGGTGATGATCCGCGAGTACAGGTCGGTGACCTTGGCCGGGTCGAAGCCGGTCTCGGCGACGCGGAAGGAATAGCGCAAGACCTTGGGCGCGGCTTTCGATTCGGCGGCTGCGTTGTTGACGGGCATCAGCAGCGCGAGCGCGGTCAACACGGCAGCGGCAGAAAATTGAATCTTCATTGGGCTTGTTGCTTGTTGAGCACGTCGGTGTCGATGTCCACATACTTCCAGAAATCGCGCAGGAAGATGTTGCGGTTGAAACCGATCACCCAGGGGTGGGTCAGGTCGGTAAAGACGCGGTGCACCTCGATTTTGTAGGGCATGTAGGCGACCATCAGCTTCTGCGCCTCGGTCATCACGGCCAGCCGCTCCGGGCCGTCAGGCAACGCTTTTTGCTTGTCGTAAAGCACATTGAAGGCCGGCAGGTCGAAGCGTGACTTGTTCGCCTGACCCTTGGCCTTGCCCGAGCCGAGGGCCAGAAAGGTATCGCCATCCGGCGCGGTGGCAACCCAGCCGACGCCCCACATCATCAGCTTGGCCGCATTGGCAGATTTCAGGTTCTCCGGCCATTTGGCGATCTTGAACTTGATGCGGAGATTGAGCGCATCCATCGCCTTCTGCCACAGCTCCACCAGTTGACGGCTTTGGCCGTCGGGCTGGGTGGCGTACTCCAGGGTCAGCGGGCTGCCATCGGGCAGGTCGCGCCAGCCGTCGCCGTCTTTGTCCACATAGCCGAACATGTCCAGCAAGGCGCGCGCCCTGGCCGGGCTGTACTCACTCATCTCCGTCTTGAAGCCTGGATCGAAGCCGAACGTGCCCGGCGCGATCGGGCCCTGGGCGATCACCGCCTGGCCGCGCCGCGCCAGCCGCACCTGCTTATCCATATCGACACCCAGGCTGATCGCACGGCGCAGTGCCACCTTGTCCGCGGTGTAGCCGCCGACCACCGGGTCGTTCATGTTGAAGTAGGAGATGTTCACGTCGGCGCGCGGGTAGCGCACCATCCGGATGCCCTGCTGGGCCAGGTTCGGTGCCAGCTTGTTGTTGGGGATCGCGATGGTGGCGAAGTCGTTCGGCACCTCCTCGATCATGTCCGCCTCGCCATTCAAGAAACTCAGCCAGCGTGGCTGGTTTTCTTCAATGATGGCGATCTCGACCCGGTCGATCATCGGCAGCTTGCGGCCCTTCAGCGAAATTGCTTCGGCGATCAGGCGCGGGTCGGCGTCGGCCGGGGGTGTTTCGTCATAGAACTCATCGCGGTAGTTCGGGTTCTTGTCGAGCACGATGCGCGAGCTGCGCCGCCATTCGGCCAGCTTCCAGGCGTTAGTCCCGACCGGGTGCTCCATGATCTTGTCGCCATAAAACTCGACCACCTCGCGCGCCACCGCGCCCAGAAAAGCCGAATCGGCAAACTGGTAGATGAAGCGCGGGTCGCCCACGCCCAGCGTGACGCGGAAGGTGTAGCGGTCCAGCGCCTTCAGGCCCTGAACCTCGCGGTCGTAGTCAAACGGCTTCTTGCTCGCGAGCACTTCACGGCGAAGTTCGGACAGACCGACGATCTTGGCGTTTTCCAGCAGGTACAGATTGCTGCTCTTCCAGCGCGGGTCGTAATGGCGCTTGATCGAATAGACATAGTCGGCCGCAATCAGCTCGCGTTTGCTGCCCTTGAACGCCGGGTCGTCGGCAAAGAAGATGCCCGGCCGGATGCGAAAGGTCAGGGTCTTGTAGTCGGCCGAGACCTCGGGCATCTCGGTGGTCGTGCCAGGCCGCAGCTTGAACGGCCGACCCAGGTAATCGAACTGCAGGGGCGCTTCAAAAATGCCGCCCGCCACCGCCTTGGAATAGGCGTCGGTGATCTGCGCCGGATCAAAGCCGGTTTCAGCCACGCGAAACGAATAGCGCAAGACCTTGGGCTCGGCAGCGGCAGCGTTGAGGGTGCTCAACGCCAGCATCGCGGCGACCAGAAAGCAGGGGAAGGGCAGCTTTTTCATCGCCGAAGTCTAGACGGGCCGCGAGTGCGGCGTTCAGCGCAATAGGGTCAGCCGACTTCGACCCGGTTGCGACCTTCGGCCTTGGCGCGATAAAGCGCCGCGTCGGACCGCTCGAGCGCCTGGCTCGCGGACTCGCCCTCGCGCAGCGCGGCGACGCCAATCGACACGGTGAACGACATGCTGCCGCCCTGGGGCAAGGGCACGGCCATCTTGACGGTGAGTTCGCGCAGGCGCTGCGCCACCCTGAGGGCCGAATCGAGGTCACAGGCGGGCAGCAGCAGCAGGAATTCTTCGCCGCCCCAACGCGCCAGAATGTCGCCGTCGCGCAGCGCGGCAATGGCTTCGTTTGCAAAGGCTTGCAGCACCAAGTCGCCCCCCGCGTGCCCGTGGGCGTCATTGACGCGCTTGAAGTGGTCGATGTCCACGATGGCGAGGGCGAAGCTGTTGCCGCGTCCGGCCTGCTTGGCAAACATCTCCAGCAGCTCGGTGGCGCGTCTGCGGTTGAAGAGGCCCGTCAAAGCGTCGTGTTCGGCGAGCTCGACGTTTCGCTCCAGCGCCTCGCGCAGCGCGTCCTTCTGTTGCGCCGACCGCTGCCGAAGGGTGCTCAGTCGACCGGCCAGGGCCGAGAAAACGGGCAGCACGATGCACATCTGGAACAGCGTGACCAGTTGCTCTGCCGCCGGGTATCGGGTGGGCTGCCACTGCGACATGACGGCCATCGTGAGGCCCAGCAGGGCGAGCAGGTAGGTCGCGATCCAGCGTACCTGGCGAGCCGACACAGCAAAGATCGCGTAGATCATGGCCAAGCTGAACATGGGCAGCGCCAACGCACTCATCGGCCCGGCCATGGCGTAGCACGCAACGACCGACGTGCCGGAGTAGACGATTTGCACCAGCGTGAGCGTCGGGTCTTTCCACCGCAAGCTCCAGCCGAAGTGCAGGCCCAGGTAGACGAAGCCGCTGACCGCCAGCGACAGCGGGGCCCAGATCGCAACGGCCATCATGTCGGCATGGCCGAGCGCGACCAGCGCTGCCATGAAGGGCGGGCCCCCTGCAATGGCAAACAGCGAAGACATGACCTGCTTCTTCAACAGTGCCACGTCCTGCGGTCCGCGCGCCCTGCGTCCGGCCGTCGAGGCGGTCGTGTCTGCGGGGGCGGCGTGTGCGGTCTGAACGACGGTCGAACTTGGGTCTGACACGGGCTGAGCTGCGGTGGGTGGTGAAGATCGTTCCCTATTGTCGGCCGCTCAGCCGCAATCTTGAAGGGACGATGCGGCCGGGCAATGCGTCTGCCGTACCCAGCTGCCACGCTGTCGATCTGGTCATCTGCCGGACTTCGGGGGCAGCGCCGAGCGGATCGCCCCGCCGACCGGCGTCGTACACGGTCAGGAAGGAGCGCAGCAGGTTCCAGTCGTCGGTCAGGGCGGATATGGACAGGCCGTTTCAGAAGACGAAGTTGCGGTGGCGCTCGGTGCCCGTGCTCGCGGGTTCATCAAGCACCAAAGGGCTGAATCGAAGCACCTCAGTGCCGTCGCGGTTGAAAACGTCGGCAATGGCGACGGAGGCCGCAGCGATGAACGCACATCTTGCAGCGCGCAGCAGCGCGAGCATGCGAACGATTCCACGCCGTGATTCAGTGCGGCTCGCTGGATTGGGACCCTTGCGCCGCTGCCATGGCCGGGCTGTCTTAGACTCCTTGAGGTGACCGGACGAACACGCCCCGGCCCCACTGGCACTGCGTGGTCTTGAATTGAACCGAGAACGAACTCGATGTCCGCAACGGCCCCACCCTCCCGTCCTTCTTCAAACCCGCGGCCCTGGTATCGCATCGGGGTTCTGCTGGATGAACTGGACGGTGACTTCCGCCTGCCGCTGATCAATGGGTTGTGCCTGGAGGCTGAACGGCTGGGTGTTGCCCTCGTTCTTTTCCCGGGTCATATGCCAGGCTCGTTGGAGCTGTTCCAGCAGCAGTTCGGCATGTCGTTCCGCATGGTCGATCCGCGCGAGTTCGATGGCCTGCTCGTGTTCGGCACCCTGTTGCAAGGGCATCTTGACGAAACCGGGATACGACATTTCATCGCGGGGCTGCCCGAGATGCCGACCGTCGTCGTGGGCGTCGAGGGAACCGGCCATCCGACCGTGATGATCGACAACCGCGCAGGTTTCACAGACCTGTTGAGGCACCTCATCACGGTGCATGGCCACACCCGCATTGCGATGATTGAAGGGCCGACTGGCAACCGCGATGCGCAAGAACGCTTGGCAATTTTTTTGGAGGTGTTGGGCGATTGCGGCCTTGACACCTCTGCGGGCCTGCGCGCGACAGGCAATTTCAGTACCGGGTCGGGCCGCGACGCGATGACCGAGTTGCTCAGCCGAGGTGTTCCCTTCACGGCCCTCGTCTGTGCCAACGACGAGATGGCGCATGGGGCCTTGTCTGTGGCGGTCGAACGGGGCCTGCGGGTGCCGGAGGATCTTGCGCTTTCCGGGTTCGACGACTTGCTGGCCACCAAGGGCGTCGGGCCGCCGTTGACCAGCGTCAACCAGGCAGTTGACGCTCAAGGCGAGCTTGCGCTTCGGCTGCTGATTGCCCAACTGCGTGGCGAACCGGTGCCGACCACATCGAATTTGGCGACGCGTCTTGTCTTGCGACGCAGCTGCGGTTGCAGGGTCGTGTCGACTCCCGACGCCCTTGTAGAACGGACGCTGCGGGAGCAAGCCGGGGCGCTGGTCGCGCGCATGGCGCCTCCTGAAGCGCTGGTGAACGGCCTGACCGACGATGTGCTCGCCTTGCGTGCAGCCCTGATCGATGAACCGGGCGGATCGTCGTTCGAACAGGCGCTCACCCGCATGGCTTTCAAGTGGCTGGGCCAACGGTCTGACATTTCGCCGCTGCAGGACCTGCTGGTCGGCATGCACAGGCGGTGGTCGGGCGAGCTCGATCCGCAGCGCCTTGCCGACGTGTCCGAGCAGTTGCAGCTCGGCCAAATCCTGCTGTCGAATGCGATGGAGCTGTTTCACAACCGCGATCTTGTTGCCTCCAATCGCAACACCCTGGATTTGCGGCAAGAACTGAAGACGCGCATGACCGCGGTCGACATGGATGCCCTGCTGGCCATCCTCAGCGACTCGCTGCTGCGGCTCGGCGTGCGGACTTGCATGTTGGCGCTGTACGTGCGACCCACGACCCTGGGGCAAGTCAAGGAGGCCGGGTTGCCGCCAAACGCTCATCTGGTGCTTGCGCTTGATGACGGGGTGTTGCGCGAAGACCTGTTGGGAGATGCCTTCCCCACGCGGCAGTTGCTGCCCGCAGAACTGCTGACCGGCGCTGCGCCGCGGCAGCGCGTGGTGTTTCCGATGTTCTATCTGGAGGAGCACTACGGCTACATGGTGCTGGACCGGCAACGCGAAGGGCGCTTCATCTACGAAGACCTGCACCACGAAATCACCACCGCCCTGCACAGTTGCCTGGTGGTCAAGGCACTGGCCACGGCGCGCGATGCACTGCACCTGGATCTCGATCAAGCGCGCCGCGACAACGTGGCGCTCGCCCAGGTTGCGATGCGCGACGAACTGACCGGCCTGTTCAACCGCCGGGGCTTCTTCGAGTTGGCCAGCTCGATGGTGATCACGGCCCGTTTGATGGGTCAGCCACTGACCTTGATCTTTGCCGATCTCGACGGGCTGAAGCAGATCAATGACCAACACGGGCATGAGGAAGGCGACTTTGCCATCCGCGAGTCCGCCGCCCTGCTTCACCGCACCTTCCGCCAGGACGACATCGTCTCTCGCATCGGCGGGGACGAGTTCGTCGTGCTCAGCCGCGCCGGGATTCTGGAGAACCTGCCCGACATCGAGCGCCGCCTGGACACGCGCTTTGACGAGTTCAACGCCGCCAGTGGCAAGCCCTATCGCCTCGGCTGCAGCCTCGGCGGCACCGTGATTGCTGCCGACTCGGTCGAGCCGCTCGACAGCGTGATCTCTCAGGCGGATCGCTTGCTCTACGCTGCCAAACGTCGGCGTCGGGCGATAGCCCTGAAGGCTGACCTCGTCCCAGCACCCCGTATCCCGTGACCTGACTCAGCGCTGCGCCATGCCCGGTTCATTGGGCAAAGGTGCTACGAGGCTCGCATTGGCGCTTGCAGCAGCGCATGCACCTTGGCCAGCAGATCGGCCTTCGAGAACGGCTTGTCGAGCCCTTCGCAGCCCGAGAGCCGGAGGGATTCGGCCGCGTCGGGTGACAGGGTATCGCCGGTGACAAACAGCAGCCGATTGCACAGCAGCGGGTGGCGCTCGCAGATATGGCGCCACAGCACCGCGCCGTCCATGTCGGGCATGCGCAGGTCGGACACGACGGCATCGAACCGCGCCGCGTCGAGCAGTTCCAGCGCGACCAAACCGGACTCGGCGACGGACACCTCGTAGCCGGCGGATTCGAGCATGTCGCGCATGACCCCGGCGAGCTCGGTCTCGTCGTCGACGACGAGCACGCGGCGCTGGTCGACCGCGTCATCGCGGTCGTCTGTGTGCGCGGTGGCGGTGGGCGGCCCCGCGTTGTCGGCATCGGCATCGGCATCGGCATCTGCAATCGGCAGGGTCAGACAGAACGCCGCGCCGCCTGACGCTGATTCCGCTTCGAGCGTCAACTCGCCGCCGTGCTCGCGTGCCAGCGCACGCGACACCGACAGGCCCATGCCGGTGCCCATGCCTTCGGCCTTGGTCGTGAAAAAGGTCTCGAACACGCGTGCCCGAGCCGCCGGCGGGATGCCCACGCCGTTGTCGGCGACGCGCACCCAAACCTGCGCGTCGGCGCGCACGCCCGTGCTCACCTCGACGCGACGTGGCCCTTTGACCAACGCAAGTGCCTGTTGCGCGTTCACAAACAGGTTCAGCAGGATCTGTCCAATCTGGTCGGCATCCGCGGTGAGTTCGGGCAGGTCGGCGTCTAGCGCAAGGTGCAGCTCGATATCGTGGCTGCGGTAGGCGTAACCGAGCATGTCGATGGCCGCCTGCACCGCGTCGTTCAGGGCGAAGGCCGCACGTCTGGCGGGCCGGCTTCGGGCCATGTTCAAAAAAGTGCGCACGATGCGGCCGCAGCGGTCGGCGGCTT
>Ga0105047_10013230_pt1 | contig 13210 bp, 8 predicted proteins | sample MAT04_FD_78384 | JGI IMG/M metagenome (GOLD analysis project Ga0105047, IMG submission 78384) | Freshwater microbial communities from Lake Fryxell liftoff mats and glacier meltwater in Antarctica - MAT-04 (megahit assembly) | ecosystem: Environmental > Aquatic > Freshwater > Ice > Liftoff... | reverse complement strand
TGGCGACGAGTTCTTCCTCGGAATAGATGCGTGGCTTGGGCAGGGGTCGCTCTTTACGCAAGCGCATGGCGAGGAAGCGGAGCAGTTCTTCCTTTTGCTTGCTGGGCAACCAGTCGGCGGCGGTTTCGATTGCTGCGAGAGTGCTCATAGCTAGAAAGATAGTCCAAAAAATTAAGAGGAGGGAACAGAGATGACGGAGGACTTTTTGGGGTTCATGTTAACTTTCAGAGATCCTATTTGCGTCAGTTCATGAATCGTTCGCGCAAGCGCATCGGGTTACCACCACAAATCATTACCCAAGCGCGCGGCGGGCCAGTGCTCCCGCTGCCGGCGATAGGCAGCGGGAGCGTCTTTTCTCAATGCCTGAAAGGTGCGGGTAAAATGGTAGCGGTCGCAAAATCCGGTGGCCGCCGCAATATCTTCAATCGTCCTCCGCGTGAAAAGCAGCAGCAGGCACGCTTCTTTGATGCGTAAATCCAACAAAAATTGACGTGGCGTGCGACCGGTGGTTTGGCGAAACCAGCGCACCAATGCCTGCGGATGAAATCCAGCCTCCTTCGCAAGCGTGGAATTCGTCCAGGCCCGGCCCGGTTCCGTCGTCATCAGTCGGATCAAATGCCGAGCCCGGGCATCCTCTTGTTCTGGCACAAAATAATCAAACGGCACACCCATGAGCGCCCCGAGCACAAGTCGTTGCACCGCGCATCCCGCTTTCCACGAACCCGCCTTTGCATCGGGTAAATGCAGTTCAGCTTCCATGGGACGCGTCAGCGGAATTCGCACGAACCCCGGAGCGCTTGCCTTCCACCGGGCCTGAATTAAAAAATGCACATACAACTGTGAAAATGGACGGTCGTTTAGCGATCCAAATCCCACTTCAGGCGGCACCAGCCAGAGCGCGTCTGGATCCAGCGAAATTTGTTTTCCCTGAATCAGGATCGAAGCGCCATTCTCTGCACAATGATACAAACGCCAATGCGGCGCGGAAAGTTCGGCAAAATCCCAATTCACCATGGTCTGACGTCGTGCGAGCAGAATTCGCAGCCCGATCTCCGTGTTGCTCCAGTCCTGCCATTGCGTTTGCATGTTCTTTTTATACACAAAATGATATCCCTCCTGCATTTCAAATTTCAAAATTCCTGGCATCCTGATTTTGTGATGTTCCCCGTCAATTCCCTCCTCCTGCTTGCGCATGAATTCGGTCGCGAACATCATCGATCCAAATAAATCGAAGCCCTCACCTCCCACTCCCCATGAATCCCGTTCTATCCAATTGGCCGAAAATCGGTATCCGCCCCACCATCGATGGCCGCCTCGGCGGTGTCCGTGAATCCCTCGAAACACAAACCATGGCCATGGCGGAACGCACAGCCGCCTTGCTCACCGCGAATCTGCGCACCCCGAGCGGCGAACCGGTGGAATGCGTCATCGCTGATACCACGATCGGCGGCGTTCGTGAAACCGCTGCTTGCGAAGAGAAATTCCGACGTGAAAACGTAGGGGTCAGTCTCACAGTGACTCCTTGCTGGTGCTATGGCTCGGAGACGATGGACATGGATCCGCATCGACCCAAGGCGGTTTGGGGCTTCAACGGCACCGAACGTCCCGGCGCGGTTTACCTCGCCGCAGTGCTATCGGGGCACACGCAAAAAGGACTGCCGGCTTTTGGTATTTATGGACGCGACGTGCAGGATGCGGGCGACACCGCGATTCCAGATGATGTGAAAGAAAAGCTCCTCGCATTCGCGCGATGTGGATTGGCCGTTGCCGGAATGCGCGGTCGCGCCTATCTCGCGATGGGCGGCACCAGCATGGGAATCGCCGGCAGCGTGGTGGACCCTGCATTTTGGGAGCAATACCTCGGCATGCGCGTCGAGGCGGTGGACATGAGCGAATTCAAGGGGCGCATGGAGAAGGCGCTCTTTGATGCTGAAGAATACGAACGCGCTTTCGCCTGGACGAAAGAGCATTGCCGCGAAGGCCGCGATTTTAATCCGCCTGCCTTTGTGCGCGAACGCGCCGCGCTGGACGACGAATGGGAAAGCTCGGTGAAAATGGCACTCATCGCGCGGGATTTGCTCGTCGGCAATCCGCGGCTCGCTGAGCTCGGATTCGGCGAACAGGCGCAGGGACATTACGCGCTGGCCGGCGGCTTCCAGGGACAACGGCAGTGGACCGATTATTTTCCCAATGGCGATTATCTCGAAGCGATTCTGAATAGTTCTTTCGATTGGAATGGCAAACGCGCGCCTTACATTGTGGCGACGGAAAATGACGCGCTCAACGGAGCCGGCATGCTCTTCGGTTGGTTGCTCACAAACAGTGCCCAGATTTTCGCCGACCTTCGCACTTACTGGAGTCCAGACGCCATTGCAAAAGCCGCCGACGGTTGGAGACCTGAGGGCGCGGCGGCGGATGGTTTGCTGCATTTGATAAATTCAGGCCCCGCCACCCTGGACGGCACTGGATGTCAAAGCGACGCCTCCGGTGCGCCGGCCATGAAACCGTTCTGGGAGATCGATGATGTCGAGGTTGACGCCTGTTTGAAAGCCACGACCTGGCATCCTTCGATGACCGAATATTTCCCGGGAGGCGGTTGGAGCACGCGTTATCGCACACGCGGCGGCATGCCATCGACCATGCTGCGTTTGAATCTTGCGGAAGGGCTTGGGCCGGTGCTGCAGTTGGCGGAGGGCTGGACCGTCGATCTGCCGGATGCGGTGCATGATGCGCTGGATTTGAGAACCAATCCGACCTGGCCGACAACATGGTTCGCACCGAAAATCACAGGCAGCGGAGCGTTTTCCTCGACTTATGAAGTGATGAATCATTGGGGCGCCAACCACTGTGTGTTGACCAGCGGTCATGTGGGGCATTTGTTTTTGACCCTCGCGTCCATGCTGCGCATTCCGGTGTATATGCACAATGTGGAAGAGCACCGGATTTTCCGCCCGAGCGCCTGGAACGCCTTCGGCACGGCGGATCGCGAAGGCGCGGACTTCCGGGCCTGCGCTAATTACGGTCCGCTTTACAAATAAGGCACTTCGTTATGATGCAAACAAGCAGTTATTCCATAAAGAAGCCGCCGACCTTGCCGTCCTTCAGGCTCATGGTCACCAGCATCTCATCGGCATCACCGCGAATCGTCAGTGCCCACAAATGGACGGCATACCCTTGTTGCGACATCTCGCCTAAATAACGGGGTTTGAAACCCTTTTTTAATTTCGGCGCGATGGCGTCCACCACGACTTTGAAGTTTTCAGTCGTAACCTCTTCTTTGAATTGTTTGTCAGCCGATTGGATGAATGTGGCGTGGTTATTTTCCACGATGGCTTCCAGCATATTCATAAATGAGGCCTGAGCCGGGCCGGGAGCTTGTTGCGCATTTGCTGGCGCTGCGGTGATGGAAAGAAGAACGACAACGAACGTGGAACAGAACAACCGGGAAATTTTCATTGGGATTAAGTCGAAGATAGCACAACGAATATTCACTGATAGCGAAAAATTGATATCCAGTAACCGTGCTTGCAGGCACGAATCCTGCATACTAGAGTCGATGTATGAAAACTTGGCTTCCGTATTTCGGTGCTGTCGTAGTTGGCCTGACACTGGCAACCGCGCTTTCCCCGGCGCAAACATCCGCGCCGCCCCAAACTCCTCCTGTCGTTGCGACGGTGACCGCGCTAGCCGCGGCCATTCAAGCGCAGCAAGCCCAGATCGCTGCGAATCAAGCGCTCATGAGCACGAAAATGACCGAGCTCGCCGAGAACGTGCGTCAGGCGCGGATCTTCGCCAGGCGCGGTGGTGGAGGCGGTGCCACGCAATAAGTCCAAGCCTATCCATGTCAACCATCCATTCTTTAAAATGAAATCCCATTTTCTTCCAGCCGTTCCAAGCGCCGCGCGTGCCCTTCTTCTTGCCATTGTCGTGGCGGTCGCCGCACGCGGTTATCTCATTTCCCAAACCACTCCCGCGCCAGCCGCGCCTCCCGCCGCCGCCGTCGCCACTGCGGATCAAGCCTTGCGCGCCCTGCAGAGTATCCAGGCAGCCAATGAAAAAATCCTCGCTGATCAGGAGGCCATGTTGAAACAATTGGAAACCACGGGTGAAGAAGCCCGCCAACTCCGGATCTTCGCCCGGCGCACTTAATCGCAGCCAATCGCACGGATTTCGCTGGCAAATCGTTCGTCGGTTGAGGCGCTGCGCCATTATTTGTTTTCCCGTGTTGTCGTTACGATTGCGTTGCACTTGCTCTCTTTGAGCGGCATTTCTTTTTCCTGACATGCTTACCATTCGCAATCTTCGCAAAACCATCGGCGGCCGTACGCTCTTCGATAACGCCTCACTCACCGTAAACTACGGCGAACGCGTCGCCCTCGTGGGACCCAACGGCGCCGGCAAATCCACGCTATTTTCCATCATTCTCGGCCAGCAGGAAGCCGACGCCGGCAACGTGGATCGCGATGCATGGACGATGATCGGTTATCTGCCGCAAGAAGCCGAGGCGGTGGGAGATCAGACGGTCCTCGACGTGGCAACCGGTCGTGCGGGTGAAATCGCAGCCCTCGAAGCCACGCTTCACACCTTGGAAAAAACGGGCGACGTCGATGGCCCGGCCTACATGGAGGCTCACGCCAAACACGAAGCGTTGAACAATCCGCAGGTCGATGCCAAAGCCAAAAAAATGCTGCGTGGGCTGGGATATCGCGAGAGTGATTTCGGCCGCAAAGCCTCGGAAATGAGCGGCGGTTGGGTGATGCGCGCGCATCTCGCCCGGCTTCTCGTGATGGAGCCCGACTTGTTGCTGCTCGACGAACCCACCAATCACCTGGATCTCCTCTCCCTCCTGTGGTTGCAGGAATATCTCAAACACGCCTCCAGCGCCCTGTTACTAATCTCTCACGATCGGCAGTTCATGGATGAAGTCGTCGAGCAAGTGCACGATATTTCCGAACAAAAACTCGTCGCTTACTCCGGCAATTACAGCGAATTTTTGCTGCAACGCGACGCGCGTTACGAACAGCAGGTGGCCGCTTACAAAAATCAACAGAAAGAAATCACCGACCTTCGCGCCTTCTACGACCGCTTCCGGCAGGTGGCCTCCAAAGCCTCGCAGGCAATGAGCAAGCTTAAGCAGATTGAGCGCATGGAGCTGATCGAAAAACCGCTCGCCCCGCGTAAACCTTTCCGCCTCCAAATCCCACAACCGCCCCGCAGTGGACAACGCGTTATTTCCCTCAACGGAATCCACATGGCATACGGCACCACGCCGGTTTACCAAGGCCTCGATCTCATGATCGAACGCGACGAACGCACGGTGCTCGTCGGTCCAAACGGCGCGGGAAAATCCACGCTCCTCAAAATTCTCGCGGGGGTTTTAGCGTTCCAAAAAGGCGAACGTCAACTAGGACACAACGCCAAAATCGGCTATTTCTCGCAGCACCGCGCCGATACTCTCGATGCCAACAAAACCGTGTTGGAGGAAGTGATGAACGCCGCACCGACCCTCGGGGAAAATGATGCGCGCGGTATTCTCGGATCGTTTTTGTTTCGCAAAGACGAGATTTACAAAAAAACAGCGGTGCTCAGTGGTGGTGAAAAAAGTCGCCTGAACCTGGTCAAATTTCTCGTCGATCCACCCAATCTCCTCCTCATGGATGAGCCCACGACCCACCTCGATATTCATGCGGTGGAATCTCTCATCCTTGCGCTCGACGCCTACGAAGGCACGCTCGTCTTCATTTCGCACGACGTGCATTTCATCCGAAAACTCGCCCGCAAAGTCCTCCACGTAAATTTCGGCACGGTCACCCCATACCCCGGTGGCTACGATTATTTCCTCGAAAAATCAGGCGTCACCGGCGACATGCGCGCCGCCCTCACAGCGGGGTAGCGCGGAGCCAACGGAACCGGGGACGCCACACAACGCCACTATTTCCACCCCATCCTGCTTCACCCTATGAAAACGCAACATCTCCTGCTCGCGTGCATCTTGTTCGCGTCTACCTTGGCCGGTCGCGCACAAACTGAAATTGGTTTTGTTGAAAAATTCGCTCTTGCCCAGGATCGCGCCACGGTGCTCGGCGATCTCGTTCCCGGTTCTCCCGAGTTTTATTTCTATCATGCCCTGCATTATCAAAACACAGGAGACCAAACGAAGCTGCCGGAAATTTTAAGGCAATGGGCTGCGCGTTTCCCAAATTCTGTGGAACGACGCATGATAGAAAATCGCTCTGCCATCATGGCTTATGCGTCGAATTCGAAGACGACCCTGGATTATTTGAAGGCGCAACTCAATCTGCGCTTTGATGATGTGCAGGAGGCGCGGGATCGCAAACCGGATTTGCCAGACAAATTGGACCCGTCGCGGGCCACGCTAGACATCTTCATACGCGAAGCACTTAGGTCGGATGATCTTTCGGGAGTTACTCCGGCCGGCTTGGAAATTTTACTCCGGAAAAAAGCAACGCTCAACCCGGCGCAACGTCGCGCCTTGTTGTCGCGCATCGAAAGACCGGATGTGCCCGGCCTTGTTGAACTCGCCATTGCCGATCTTCAGAGCAGGGAAAGTCGCGGCTTCGGTGAATACAAAATCCATCGCCTGCTCCTCCCCGCGCAGTTGCAGGAAATCGCAGGAAAAGTCAAAGGCCTGCTGGAAAATAGTGAATACGTGAACGCCCGACTGCGGGCTCTTGCGCCATCCGAAGATGAAGATCCGATCTTCAATCTTCAGACGCGCATCGCCTGGCTGGAGCGCCTCTGGTCCTACGTACAAACCCTGCCGCAGTCTTTCAACACGCTGAAGGCCGTGATTCTTCATCATCGTCTTCAGACAGATCGTAGCCTCGGAATTTATGATAAAGCGCGTTTCATCGAATACCTCAAACTCCCGCGTTCCGCCAACTACGCGAATCCAGATTGGCTGCGCAATGTTGCGACGGTAGATCTTACCACGAACTACGCCGAAATCCTGCCTGGCATCGCGCCCATAGGACGAGACGAGTCACTTGTTCGTGAATTTTTGTTGGTGCTTCTCAAGGACGAAGCTTCCTGGGAACCCTGGGCCACATGGCTCCTTGAGAGCTGGCTCAAGCCGGTCTTCGCGGAAAGCAAAATCGTCAACGGCATCGGCGATCCGGAACAATGGGCCTCGCTGATTTCCCCCCGCGCCTATCAAGAGATCCAAGACCGCGTGGACATTGATTTTGCGCCGGAAAATGCGGCGTTCTCCAAACCGGAGGATCCCACCAGCATCAATGTGTGGACCAAGAACACCGGCAAACTCATCATCAAAACCTATGAGATTAACACGCTAACTTATTTTTCCCTCAACCAACGCCAACTAAACACTGATCTGAGCTTGGATGGCCTCGTCGCCAACAAAGAAGAAACCCACGATTTTACTTCGGAAAATCCTTTCCGCCGCACCAAGCGTAACTTCACATTCCCTGATCTCGCCAATGCACGAGGAGCATGGGTCATCGACTTCATCGGCGGAGGAAAAAGCAGTCGCGTGCTTGTGCGCAAGGGAAGCTTCAGCCTGATTCAAGAAGCAGGTGCCGCGGGCGACTTAGTTACCATCTTGGATGAAAATAAAACACCGATGAAAGATGCGGTGGCGTGGTTCGAAGGACGCCGTTTCACGCCCGATGAAAAAAGTGGAAAGATCCTGATACCTTTCGGTGCAGACGAAAAATCAAAACCCATCATTCTCGCGAGCGCAACGGGAGATTTTGCCTCTTTGTCTGAATTTACGCATCATAGAGAATTCTATCGTCTCGATACGCAGTTCTTCATCGAACGCGAACAATTGCTGGAACGTAATGAAGCGACGCTCGCTGTGCGTGTAGCTTTATTAAACGGCCAACGGCAAATCCCCATCGGACTTCTCACGAACACCAAACTCTCCCTCACCGTAACCACCCACGACGGCGTTTCCAGCACACAGGAAGTTTTTTCTCCGGCCTTCGATGATAAATCCGTTTTCACCCACACCTTCACGGTCCCGGATCGAGCCGCAACGGTCGTCTCTAAGCTAACAGGCAAAATAGAATATCTCACGCAGGGCGGAAAATTAGAGGATATATCCGCTGAATCCAGCATCGATTTAAACGGCATCGACCTCATGGAAGCGACGAATGACACTTTTCTGAGCCGCTTTGAAGACCGCTACCTCTTCGAACTTCTGGGCCGAAATGGTGAGCCAATTGCTGATCAACAAATTCGCTTCACCTTTCATCACGATGATTTCGATAATGAAATTGTGGTTTTCCTTCGCACGGACGACAAAGGACGCACCGACTTGGGGCCACTGGCAGACATTCATTGGATATCCGCGACCGCTCCCAATGAACGTTACGGAACCTGGGCGACCACGAGGCTTGAAAATTCTTCTCCCTCCCAAATTCACGCGCTTGCAGGAGAGGCGATCCAGATTCCCTGGACCGGAAAAATAGCAGACCTTTCTTTGCTCGAAACACGCAACTCCGTTTATGTTAGGGAAATCAAAAGCGGTATTTCCAGCACTCCGGGCTTCCTTGTCATAAAGGATCTGACGCCGGGGGATTATTCGCTGGAAGGGCGTGGAGAACAGTTGCTCAGCAAATCCATCCGCGTCACGGCGGGCAAAGCAGAACAGGGCTGGCTCTTGTCACCCGTGCGCGAACTCCAAAGCAACGGGCCGGCCCCGGTTCAGATCACTTCGGCGGAGATGGAGGCGGGCAATTTGGTGGTCCGTGTCGCAAACGCGAACCCTTTTACGCGGGTTCATGTAGCGGCAACCCGCTTCGTTCCTTTGTCGGAGAGCACGGGCTCCATCAGTCTTTTCAATGGACTCTCCGAATTCTGGACGATGAATCCCATCCGAATTCGTCCAGGGCGTTTCCCTAACCTCTACAGTGCAGGTCGTGTGATCGGATCGGAGTATCAATATATTCTCGAGCGACGCTACGCACCACGCATTCCGGGCAACATGCTAACGCGCCCCGGCTTGCTGCTTAACCCATGGGAAATCGGAATCGCCGACCGTCAATCACAACTAGGTGGAGCAGTTGGAAGCGCTTTCGGTCTTTCTGCTGGTGGCGCGGGCAAAAAAATGGAGCAAGAGAACGTCATGAGTAAGGAGGTGCTGGTCGAAGAATCCCTTCAAGGAAGCAACATCGATTTCCTCGCAGAATCCGCACCCGTGCTCTACAACCTTGTGCCTGACGCGAATGGCGTAATACGCATTCCGCGGAAAGATCTAAAAGACCGCCAGCATATCCAGGTCTATGCCGAGGATTTGGGCAGTGCTGCATGGCGTTCGTTTGCGCTGGCGGAAGTGCCTACCAAATTCCGTGACCTGCGTTTGATGAAAAATCTGGATCCGGAACGCGCATTTACGGAGAATAAAGAAATCGCTCTGTTGAATGCGGGAGAGACCTTAAAGATAGAAGATATCTCCACCGCTGAGATGGAAGGGTATGATACACTAGCCGGCATTTATCGTCTGTTCACCGCGCTCAACCCGGATGAGAAGTTGCTGAAATTCGAGTGGATCCTGCGCTGGCCCACGATGAATACAGAAGAAAAACAGGCGAAATACTCCGAGTTCGCCTCCCATGAACTGAGCTTCTTTATATACAACAAAGACAAGCCCTTCTTCGAAACGGTGGTGCTGCCCTACCTGCGAAACAAGAAGGATAAAACCTTCATGGACCATTATCTGCTCGGGGATAAACTCGATGATTTTCTCCAGCCTTGGGAATACGCACGACTGAATATCGCCGAACAATGTTTGCTAACGCGTCGCATCGCCGCCGATACCAGCGAAACCGCGAGACAAATTCGTGAACGCTGGGAGCTAATCCCGCCCAATCCTGAAAGAACCGATCTCCTCTTCGAAACCGCCTTGCGCGGCAGTGCCCTGGCCACCGGTGATGGACAATCCGCATTCATGGAAGAAAAGTCGAAACTAGCCGACCGGGCCGCTAATGAAACACTCAGAATGCCTGAATCGCCGACGCCTGGCGAATCTTCGGCCAGCAACTTAGCAGCGCCCGCTCCGGCCATGACCCCTGCAGCACGCCGATTGGCTGAGCCGGTTGATACGGAATCACTTGAAGGAGAAGAGTCCCGGCGACAAATGGTTGATTTGGCTGGCTCCATGGATGTGGATAGCGCCAAGGATCAGCGCAACCGGGCTCGCCCTTTCTTTCGAAGCCTGGGACCCACCAAAATTTGGGCGGAGAACAATTATTATCATCTCCCCATTATCTCCCAAAATGGAGATCTCATTTCGCTCAACGCATTTTGGAAAGACTTCGCTGCATGGAACGGCACGGCACCGTTCCTTTCGTCGCATGTCGCCGAGGCCAGCGGAAACTTCACCGAAATGTTACTTGCATTGGCGGTCTTGGATTTGCCGTTCGAAGCCGTAAAATCGACAAGCAAGTCTGAAGAAAACACGTTTAGCTTAACGGTGGCTGGTCCCACGATCGTCTATCATAAACAAATCACTCCGGCCACAGCGGGGGAAGATGCTGATCAATTGTTGGTGAGACAGAACTTTTTCCGCCAGGACGACCGATACCGAATGGAAGGCAATGAGCAGTTCGAGAATTTTGTCACAGAAGAATTCCTCGTTGGCACGGTCTATGGTGCAAATGTGGTGATAACGAATCCCACTTCAACGCCCCAAAAAGTCGCTCTCCTCCTGCAAATTCCGCGTGGAGCCATTCCGGTCCTCGGCAGTCGGCGCACGCAAAGTTTACGTCTCAGACTGGAGCCATACACCACACAGACTTTCTCCTATTTCTTTTACTTCCCCGGCCCATCCGGAAAAGGGCAGAAATTTCCTCAATACCCGGCTCATGTCTCCAGGGAAAAAATGGTTTTCGGATCAGCAGCCCCATTCAGTTTTCTCGTCTTAGATAAGCTCACCCAGGAAGATGTCACCTCGTGGAATCACGTTTCGCAATACGGAACCGACGAGGAGGTGTTTGCGTTTCTAGATAAAGCCAATCTGCAACGGGTGAACATGGAACGCGTCGCCTGGCGTTGCCGGAAGTCTGTGACCTTCTTCAAACGCCTCGTCGCGTTCATGCAGCGCAATCATCTCTACAACGAGGTAATTTATCGTTACTCCGTCTTTCACAATGATAAGGCCGCGCTCAATGCATGGTTGAAACATCATAATGAATTTATCGCTCAACTTGGCGCATGGCTTTCCACTCCTCTGCTTGTGATCAACCCCATCCAACGTCTCACCTTCGAGCATTTGGAGTATGCCCCACTGGTGAACCAACGCGCACATAAATTTGGTCCCGAATATCAGATCTCCAATCCCACCATTTTACAGCAATATCAGGATTTTCTCACAATTCTAACATACAAACCTAAAATGGATGCCGTCGATGAATTAGGCGTTGTCTATTTCCTCTTTCTTCAAGACCGGGCGTCCGGTGCTCTGGAACGCTTCGCAAAAATCAATACGCAAGATCTACCAACCCGAATGCAATACGATTACTTTGCCTGCTACGCGGCCTTCTATTCAGGAAAACCGGAGCAGGCGCGGGAAATCGCAGCGCGTTATATCGCGCAACCCGTCAATCGCTGGCGGGAGCTGTTCACGGAGGTCATCGCGCAAGCTGACGAGATCGAGGGGAAAACAGTGGCCCGCCCATCAGGACCTGACGCGGGGAGGTCCTCGCAACAAGAACAACTTGCGGCGACCGAACCTGCTTTCGATTTTAAACCCGTCGAAAATGCGATTGCCGTGACCTGGAAGAATCTCGGGGAAATCACGATCAACTACTACCTGCTGGACCCGGAGTTCTCTTTCAGTGCCAGTCCCTTCTCCACACAGAACGCCACGCAATTCTCCATCATCAAACCCAGTCGCAGCGAGAAGCAAACCCTGTCGCCGGATAAAAATGAAATGGAAATCCCCATCCCGGCGGATTTCGCAAAATCCGATCTCCTCATCGAAATTCTGGGGGCCGGCCAAACAAAATCGCGAACCATCCATTCCAATGACCTGAATGTTTCGTTTGCGGAAAACTACGGAATTTTGGATACACGCACTGCCGGTACCGGAAAAGCTTTGTCGGCGGCCTACGTGAAAGTCTATGCGCGTTTGGATAATGGGAAAATCCGATTTTACAAGGATGGCTACACGGATCTTCGCGGAAAATTTGACTATGCCAGCTTGAATACCGGAATGGCGTCGACGCGCCCCCCGACGCCATCTCAAACAAGACCTGGCGCACTCGACCATCCGACCTTAACCCCGGACGAAATGGCTTTGGTGGAGAAACTTTCTATTCTGGTCCTCAGCGACGAGAACGGCGCTGAAGTCCGGGAGGTCTCTCCGCCCGCCCAATAAGCGGGGCTTGCGCTTCGGTCGGAGGGGGACGACTTTGTAGTATGTCGAAGACCTGGACCTTGTTCGCAAGCGCCCTCCTCATTTTTCCTACGGTGACTTCATTTTCCCAATCTGAAACCTTGGAGGCGTTGCTTTGGAAAAACCGGGTGATTTTGTATTTCGCCGACGAGAAGGGCACCAAGGCGCTTGCGGACCTAATCCAAATTAAATCCACGGGAATCGCGGAGCGCGACCTAAAGTTTGTGCGGGTGAACGGCCCCTTGGATCTTCCATTTCATTATAAGCTGGCAGATGAAGAGCTTTTGAAGCTGCAGAAACATTGGAGCTTTGCAGCCGATCAAAACACCTTCGTTTTGATCGGGAAAGACGGAGGCTTGAAGTCACGCCAAAACGGCGCTCTTGATCTCAAGTCATGGTTTGCCCTCATTGATTCGATGCCGATGCGTCAACAAGAAATGGAGTCCAAATCAACCGATGGAGCCGAGAGCGACGTGGCCGGGGAAGATGCTGAAAACCCAAGCCCGGGCCGCAGGAATCTCATCGCCGCTGACAACCCATGAGATAGGCAGCCGCAGGCAGCGGCGAAGCGGTGAGCGCAGCGAATCAAATCCGCACGCACGGTCCAGAGGGGGAAGCGGGGCAAACCAATGCCCCGTTCCTACCTCTATCTTATCCTAAAAACGGGAATAGAATTATACAGGAGGCAACGGAGATAGCGAAGGCAGATGGGGTTCTCGCAGAAAATCGTGAATATTTGGTCCGCTTTTGAAGTGTTATCTCCTGCATCCACCGCTTGAAGCCGGCTGGTCCGTTATTCAATCTTCGTGATCAAAAGGATGGGCAGCG
>Ga0105047_10013229_pt1 | contig 13211 bp, 8 predicted proteins | sample MAT04_FD_78384 | JGI IMG/M metagenome (GOLD analysis project Ga0105047, IMG submission 78384) | Freshwater microbial communities from Lake Fryxell liftoff mats and glacier meltwater in Antarctica - MAT-04 (megahit assembly) | ecosystem: Environmental > Aquatic > Freshwater > Ice > Liftoff... | reverse complement strand
GTTTTTTTAATCTGATTCTTGTCAGATCGGTTTCTTTTTTTTAAAATTAATGCAAAGCTTGTGCTCGCGTTTCAATCAGTAATTTTTTTGAGCATTAGTGTGCTGGCGGGAACTGCTGGTGTGGAACGAGTATTTAGCAATAAACTCTGGGTGCAACTAGGATTGGCAGGTTATGTTGATGCACAAATTAGCCCAGAAGGGCATGTATGGCGATTTGCATCCCCTCTATTTGATACGCTGAGTTACGCTTATAATGTGCATCACAGTAGAGTTATGGCAGAAGGTAAATTTCTGACCACTTTCAGTCAGTATCAAGCGCTTCATCCTTATGTATCCTGGGGATTAGGTGCTGCTTTCAATCGAGCGAATAATTATCATGAAGCCCCTTTGATTCCCGATGCGGTTCCTACCTTGCCGTTTGCCAATAATATGCAAACTTCATTTACGTGGGGTGTTGGGGCTGGGTTTGATTACACTATTAACTCTCATGTGAGAGTCGGTGCTGGTTATCAATTTGCTGATTTAGGGTCGGTTTCTTTAGGCTCTACACTCGCGGCCACTACTACAACTCAAACCTTGTATTTCCCTCATCTTTATACCAACCAACTCCGCTTTCAATTCACGTTTTTAGCGTAAGGACGCCTTATCATGAGAAAACAGTTTACTCGTATATTCACGGCCTCTGTCTTATTAATTCATGCCTGTTTCAGTGTGGCTGCTGTTAATCCAATTACGCTCACGTTTCACAGTGGCACAACTACATTTTCGACCGACAATACAGGGAGTGCGAATTTTTTGGTGGCGTTGAACTCGGGCATCATTCCTCCTAATGTACCGCTTACGTTTATGTTGACTAGTCCAGTAAATAGCCCAGGACTCACCGCCACTCAGAAATTATCGGGCTCTTCACCTTGCAGTGGTGTCGCGTTGTGTGGCTATACGTTTCCACTTAGTGCAGGTGAGACTTGTTGCTTGGCCTTTAACCTTACTAGCAGTGCTGCTGGTAATTACACCATGCAGCCAACAATCAACACTACACCGCCTGCTTATCCTGCTCAGGCATCTGTGTTACCAGTTACCGTAACCAATCAGTCTCCATTATCAAGCATCAGCGTATCGCCTACGACCCTTACGTTAGTTCAGTATGGAACATCGGATTGTGTAACAGTAACAAACCAATCTTCATTATCCTCTGTCCAGAATTTAACAGCACCGATTTCACCCGGTAACAGTATGGTAACTGGCGGAACCAGCGGCACTACCTGCGCATCAACCTTAGCACCAAACGGCTCTTGTGATTATTGTTTCCTTCCCGGCTCACAAGTAGAAAATGGTACGCAAGCCACTTTTGCAGGCAGCAATACCAGTAACTCCGTGCCAGTGGGTATCACGGTAAGTGCTGCTCCAACAGCGCTGTTGACCATAAGTGTTTCTACACTGGCATTATCGGTGAACAACCCAGGACTTAACGCGGCACTTACCGGTCACCCAAGACAAATTACCATCACCAACAGTGATGCCACAGCGACTGCGTATAATGTGACTTTTACAGCGCAAAATGTGGCCCCAGCTAACCCGACTATCGCATCTAATGCCACTCCGAATACCTCATGCGGTGATATTGCACCATTAGGTACCTGTATTTTAACGATTACGCCAACGGGCACAACAGCAAGTGCTACCCCCTATAACACTTCACCCACACCGATAACATTGGCGATAAGTGGTGATAATACCAATACACTCACACCCACTGTAAATATTCTTACTTATGGCAGTGTATATGAAGATGGATATGTCTATTCAATTGATGATAGTTATGCTAATTATCCACTGGGTGTCAGTGTTGGCGGAAAGGTTGCTGCACTTACAAACCAGGCGGCAGCATCTCCCGGTGGTGTTATTTGGGGTTCGAATGCAGCTGGTACTGTAAACAATACCATTATCTGGGGTATAGCAGAAACGTCAACAACTATATCTCCTGTTCCAAATGCTGGTCAAGGTGCAACGCTATATGCAGGCCAACAAAATTGCGCAGGTAGTACAGTCGGCTCTTGTGATACCAACAATATTTATCTTTTCTATCAGAATTATATAGGAGGTGCTCCTGTTAATCTTTCTTTTTATGCAGCAGGGCGCTGTAAGCAAACAATCGGTAATTATACAGACTGGTATTTACCCTCTCTTTGTGAAATGGGACCTGATTCTGGCAACCTTGTTTGCAATACAGTGACGGTATTACAGAATATGGTTAATAATCTTCCGTCTTTATTAAGCGACTCTATCCCATGTGCAGCTCCAGCAGGATGCCTCGCAGGTTTATTCTGGAGCTCTACCGAGTATTCAGTCTTACCATCAAACTTCGCGTGGTTCCAAAATTTCGGCGCTACTACCGCTTTTCAAAGCGCCAACAATAAGAATCTTGTATATGGCGTCCGTTGTTCTCGCGCTTTAACACCTAATTAAACCCGTACCTTCATCTTTTTCAGATGGAGGTAACAAGATATATTTCTCACCTCTGCTATTGATTTTTAGGGACAAAAAATGCGGCAATTTGATAGAATTATACCAAGTCGTAGGGTGTTGATTGAAGCTGAAAAAAGCAATGCAAAAAACGGCCATGAAAATTTGGGTTTTCTCTCTGAAAAATTTGGTTTCTTGCCTGTAAATGTCCCTTTAAAATCGTTGCCTGACAGCCATCGTGTATGGGATGAGATTGCCGCAGAGCTTCCCAGTCTTTACGAGAGTGTGTCCATCCGAAAAACGCTGGAACAGATGCCGCGCCTGGACGCCTGCCAAAAATCGCTTGATGATTTTTATTTGTACCGAGCAGCGACCATATTGGGCATGTTTGCACATGCCTATTATTGGTTGGAACTGATTCCACCAAAAAGCATTCCTGAAATAATTATGGAGCCTTGGAGGGAGGTGTCAACACGTTTACACAAACCTGGTCCATTTTTCTCCTATTCAGAACTTGTTTTGTATAACTGGCAATTTCGTCAACAAAATAATCAGGCAAGATGCCTTGAGAATCTCTCCATGCTTGTCCAAAGTGTCGGCAAAAGAGAAGAGGAAATTTTTTATTTATGCATGGTCGAAATGGTTGCGGTTTCTACACCTGTCATTGGTTCAGTAGTACGTGCGCAAGAAGCAATAGTAAAAAATGATATAGAAAGTCTTAAAAAGGAATTGGTGATTATCTCTGAATGCACTGAACTGGTAAACAAAGCCTTTTCAAAAATTGATTTGAATCCTTACAGTAAAACGTTTGTAGATCCAGTGACTTGGGGGAAATGTATTGGCATTTTGTTGGTTCCCTGGGATTCCTATGGAGTCAAAGGACCCAGCGGAACTGCATCGCCATATTTTCACTTGATGGATTGTATTCTTGGACGCAAGAAATTTGCGTCAATGCATGGTCAAAATCAGGTTCATTACAAGGAAGTTTATAACTCCATCCATGTCAAAAACTTTTTGAGTGCTATCGATACTATCTCCATCAAGGATTTTGTTGAAAAAAGCACCGATAAGGTTTTACGAGAACTTTATTACCAGCTTGCTGAAAACTATGCCGGTGAAAACGGATTATTAGGCATTCATCAACGTAAAGCTTATGGCTATGCTTCAACTGTTTTTAAAATTGGCCGAACCGAAACCACAGCAGGTTCAGGAACCCAATGCCCCTTTATCGACAGAGTCTGGAATGAGATTGATCTTGGTTTGACGCAATCACGTGAGGAACGCGAGATTGGTGTTGGTTTTGATCAACCAATGGCTGCTTTTCATTCGGTATCACAATGCAATAAGCCCGATGCGACGATGGATATTTACCAGGTTGTACTTAATATTCAAAATACCGGCATCAGTTACAAAGCAGGCGATCGGTGTGGAGTATTGACAGAAAACAATAATGAGATTGTTAAAAAAACGCTCTTTGCATTAAAGGCGACTGAAAACGATAGCATTCATATCAATAAAACATGGCGCGAAGCCCTGCAGGCAAGATCAAATACCACTGTTGTTCCAGAAAAAATTTTATTGCGAGATTTTTTAAAATACGCGCGAATACGACCATTGGCTCGTCCTTTAGCAGAAGTATTGCAAAAATTGTCTGCTTCACCCGTTCTCCAGCAAATTATTGATGCCCATCAGGAAGATCAGTGGGAATTATGGGATGCCCTCGCATTGATTACCGATCATTATGATGTGCAAAGACTATGGAAATCAGATGCCTGGTACCCTGAAAATCTGAGTCATATTGTGCCGCCGGAACAATTTCGGGTTTATTCAATTTCTTCCGACAACATTGATTATCTCGATTTAACTGTTGCGACCTTAAAATACAAGACTCAACATGAGGATGAGGTGAGCAATGTGCGATTGGGCACGGCATCCAATTTTATCACAAATCTGACTCCTGAAGAGAATGCCAGTAAAAACTTGCCCGTCAAAATTATCAGACCGACGTCGTTTCAATTACCTCGGGATGAAAGTAAACCAATTATTATGTTTGCTGGTGGCTCAGGAATATCCCCTTTTCGCTCCTTTATACAACATCGTCTCAATCAAAAAAACTGTGGTGAAAACTGGTTGTTTTATGGGATGAAAAAAGTAGCTGATTTTTGTTATCAGCAAGAGATGGAAGAGTGGGTTGCAACAGGCAAATTGAACGTTCATTTAAATTTTTCAAATGAAGATAAAATTGCTGTCTATCGAAATGGTCATTTTCAGTTTAAAAAAGGACCCCGCGGTCACATTAGCAGTTTAATAGCGAAAAAACAGATTGCTGAAAAGATATGGGAATTAATTTGTCCAGAGGAAATGGGGGGGCAGGGTGCCCATTTGTATGTGTGTGGTTCTGGTTTATTTTTTGATTCATTTTTTACAGGCATGAAACAATTTGTTCGACGTTACATAAGTGATGAAAAACAGGCGAATGAGTTTATCTATTCACTTGTTGCTGAGAAACGATTAATGCAAGACATTTTTACTACATTTTCACCTGCAGCAACAGCAAAAAATGGCTATTTAATGCTGGACGTTTCAGAGATTGCCCTGCATAACAACCATGAAAATGGTTTTTGGATAATCATTGATGATGAAGTCTACGATATCAGTGATTTTCTGTTTCTTCACCCTGGCGGCGACGATACGCTGAAGGGTTATGCAGGTATAGATGCTACTAAAGAATACAGAGCGGTTAAACATCATTTGGATTCGTCAATCAATGCCATGCTGGATATCTATAAAATCGGTGCGGTTAAAAAACCGCACTTTGGTAATATTTGGGGGATTAGTTTTCCTGAAAAAGAACTGGATTACTTTTCATTGAAGCAGTTATATGCGAAATGGTCAGGTTATCTTTATTTAGTTATCGAAATGCAGAACACACTACTCATTGAAATCGCGTTTTATCAAAAGACTATTTTCAATAAAGAACTTGCTCCGGAAAAACGCCATTTTGCAATGCAGTCCGTTGCTAAAATGCTCGGCGATTTTATGTCTTTTTATTTTGAAGGTTTAATCGGAGAAAAATTAGTGACTTTATGGAGAGCAAGTGTCGGATTGTGCTCGTCTGAAGAGGATTTATTTTTTATAGATAGCATGTGTAAGCAAATAAAAAATCATCCTGATTATAAAAAAATCATTACGCAGGCATTTAGAATGATTAAAGCGACTAATGAATTGCAAAATTTCAATATAACGCATTGTTTTAATAACCTATGTGAAATTAATAACCATTTTATTAATGAGTTAAAATTAAACATTCTGGAAGGAATAAAACTCTTTGAGCTGTATGAAAAGAAGACTTTAGAGCACGCGTCTGCTCAATTAGTATCTATACTCAAAAGGGTAGATGTAATTTTGCAATCTTTTATTGTGAAATTATCTCAAAGTTTGAGTGCAGAAAATTAGCTGTTGGGTGTTCTATGAGCGTGAAGAAAATTCTGGTTGGAGATATCGTTAATCGGAATGTGTTTACTATTGATCCATATACCACCGTCAGTGAAGCGGCAATCCTGTTATCTGAAAAACAGGCAAGTGATTTGATGGTAGTGGATGAAAAATATCAGTTTATTGGTGTTGTATCAGAGGGTGATTTAATCCGCTATATCATTCCAAGTTTTGAAGAGCTGCTGTCTTCCGCCGGAAAAACGTTGGAAGATGCAGCTAAAATTTTTTTAGAATATGGCCATGACTTGATCAATCAACCTATAAGTCGCTTTGTAATTTATGATGCCATTACGCTAAAACCTGAAGACGAATTGCTTAAATCAGCCGTTGTGATGGCTCAAAAAAATATTCGTCGCCTCCCTGTTGTTCAAGATAGATTATTTATTGGAACCATATCAAGGGCGGATATCTGTAGAGCGATTTTAACAGGCGGAAGTCGCTAGTACCGTTTCGGAAAGCCTGAGTTGATCGTAGCCCGTATTAGCAAAGCGTAATACGGGACATCAGTATGAGGCACAGAATTCCCGTATTACACTTTGCTAATACGGGCTACACGTCCTGATCCATCTGTTGCGAGGAGATCAGTAATGTATGATGTCATCATTATAGGAGCCAGGGTTGCGGGAGCTGCCACAGCTTTCTTGTTAGCAAAAAAAGGCTTGCAGGTGTTGTTGGTTGACAAGACACCGTTCCCCGCCGATACCGTTTCAACACATTTGCTTCAGCCCAGAGCGTTGGCCTACCTGTATCATTGGAGTCTGATCCATCAATTAAAAGATAGTACGCCCATATTAAACTCTTTTTGCTACACACGTGAAGATGTTTCGTTTAGCTCAGCACCCTCCCAATTAGATTTGAAAAATGCCTTGAACCAGGATCATGGCTGGTCTACCAGTCATGATGGTTCCTCTATTCCTGTTGAATGGATGATCATACGACGTAAACTGTTGGATCCGTTAATTGTCAATGCGGCTATCGAAGCTGGTGCTGAGTTCCGAGATGATTTTCCAGTCGATTCCATTTATTTTGAAAATAATAAGGCTGGCGGAATTATTTTTATTAACTCCCAAGGCCAAAAAGAGGTAATTAAATCGAAATTTGTTGTAATGGCCAACGGTCGTCTTTCGAGGCTAATGCATAATGCCGGTTCTGCAATTACGTACAATCATCCAAAACAGGAATTCTGTTTTTATAATTATTTTTCTGGTATTGATTCCACCGGTTTAAAAATTCCGGTGCATATTCGGGGAAAATATGGCTTGGCCTACGGCCCAACTAATGAAGATAATCATATACTCTCTGTTTGGGGCCCCTCTGCATTCGGTCGTCAGGTTTATCAACAAATTGAAAAAAATTTTTATTCGATTGTCAGATTCTGTTACCCCGAATTGGCAGACAGACTTTTTGAGGGCAAAGCGGAAGAGCAATTTAAAGGCATGATTGCTGTGTCCAATACCGACCGGCAGGCCACAGGGACCAATTGGCTGGCGGTTGGCGATGCAGCATCTTGCCTAAGCCAATCTACAGCCATTGGTATCACTAACGCATTTCGTGATGCTGAATTTGCGGCTCATTATCTTGGTGAGGCATTTGCCGGACACATGTCCATTGAGGCAGCAACGCAAGCTTACTCGGTCAAACATTATAAGGATCTGGATGATTATTTTAAATTTGTTTGTGAGGCATCCGAGTGTAATCTTGCAACACAAGAACAAATCGCTTTGTTACAGGCATTAAGTCATAATCCAGAACAGGCAGGACATTTATTAGCAGTGATAGGCCGAATTTTACCCGTCAGTTCTTTTTTTAATCCAGACAATATTGAGCAAATTATGTTGAATGCTAATGCAGACGAAATAAGGAGTCTTGCATTTATTCAAAATTTTTCAACGTTGCAATCACACTATGAGCAACAGCAGCCTTGGCAGTGATCCCTGATGAGTGCAACGCAGTGAAACCCGGGTTTCAGTCCTGCAGATTTTGTTTTTGTACGTCAGTTAATAACTTTTCCGATGCTAAAAAAATAGTTGAAAAAGGACGATTTGTGTATATGCATCTGCCAACAACTGATGAAAAAGCTAATTTTTTGTCAAATATTACACAAATTTTTATCTCTAAAAATCCTGAGAAGGCTTCTTTATTTAAAATCACTAAACAGGAGCAAGAAACTTATGCACCTTCAAGTAATTGCATTTACAATAATTAATCAAAACGTTGGGTCATTTTTTGATTCATAGGCGTCAAGCTAAGAAATATAGATGTATTTTTTTGTAAAAATCGTGCAAGCCAGGATCCGAGCTTAACTTAATGGCAGTGATGCTTAGCCTTGATGCAGCGCAGCGTAATCAAGGTTTTTAAATTATGACGCTGTCCTGCATCAAGGTTTGCCTCAAAATTAACCTTGATTACGCTGCGCTGCATCAAGGCTACTTAACTATTTAACTGCAAAGCCCTCAGGGTTTTTTATAATGCCTGTTTACTGATCTTCTTCCTCATCCCAGCTCAGTGTGCCGCCAGCCTGGTATTCAATGACACGTGTTTCAAAGAAATTCTTTTCTTTCTTTAAATCCAGCATTTCACTCATCCATGGGAATGGGTTTTCTGCACCAGGGTATTGCTCTGCCAAACCAATCTGGCTCAAACGGCGATTGGCAATGAAATGCAGGTATTCTTCAAACATTTCGGCATTCATGCCCAAAATACCATGCGGCATTGTATCTTTGGCATATTGATATTCCAGCTCAACACCTTCTTTAATCATTTGAATCATTTCTTCTTTGAAAGCAGGTGTCCAAAGATGAGGATTTTCAATTTTAATCTGGTTGATGACATCAATACCAAAATTCATGTGCATGGATTCGTCACGCAGAATGTATTGGAATTGCTCTGATGTGCCAACCATTTTGTTACGTCTGCCCATTGATAAAATCTGAGTAAAGCCTACGTAGAAAAATATACCTTCAAACACAACGTAAAAAGCAATCAAGTCACGCAGCAGACGCTGATCATTTTCTGGCGTACCGGTATGAAAATGCTCATCGCTCAGGCTTTGTGTAAACGGCAAGGCCCATAGTGCTTTAGTAGCGACCGAAGGAACTTCACGGTACATGTTAAATACTGCTGCCTGATCTAGTCCCAGACTTTCAATAATATATTGATAAGCGTGTGTATGTAATGCTTCTTCGAATGCCTGACGCAGCAGATACTGACGGCACTCCGGATTGGTAATATGGCGATAAACTGCTAATACCAGGTTATTGGCAACCAATGAATCGGCTGTTGAGAAAAAGCCCAGATTACGCATAACAATCATACGTTCATCTTCGGTCAGCCCATTAGGATCTTTCCATAAAGCCACATCGGCGCTCATGTTAATTTCATTGGGCATCCAGTGGTTGGCACAGCCTGTCAGGTATTTGTCCCAGGCCCAAGTATATTTAAAAGGAACGAGCTGGTTTAAATCAGCGCGGCAGTTGATGATTTGCTTATCATCAACATGGATGCGTTGAGCACCCATTTCAAATGTTTCCAGACCGGTAGCCCCTATACGGGATGTTAACGCTTCTTGTGCAGTTACAGACATTTTATTCTCCTTATTGGCAAGCTTCACAGTCAGGATCGAGAATTGAACACACTTTGGGTTCTTCGAGCTTGACTGCATTAAGTGCACCATCAGTAACTGTTGATTTCTCAGCGTTACTCGCACCCAGGCTACGTAAATAATAGGTTGTTTTTAAACCACGAATCCAGGCATGCTTGTACAACTGATCAAGCTTTTTACCAGAGGGTTTAGCCATGTAAATATTAAGTGATTGCGACTGATCGATCCATTTCTGACGACGTGAACCGGCTTCAATCAACCACATGGGATCGATTTCAAACGCAGTAGCATACCTTGCTTTCAATGCAGTGGGAATTCGATTGATAGGTTGTACACTACCATTGAAATATTTCAGGTCATTTACCATTACTTCATCCCAGAGATTCAATGCTTTTAAATCAGCAACCAGATAGGGATTAATCACTGTAAATTCACCAGACAGATTCGATTTCACATACAGATTCTGATAGGTCGGTTCAATCGATTGCGCAACGCCGCAAATATTGGAAATAGTTGCTGTTGGTGCAATTGCCATAACGTTAGAGTTGCGCATACCCTGTGTACGTATTTTAACGCGCAGACTTTCCCAGTTCAGACGTTGTGATCGATCCTGCTCCAGGTATTTACTGCGTGCCTGTTGCAACAGGTTAATAGAATCAATAGGCAGAATCCCTTTGCTCCATAATGAACCTTCATAGGAAGAATAGCTGCCGCGCTCTTTAGCCAGTTCACAGGAGGCTTCAATAGCGTAGTAACTAATTAATTCCATTGACTCATCAGCAAATTCTACTGCTTCTTGCGATGCATAATCGAGTTTTAATTCGTACAGTGCATCCTGAAAGCCCATTAAACCTAAACCGATAGGACGATGCTGCAGATTAGAATTACGAGCCTGAGGAACAGAGTAATAGTTGATATCAATCACGTTATCAAGCATACGAATGGCAGTGCTAATGGTTCGTTTTAATTTTTCTCTATCCATTTTACCGTCATGAATATGAGCTGGCAGATTAACGCTCCCCAGATTACAGACAGCAATTTCATCCTGCGACGTATTCAATGTAATTTCTGTACACAGGTTTGAACTATGAACCACACCGGCATGTTGCTGTGGTGAGCGTAAATTACATGGATCTTTGAAGGTAAGCCATGGATGGCCTGTTTCAAACAGCATGGATAGCATTTTACGCCATAATTTTAAAGCAGGTATGGTTTTAACATTTCTGATACCGCCACGGCGTGCCTGTTCTTCATAGTCAATATACAGTGCTTCAAAGGCTTTCCCAAATTGATCATGCAATCCTGGTACTTCATCAGGTGAGAATAATGTCCATTCACCTTCTTCATGAACACGCTTCATAAACAAGTCAGGAATCCATAACGCAGTATTCATGTCGTGAGTACGGCGTCGGTCGTCACCGGTGTTTTTACGCAGATCCAGAAACTCTTCAACGTCTAAATGCCAGCATTCCAGATAAGCACAAACCGCACCTTTACGTTTACCACCCTGGTTGACTGCAACAGCAGTAGCATCAGCAACGTTCAGGAATGGAACAACACCCTGTGATTTGCCATTGGTACCTTTAATATGAGCACCCATTGCTCGTACCGGTGTCCAGTCATTACCGAGACCACCTGCAAATTTGGAGAGCAGGGCATTATCTTTGATAGCGCTATAAATACCGTCGAGATGATCAGGAACGGTAGTGAGGTAACAGCTGGATAATTGAGGTCTGACTGTGCCGGCATTAAATAATGTCGGTGTTGAAGACATGTAATCAAAAGATGATAATAAGGTATAAAACTCGATAGCTTTGTCTTCTTTATCTTGCTCGCGGATAGCCAGACCCATTGCCACACGCATGAAAAATGCCTGTGGTAATTCATAACGTACACTGCGCTCATGGATAAAATAGCGATCATACAGTGTTTGCAGACTTAAGTAGGTAAATTGCATATCGCGTTCAGGCAACAGCGCTTTTGCCAGTTTATCCAAATCAAATTCACTTAGTTTAAAGTCCAGTATGCCCTGGTTAATGCCTTGAGCAATATAGGTTTTGAAGTAGGCAGGATAAAGATCAGCCATTTCATCAAATGTTGCTTCTGTTTGAATGTCTAGCTTATTTAATGCTTCACAGCGCATACTGTCCAACAGTAAGCGAGCACTTACAAAGGTATAATTAGGTTCTTTTTCAACTAATGCTCGTGCTGCCATTATTAAGGCTTTATGCACATCTTCAAGTTTGGCCTGATTATAAAGGTTACGCAGAGCATCTTTAATAACCGGTTCTGCTTCTACATTGGTTAAATTACGGCAGGCTTCATCAACAATTGTCTGTACACGATCCAGATCCAATGGTTTGAGCGTACCATCAGGCATGGTGATAAACAGTGATTTATTATCCATTTCCTGGGGTTGCTTTGATTCACGTACTTTACGATGCTCTTCACGATAAACCACGTAACGGCGAGCCACTTTATAGTGGCTGCTACGCATTAAAGCCAATTCGACCTGATCCTGAATTTCTTCAATATGCAACGTACCGCCAGCTGGCAAACGGCGTTTAAAAACCTGCGTGATCTGATTGGTAATATCATCTATTTCCTGATGAATACGATTTGATGCAGCAGCACTTGCGCCTTCTTCAGCAATAAATGCCTTACTAATGGCGACTCTGATTTTTCGTTCGTCATAACTGACAACCTTGCCATTGCGCTTGATGATTTTTAATAAACCAGGGGCGGTGGCGGTCAATTCCAGTTGACTTGTGTACGGCACATCTTTTACCGATTCAAGAAGATCTGATGACATGATTGCTCCACGAAGTTTTTTATATTTTATTGTTGAATATTTCACTTGATTACACCTTAAGTCTAACAAACATTTCGAGAATTTGAAAGGCGATAACCCTATATATTGATATAATCACCAAATTAAAAACTATATATTGATGTTTTTCAAATAATCAAGAGAATAACCTGAGTATATCCTGTGGATAAAATGTGAGAGTCTTGTTGATAGACTTTTATGATTGCAGAGCGGTGAAAACAAAGGCAAATGATTTAATCCCTCTTTTAAAGTTATACCATTATCCTGTTCGAGCTTTATTTCCGGGTTAGCAAATTGGTAATAAGAAAAGCAGCTTATTTATCCCTTGATGTATAAGGGTTTAGACAGGCTATACACAGACTTATCCACAGTTTTTGTGAATAACTAAATTATAGGGTAAAAGTAAAAAATAGAAGCAAGCCTTATACAGACTGGAGTGCAAACAATTTAGGTCAGGCATAAAATGATTTAATGAATTAAGTTTACAAATTTTATCCACAGGAAGTGGTCGGATTGCATTAGATTTACCGGAGGAGCATTTTAGCAAAAAAATAAATAAAAAACAGTCTTGACAGCCAGTTTATTTTTTATTTAAGCCTAAATCCTACGTCCCGCGGCTTGTCCGCGGGATCCAACGATCCAGGCATAGAGCGAGATTTCTGGATCCTGCGGACAAGCCGCAGGACGTCAGGAAGGCTTAACTTCCTAAATTCCCCAGGAATTAGGCACTAGGATCGCCTCGGGTTGAAGATCCGCTAATTCAAAGATTTTCTTATGAATTTTTGTTTTTTCCTGAACGATAATTTTACTATCATAGACTTT
>Ga0105047_10013228_pt1 | contig 13211 bp, 10 predicted proteins | sample MAT04_FD_78384 | JGI IMG/M metagenome (GOLD analysis project Ga0105047, IMG submission 78384) | Freshwater microbial communities from Lake Fryxell liftoff mats and glacier meltwater in Antarctica - MAT-04 (megahit assembly) | ecosystem: Environmental > Aquatic > Freshwater > Ice > Liftoff... | reverse complement strand
ATGCGGGTACCTCGACCAATATTGTGCACCCAATGCCCAATCGTCAGAACCTATAAAATCAGCATTTTGCGGTGCTCCGTAATCTTCGGCATCGAACAAAACAATATCAACTCCTATTGCCGGAGGCGATATCCGCAACTGCCTGGCTATTTCAAGCAAAACACCAACTCCGCTACCACCATCGTTGGCTCCGTCAATTGGGGTACGATGATAGGCTGAGTCAGGATCATTATCAGCATAAGGACGCGAATCCCAATGGGCACAAAGCAACACTCGGGTTGTACTTTTCGGATTAAAGGTGGCTATAATATTTTTTCCATTCAGCGTGGTTCCATCATATGCCTTTGCTGTAAATGGCTGAACAACCACATTTGCTGAATATTTCTGAAGCGTTTTTTCGAGCCATACAGCGCACTTAGCATGAGCTTTGCTATTGGGCACACGTGGACCGAATTTTACCTGTTCGTTAATAAAATACCAGGCTGAATCGGCGTTAAAGTCAGCAGCTTTAATGGTTTGATCCATATTATCCGATTCCTTATCAACAGACTTTGACGAAGGTTTCTGCTTGCACGAACTTGCTGCAACAACCACAATAACAATAAATAACAACGAGATAAAACGCATAAATAAGATCTTTTTTAGCCAGGCAAAGGTAATACAAACTGAAATAATTATGGGTTACAGAAAATCGGCTTTGTGGCCGAATGCTGTGGTAAATACTGATTCGGATGCTGGTCGGCGGGTGCGTGGACTCTCTTCAAGTTTCAGAAGATTAGGATGAAGATCCGAAGCATTGCCCCTGTAACCCATTGTAAAAGCAACCATAACTTTATAATCAGCCGGCATTTCGAATGCCAGTGCTGCAGCATCCGCATCAAATCCGCCCATCTGATGGGTGTAAATTCCTTCGTGTTGCGCCTGTAGCGATGCCATTGCCATTGCCTGCCCCAGGTCGTAACCGGCATAGCTGTTAGAAGCACCTTTGGGGTTAGTTGTTTTAACAATGCCAAGTGCCAGCACCGGTGCATTTATAACCCATAACTGATTGAATTCGACCAGTGTATGAAATATTTTTGAATAAACATCATCGCCTTTAAACCCGACCAGAAAATACCAGGGCTGCATATTACTTGAAGATGCTGACCAGCGGGCGGCTTCAAAAATGCGTTGTAATTTCTCAGTTTCAACCGGTTTAGGATCATACGCCCGCGGACTCCAGCGTGAAGCTAAAAGAGGGTGAACCGGGTAATCAAGGTCAGCTTTTTTAATGGTTTCGGGATCTTGCATAAAAATATATTTTGTAATTATTTAAAACACCCAAATATACAATTGGTTTTGCATATTTGAGTAGTCCAGATATCTAAATCCCGGATAAAAAATTTACTGCATTAGTAATAAATAATTAATACGGGCAGCAGTAACCAAACTCAAGTCAAATCTCAATTTTGTAAATTAAGCAGTTACCTCCCATTCCCACATAAAACAATTTAAACTTTTTGCTGATTCATTTAAGTTAGTTCATAATTTTTTACCACATCCAACTATTTTAGTTTAAAAACCTATGATGTTTTCAAAACAAATAAATTAACTTTGTTGAATAATTCGTAACATCTGCCTGTAATGAAAAACAAGTATCTTGACCTTATCGAACAAACTTTCGATGTCCCTACCGAAGAATTCAAAGTTGAGGATGGCGATCTTCTGTTTAATGAAATTCCATTAATGGAAGTAATAAAACAGTATGGCACTCCGTTGAGAGTCACATATTTACCAAAAATATCGCGTCAGATTCAAAAAGCGAAACGTTTGTTTAATGTAGCCATTGCCAAAGCTGATTATAAGGGAAGTTACAATTATTGCTATTGCACTAAAAGCTCTCATTTTTCATTTGTCCTCGAAGAAGCGCTGAAAAATGACATTCATATTGAAACTTCATCCGCATTCGACATTCCTATTATAGAGTCATTATACGAATCGGGAAAGATCAGGAAAGAAACTTATGTCATATGTAACGGGTTTAAACGCCCTCAATACATCGAGAATATCTGCAACCTTATTGAAGAAGGTTTCGAGAATGTAATCCCCATCCTTGATAATAAATTTGAATTAGACGAATACGACAGAAATATTACGCGTAAAATTAAAATAGGAATCCGTATTGCTTCTGAAGAAGAACCCAAATTCGATTTTTATACCTCACGCTTAGGTATCCGTTACAACGATATTGTTCCTTATTACGAAGAGGAAATTAAAAACAACCCGAAATTCGAGTTGAAAATGCTGCATTTTTTCATCAACACCGGTATCCGCGATTCGGCATATTACTGGAACGAATTGTTGAAATGCGTAAATGTGTATTGCGAACTGAAAGCGGTTTGTCCTCAGCTCACCTCGTTAAATATCGGAGGTGGTTTCCCGATTAAAAACAGTTTGAATTTTGATTTTGATTATGCCTATATGGCCGAAACTATCGTTGAACAGATTAAAAGTGTTTGCGAACGCACAGGCACGCCGCAACCTGATATTTTCACCGAATTCGGGTCCTTTACCGTGGCCGAAAGCGGTGCCATACTTTACAGTATTATTGACCAGAAACGCCAGAACGACCGTGAGTTGTGGAATATGATCGACAGTTCGTTTATCACTACGCTGCCTGATACCTGGGCTATTAACCAGAAGTTTATTCTACTTGCTGTAAATCACTGGGACAGCGAATACGAGCGCGTTTTCCTTGGAGGATTAACCTGCGACAGCGAAGACTATTATAATGCCGAAGCGCATACCAATGCCATTTTTCTTCCGAAACTGATGGACGACGAACCGCAATACATAGGCTTGTTTCATACCGGTGCTTACCAGGATTCGCTGGCAGGTTACGGCGGAATTCAGCATTGCCTTATCCCCGCACCGAAACATATTATTATTGATATTGACGAGGACGGCGAATATTTCACCAAGCTTTTTGCCAAGGAACAAAGCCATAAATCGATGTTAAAAATCCTGGGCTATTAGTAAAACTCATGCCTAAGAACGGAATTTTGCTCTCGGAGCAGCTGTTTTTTTCTTTGCCTATCTTAGTAAGAATAAACTAAAAACTGATTACCCCCGGACACTAAAGTTTAAATCAGGGATATAAGAAACTGTATTACTGAGTGATACAGAATACTTTTATTTTACTTTGATTTCTTTAACCGAACGGGAATAACAATTCACTCCCGCAACATAAGGAATAGTATTGCATGTTTCAAAAAAGTTGTATTTTCGCACTTCTGAAACACAAAAAGCATATTAACCCACTCTTTTCCATTACTTAGTATTTCGATAAGCATATCAGAAATACGTCATGCTTTTTAAAACCGGACATAGCTGCATTAGATGCACATGTTCATGATAAATAATGGTTTAGGGCTTAAAATTATAACAATCATGAAACAGTATGGTGATTTACCAAAAGAGTTCACTGCGTTTGAAAGTTCAAAAATTGTAATTCTGCCCGTGCCTTACGACGGCACCAATACCTGGTTAAAAGGAGCTGATAAAGGGGCGAAAGCAATATTAGAAGCATCGGCCAACCTCGAAATGTATGATATTGATACCGATAGCGAAGTGCATAAACTGGGCATTCATACTGCTGAACCCGTAACCGAATCGTCGACGCCAGAAGCAATGGTTGATGAAGTTTATAACCGGGTAAAAGCGCTATATAAAAAGAAAAAATTTCCAGTTGTTTTAGGAGGCGAGCATACCGTAAGCATAGGAGCATTTAAAGCAGCCAGCGAGCAGTTCAGCGACCTGACAATCCTGCATTTTGATGCCCATGTTGATATGCGTGATGAAGTTAACGGATCAAAATACCACCATAAATGTGTAATGGCGCGGGCTTCGGAAATGGCTCCGGTTGTACAGGTTGGCATACGCAGCATGAGCGTGGGCGAGCGCGATAATATTAAACCCGAACGTGTTTTTTATGCTATGCAGATATATGATCAGTCAACCTGGATGTACGAGCTGCTGAACAAACTCACCCGTAACGTTTATATCACCATCGACCTTGATGTACTTAACCCATCGATTATGGCATCGACCGGCACACCCGAACCAGGCGGAATGAACTGGTTCGATATTATTAATATCCTGAAAAAAATCAGCGAGCAAGTGAATATTGTTGGTTTCGATATTACCGAACTGATTCCGAATAAGGAAAACAAAGCGCCTGATTACCTGGCCGCCAAACTGATTTATACCCTGTTAACCTATAAGTTTATCACGGGAATAAAATAAAACTGCTTTAATGGAAAAAGGCTGCCTTATATTAAGAGCAGCCTTTTTTATGTTGAACATGCGAAAAGATTCGCGCTGGAGCGGAGAAATTTAAACTATTCAATAATCAATTTGGTAGTATAAACCTGGTCTTGCATAAACATTTTTACAAAGAACATTCCTGTAGATTGGGTATCAACTTTTATCCTGGTGTTGCTCAAATCTTTACCACGTGATTCAAAAACAATTTTCCCCTGAACATCGCACAGAATAATCCGTTCAATGGTTTTTCCCGAGCTGTTCGATATCACGAATTCACCATTTCCAGGGTTTGGGTGGATGATAAGCATGGGATCAGCATCCGGAGCATTTATTCCTGCTGTGCCTAATACCTTTATGGTCATTCGTGAAGTAAGATATCCGGTGGATTTAGCTTCAATTACTGAGAAGCAGCCTATAACAGCTGCTTCTGCAGTGGTAGCATATACAGTTTTGCTTGATGCTCCTGCCGGAATAACAATACTGGCAGGCAAACTGACACATGAATTAGAGGAATTGGTGAGTGAAACGGTAACATCATCGATTGGTATCGGAGTTATACTTACTTCAACGGGTATGGAGTCATAAAGCGGCAAAGTACTACTCATGGGAAGGCTAAGCGCCAGCCTGGCAACTTGATTTGTAGTTAGTTTTACCTTGCCTTCATATGATGGCTTATCGGTTTTAACCCAAAATTCAATATTTTGTCCAATCAAACTACTCCAATCTCCAGCCAAGGAAAAAGGTGTAATCAACCAATGGTAATCTCCGGTCGCCCAATCGCTGATTTGCAAAAAACCGCCATTTACGCCGTCAGTGGAAATCCATTCCATTGTGCCATCACCCCCTGAGGTCCAATCTTCGCTCGAAACATCGAAATAACTCGCAAAAGTACCTCCGACTTTTATTTCATCCAGACCACCAACATCAGTACCATTGTGCATTTCTGTGCGTATCCTTAATGAAGTGATAGTAGCCATAGCCGCCTGAAAAGTTACCTCATCCGTATTAAAGGTTTCAGCATTCAGCGGTATCACATACTTGGTCCATTAATTGGCCTCAGCAGGAGGCCCGAAATCAATAATAAACTCATCCGGTATGATTTGCGCATAGTTAATCAGGGCTATGCCTTGAAATACAATCAAAAATGTGGTAAATTTTCTAATTATGGTGTTTGGGTTTTGGTTAATAATTAACTAATCCGGTATAAAACAACCGACAAAAACACCTTATTACATTTTTAATTTAACAACCCTAACGCTGATTTGTTTAAAAAAAGCCCTCCCCCACTGGTCCTGATTTGCAACTTTTCGCAGCGAACTCTTCAACCAAAGGCTGCTAATCCGTGTCTATCAATGATCCAAAATAGTATTCGTTTTCATTCAATTACAGATATATCCGGTAAACCTTTTCTATTTGCATATTTTAAAGTTAGATTTTTTACCGGCGCGGGTTGCAAAGTCGCGCCAGCCGGGGGAATAAAATAATTGAAACGACTTAATAATTAAAGGCTGCCTTTTACGAAGGGCAGCCTATTGTTTTTTGTGAAAGAAACAGAAAAGGCTTCGTACTTAGGCGCAACTGAGCCTTACCTCTTAATTCACTAACTCAGAAAATGAAAAAATGGCTAAAGCTTCCTTTTAATAAACTTATTAGTAATAAATGGTGTCCTAAAAAGTTTCAAAGGACTTAATAAAGACACTATCTATAATTGTATAATCAACTTTATTACGCCTAAATTCAATTTTATATAATTGAAACATATCGCCAAATGTAAGGAAACCAATGCTATATGGATGTTCCGGAGAATTCCCAAGTAATGCCTCCCAACCACTCTCGCAGTTATAATCTGATAAATATGTCGAAAAATATGCTGGACAAAATTTAGAATAGCTTACTGGTTTAATCGGTACAATAAGTGGGTTGAAATAGGAATATGCTTTCATCTCATATACCATACTTTCATGCACACCTTCGCTAACACTTGTAATCAACCCTCCATTCGGAGCTTCATATTGGGCTTTTGATAAAGCTATGTATGTATCATATTCCCCCGTAATCTCTACCCTGAATTTTCCTTCATTATCTGTATAAGCAACATTTTTCTTACCAGAAGTAGTATTCCCGGTATAATTTCCCCGGCGGTACTCACACCGTCCAATAATGTAACTTTTACACTGTCGATGGGTTGTTTGGACCCTGCATTGATAACAGTTCCACTTACTACAGTAGTTCTTTACTTCTTTTCGCAGGAAGCAGCAATAACAAGTAAAGCTAAGATTCCTGTAAGATATAGTGTGGTTTTCATTGTTTTACGAATTTGAAGCTTGTGAGTAGAAGATAGCATTCAAGTGAGTAACAAGGTTTTTCCGTTCATGTTTGTTTAAATTAAAAATAAATAGTATCATTGTAAGTCTCAAAACCTTTTATATAAACGCTATCTACTTTATTGTAAAGGATATTGTTACGTCTGAAATCAATTTTGTATTTCTGGAACATATCCCCATAAGTAAGAAAAGGAACATTGTTAAAAGGCTGACTGGATCCATTACCAAGGGTTTCTTCCCAGCCACTTTCACATTCAAAATTTAATGTGTTTTTTGAAAAATATGCAGGACAAAATTTTACAGACGTTACATATGCAACAGATACCAAAACCGGATTAAAATAAGCATAGGTCTTCATCTCAAAAATTTTATCCGAATTATCTTCTCCCCACCTTACTCCAATCACTAGTCCTCCTTGTGGTGCTTCATAATCTTGTTTCGAAAGTGAAAGGAAAGGCTCGTATTCACCTGTAATCTGAACCTTAAATTTGCCTTCTTTATCGGTATAAGCAACATTTTTCTTACCAGAAGTAGTATTTCCGGGGATAATTTCCCCGGCTGTACTCACCCCGTCTAATAATGAAACTTTTACGCTGTCGATTGGTTGTTTGGACCCTGCATTGATAACAGTTCCACTTACTACAGTAGTTCTTTCCTTCTTTTCGCAGGAAGCAGCAATAACAAGTAAAGCTAAGATTCCTGTAAGATATAGTGTGGTTTTCATTGTTTTACGAATTTAAATGTTTCATTGAAACTTTTGCAACTAAAAGTTATTGAATATGTACCTGCAACCAATGATGATATATTGAGTGCATACTGTTCAACATTTGAAAATGTTTTTTCTATCAACAACTGTCCGGCTAAGTTAAGCACTTTGAGTGAAACTTCATCACCGTGCTTTTTAGTAAAGCGGATATTCAGTATATCATGCACCGGGTTGGGAAACAATGTAATAAAGGTAATAGTTTCAGATTGAACTAAGGCCTTTTTCTCAGAATAATCATGCTTTTTTCCGAAATAAACCGAGGGTTTATAATCGAAAGAAGGCTCATATACTTTATTCGATTTTAATACGGTACTATATTCAATGGGTTGGATTTTAGCTGATACATCGCATCCAGCCTTGGCCGCAAAACCGGGAAGCCATTGTATTGTATTTCCGGCAGTAATATTGCTTTTAGCTCCGTTCTCGAAAGTAAAGGAATCATTGTCACCTCCAGCGAACTAAAACTGAAGATTATACTAAAAGCACTGGGTAATAGAAGTTTGTAAATACACTTAGATTTTGTTTTCATAATTCAGGTTTTAAATTGACTTAATGCGTTTTTTTAATATCAAATTAGATTCACCTTTACAGTGTACTTTTATTATTGCTTAATCCATTTACCCTGTTCTACAACTTTTCCTCTGTATGTAATAGACCAGATATAAGTTCCGGCTGCGAACTGCGAAACATCCCTTTGTTCAATGGCAGAAAGTAGGGGAGTTTTTAAAACCTGATTCCCTGAAACGTTATACATGCGGAATTCCGCGCCTGATATCTGTGGCCCACTGTGGATATATATAGTTTCGGAACCGGGATTCGGATAAACGATAGCTTCATGTACCTGTACAATATTAGTTGCAGAAATACCAGTAAAAAGCCCGAGACTATCTGCTTTTATAATTACCGCATCGAGCAGGTTTTCGGGGCGTGCTGGTGTATAAATCATACCACCCATTATACAGCCACCATCCGAGGTAGCTTCTAAAGTACTCATCGTAAAACATGCTGTATCACTGCCATAAAACCGTGTCCAACGGCAATTGAGCAACGAGTCATAATTACTAAGCATCATTACTTTGTTGGTAGTATAGCAGTTATAAAAAATCCCGTTATCATTACTAGTTCCACCGGTGTATATACTGTTGTTGTTGGCAACAGACATACATTTCTGCCATCCGCTGTAATCAATGGCAGTTCCCGGTTTGCCAGTATGATTATAAGCAATGCTATCCTCTGAGTTACTAAGTATAGCAATACCAACATCATAGTGCGTTGATGATGAATAAGCCATTCCTGTGAGAAAATAACTAAATTCATTAATTCCCACACATGTCATATATCCTTCGATAAAGTGCGGGGAAGGATGTACGCTAATCAAATTAAACCCTGCATCCAAATTAAGTATCTGGGCAAATCCCTGATTAGGAACATAAGAGGAATACCCATACACAAAGGCTTTATACTGTCCGTTAATTGATAGCATTGTATGAATTGATGTATTTGAAGGATCTCCATTTATTTCATATTTAGATTGAATTGAATCACCATCGTTACTTATTTCCATAAATAAAATCATCCTTAGCCAGTTCGGGAATATCGTTTCACATGAAGCTCCAATTATAATATTGCCATTCTCCTTCGGGATTGAGATTACTTTTCCAATCATTGGTTTATTCACTGCAAATCTTTTTTCCCAGTTAATTTGCAGATTGGTATCCATTTTCATAACAACAATTTGCGCATTTTCTTCAAATTCCTTTTTACACCTCCCTATTGCCATTAACTCACCATTATTTAGATATAAAATATTTTCAATGCTAAAGAACTCGTTATCCGATATATCATAATTATGTTCTGCTGTAATTTCTCCAAAAGAATTCAATTTGAAAAAACGTGCACCTTGCCATAGACCTAATTGGCTATCACAAGTACGGATACTATAAAAATATGAATTCTCAATTTGTTTCAGGCATATTGGGATTTCCTCTGTTGCATTTGTTATCGTTTTGATAAATGATATCTGGGAAAATACATTCGTGTTTAGTACAAAACAGCTAACTAGAATAAATAAACTTTTCATCTTACTATGTTTATCAGTTTTCTACTGAGATAAGTTGCAGAATAGTATTATAACAAATATCTACTCTGCAACAATATCCATTAAATAATTTATTAATCCAAAGAATTACGAGGATCATTACTAAAATGAAGAATACCATAACGAACTGTTGCCCGATGAATATATTCAGTATAAGTACCTTGTAATATTAAGCCCCACATATCAATATCAATCAAACTATAACCTGCTGGACGAAGTCCACCAACACTTGTTTCTGTATTTATTAGCTGCTTAGTTTGAGCAAGGTAAAAACTAAGGTCAGCTAGAGGAATACAGCCGTTAATATCTGGATTATTGTACTGACTGCTGTTCCAGAATAATTTAGCATAACGGTAATTACTTTTGGTCACATTCGGTATTACCGGATACAAGGTCGGATCATTTATTGAGATAGTGATAATAGACTCGTACCAATAATTACCATAAGGCACACCTTTACACCACATAATTCTTTTCTCGGTTTCTTCGGCAGCATCAGTTACAACTGTTGACGTGGTATTTGGCCCTGCACATATGGCATGATTTTGCCATAAATACCAGAAACAATACGAATCAACATCATTGAAAGTGCATGGCCTGTTTGTCGGAAGAATTCCTGCAGCAAAAATACCGGTTACTTTACAAACCAGTGATGCAGCGTTAAGACTATGGGTTTCGATAGCCACAGCAAGCAACTGTTTGTTTTCCTCGTTTTTGGACTGATAAATTGTCCTAAGGCTATCGATTACTTGTTCGTACTTATTAAAAACTTCACCTTCGGATATCTTTCCATTAGTAATTGGCAAGGTAATAAAAATGGAATCAGTCCAGGTACGTTCAGTTTCGCGAGATGCATCGCCATAAGTATAATTAGCTGTTGCACCAATATACCAGATGGCACTATCGATGGTCATTTCGGCAGTGCTTTTCAAATGAGATTTTCCTCTTTCTTTGAAACTATTGAGCATTGTAGCCAACTTTAAATCGCTGGCAGGGATATTCTGGGGGCTGTTAGCCTGTTGCTCTTTTTTACAGGAAGCAATAATGCTAACTGCAAATAAAATGATGAGCAAAAACGTAAAATTGAATTGTGTTTTCATACTTAAATTGAATTAGAGTTAAAAATTATATGGATTGAAAATTTATTATTTATTCGCCTGCGTATGCAATTAGTTGTTGTTACTATATTATTGGTGATATCGGGAATCTTAAATATTTTCGCTGTTAGATGGTGTTAAAATTACAACGCACTAAATAAAAGTCAATACTTAAATGGTATAATAATATTCCAATAAGGTATATTATTATACCTTTCCGGATATTACCACTGTTCAAACTCACTGAAATCAATGGTTTCACTATTTTTGCAGTAAAAGCAGTGTAAGAAAAAAGTTATATGTTTGGAATGTGAATTATTACTATTGGAAATAAAAGTAAAGTACTGTGGTTTAACAGTATAACATATTAAAATTAATTCATACAAACGAATACATAATCCATTCTGCTGATTTTTATTAATTAAATTTTACTCTTATGGAAAGCACCAAGAAATTCGGAGACTTAAGTAAGCTGCGTTTTAAAATAATGGATTACAGGCAGTTATCAAACAATAAACAAGCCAGTGTAGGAAGGGATATAGGCTTGTCGCAAAAGCAATACAGTAATATTGAGGCAGGTAAAGTAGAATTAAAATTACAGGTATTTCTCCAGGTAGCTTATTCGCTCCATATTAATCCCTGCGATCTGCTTGATGAATCAGGTTTACTTAAAGAATTTGCACCGTGTAAAAAATCAGAGATTATCACCCAGCTTAAAGCACAGATTGTTGAATTGAAGGAACAAAATTCGTTTCTATAAGATGTTATACATAAGCTTGACCCACTTAAAGAGATTTAACCCAAATTACACAATAGATTAATCAATTAATAAAATCTAAAGTTTTAATGAGAGCATATTGAAATCCAAAGATATAAATAGCCGGGGTTAGCCTGACTAACTAGACGGGTTGGCGTTAATAAGATTTTTAACACTTTCAAAATTGAACCCGAAATGTGATGTGGCTGTACCGGTAGTTTTCGATGAAAGACATAGAAGATTTCTTACTTCTTTATCACCAGTTTATCTGTTAATTCGCCGCTTATACTTTGTATATTCATGATATAAGTTCCCTGAGCGAGGGCACTCAAATTGATTTTAAGTGTTTTGATACCCAGCACATTACTATTTTCGAGGGAATATACCAGTTTATTATCCATCGAAGTTATCCTGATACCAATATTTTCATTTGTTGATGAAGAGAGTTCAATTGTAAAATGTCCATTCGTAGGATTTGGATAATATTTTACGCTCACATCTCCAGCTTTTTTCTCATTACAATCCGTAACAATTTTAACCGACATGGAATTGGAAGTTGCACAACCATTAAGTCCGGTTACCTTCACGCTGTATTTTTTAATTTCACCGGCATTGCCCGATATAGTGGTATTGATAAATCTGGTTGTAGCTTCGCCCGGATTCCAAAGGTAACTGCCTGCACTGTCCGCATCAGCTTGCAGTATCACCTGCTGACCAGGGCATCCTTCAACAGGTCCAAGCATTTCAACAACAGGCGGTTGCAAAACATTCACCGTGGCAAACCATCCCAAACGCGATATACACCCCGCCAAATTCATGATGGAGTCTATCAGGAAGGTAGTTGTAATTTGTGGTGATACAGGAATAAGCAGCAGTGGTTTCACGATATTAAGAGTACTTCCGTCGGAAAGATAAACCCGCCACGGTCCCTGCCCGGTAAAACTGAGTTTCAGAAATGTGGTATCGCCCTTGCAAATGGTAGTATCGCCTGCAAGCGAGGCGGTAAATCCGGGGTAAATGTTCAGTAATAAAGTATCGGAAATTTGTCCGCAAACAGCTTCACCAGTAATATTTAAAATCAACATGGTTTTCTTGCTGTGAATATCATAGGCTCCAGGTACAAACTGCGTATTGAGTGTATCGGGGTTACCAAATATTCCATCGCCCGGAGTAGTCCAGTGTGCTGAAATATAATTAGTTGCTGTAGCTGAAGTGTGAAATTCCTCGCCGGTACAGGTAAACGTATCGGGACCTGCATTTAATAAAGGTTTTGGTGCTAAGGTCAGCACCAAAGTGTCATGAATGGTTTCGCCGTACGAAAAACCGGTGAGTGTAATAAAAAGCTGTACCGATCCCGCAGCGATATCAGCCGGGCTTGGAAAATATAATGGGTTGAAAATTGTTGCATCGTTAAAATAGCCTGAACCCGAAGAACTCCACCTCAGCGACTGATAATTGGTTGCTACAGCTTGCGGCTGATACGGATTGCCTTCGCATATACGTGCATCGGCACCGGCATTTACCGTTGTACGCTGCTGCACAGGAAACTGAATAAAATCGATCCATGCAGCATCATACCCAACGTTAAGCCCGAGATCTTTAGTGTATTCCCATTTCACCGTGTGAATTCCTGCCGGAACAGGAAAAGAAACCCGTTCCCAGTCTTTCTCACCCGACCATTGTCCGACTTTAAGTTTATCAATATAAAAACTCAGAAAATCGTAACTCAACTCGGAGGAAACTTTGCGGTAAAACGAAATGCTGTCGTCGGCAGCCAGGTTTAAAACCATATACAAGGATGAAGTATCAAGGCTTTTAATATACCCTGAGCGAAGGCTGTAGGTACCTTCATACACCATAAAGT
>Ga0105047_10013227_pt1 | contig 13211 bp, 4 predicted proteins | sample MAT04_FD_78384 | JGI IMG/M metagenome (GOLD analysis project Ga0105047, IMG submission 78384) | Freshwater microbial communities from Lake Fryxell liftoff mats and glacier meltwater in Antarctica - MAT-04 (megahit assembly) | ecosystem: Environmental > Aquatic > Freshwater > Ice > Liftoff... | reverse complement strand
TGGCACAGTTGTGCATCTTCGACACGCTCTTCGTCCTGGTGGCGCAAAGTGCCTATACGCAGTCGTTACACAATCTAGATAAAACGATTGAAGCGGTCGTGGACTTGCGCGCATGAGAAAGCTTGATGAATATGAATGTGCAGGCCTTTTATCAACTGCTGGCCACCGGCATCATCATCCTGGTGGCCGTCACCGTCGACCGCTTCACGCGCGGTAAGCGCTAGCGCGGTTAGGTGCGACGCACCGAACCGCCTTACCGAAGGTCGTTATGCAACTACGGTATCCCATCGTCTCTTTCGATCTGGACTTGACGTTAATCTTTCACGTCAAATCCAACCGGCAGGAACAAGTTGTGGCCATGCTCAACAGGCGTGGCTACCCCACAACCCTGGATGACTATCGCGCAGCGCTGCACATCGCACGCGAGTTCTATGACGTGCTCGGCTACCAATATGCACAAGACCCGGCGCTCTTGCGCTTCGAGTATGTGCGGCTTGTGCTCGAATACCTGGGATGCCGTGACCCGTCGACCCTCGACGCCGTGGCAGCTTTCTACCGGGAATACGATGAGCAACCGGCCAACTTCCACACACCAGACGATGCGCGCACCCTGCTGGCCGCGGTGCAGACGAGCGGTCACCGGCTGGTCGCCATTAGCAGCAACCTGATGGCAGCCCAGCGCGCCACCTACTGCGGGCTGGACGGATTTTTTGCGGACATCCTGACCCCGGTGCTGGGCTGCGCCAAGCCTGAGCTATACCGCGTCATGCTCGAACGTATGCCGGTGGAACCGGCGCAGATCCTCCATATCGGCGACGACCCGATCCGCGATGTGCTGGCGCCGCGTCGCTACGGCATCGACGCCGTGCTCTTCGACCCCCGCGAAAAACACGCCAGGCTGGCATGGCCCGCGGTCGCTCACAGCTATCCCGCCCTGCGTTCATGGATCCGATAAGCGCCCACGTGAATTGTAACCGCTAACTTTCCATTGCAGTGGCGTGTGGTGCTATACTCATACTACGTCCTGCGACTTTCCCAAAGCCTGCGCCCATCGGCCCGACAGCGACCCGTCGCAAGGATAGCAACCAATACTCAGAATCTGATGACAAGCAGACCTCGATCAAACGTAGGGGCCGGAAGTAACTGCATCGACCGGTGGAGTGTCTGATCATGCCAGCAATCAATGCAGCACACCGCACGCACCATGGATTTCTAGGATAGAGCCACATGGACGTTTTTACCCTCCGCGACCGCGTTGTCGGCGACTACGCCGACTACATTGGCAGCTTCATCAAAATCGCGGACCCCAGAATCGATCAGTGCGTCGCCGATGAAATGCGCAGGGGTTTGCTGTGGCCAGAGCCGCTGCTGCAACTGAACCCCAACTTCCAGCCCGGCAAGGGAATCGGTGAACTGGTGGCGGAAGGGGCATTGCACCCGCAATGCAACGCCATCTTCCGTCTCAAGGACGAAGACGGGCAAGGTCCGCTGCTGAACCTTCATCTGCATCAGACCGAAGCAATTTACGCCGCCAACACTGGCGACAGCTATGCGGTCACCACGGGCACAGGGTCAGGCAAGAGTATCGCCTACATGACTCCCATCGTGAACCATGTGCTGCGCATGGGCTCCGGCGCTGGCATCCGCGCCATCGTCGTCTATCCGATGAACGCACTGGCCAACAGTCAGGAGAACGAGCTAGACAAGTTCCTGAAACGCGGCTTCCCTGGCGGCCCCCCGGTGACCTTCCGCCGCTATACGGGACAGGAATCCGACCAGCAGCGCGCCGAAATCATCACCAATCCGCCCGACATTCTGCTGACCAACTACGTGATGCTGGAATTGCTTATGACGCGGCCACACGAACGCGCCATCGTGCGGTCAGCCAGAGACCATCTGCAGTTCCTTGTGCTCGATGAACTGCACACCTATCGAGGCAGACAGGGCGCTGATGTGGCAATGCTCATGCGCCGTGTGCGCGAGCTATCAACCCGCCCATCTATCCAGTTTGTCGGCACGTCGGCCACGGTTGCCGGGGTTGGCACGTTTGCCGAACAACGCGTCAAGGTCGCGGAAGTCGCCTCACGGCTGTTTGGCGTGACTGTCAAGCCGGAACGCGTGATCGGCGAAACGTTGCGCCGGATCACCGTAGCGCCGGACTTGGATAACCCCGCCTTCATCGCCGCGCTTACGCAAAGCGTCAAAGATGCGGCAAGTGCACCGTCCAAAGACTTTACTGCTTTCTGCGCCGATCCGCTGAGCGCATGGATCGAGTCCACCTTTGGCTTGACTATCGAAGAAAGCACTGGCCGCCTGAAGCGGGTCAAGCCCAGACCGATTTCTGGGCCAGACAGCGCCACCGTGGACTTGGCGAAGCGTGTGGCATTGCCAGACAACCAGTGCCAGGACGCTATCCAAGGCGTTTTGATGGCCGGGTACCGGCTCAAACATCCCGACACCAATTTCCCAGTTTTTGCCTTTCGCCTGCACCAGTTTGTGAGCCGTGGCAAGACCGTCTACGCCTCTCTGGACAAACCGGACGTACGCCACATCACGACCAGCGGACAACAGTATGTGCCCGGCGACCGCAATCGCTTGCTGATGCCGCTTGCCTTCTGCCGAGAATGCGGCCAAGAGTATTACACCGTCTCCAGGTTCAATGACGCTGAGAGCGGCGACACGATGTTTCTCCAACGTGATCTGGACGACACGCATCCCCAGGGCAAGATGCAAGTGGGGTTCCTTTATCCTGATGCCGATGGCGTATGGCCCGATGACCCACGTGGCAACATCGCTGATTTGCCCGAAGATTGGGTAGAAACAAAGAATGGCACGCTGCAGGTCAAGTACACGCACCGTGACCGCCTTCCTGAACTCGTGTATGTGGATGGCGCCGGCAAGAAGGTGAAAGGCGGGCAGCGATTCTTCTATTTGCGCTCGCCATTTACCTTTTGCATGAGTTGCAACGCGACGTACAGCGGACGGCAGAAGTCAGACTACGGTAAGTTGGCGACGCTTGCGGCCGGCGGACGCAGCACAGCAACCACGGTGCTCAGCCTGGCCACCCTCGACTCACTGCGCGCCGATGACATACTGAAACCCGAAGCGCGCAAGTTGCTCAGCTTCACGGACAACCGCCAAGATGCTTCGCTCCAAGCCGGGCACTTCAACGACTTCGTAGAAGTGGGCATGTTGCGCTCCGCCCTGTATCAGGCCGTCATGGAGGCTGGCGAGGCGGGAATTCGGCAGGAAGTTCTGCCGCAGCGGGTGTTTGACGCGCTGGCCCTGCCGATTGAAGATTACGCCAAGGACCCCGAAGTGGAATACTTTGCGCGGGAAGAAACCGACCGTGCGCTGCGCGAGGTCATTGCCTATCGCATCTATCAAGACTTGAAGCGGGGCTGGCGCGTCACGGCCCCCAATCTGGAACAAAGCGCATTGCTGCGTATCGAGTACAAATCGCTGACGCAGTTGGCCAATGATGAAGCGAAGTGGGTAGATAAGCATCCAGCACTGGCCACGGCCACGCCAGTGGCACGTATCGATGTGGCGGAAGTTCTTTTGGACTTCCTGCGCAGAGAGCTTGCCATCCGCGTGGACTATCTCGATCCGCTGAAACAGGAATCGATCCGTCAATTGAGCAGTCAGCGACTGAAAGAACCGTGGGCTATCGATGAAAGTGAGAAGATGGTGCGCAGTTTTGCCGCCTACCCGCGCCGCAAGCGGGAGGGCGAAAGCGGCGAGTTCGTCTATGTGTCAGGATTGGGCGCTATCGGTCTACACCTGCGTCGTCCCAAAACCTTCCCCGACTATGAGCAGAAACTGAGCGTAGATGAATCAGAAATAATCATCCAGCACCTGTTCCAGACACTGCAGAAGGCGGGTTTGGTTGAACCCACTGACCCCCCCAAGGACAAAAGTGATCTGTCGAGTTATCGGGTACCCGCGGCTTGTATGGTCTGGAAGGCAGGCGATGGCAGAACGCCTTTGCGCGATGTCACGCGCATGCCGCGTGCCTCGCGCAAAGGTAGTCAGGTAAACCGCTACTTTGTGGACTTCTACAAGCAGTCTAGCCGACGGCTGCGCGGGTTGCGCGCCAAGGAGCATACGGCGCAGGTTCCATCCGAGCTGCGCATTGACCGAGAAGAAAAGTTCCGCACAGCCGAACTGCCTCTGCTCTTCTGTTCACCGACGATGGAACTTGGCGTCGACATTGCGCAGTTGAACGCCGTGGGTTTGCGCAACGTGCCCCCGACACCTGCCAACTACGCCCAACGCAGCGGCCGCGCCGGACGCAGCGGTCAGCCGGCACTGGTAACCACCTACTGCACGGCGGGCAGTCCGCACGACCAGTATTTCTTCAAGCGACCCGAACTGATGGTTTTTGGCGCAGTCACGTCCCCACGCCTTGACCTGTCCAACGAAGACCTGATTCGGGCGCACGTCCATGCGGTGCTTCTGGCCGAATCAGGTTTGGACTTGGGCAGATCGCTCAAGGAACTGCTGGTGATGGATGGCGAGCAGCCGACCCTTGCGCTGCAAGAACGGGTCAAAGACGCGTTGTCCGACAGCACGGCGCGGCAACGCACGCTGCAGCGGATGCTGGCGATCCTGGACGGCATGAAGGACGAACTAGATCGCGCCGACTGGTATCACGCGGATTGGCTTGCGAACACGCTAGGCCAGGTGGTCGAGCAGTTCGAGACAGCCTGCCGGCGCTGGCGCGAGTTGTACCGTGCTGCGATGAAACAGCGGGAGATGCAAAACAAAATCATCGGCGATGCGTCACGCAGCCAACAGGACAAAGCACAGGCGACGCGCTTGCGCAGCGATGCCGAGAGCCAGATGGCGCTGCTCACTTCGACTGACAATGTGATGCAGTCCGACTTCTACAGCTACCGCTACTTTGCCAGTGAGGGGTTCCTGCCTGGCTACAGTTTCCCACGTCTGCCGGTCTCTGCCTACATTCCGGGCCGAAAGTCTGGACTCAGCGACAAGGACGAATACCTCAACCGACCGCGCTTCCTGGCCATCTCCGAGTTTGGCCCGCGCAGTATTATCTACCACGAGGGGTCACGCTACATCGTCAACCGGGTGATTCTGCCCGTTGATGCTGTTTCTAATACCGGTCTTGTCACATCGAGCGCCAAGCTTTGCCCTGGCTGCGGTCACCTCCATCCGGTTGTCGAGGGGCAGACGAACTTCGACCGCTGCGAGCAGTGCAATGAACTGCTTGAGGCCCCCATCACCAACTTGATGCGCATGCACAACGTCTCGACACGGCGGCGCGACCGCATCAACTCCGATGAAGAGGAACGCACACGCATGGGGTACGACATCGTGACGGGCGTGCGCTTCCACCGCGGCAATACGCGCACGACAACGCGTGAGGCGACGGTGAAGGCCAGCGATGGCAGCCCTCTGCTGCGCTTGACCTATGGACAGGCGGCCACGATCTGGCGCATCAATCTTGGCTGGCGGACAAGGAAGAACCCGGCGATCAAAGGTTTCATGCTCGACGCGGAGCGCGGGTACTGGGAGAAGAACGAGCAAGACCTGGACGACGATGCATCCGACCCGCTGAGCGGCATGAAGCGTCTGGTCGTGCCCTATGTCGAAGATCATCGCAATGTGTTGTTGGTTGAGCCGGTCGTCTCCCTGCCGCTCCCGGTCATGGCATCGCTGCAACCGGCGCTTAAGAACGCCATCCAGGTTCTCTACCAGCTTGAGGACAATGAACTGGCGGCTGAACCCATGCCGGATGCAGATAACCGTCGTTTGCTCCTATATTACGAATCGGCCGAAGGCGGAGCGGGTGTCCTGCGTCAGTTATTGGACAGCCCGGATGCATTCGCCGAAGTAGCGCAAAAGGTGCTGGACATCTGCCACTTTGACCCCGTGAGCGGTAAAGACCTGAGGCGCGGCCCACTTGCCAATGAGGACTGTGAAGCAGCCTGCTATGACTGCTTGCTGAGCTACGCCAATCAGCCTGATCATAAGTTTCTTGACCGCCAGTTAGTGCGCGATTTCCTCATGCAACTGGCGCGCAGTACGGTTTCCGCCAGCCCCGTTGCCCTGTCGCGTGTCGATCACGTGGCACGGCTGAAAAAACTGTGCGATAGCGACTTTGAGCGGGCATGGCTGGACTTCGCCGACAAAGCCAATCTGCGCTTGCCGGACAAGGCGCAGCACCGCATAGACGCCTGCAACACGGTGGCGGACTTCTACTACAGCGACGACGGTGCGGCGATCTTCATCGATGGTACGCACCACGACTATACCGACATTGCCGCCAGAGACGCCGTCATCAACCGCTGTTTGGAGGACGCCGGTTACTCAGTGATTCGGTTCCCGAAAGAGCAAGCGGCATGGCCGGATGTGGTGCGGCGCAACGCATGGGTGTTCGGGGAATTCAAGGGGGCATCGCCCATATGATCTATTCTGTTGGTTCCCTCGTCAAAGCCCGCGGGCGCGAGTGGGTAGTTCTGCCTGAATCCAAGCAAGATCGCCTGCTGTTGCGTCCCTTGGGCGGCACTGACCAGGAGACGACCTGCATCTACCTACCGCTGGAAGGGAACGATGTACAGTCCGCCACTTTCGGATTGCCTGATGCCAACTATCCTGGTGACTTTCAGTCTTGCCGGATTCTACGCGACGCCGTGCGCCTCAGCTTCCGGTCAGGCGCTGGCCCCTTCCGCTCTTTCGGGCGCATCGCCGTTGAACCACGTCCCTATCAACTGGTGCCCTTGCTGATGGCGCTGAAACTCGATATTGTGCGGATGCTGGTTGCCGATGACGTGGGCATCGGTAAAACGGTTGAAGCCTGCCTCATTGCGCGTGAATTGCTTGACCGTGGCGAAATCAGGCGGCTGGCCGTCCTCTGCCCGCCCCATCTGGCCGAACAATGGCAGATGGAACTGAGCACGAAGTTTCATATCGACGCCGAACTTGTCTTGCCCAGCACGGTCAACCGCCTGGAGCGCAACACCGCTGCCGGGCAATCGCTGTTCGACATCCACCCCTTCGTGGTGGTTTCGACAGAGTTTATCAAGTCCAACCGCTTTCGCGACGAATTTGTGCGCGCCTGTCCCGAATTCGTGATCGTAGACGAGGCGCACACCTGCGCCTTCGCAGCCGACCAACGCAGCGGCCGCCATCTGCGCCACCAACTGCTGCACGAACTGGCCACGAACCAGACGCGCCATATGCTGCTGGTCACGGCCACCCCGCACAGCGGCAACGAAGAAGCGTTTCGTTCGCTGCTGGCCATCCTGCGCCCCGAATTTGCCGAACTGCCGCAAGACCTGCGCGGGGATACGAACCGCGCCCGACGCGAACGCGTGGCCGCCCATCTTGTGCAGCGGCGGCGCGGCGACGTGCGCCGATTCATGGGCGCCGACACCACCTTCCCAGAACGGGAAGACGCCGAAGAAGTCTATCGTCTGACACCCGCCTACCGTGACTTGTTCGACAAGGCGCTGGCCTACTGCCGGGAATGGGTGGGCACTGCCGATGCCGATCGCCACCAACGCATCCGCTGGTGGTCAGCCCTCGCCCTCTTGCGCAGCCTCGCCAGCAGTCCCGCGGCGGCCGCCGCGACCCTGCGTGCCCGTTCGGCGACGGCGGAGGCGGAGACAATGGACGCCGTAAATGCGGTGGGCGAGCGGCTGGTGCTTGACCTGGACGACGCCGACGCCGATGAGTTCATGGACATCACGCCCGGCAGCCAGGACGATGACAGTGGGCAACCCGCCCACGTCAAACGCTTGCAGGCCATGGCGCGTCAGGCCGACAGTCTGTGCGGGCAAGAGCATGACGCCAAGTTGGCGGGACTGGTCAAGCTGGTGAAAGGTCTGCTGAACGATGGATTCCAACCCATTGTCTTTTGTCGCTTCATCGCCACGGCGGAATATGTCGCCGGCGAACTGCGCAAGGCGCTGCCCAACGCCGTCACCGTGGAAGCCGTCACCGGCCGCTTGCCGCCCGCCGAGCGCGAGACCCGCGTCGAACGTCTTGGCGAAGCGCGGCGCCGCATCCTGGTAGCCACCGACTGCTTGAGCGAAGGCGTCAACTTGCAGCACAGCTTCGACGCGGTCATCCACTACGATCTGAGTTGGAACCCGACCCGCCATGAACAGCGCGAAGGGCGCGTAGACCGCTATGGTCAGCCAAAGGCAACGGTGCGGGCGCTGACCTACTACGGTGTGGACAATCAGATCGACGGCGTTGTGCTGCAAGTGCTGCTGCGCAAGCACAAGCGCATCCGCTCGTCGCTGGGCATTTCGGTGCCGGCGCCGTCGCGCACCAACGATGTGGTGCAGGCGCTGATGCAAGGTCTCATGCTGCGCGGCAAGCGCACTGGGCCGCAAGGGCAGTTGTCGTTCATGGATGAGAGCGACGACTTTGGCGCGGCCATGCTGGATGAGTTCAACACCCAATGGGACAACGCTGCGGACAAGGAGAAGCAGTCGCGTTCTCTCTTTGCGCAGGCCACGATTGACGTGCAGGAGGTCGGCAGGGAATGGGCCGACATGCAGGCGGCAATTGGGGCGGGTGTAGACGTGGCGCGCTTCTTCACCCAGGCCGTGAAACTGCATGGCGGCTTCGCGGCAACCGCTGGTCAAGTTACGGAATTGACGCTGCCCAACGCACCCGCGCTGCGCCAGGCCATCGGTGTGGACGCAGATACGCTGCGCGCCCGCTTTGAACTGCCCGTGCCCGATGGCATCACCTACCTGAGCCGCACAGCGCCGGCGGTGGAAGGGCTTGCCTCTTATGTGGTGGACTCGGCACTGGACGCGCTGCTGCAAGGCAAGGCCGCACGCTGCGGCGCCATCCGCACCACTGCCGTGACGACACGTACGACGCTGTTGCTGCTGCGTTTGCGCCATCACATTATGGCTGTGCGCCGGGGTGGTCAGGAACCGCTGCTTGCCGAGGAATGCATCACAACTGGCTTTCGCAGTGCGCCCGACGCGGCGGAGTGGCTGGCAGACGATGCAGTGGAGACGCTACTGGATGCGTTGCCGGCGGGCAATCTGTCGCCACAACAGGCAAGCAACTTCGTGCGGCAGGTGGCGGATGACTTTGACCACCTACGCCCGCACCTGGACAGCCTGGCCAGCGTGCGCGCCGATGTGTTGCTCAAGGCACACACACGTGTCAGGCAGGCGAGCCATGCGACTGGCGTGCGCTATCGCGTCGAGCCACACTTGCCGGTCGATGTGCTGGGCATCTATGTGTTGTTGCCAGTCGTACAATGACCGTGCGGAAGTAAGTGATCAGCCATGCAGACCATCACGCGTTCGGCATTCACAACCGTCAAGACCGAAGGTGGGTTGCTGCCCGCCGACTTGTTGCAGCGCATTGCGGACGGCGACGATCTGCCCGGCCTGCGCCCGGCCGACTATCACCTGTACGAAGGCGAGCGGGTCAACGAAGCGGTGACCCGCGCCTGGAACCGCTGTGCGGGCGCCTGGAAGGGGTTCAAGGCGCAAAGCGAGAAGCTCTCCACAACCGACAGCGGCACCACCTTGACGCGCGAGCGTTGGCTGTTGGTGCTCTTTCAGGAACTTGGCTTTGGTCGGCTGCCGTCTTTGCGCGGCGGACTCACCGTGGGCGATGCGAGCTTCCCGATCAGCCACCTGTGGCAGACGACCCCGATCCACCTGGTCACGTTTCGGCAGGGGTTGGATCAGCGCAGCGAAGTCAGCACGGCCGTCAAGCGCAGTCCGCACAGCCTCATGCAGGAGTTGCTGAACCGTTCGCCCGAACACCTGTGGGGCATGATTTCCAATGGGTTGCACCTACGGATTCTGCGTGACAATGCCAGCCTACGCCGCGCCGCCTTCGTGGAATTCGACCTTGCGGCGATCATGCAGTACGAACTTTACGCCGAATTTGCCTTGCTGTGGATGGTATGCCACCAGAGCCGCTTTGAACCCTTTGCTGAGACAACCAAAGCTGGCGCAGAGAAAGGGGTGCGCCCAACCAAGGCAGAGGAGACCGACGAAGCGGATGACGCACAAGAGGCTGAACCGGAACAGACTGCGACGACCTGCTGGCTGGAAGTCTGGTCGAAGACGGCAGCCGAGCGTGGCACGCGTGCGCTGGATGCGCTGCGCGATGGCGTCAAGGAAGCCGTTGAAGCGTTGGGCACGGGCTTCCTGGCGCACCGGGAAAATGGGGCACTGCGCGACAAACTGCGCGAGGGGACGCTGCGACGTGACGACTACTATCGCCAGTTGCGCCGCATGGTCTACCGGCTGATCTTCCTGGCCGTGGCTGAAGACCGAGACCTGCTGCTGTTGCCTGACACCAGTATCGACGCCAGACAGCTTTATAGCGAGCATTACTCACTGCGCCGTCTGCGCAACATGTCTGTTGTCGTGCGCGGCGGACCCCATCCCGACCTGCACCGTCAATTGCGGCTGCTCTTTGTGCTCGTGCGCGAAGGCTATCCCGGCCTGGGTTTGCCTGGGCTGGGCAGCTTTCTATTCTCTGGCCGCTCGACGCCCGACCTGGACAACCTGGAACTGGCGAACCAGCACCTGTTGACCGCCCTGCGTGGGTTGTCCTTCGCCGTCGAAGGGCGCGTGCGCCGGCCGGTCGATTTCCGCAACCTGGACTCTGAGGAACTGGGCAGCATCTACGAATCGCTGCTGGAACTGCATCCTGAAGTCAACTTGAGTGCAGCCACCTTCATGCTGAGCCTGGGCGCGGGATCAGAACGCAAGACGACCGGCAGCCACTATACGCCAACGTCGCTGGTCGAGAGCCTGTTAGATACGGCGCTGGAGCCGGTGGTGGCAGACCGACTGGCGAAGGCAGAGGAACAGTGGCGCAAGAGCAACGACCGCACCCCTGAAAACCTGTGCAGGCTGCAAGATGCTGCCATCCTTTCCATCAAAGTATTAGACGGCGCCTCGGGTTCCGGCCACATGCTGATCGGCGCCGGGCGACGACTAGCGCATCATCTTGCTCGTATTCACACTGGTGACGACGAACCGTCTCCCGAGGCGTTACGCCATGCCATGCGCGATGTGGTGCGCCGCTGCCTGTATGGCGTCGACGTGAACGACATGGCCGTCGAACTGTGCAAGGTCGCGCTTTGGATGGAGTCGATGGAGCCAGGGAAGCCACTGAGCTTCCTGGACGCCCATATCCAGTGTGGCAACAGTTTGATCGGCGTGACGCCGGGTCTGGACATCAGCGAGATTCCCGACGACGCCTTCCAGCCGGTGACGGGCGACGACAAGACGACGGCAGCGGGGCTGCGCAAACGCAACAAGAAGGAGCGTGAAGGGCAGTTGGCACTCCAGTTTGGCGATACCGAGACGATGGGATCGACCGAACGCCATGCCAGCAAACGGGCGCAGATGGTGGCCGCTATCGAGAACCTGACCGAGGATGCAGTGGCGCAGGTGACGGTGAAGGAGAAATCCTACGACGGCTATCTTCATTCCAGCGAATACGCGTCGGCGCGTTTGGAGGCTGACATCTGGACTGCGGCCTTCTTCTGGCCAATTCCCGCCGCAGACGCGGGGCGTATGGCCGCTCCAACACAGGAAGTGCTGTGTGCCGTACGCGCAGGCAAGTATGTTGAGTACGAAATGTTGCTTCGCCAGGTAGGGCAACTTGCGGCTCAGTACCAATTCTTTCACTGGGCTTTGCAGTTTCCAGAAATATTTGATCGGGAAACTGGTGGATTTGACGTTGAGTTGATGAACCCGCCTTGGGAGCGGATCAAGCTGCAAGAAAAGGAGTGGTTTGCGGCACGCAGCCCAGCAATTGCCATTGCGTCCAATGCTGCAGAGCGCAAGCGCATGATCAAGGCGCTCCAGACAGAAGATTCAGTATTGTGGCAAGCGTTTCAAGATGATGTGCGCGGCGCCGATAACGAAAGTCACTTCATCCGCAGTAGTGGTCATTATCCGCTGTGTGGCCGCGGCGACGTGAACACGTATGCTGTGTTTGCGGAGTTGGTGCGTCAGGTGTTGTCTCCCAATGGTCGGGCGGGAATCATTGTGCCAACAGGAGTTGCAACAGACGACACTACGAAGTTCTATTTTCAGGATGTTATGGAGACGGGGGCACTGGTCAGCCTCTTTGACTTCGAGAATCGTCACAAAATCTTTCCGGCAGTTGATAGCCGCATGAAGTTCTGCCTGATGACTTTGCGCGGCCAGGCTGAGAGCGCTGGCAAGGCGGCAGAGTTTGTCTTCTTTGCATTGGACACAGACGATTTACGCGATGAGGAACGGCGATTTTCGTTAACGGCACGGGAGATCTTGTTGCTCAACCCGAATACCCGGACGTGTCCCATTTTTCGGAGCCGCAAGGACGCCGAATTGAACAAGAGAGTATACAACGCTTTGCCTGTTCTATATCTAGCCAAGACAGGGATGGAAGGACAGCCTGGTCCTGGCAACCCTTGGGGGATAATGATTCGCCGCATGTTTGACATGGATGACCGGGAAGGTCGTTTTCGTACGGTATCGCAGCTCACCCAACAAGGTTTTGTTCTCACGTCCCAGGCACATTTTTCTCGGAATGATGAGGATTTCGTACCGCTATACGAGGCCAAGAACATTCTCCACTTCGATCACCGATTTGGCACCTTCGAACAGACAAGTGAGAGAGAGCGAATTAGCGGAAAATGCCGCGCACTCACATCTACTGAAAAAACTCCCGATCGCTCATTCCTGCCTAGGTTCTGGGTGTCAAAAAATGATTTTGAGCGGATGATGGATTCAAGACCGGATTATGTGGAATGGCTCCTCGGTTTCAGAGAGATTACGAACGCTACGAATGAGCGTACATTTGTTGGCACCGTGATACCGAGGACTGCTACAGGCAGGAAAATACCGCAGATATTCGTTGCTAGGAATTTGGCTAGTGGGGTACCTCTTCTGTTGGCAAATATGTCATCCTTTATTCTTGACTATCTTGCCCGATGTAAAACCGCAGGCACAACGATGGCGTATTTCATCATTGAACAACTGCCATTTCTGCCACCCCATTTTCTATTTGTCGTGCCAGGCATAGATTCCAACAATTGGGTGCACGAACGCGTTCTTGAACTCACGTACACGGCCTGGGACTTACAGCCCTTTGCCCGCGACTGCGGCTACAACGGCCCGCCCTTCCGCTGGGACGAAGCTCGCCGCTTTCTACTGCGCTGCGAGTTGGACGCTGCCTACTTCCATCTC
>Ga0105047_10013226_pt1 | contig 13211 bp, 12 predicted proteins | sample MAT04_FD_78384 | JGI IMG/M metagenome (GOLD analysis project Ga0105047, IMG submission 78384) | Freshwater microbial communities from Lake Fryxell liftoff mats and glacier meltwater in Antarctica - MAT-04 (megahit assembly) | ecosystem: Environmental > Aquatic > Freshwater > Ice > Liftoff... | reverse complement strand
TTAATCATTAACTTATTTGGATTTTCTTTTGGAATTACTGCTTCGTAATTTGGATATTTTCCATCAATTAAACGGCAGGTTAAAATATAGCTTTCAAAAGAGAAAGTAGCATTAGAATCATTATAGTCAATAGTTACATCTGCATCAGAACTTCCTAAAATGCTTTTCAAGATATTTAAAGGTTTCTTTGGCATAATAAAGTCAGCAACTTGCGAAGCTTTCACATCAGCACGAGCATATTTTACTAATTTATGAGCGTCCGTTGCAACGAATATCAAACCTTCCGGAGAAAATTGGAAAAATACACCACTCATTACAGGACGTAAATCGTCGTTTCCAGCTGCAAAAATCGTTTTGCTTATAGCTGTTGCCAAAACTTCTGACGGAACTACTGTTGATGATGGATTATCTAAACTTACTGATTTAGGAAATTCTTCGCCTGCAGCATAAGCAATCGCATATTTTCCTGAATTTGAGCTAATTTCAATGGTACTATTTTCTTCTACAGTAAAAGTTAATGGTTGTTCGGGAAATGTTTTTAGAATGTCTAGCAGCAATTTTGCAGGAACAGCAACACTTCCTTTGCTTGTTGAGTCTATTTCCAAAGTAGCCGACATAGTAGTCTCTAAATCAGAAGCCGAAACGCTTAAATTTTTATGATCTAACTCAAATAAGAAGTTGTCTAAAATTGGCAAAGTATTACTGCTATTAATAACGCTTCCCAATACTTGTAGTTGTTTTAATAAGTATGAACTTGATACAATAAATTTCATCTGAATTTTTTATTTATTTTTTTGGAATATGGAACTTCCATTTAATCTAATTTTAATGATGCACTCATTAAAGGGCTTTCATCGCAATTTATTTTTTACAAATATATCTTAAACTAAGAGATTTCAAAAAGTTTTTTATCAACACTTATTTGCTGTATTTACGCTTGCGCAAAATGGTAAACAAAATTCCAAATAGCAACAGGATACCTATTGGTGCTGCTACAGTTATCACTTGTGATTGCGTATAACTGGAAACGACTTTTTTTTTATCCAGAAGAGGCAAATCCACTTCCTTGCTTCTAATGTTAATAAGTCCGTTATCATCCAGTAAATAATTGACGCAATTCATCATAAAATCTTTATTGGCATATAGAATTCCGGTTCGTTGATCTAATCCTAGTTCGACTTCATTTCCATTTTTATCCAACTGGTTTTTAATCACATCTCCATCCGAAATAATAATCATCTTACCTTCTTTTTCTGAATTTTTGAAATTCGCATCTTTAAAAGGTAAAACCCTATTTTCATAAACGGAATGAAACATTCCTTCAAGTAGTACTGCTACCGGATAATTCCCAGTCCCGGCAAAATCTTTTGGACCTAATTCTTCAGATGCCATTCTTAAACTTACTTCAGCGGGAGTTCCAACGAGTTTTGAAAATTGTGAGGATTGCAATAGCACTGTTTTTTTTATGTCATTTTTCAAGGGTTCAATCGGACTTGCAAATTGAAATTTTATGCCATCTAAATTAGTTACAATCGGATGTTTTGCTTCTTGTGAAGGATAAACCATCGGCGAAAGATACCAAGGCAGTTGCACTTTTTGGGTGCCACTTCCCGGTTCTCCAGTTTCTAGTACGATTGGTGTTGCCACTAAATCTTTGATTAAATCTGGATGCAGTCGCACGCCATATTTGAAGAACATATCATTTAAATTCAGATCTCTCGGAAAGGCTAGATTAGTTCCTGTTTCATTGTACAAACTATCGATTTCCATATTCACTTGATCGACTAGCCATATCGCTTTGCCGCCAGTGATAATATATTGGTCTAAAACTTGTTTTTCTTCGTCAGAAAACGCTTCCGTTGGTTTAGCAATGACAGCTAAATCATACTTTTTTAGATGTTTCAATGTCTGAACAGGAGTTTTAGATACTGAATCTAAAGTAAATGGGGCAATAAAATAATTTTCTCGAATTGCTTTTATAAAATCTGCGATGTAGCGGTCTTGAAGCTCTCCATTACCGTTGATAATTACTATTTTTTTCTGTTTGGCCTTTGAAATAGTATTAATGGCATTTGCGAAAGCATATTCCAAGTGTTGTACCGAACTCACTACTTTTTCTGCGGTAGAAGCTCCCATCATATTTTTCAATAAAGGAACTTTTACTGAACGGTCACCAATAGTTGCCAATGCCCAAGGAAAAACAACTTCCTGCGTTTGCTGTCCCTTATCATTTACGGTAACATTTACAGGTGTTAAACCGCGTTCAATAAAGGACCGCATTGTTTTGTCTCTTTGTTCTTCATCTTCTAATGGATTGATAAATTGAAAGATAATATTGGAATTTTGAGATTTGAATTCTTCTAGTAACTGTTGGGTTTCGGTTTGTAATTTCTTGAATTCTCCCGGAAAATTTCCTTCCAGATACACATCAATATACAGGGGTTCTTTAACTTGATTAACAATGTTTAACGAAGTTTGTGAAAGCGTATATCGTTTGTCTGCGGTCAAGTCAAAACGCTTGAAAGCAAAATGTCCAGCAAGGTTTAGTAGCACTATTAAACCTATAGCGATTGCTGTTTTTTTGAAGTTATTTTTAGTAGCGCTCATTATGATTTTAAGGATTTAAGGTTAAAAACCGTAAACGATAAAAACAAGATCGAAACACTTACAAAATATAAAATATCTCGTGTGTCTAAAACGCCGCGTGACATACTTTTGTAATGAAAATCCATTCCGATTCGCGAAACAGCATCTTCAAATCCTTTGGCATAGGTCGAAATTCCTTCAAATCCGAAGTAAAACAAAAAACAGAAAAATACCGAAAGTAAAAAGGCTACAATCTGATTTTCAGAAAGCGTTGAAGTAAAAATCCCGATAGAAGTATACGCTCCAACTAAGAATAGCAATCCAAAATAGGAACCGATTGTGCTTCCTAAATCAATATTGCCTTCTGTCATTCCTAAACTAGAAATTACATAAACGTAGACTAATGTTGGAATAAGAGCCATAACAATTAGTAAAAACGAACCGAGAAATTTTCCGTTTACGATTTGCCAAAGTGATAATGGTTTGGTTAATAAAAGTTCAATAGTACCTTGTTTTATTTCGTCCGAAAAGCTTCGCATCGTCACAGCCGGAATCAAGAAAATAAAAATCCATGGCGCCAAAGTAAAAAACGGACTCAAATCGGCAAAACCACTTTGTAATATATTGTATTCGCCGTCAAAAACCCAAAGGAATAAACCGTTGAGCAACAAAAATAATCCAATCACTAGGTAACCAATTGGCGAACCAAAGAAGGATTTTATTTCACGTAACGCTATTGATTTCATGTATCTAATTTAGTTGTTATTGTCACACTGATCTTGTCGAAGTGCTATGTTTCCTAATTCGTAATTATTTTATTGAAACTAACTTATCCACACTCCAAGCTTCGGGTTTTTCATTGAATAGTTTTTTGGTAAATGTCCAAACATCATAAAACAATTCAGATCGACGGTAATTTTCCAAATCTTCTTCGGTTTCCCAAAAACTATAAGTAAAGAAAATGCACGGATTGTTTTTGTCTTGATATAATTCCAATAATCGATTGCCTTTTGAACCGCGTATTTTTTCTTTTATCACATCAAAATTTTCCAAAAACTTCTGAATATTCTCTTCGTGAAAACTCATTTTTACTATTCTGACAAACATTATTTTTTAATTGATTTAGGAGTAGTTTTTAAACGCAAATTTCTTTAAATTAGTATTTACTGATTTTTAAATTCAATTGTGACAACATCTCTGTAGCTCAGTCCCAATAAACTTGAAGCTGAACCTAAGGAATCTGGATTGCTTCTGAAAATTGCAATTTCTAGAAATCCGGCTTCGTTGAATATAGCTAGTTTTTCACCCTCGTAATATTTCAAAGGATATTTTGCGGAAATTCCGATATCAGAATATTTAGACACTATAGTTTTAATAGTCTGATTCCTAAACTGGATGGCATACGGTCGGCCTTTACCCGTTTCTAAAAATAGTTTCTTTGTAATATTTGTTACGGCATTCCCAAGATGATCGATATAAATGACATAACTTTTAATCTGGTTTTCGTAAACAATGGCTTGTAATTCGGTTACTTCTTTAATCGTTTTGATTTCTTTACCAATAACATTTAATAAACCGCCTTTGGCTAAATGACAAGTAACCTTAACGAACACATCTAAATCTGTCGCATCATCCAGTAAACGGTCGTGAATATTAATTGCAACTAGTTTTTGTGGCATTATCTTCTGTATCAAAATACTTAGAATTCCATTATCGGCACAAACAAAGTAGTGATCGTTCCACTGCATGGCAATATGTTGGTTTTCGGCATTCAGTTCAATGTCAACACCAATCAGGTGAACCGTTCCTTTTGGAAAACTTGAATAAGTTGCTCCCATTATATATGCTGCTTCGGCAACATTAAAAGCGTCAATGTTATGGGAAATATCAATAAGTGTAGCTTCACGAAACTCAGATAACAATTTACCTTTCAAAGACCCAACAAAGTGATCTTTTAATCCGTAGTCGGTTGTTAAGGTAATTATTGACATAAATTGTTTATAACTTGATTGAAAATCGGTTTCAAAAAATGTAAAACCTATTCTTTTAATTGTTTAAATTTGGGTACAAAGCTAACAATATATAGCGAATTATTTTAATTTAATACTCACGCTTTTGAACGAACGTATCATTGAATTACACGACATTGCACCAAAAGAATTTTGGGGCGCTCAAGATGCTCATCTTGAAACTATTAAAAGGTATTATCCTAAACTCAAAATTGTCGCTCGCGGCACAACACTTAAGGCTTTTGGCGAAAAAGCAGAGCTCGATGAGTTCGAAAAGCGCTTCCACCGCCTTATGTTGCATTTCACGCGCTACAATACTATTGATGACAACGTAATTGATCGAGTCATACACAGTAATTCGCAGGAAGAACAGCGTATGCCTGATAGTGATAAAATTTTAGTTCACGGAATAGGAGGAAAGCTGATCAAAGCCATGACGCCTAACCAGCAAAAGTTGGTAGAATATGTAGGTAAAAACGATATGGTGTTTGCCGTTGGTCCTGCAGGAACTGGAAAAACCTACACCGGTGTTGCATTGGCAGTAAAAGCATTAAAAGAAAAACAGGTAAAAAGAATTATTTTAACGCGTCCTGCGGTTGAAGCTGGGGAAAATTTGGGTTTCCTTCCTGGAGATATGAAGGAAAAACTCGATCCTTACATGCAACCTTTATATGATGCTTTGCGCGATATGTTGCCGCCACAAACTCTAGAGGATTATCTTCTTAAAGGAATAATACAAATTGCACCTTTGGCTTTCATGCGCGGGAGAACGTTAGATAATGCATTTGTTATTTTAGATGAAGCTCAAAATACGACGCATTCGCAAATGAAAATGTTCTTGACGCGTATGGGTAAAAATGCGAAGTTCATTATAACTGGAGATCCAGGGCAAGTAGATTTACCGCGACGATCAATTTCCGGATTAAAAGAAGCAGTGCTTATACTAAAAGATGTTGAAGGCATCGGAATCATTTACCTCGATGATAAAGACATCGTTCGACACCGTTTAGTTAAAAAAGTAATCGATGCCTACAAAAGCATAGAAAATAACGACTACTAAAATTACCGAATTTTTGAAATGTTAAACCTGTCAAGTAAAAAAACCTGACAGGTTTTTAAATTATATTTGCAGTCTAACCAAATTATAATGAGATTAAAATCATTCTTACTACTGTTTTTGTTTTCTACAATAGCATTCCAAGCACAAACTTTAAAACTTGAAGACATAATGAAAGGCGATGCCTTTATAGGATATCAGCCCGAAAATCCACGATGGTCATTAGACGGACAGAAACTTTATTTTGACTGGAATCCAAAAAAGGAATGGGGAATGAGTACTTATTATTGGAAAAAAGGAATGAAAACGCCCGAGTTAGTCAGCGGAAATGAAATCAATTTTTCGCAGCAAACCTACATTCCAAATTCTGATAAATCGATTTTTTACTACGTTGACAAGGGCGCTTTGTATTCGTACAACATAAAATCGGCAAAGAGATCAAAGCTTTTTCAGCAAAGTATACCAATGGGCAATCTGCAAATTGGTACCGAAAAAGGAATTGTATTTTTCGAACAAGCTGGTAATGCCTTTCAATTAAATACCAATGAAGGAAGCGTGGTTCAATTAACCAATTTTAAAAAAGGAAAAGATACTGGTACTCCAGAAAAAAACGATGGTTTTCTCGGTAAACAACAAAAGGAATTATTCCAATTCATCCGCGATAAAGAAGCAAAAAAAAAATGGCACGATGATAATTCCAAATTAGTCAAATCTGATTTCCCAAAACCAATATATTCAGATAGAGCTGATTTTCTTAATCTGACAATAAATCCAAAAGGGATTTGTGTAGCGTTTACCTTATTCGAAGCGCCAGAAAATAAAAGCGAAATAATGGAAGATTTTATTACTTCAGATGGCTACAACACGTCAAGAGAAGTAAAAACCAAAGTATCCACTGCTAACTTTTTTAAAACCAAATTAGGAATTTACAACACTGTAAAAGATACGGCTTATTTTATTGATTTTTCTAAACTGAGTCACATTAAAGACAATCCGAAATACTACGAATTGTATCCAGAATTGAATAAAAAAGAAGCAACGGAAAGAGCTGTATGTGTGAATACAATTGTTTTTTCACAAACCGGAAAATATGCTGTAGCAGATATCAGAAGTCAAGACAATAAAGACCGTTGGATTATAAATATAAATCAGGAAGACGGCACGTTCACAGAATTAGAGCAGCAACATGACGATGCGTGGATTGGCGGACCAGGAATACCAGCCTTTTCTTTTGAAGTGGGCACTTTAGCTTTTTTAGAGGACAATCAAACCATCTGTTTTCAATCAGAAGTGACAGGTTATTCCCATTTGTATACTTATAATTTGGTTTCAAAATCAAAAAAACAACTCACTTCTGGAAATTGGGAAGTGCATGAGGTTGTATTATCCAATGATAAAAAAACATTCTATCTAACAACAAATACCACGCATCCAGGAAACAGAGAATTCTACAAACTATCAGTTTCCGGCGGAAAGATGGAACCAATTCTCGTAAATGAGGGTTATTCGGAGGTTAAACTTTCTCCAGATGAAAAGTCGTTGTTAGTTCGTTATTCTTATAAAAATAAACCATGGGAATTGTATCTCGCAGATAACAAAGCGAATACTGTTTTGAACCAAATTACGCAATCACAATCTGAAGAATTTAAAAAATACAATTGGAGAACTCCCGAAGTGATCACTTTTACAGCACAAGATGATGCTACTTTAAATGCGCGAATCTACCTTCCAGAAGCTAAAGTAAAAAATGGAGCAGCAATAATTTTTGTCCATGGTGCTGGATATTTACAGAATGCTCACAATTACTGGAGCGATTACTTGCGTGAATATATGTTTCATAATATGTTAACTGATTTAGGTTACACTGTTTTAGATATTGATTATCGTGCTAGCGAAGGTTACGGACGTGATCATCGTACTGGAATTTACAGATTTATGGGTGGCAAAGATTTATCAGACCAAGTGGATGGTAAAAATGTATTGGTTAACAAATATGGCATTAATCCAACGAAAGTTGGAATTTATGGTGGTTCCTATGGCGGATTTATAACTTTAATGGCATTGATGACAGCGCCAAATCATTTCAAGGTTGGCTGCGCGATTCGTTCCGTTACTGATTGGGCACATTACAATCACGGATACACTGGTAATATTCTAAATTTTCCAGAAACGGATCCCAATGCTTTCACAAAATCCTCACCTATATATTATGCGGATAAACTCCAAGGTCATTTATTAATGCTTCACGGAATGGTTGACGACAACGTAGAATACAAAGATATTATTCGTATTTCACAGCGTTTTATCGAATTTGGAAAGAAGAACTGGACCTTGGCTTCGTATCCTGTGGAAGCACACGGTTTTAATGAAACGTATTCCTGGGTTGATGAATACGGGCGAATATTGGAGCATTTCAATACCTATTTATTGGACAAATAATTTATTAATAATTACATTTGCAGCCACAACAATAATTTATCCTGAGCTTGTCGAAGGAACACAACATAATGAAAACACTAACTACAACTCATTTCCAATTTCCCGGACAAAAATCGGTTTATCGTGGCAAAGTGCGCGAAGTTTATAACATCAACGACGAACTATTGGTAATGATTGCTACCGATAGATTGTCTGCTTTTGATGTTGTATTGCCAAATGGGATTCCGTATAAAGGTCAAATCCTAAATCAAATTGCAACCAAGTTCATGCATTTAACACAAGATATTGTACCGAATTGGCTTATTGCGACTCCAGATCCAAACGTGGCAATCGGACATCTTTGCGAACCGTTCAAAGTCGAAATGGTAATTCGAGGTTATCTTTCTGGTCACGCTGCTCGCGAATATGCTCTGGGAAAAAGAACGATCTGTGGTGTAACTATGACGGAAGGTTTACAAGAGAATGATAAATTTCCAAAACCAATAATTACACCAACAACCAAAGCGGATAATGGTTCACATGATGAAGATATTTCGCGTGAAGCTATTTTAGCTAACGGAATAGTTTCTGAAGAAGATTATCTTGTTTTAGAAAAATATACAAGAGCTTTATACCAACGCGGCACTGAAATCGCAGCAAGTAAAGGATTGATCTTGGTGGATACCAAATATGAATTCGGTAAAACCAAAGATGGAAAAGTTGTCCTTATAGACGAAATCCACACGCCCGATTCTTCACGCTATTTCTATGCGGATGGTTATCAAAAAAGACAAGATAGTGGAGAAGAACAGAAACAATTGTCAAAAGAGTTTGTCCGGAGGTGGCTAATAGAAAACGGTTTTCAAGGAAAAGAAGGTCAGCAAATTCCACATATGAGTGACGAATATATAGAAACGGTTTCTGATCGTTACATTGAATTATACGAAAATATACTAGGCGAAGAGTTTGTCAAAGCAGATATCACCAATATTAACGAACGAATTGAAAACAATGTTTTGAGTTTTCTAAATCAATAAGTGAAAAGAGTAGTACTTTTTTTTGTAATAGGGACAGCACTGGTTTTTTTTCTTTCCATTGTTGGTTTTTTTTGCATGTTTGCAGATGCTATGAGTGGTAAACCAGTAAACACTGATAGTATCCAAAAAGTACGTTTAAAAGAAATAGACCGAATCAAAAGCCTTCCCGAGCTCAAAGCAGTAATCATTGATGAGGATACTAGTTTTTCTCCTATTAAGGGAACGCCCACAGCCATTTCGCTTGTTAAAGTAGGAATTATTTATCAATTGAGTAATGGAAGTAATAGTTCCAATCGTAGACGTGCATCTAAATCATACAGGTATAAATATAAAACTTATTATAGAAAACATTATTCAGGTTTCCAAAAACAATACATATATGTCATGGTTAATAATCTTAAATATAAACTTTCGCTAGATTCTTTATATGTAGCACCGATAGCTTATAATGCAACAGAAAAAGATGGTTTAGGATTTATGGAAGAAGAATTCAAGACCAATTATGATTTTAATACAACTTTTATGGCACGTTATAGATTTAAGTACGACAAACGAATGTTGCCTGAGGAAAAAGAATATTTTAGAAAGCATAAAATATTTATGGCAATGAGCGAAAGGTTTCCTGAAATGAAAGGTTACGCCCTTTATTGGAAAGATCGTAGAGCTTACTATAATCAAGGAGAACCTGAATGGCAATATGGATTTACACTGATGACGTACAATCTTAAAAAAGGAGATACTTTAATATTCAAAGGGATATTAAAAGGAGAAAGGATAATAAATTTATTTTAAGTAAATAAAATAACAATCAAATAAAGATTAACTAACCATGCTTTTGCATGGTTTTTTTGTTCTTTGTACAAGCTAAATAAAATAATTATAATAGTAACTTTTTATTGTAACGAATCAGCATCTAAGTAGTCTTATCCTTTAATCATTAATATTTAAATTACAATCATCATGAAAAAATCAATCATTATCCTAGGATTAGCTTTTATAGCTTTTACTAATGTAGCCAGAGCAGCAACTGTTTCAGCTAGAGCAACTTCAACAGAAATTGGCAATTATGACAACAGTCCATTGTGTTCTGCAATTATGAAAGGCGATCTAGAAACCGTAAAAAAGTTTATTGAATACGGTTCCGATGTTAATGAAAAATCAAATGGTTTAACTCCATTAATGTTTGCAGCGCGCTACAACAAAGTTGAAATCATCAAGTATCTAGTGGAAAAAGGTGCGGACAAACAACTTAAAGACGATAAAGGAAACACTGCATTACAGTATGCTGAGTTTTCCAAGTCCCACGATGCAGTTAGTTTTTTGAAATAAGCTAAAGTTAAAATCTTAAGAGCGCCGTTTAATTTTAAGCGGCGCTTTTTTATTTCCTTTCAGAAGCAAACAGAAGAAAATGTTAAATATATCTTAAAATTAAGTACTATGCAAAACAAGGTATTAGTTTTTAGCCATATATTTGCATAGGATATTAATAACAACATATCAATCATCAATCATCAATCATTAAATTAAAATTATCATGAAATCATCAATCATTTTTTTAGGACTACTGGCTTTAAGTTTTACAAGTACAAACGCCGCTAACGAGTTTAAATCAGAGAATTTAGACCAATACGAATTTGCTACACTAAAGGTAGAAAACAATCAACAAGAAAGCCAAATGGTTTTTGCAGACACTTCAAGTATTAAAATTGAATCGGATACTGATATCTTCAATCCAAGTTTAGTAATCAAAACAGTTTATGCAAAAACAACGGAGGAGATAATTGCTGAAAACAAATTGATTACGGAAAGCACAGAAGCAATAACTCAACCCTTTCCAATCGATTTTGCATTTGAAAACCGAATTGCAGAAGACAATCAAATTATTGAAAGTACAATTTCAAATGTTGCTTATCCTTTAGATTATGACAAAATCAATCACAATCTGAAAAAATTTAAAGTGCGACATAATGATGCAATCACAGCGGATATAAAATTATAAGTTTACGTTAATTGGCTTTCGCAGGCAAGCGAAAAAAAAAAGCATCCCAATTTTTTCGGGATGCTTTTTGTTTCATGTTATTTGAAATAAGAAAAACTTTCGTTATTTTCTATTTTCAGTAGCGTTTCATAAATTAGTTTAATCACATTTTCAACATCGTCCCTGTGAACCATTTCCACAGTTGTGTGCATATAACGAAGCGGTAAAGAAATCAAAGCGGAAGCAACTCCACCATTACTGTAAGCAAAAGCATCAGTATCTGTTCCGGTTGCTCTCGAAGTGGCGTGTCTTTGAAACGGAATCTTATTGGCTTCAGCTGTATCCACTATCAAATCTCTCAAAGTATTATGAACCGCTGGAGCGTAAGCAATAACAGGACCTTTACCCATTTGTAAGTCACCTTCAGTTTTCTTTTCGATCATTGGCGTAGAAGTGTCGTGACATACATCCGTTACAATAGCAACATTAGGCTTAATCGTATTCGAAATCATTTCAGCTCCACGAAGTCCAATTTCCTCCTGAACCGAATTCGTAATATAAAGACCAAAGGGCAACGTCTTTTTGTTTTCTTTCAACAAACGCGCTACTTCAGCAATCATAAAACCGCCCATTCTATTATCAATCGCACGGCAAACAAACTTATCCCCATTTAAAATCATGAATTCATCGGGATACGTAATTACACAACCCACATGAACACCCAATTTTTCAACTTCTTCTTTTGTTGAACAGCCGCAATCAATAAATATGTTGCTCAAACTAGCCGATTCCTCTTTAGCACGATTTCTCGTATGTATCGCTGGCCAGCCAAAAACTCCTTTAACAATTCCTTTTTTTGTATGGATGTTCACTCTTTTTGAAGGCGCAATCTGGTGATCAGAACCCCCATTTCGTATTACATAGATAAGTCCGTTATCCGTAATATAATTTACATACCACGAAATTTCATCAGAATGACCTTCAATAACGACCCTGTATTTCGCATCCGGATTAATAATTCCTACCGCCGAACCATAGGTGTCCGTGATAAAGGTATCAACATAAGGTTTTAAATAGTCCATCCAAATCTTTTGTCCATTCGATTCATATCCGGTTGGAGAAGCATTGTTTAAGTACGTTTCTAAAAAAGAAAGCGATGATTTCGTAAGTATTGATTTTGTTGCCATAAATATTTTTTTGCTAAAATATAAATTTGGCATTAGAGTTGTTATGGATATTATATATTTTTACCCTAATAATTTAATCGATGAAATCAAAGCTTCAAGAGTACCAAATAATCAATTTTAAAATCCAAGGTAAAAAATTCCTCTGTCTCTTTTTATTTCTTTCTGTCTCAGCAGTTTCGAATGGTCAAGTCATAAATGATTCAGTAGAAAAAAGGGATATTGAAATTGAGTCAAACGATACAGTGGTAGCTTTAGAAGAAGTTTATATTTATAAGCAAAAGCTCACTGTTGCAGAAAAAAAAGAATTCCAATTGCTTCAAAGCAGAGTTTACAAAGTATATCCAATAGCAAAAACTGCTGCCGATAGGTTAACGGTTCTCAACAAAAACATGGACAAAATGAAGACCAACAGAGAAAAAAAGAAATACTTCAAAATTGTAGAAGATTATATGGAGAATGAATTTACTGGTCAATTAAAAAAACTTTCTCGAAAACAAGGACAAATATTAATGAAACTCATGTATCGCCAAACAGGCTTCACTGGGTTCGAACTCATCAAAGATTACAAAAGCGGCTGGAAAGCATTCTGGTCCAACAACACCGCCAAATTATTCGATATCAATCTCAAATCAAAATATGCACCTTATGAAGTTAATGAAGATTTTTTGATTGAAACAATTCTCGACGGAGCTTTCTCAAGAGGTCGACTTGCTGCCCAAAAATCTGCTAATCCAGTAAACATCGACGAACTTTATGATTTCTGGGAGAAAAAAGCCAAGCAATAGATTTTGTAATTAAAGATTTCGAATAAGTAGGTACACCACCTTTCCGTTCACAACAATCAGTCGTCCCGCTATCCGCTTTATCTGTTATTGCGAGCTTGCGTTGCAATCTCGCAGTAACAGGATGCCGCTACTATCGGGGCTACCCATTACTTTT
>Ga0105047_10013225_pt1 | contig 13212 bp, 9 predicted proteins | sample MAT04_FD_78384 | JGI IMG/M metagenome (GOLD analysis project Ga0105047, IMG submission 78384) | Freshwater microbial communities from Lake Fryxell liftoff mats and glacier meltwater in Antarctica - MAT-04 (megahit assembly) | ecosystem: Environmental > Aquatic > Freshwater > Ice > Liftoff... | reverse complement strand
CAGCGTAAACCCACCCGAAACGCGCTTGTTTCTCATGCACTTCTCCAGCACTCAGAGTGTTCCGCCGAAGGAGTCCCGGGCGTCAGGATCGGCAGCCAAGGTGAAGTGCGGATTGTCGGTGCCGACTCCGCCAAATATTTCCGGAATTGACGATTCGGGACGTAGGGAAGGTCGCGACTGGCCGACAGTATCTTGAGCGGAAGTGATTACTGAGACAATGGATACGCACGACAGGCTCGCCGAACGCGACGGTGTCTCGCTACGGTTTGCTTCGCGGGGGTGGGACGAAATCTGTGCCGACGCCGGCCTTTTCAGCCAGCGTGGCGAGGTAGCGATACCCATCGCGGAAACTGGAGAGGGTTTCGATCGTTTCCGGCCCGAGCACGCGGGCTTCGGTTGCCCAACCAGTTGCGTGTGCCTGCGCCCGCTCTGCCGCTTGGTCGTAAGCGCCCTGTTCGAGATGCAGCCGCGTCTCCTCTTGAGCCCGAGCGAGCGCGGCCATGAACAGCCGCAGTCGAGCGGCACGGAACGGCGTCGTTTCCGCGCCTGCTCCAGCCAGAGTGCGGATCTCGAGCGAGGCTGTCAGCAGTGCGTCGCGTGCGCGCTGAGGCATGAAGAGTTGGATGAGTTCGGCTCGCGTGATCGTCGCTTCCACCGAAGAGGTAACCCACGCACTTTCCGCCTCGACGATGGGGGTTGGGTTCGGAAGGATGGATTTCACCGCGTCGCGTTTGCCACCCCAGGTCCGGAACGCCAGGAAGTTGCCCGGGGGCACGCTCTTCAGTTCGTTCACCCAGAAGTCGGCGCTGCGGTTGGAGAAGGCGCGTTCGGCGTTGGCCACCGCCTCGCGTGCCTGCGGGAAGTGTTTCGTCAGGAGGTTGGCCTTGGTCGTCACGTCATCCACGCTGGCGATGTCGTCGGGCTTGACGGTGTTGAACCGTTCCGCGAGTCGTTCGGCAGCGGCGGTTGTCCACTCGTTCACAGCCGGTTGAAGGGTCTCGGTAAGCGTCGGAAACGCGGCGAGGGTCGCGACTGCGGCAGCCATCTCTGGCGATTTCGCCACATCGTTGTAGCTGGTTTCTGTCGCGAGTGTGGCCTTCACCGCGGTCCGTTTCGCCGCAGCCTGGGCCAGTGACAGTCCTCCAAACGAAGATGGCGTGTACACCCAGCCTGCGAACGCTCCCGCGGCCGCAATCACCAGCGCAGCGATGCGGGGCACGGCCGAAAGACCCGGCCAGAATGCGATCACACCTCCGGCGAACAACGGAAACGCAAGCGCGACCACCCGCAAGGCGTGGATGTCTTTGCCGCAGCCGAGAGTGTTGGTTGCGCTCACCGCGACGAAGAACCCGGCCACCGCAAGGCCAAGGCCGGCCAGGAAGGGGAGCGGGTTCGTGCCTTGTGGCGGCGCGGCGCTGGTCGACATGGCACGGTTCCTTGACGATTCGGTGAACGGCCTCACTCCGGCTTCTTGCCCACGAGCGGCTCGAATGAGCGGATCCAGATGTTGCGGAACTTCACCGGGTTACCGTGATACTGGAGGTGCAGCGGCAACTTGTCCGCGTGCTTCTGATAGACGGGTGCGCGATCGTAGAAGGTGCCTCCGATCAACTCGAAGTGGTTGTGAACCACGACGCCGTTGTGAATGACCGTGGCGTACGCGGGCTTCGTCACCTTGCCGTCTTCGCCGAACTTCGGAGCGGTGAAGATGATGTCGTAGGTTTGCCACTCGCCCGGCTTGCGGCTCGCGTTCACCATGGGCGGCGTCTGCTTGTAGATGCTGGCGCACTGCCCGTCGAAGTACGTCGGGTTGTCGATCGAGTCGAGGATTTGCACCTCGTACTTGCCCATGAGGTAGACGCCACTGTTGCCGCGGCCCTGCCCCTTGCCTTCGATCTTCTCGGGTGTCGCGAACTCGATGTGGAGTTGGCAATCACCGAAGGCTTCTTTCGTGGCGATGCCGCTTTTCTTCGACGTGGCAACGCCGTCCGCGATTCCCCAGTTGTCGCCGTTGTTCCACTTCGAAAGATCTTTGCCGTCGAACAGCACGGTGGCGTCGGCCGGCGACTCGGCGTCGGTCTTGCCCGGCGTGACCATCTTGGGTTCGGGCCACACGATGCCGCTCTTGAATTCCGTGGACTGGCGTGCGGCGTAGGCGTTCATCGAGAACGCGACGGCTCCGCCGGTGATTGCCCACAATATCGCTCGTTTGGAAAGCATTGCTCGCTCCGTTTCGGGAATACGGTCAGAGGGCTTGCGCCCTGTGTTACGAAAGACGACCCCTCCGGGGTGAAGGGGGCATCCGATGTTTGTCTTTCCGCCCCGGACGGGGCCGGCTTTTGTAGCGTAGAGCGGAAGCCCTACGTCTTCTGGATTCACTTCTTCGTGCCGTAGCCCTTCCACACCCATTCGATGGCGTGCGGCAAGAACTGCGCCTGGGCGTTGCCGATGCCGTGGCCGGCCCCGCGACAGAACAGGTACTGATACTCGTAGCCCTTGTCCTTCAGCACCTTTGCCATGCGGTGGTTGGCTTCCACCCAGTCGTGCATCTCGTCGCGCATCACGTTGGGGTTGAGCAAATCCTTGTCGCCGACGGAGATGAAGATGCGGATCGGCTTCTTCGGTTCCTTGGGGATCAGCGTTTCGTGGAAGCCCCAGGCGCCGTCGGGGAACTTGGCATCGAATGGCCACGCTTGGTTCACGAACGTGCCCGACGTGGTCAGGACGCGGTGGTACAGGTCGTTGCGGAACCAGGCCATGATGAGTGCCGCCGAGCCGCCCGAACTGCTGCCCATCGCCGCGCGGCCGTCGGGATCCTTGGTCAGCTTCACTTTGCAGTTCTTCTCCACACGAGGCAGCACTTCGTCTTCGATGTACGTGGCGAAGTCGCCGTTCATGTTGTCGTATTCCTTGCCGCGTTCGTGACCCTGCGCGTCGCCGCCACCGTTGGCGATGGAGATCAGGACGATGGCCGGAATCCGCTTCTGGGCGATCAGGTTATCGAGGATGGTTTTGTACCCGCCGGCCGCGCCGGGGCCGTCGTGGACGACCATGAACGGCGCTTCGGTGCCTTCCTTGTACCCCGGGGGAATGTAAACGCCGATCTTGCGCTTGTAGTCGATGTTGTGCGTCTCGACGATCAGCGTCTTCGGGTTCTTCGGATCGACCGTTCCGAACACCTTGCGTGCGATCCCGGGATTGAAGAGCTTGGTTTCCTTCGAGTCGATCTCGAACTGCTCCACCTTCCCCTCGGGAACCCCTTCGACCTTCTTGCGTTCCGGGGCGGTCACGTACTTCGGCCCGATGACGAAATTGTCGTAGGCGTCGAGCGGAGGGTTCTCGCCCTCCTTCAGCTCCTTGAACGGCGGGGCTCCCTTGTCGTCGGACTTGCGCACCGGCTGCGCCGTCACGACACTGGAGCATGCGAGAATTGTGATTAACGTGGCCATCAGCAGCTTGGACATGAAACCCCTCGTTGTTGCTTTCTCTGGCGTGCGTTCTTGGCGGGACTCGGGTGAACGCTGCAGTGCTGTCCTATTTACCCCGAATCAGAAACCCACCTATTTCAACTCAAGGAACACGATGTGCGACGGGTTGCCGACGGGAGCGTAATGGCCGGTAAAGGTGAGGCCGCCAGTCTTGCGATCCACCCGGAAGACGGTGACGTTGTCAGCCCTCTGATTGCAGCAATGGAGGAATCCGCCGGTGGGATCGAAGGTGAAACTCCGGGGATAGTTCCCGCGTGTCCACTCCTCCCCGACGTGCTTCAGTTCGCCGGTAGCTCCGACGGAAAAGATCCCGATGCTGTCGTGCAGCCGGTTGCCCGCGTAGACGAACTTGCCGTCAGATGACGCCAGGATCTCGGAGCAGAAGTTGCTGCCCGCGAACCCGAGCGGGAGGGTCGAGATCGTCTGCCGGGATTTCAAACTGCCCTTCGCGGCGTCGTAGTCGAATAACACGATGTTCGAGCCTTCCTCCTGGATGGAATAGAACCACTTGCCGTTGGGGTGAAAGTGGAAGTGCCGGGGGCCGTCGCCCGGCGGCAGCGTGACCGAAGCCGGGTCGTTGGCGGATAGCGTGCCTTTCTTCTCGTCGAACTTCCAGACGAAAATCTTGTCCAGGCCCAGATCGACGTGCAGCACAAACTGGCCGGACGGATCTGCCTGGATCATGTGTGCGTGCGTCCGGTCGTGGCCACTGAACGCGAAACTGCCCTTCGGGGCGTTGGTCGCTTTGGTCGGCCCCACCTTTCCGTCGTCGGTCTTGATGTCCGTGGCTTCACCCAATCGCCCGTCTTCGAGCACGGGCAGCACGGCGACCGAGCCGCCGAAGTAGTTGGCCACGAGCACGAACTTCCCGGTCGGATGGAGACTCACGTAGGTGGGGCCGGCACCGCCCGAACGAACGGAGTTCAGCAGCTTCAACCTCCCGTCGGTTCGGTCAATTGAGAAAGCACTGACCGTGCCCTCCTTGTCCTTGCCCGTGCGGTCAGTTTCGTTTGCGGAATACAGGTTCGTGCCTGCCGCATTCAACGCCAGGCAACTGGGACTGGTGCCCATCTCGTGGATGCCCGCAGGCGTCATAGAACCCGTTTCACGATCGACTTTGAACAGGTGGATGCCGCGACCGTTGCCGGGTGGGAGGTCCACCTGAGTCGGGAGGACATCACGCAGCGGGGAACTGAACGTGCCCACGTAAGCGAAGAGTGGCCCGGCGGCTTCTTTCGGCTGCGAGTGAACTGACGCCTCAAGTAGTGAGGTGCCACCCGCGAGGGCGACGGAGGATTTCAAGAACGACCGTCGGGAATTGTCGGATGGCAGCATGGTGAAACCAACCTGTCCAGCGAAAGGAATGTGTGGGGAAGGCAGGACCCCGGGACCATCAAAGCCCGTCGTTCGGAGTTTACTCCGACTCGCCCCAAGGGACAGGTTCGAGAAGGGCCGATTACTTCTTCCTCACGCGTCCGTGTCGCGAACATGGGCTGCTCCGGATTTTGGGAACATGGCGTCGGCCGCTTGCAGTCGTTTCACGCGGCCGATACGGTGAACGGACTCCCCGCGAGGTTCCCCGATGCTGTTGCTGCTCACCTTCGTTCTGGTTGCACAACCCAAGGTCGATTACCCGGCCCTCAAACAGCGTCTCCAACGCGGGAACTACGCCGAGGCACGCACCGGTTACGAAACGCTCCTGAAAGAAGAGAAGCCCGCCGTCACCGCGTTCGTCGGGTTGGCTGCGGTTCAACGATCCGAGGGCGAGTACGCGAAAGCGTTCGACACGCTCGAAGCTGGGCTGAAGTTTCACCCTGGCGATGCGAGTTTGCTCGCGAATCGTGCCGACCTCGCGTTCCTTCAAGGGAAGTGGGACGACGCAAACGCCGACGCCGAAGCCGCCATTAAGAAGGACGACAAGAACTTCCTCGCACGGTGGGTGCGAACACGACTCCTCCGCGACAAGGGCGACATCGCTGCGGCGAACAAGGAAGTGCGGTGGTTCGTGAAGGAGTATTCCGACGCCAACCAGGCCGACAAGCCGATTACCGACGGCGAGTTGTTGCTGATCGTCGCACAGGCCGGCACCGAGAACGCACGCTGGAACAACAAGCCCGATCAATTCAAGTTCATCCTCGATGAAGTCTGCGGCGAAGCGATCAAGGCCGACCCCGACTTCTGGCAGATCGAAGTTTTCGCCGGGCGAATCCTGCTCGAAAAGCACAACCGAGCCGACGCCGCCGACGCCTTCGACAAGGCGCTGAAGATCAACCCTTCTGCCGTCGAGGCACTCGTCGGAAAGGGGCTGCTCGCGAACGAAGAGTTGAACACCGTCGCCGCCGGGAAGCTCGCAGATCTCGCGCTGAAGGTGAACCCCAAACACCCCGACGCACTGCGATTGAAGGCCGACACGCAACTGGCCGAGGGTGACACCGCGAGCGCCGAACGGTTGTTGCTCGCGGCGAAGCTCATCAACCCGCGTGATGAATCCACGCTGGCACGTCTCGCGGTGATTCGTCATCTGGGCCGCAAGCCTGAGGCAGTTGCCGAGATCGAGAAAGAAGCCGCGTCGTTCTGTGCGAAGCCCGGCGTCTTCTACACCGAACTCGCCGCGGCGTTGGTGGCTCGCAAGCAGTACGCCCGTGCCGAGGAGTGCTTCAAGAAGGCGTCGGAACTGCGACCCGATCTCGCGGCACCGAAGGCCGGGCTCGGCTTGCTGATGATGCAACTCGGTCGCGAACCCGAGGCGAAGGTGCAACTCGAAGCCGCGTTCAAGGCCGACCCGTTTCACGTCCGCGTGTCGAACTCGCTGCGGGTTCTCAAGCACCTCAGCAGTTACGAGGCGTTCGAGACGCCGCATTTCGTTATCAAGTACGACGCCAAAACCGACGCAACCTTCGCTGCCTTCCTGGGCGAATCGCTGGAGGAATGGCACGCCGAGTTCACGAAACTCTACGGCTCGTCGCCGCCGGGAAAGCTGCTCGTGGAAGTGTTCACAACGCGGGAAATGTTCAGCGGTCGCGTGCTGTCATTGCCCGGCTTGCCGGGGGCGGCACAAGGGGCAAGCACTGGCCCGCTGATCGCGATTCCGTCACCGAAAGTTGACGGCGCGAACCGGCCGTACAACTGGGCGACGGTCGCGAGGCACGAACTGACGCACGCCTTCAACCTGACGCAAACGGGCTTCCTCGTTCCGATCTGGCTCACGGAAGGCTTGGCCGTGCGTGCCGAGCGGTCGCGACGGTTCGACACGACGCTGCCGCTCCTGCGTGACCGCCTCGCCGACGGCACCGCGTTCGATCTCGACACCATCGGCCGCGGCTACCACAACTTCGGTAACCCCTCCGACGTGATGCTCGCGTACCACCAAGGACTGCTCTACGTCGAGTTCATCGAGAAGACTTACGGGGCCGAGAGCATTGCAAAGTTGCTCGACGCCTACAAACTGGGCCTCGGCACGGGCGACGCGATTCGCCGAGCGTGTGGCGTCGAGAAGGAAGCGTTCGAGACGGGATACCGCACGTTCATTCGTGCCCAGGTGAAGGCGTTGCCGCGTGCCGAGAAACCGATTCCGTTCGCGGAGTTGGAAGCGGCCATCAAGAAGTCGCCCGACGATCCCGACATCATGGCGAAACTGGCTGCCGAGTACGCCCGTCGTGGGAAGGCAGCCGACGCACGCAAACTGGTCGATGCGGCACTCGCGAAGGAGAAAGGCCACCCCGCCGCATCGCTCGTGAAGGCGAGACTGCTTCAGCGCGACAAGGAGACGAAATCGGCGGTCGCGGTGCTGGAGGAAGCGACGAAGGAGAACCCCGAAGATACCCGCTTGTGGAACGCGTTGGGGAAGCTCGCTCTTGAATCATCGGAGCCCGAGAAGGCGACGCTTGCGTTCGAGAAGGTGCGGTCGCTGGCCCCGCCCGACACCGACGTACTGGAATCGCTGGCGAAACTGTACGCGACCCAGCCCGAGAAGCTGATTCCGGTTCTCGCGGAGATCGCGAGCCGGTCGCCGGACAACGTCGCCGTGCGGCTTCAACTGGCGAAGTTGCACCAGAACCCAGGGACACAAGCGAAAGTGGAACACTGGGCACGCGAGGCGTTGTTCGTGGACGTGAACAATGCCGAGGCGCTCGCGATCCTGATTTCGGCGCTGAAGGACCAGAAGAAAACTGCGGAGGTCGAGAAGATCGAAAAGCGATTTGAACGGTGAGGGCGAGTGCGGGGCGTGCCGCGGGATTCCGGAGTGAACGTTTGGCGGGAGTCAAGGAATTGGATGCGTTCTCATCGGTTCCAGGCGATATGCCCACCCCACGCCTGGAAGACCCATTTCAGCCCTGGAAGACTCATTTCAGCCCTGGAACACTTTCATTCGTCTGGAAGAAATTCCATCAGAACGATCGCGCCTGAGTCGCATCTCGAGACGAATCAATCGCTTGCGATGGCCAACTCAGAAAACACGTCACTCGCGACGTTCCGACGACTCCGGGGTGGGGTGGGCACACCCGCTAGACCAGGGATGACCACTTTTCTCACACTACGGCACGGAGCCGAATTGCGTTCTACAATGGCGATAAGCCCAGCCGTAGGTGGAATCCCGGAAACGATATGCTCCTATTCTGCCCCGCCTGCCAGGCCACGTTTCCCGGCGCATCGCGTTGCCCGCGCTGTGGCGGCATCCTGCTGATGCCTCACGAAGTCTCGCCGACTTCCAAACGCCGCGTCAAAACCGAACCAATCACTACACACCCGACAATCGTCAGCCGCCTGATCGTTGGCGTCGTGCTGTCGTTGGCCGTTTACGTCGCTCTGCGAAAACTCGCGATTGGGATCGCGTGTTCCTTCATTCCCGAGCCAACCGAGTGGTGGTTAACGCCCACGGGCTTGATGGCGGTGCAGATCGTTCAGGCCGTCGCGGTCGTCTTCGGAGCGATGATCGGTGCCGCGGGGCAGGCCAAAGGGGGAACCCTTGGGGGCGTCGCCGGGGTGGTCTGTGGCGCCTTGTTCGTCGGGTACGAACTGATGGCCGGCACACCGGCGCAAACGCTCGGCCTCTATCTCCAGCTTCCTGTGCTTGCCATGTTTGGGTTAATCGGCGGACTCTTCGGGGGAAAGGTCTGGTGCGTACCGCCAACGCTCATGTTGGGGATCCCGGGGTCGGGCAAATTGAGTTCGCTCCAACTGAATGAAGTCGTGGAAGCCGAGCGCCGGCGGCCGACGGATTGGGCGCGTGTGCTGATCGGCACGACGATCATGGTTGCAGGAATCACTGCGGCAGAGAATATCAGGCTGTTCGTTCAGCAATATTCCGGCGGCATCTTCCACTCGCGGCTTGGAGCCGAAGGGGATTTCATTACCTGGCAACTCGCGACGTTGATTGCTTTGATCGGTGCGATGGTGGCGGGGTCGGGAACGGGTGCGGGCAGTCGGCACGGATTCATCGCGGGAATGTTCGCTGCCTTGGGGGTCTACGCATTGTGCACCCAACGCGGAGACGTGTTCACAGCCGTCCGATACTGGCTCGACAAGCTCTCGATCCCGACCAAGCCGATCACGACCCCTGAGACGATTGCCGTCATCGTGGGAACGGTGGCTTTCCTCGGTCTGATCGGCGGTTGGATGGGCGGTTCGCTGTTCCAGCCGATCGTTCCGGCAAGCATGCGTCGCGGTCGGCACTACGGGTTCGATTGATCGTCGATCTCTCGCCATTGGCCGCGGAACATCGTTTGGCGCTCGCCGGGGTGGTCCGCGAATAGCAACTCGTGGGGAGCCGCTTCACGATCGGGAAGCGGCACCGCCACCATGTCGGCTGATTTCCCAACTTCCAAACTGCCCGTTTCGTGGCCCCACCCGAGCGCCTCCGCTCCGGCAATGGTAACCATTCGTAGCAACTGATCGCCGGCGAAATCGGGATGCTTTGCGTGGACGAATCTGGCTTCGGCAAGGATGTCGAGATCGGGGTTTGACGCGAGGCTATCGGTGCCGAGGCACACGCGGACGCGGCGACGAATGAACTCGCGAAACGGATGTGGCGAATGCCCGAACGCAGCGTGCGTTCGCGGGCAGTACACGACCGACTGATTCCCCCCGAATGCCGTCTCTGGCGGAAGGTAGTTGCAGTGGGCGTACAGAGCGTGCTTCGCGCCGCGGGTGAAATCGAGGATCTGCTCCGGTCCCCACGCGAGACCGCTCGGATCCCATACGCCGAGTTCCGTCAGGAACTCCACGAACGGGCCCGAGAACATGCGGAGTAGTTCCAACTCGGCCTTCGTCTCGGCGAGATGAACCGTCATTCGATTACCGAGCAGTGGCAGCGCAGAAGTGATGTGGGGTAACCCGTCGGCACAGCAACTGTATGGGGCGTGCGGGCTGACGCCGGGGGAACACATGGCGGTTTCGTGGTGCCCATTGCCAACCCAACGAACCGCCGTTGCCGCAGACTGCTGGAATCGCTGCTTCGAGAGTCCGAGCACTTCGTGAAACACCACCGCTCGCGTCTTCGCTCCGAAGATCGCAGCCCAACTTCCGCCGTCGGATGAGATGTCGCCGAGCAGGGTGGTGCCGCTCCTCAAGCACCCTGCCAGCCCCTCCTGGATGTCGGCTTGAACCTGCTCCGGCGACCGACCCCGGCGAAACGCGATCACGCCGCGTAGCCAGTCCGTGAAGTGATCGGCATCGGTCGGCGGAATCAGTTCGCGTGCGCCGCTGAGGTCGAGATGCGTGTGGGCGTTCACCAGCCCCGGAATGATCGCGACGTTTCCCAGGTCTTCGTCGGCCGTGCGAACGCCGTCTGCTTCGACCGCGGCAATCGTGGTGCCTTGAACAGTGACGGTTCCGTTCGGCAGCGGCGGACCGGTCACGGGGAACACACACCGTGCGGTAAACGTGCGGGAATCAGCCACGGAGTGAACCTGCGATGCGTGGTGGCTGTCTGTTCGCAAGACAGGTCGGTCGCCAAATGGTAAGGCCCGCGTCTGATAAGCGCGGAATCGTGAGTTCGATTCTCACCCGACCTACTACGAAAGAATATCGCCGCAAGCGGCGTTGCACAGTGCAACGCCGCTTGCGGCGAATCTTTGGGTGTAACCAGATTCACGGGGGTCAAGTCGCCAGCGACCAACAGACCCCCCATATGGACGGAGTTTCGAACTCAGACCGCGGGCGTAGCCGACCCTTTCACGAAACTTCCGACGGAGTTTGGCCTCTCCAGCGTACTGCACCTTCCAAAACTGGGGATGACTCAGCGGCGACCGCCGCGTCCGCCACGCCCGCCGTACCCACCACCCTGCGAATACCCTCGGTTCCCATACCCGTAGTTGCTGTAACCACGATTGTACGAGGGGTAACTGTAGCCACGATTGTAAGAGGGGTAACTGTAGCCACGATACCCGCTGCTGTAGCCACGATCCCCGCTGTTGTACCCGCCGTAATAGCCCGGGGAGTACCCGCCGCCATACCCTCCCCCGCCGAGGGCGAAGTTCAGGCCGAGTTGGAGGAGGCCGCCGTTGCCGATGCCGCCCCCGTAGCCGTAGGTCGAGTAACCGTACGACGAGCCATAGTTGGACGGGTATCCGCCGACGATGACCTGGGCATCGGCCTTGGCCGGGTCGATGGCGAGAAACGCGAGTGCGGCGGCGGCCGCCGCTGGGAACATGAGCTTCCTCATGGAGAATCTCCTGGTGCTGCGGTTCTGGTGAGCAGTGGGCGGCGCCCGTCTGTCGGACGGCTGCTCGTGGAAGACATGACGCTGCGCCACCCCTTCCTGTAGTAGAACGCGCGTAGCGGGTTGCTTTGCGCTCGCGTCGAGCGCCTCTCATTTGGCGTTCATCGGAACCTTCGAGGGCCATCGTTGCGGATGTCTTTCACCGGTTCCAAACGAGAATCGGTGATGCGCTACCCATTCGAGATCCCCGTTGTCACCGCCTTTGCCTTCTCCGCTGCCTGGAGGGACTCCCTCAGTGGGAGGCGGCTGCGCTCGCGCACCCACCACGTTTCCATCGTCCAACACCGCAATGATGGCGATGACGACCAGCAACTCGATCAATGTGAACGCACGGCGGATGTGAGTGGCCATGGCAAGCCTCCGGTGTCCGGGTCGCGCCCGACGTGGTCGCGACACGTCGAACAGTTCGGCCCCGGGCGGCCAAATCTAACACCACCGCGAAATCTTGCAACGAATTGACCTGGCGTGTTCAGCGAACCAGGCTCGCTTCTGATTGTTGGTCCACGCCCAGCCACAGACCCACTTGGTTGTTTCTGTTGCATACTGTGTGTCGATAGCTTGGGCCGCCACGGAGGGCGGCCCCTACAACGCCCCTACAACCCAGGGCGTTTCCTCTTGTAGGGGCCGCCCTCCGTGGCGGCCCGCGAATCCAACTGCGTAACTCCTGTCTGAATCAGTTGAACGAGTTCCCAAACGCGACTATCCGTTTTGCCAATCTCACTACGGGATGAGCCTGAACTCGCGATTCCGATTCTAACTGGTAGTAGAATGGGACAACCCTTCTGCTCTTCTGACGAAAGCAGCAGAGGCTGTGAGCAACCCGGATGCAGACTCGGAAACGGACAATAAGTTCCGACTCCCGGCGAATTACATCAGGGAGTGAACGGGACGTTGATTCTCTAACCAGGGGCAGGACATGACCGCGAGTACGCAACCCAACACACAACTCAGGCGTGTGGTCCGCCCGTTCGGCGAAGTCAATGTCCGGCCGGGGGCTGGGCGGTTCGCGGTTCGTGCCACGATCCTGATGACGGTTCAGAAGGAGGGCGCGCAAACCGGCATCGCCCTCGATGGGTCTGGCTCGATGGAATCGCAGTACATGCGCCCGATCGGCGGCGGGCCGAACGCCATCACGCCCGTGGCCCGCAAACTGTGCAGTTACCTCGCACGCTCCGTGGATCAGGACGGGGGAACGACTTCGATCTACTGGGCCGTTGGGCCTGACGGCGGTGGCATCCAGGAGATCGGCGACCTCACCGGAGAACAGGCCGAGGCGCACACGTTCTCGCCCCCGAAGCGATACGGTGGCGACACCAAGTTGCTCCCCGCATTGAAATACTTCGTGGACCGCTTCGCGGGTTCGCCGTGGGGGATGTACGTCTTCCTCACCGACGGCGCGATCAGCGATCTGGAATCGGTGAAAGCGTACACGATCGAACTGGCGAGAGCGGTTGAAGCCGGACGCCGAAAGCCACTGAAATTGATTCTGGTTGGCGTCGGCTCCGGCGTCGATGAAGCCCAGATGTACGCGCTCGATGATCTTGTAACGGGAACCTCCGTGGACTTGTGGGACCACAAGATCGCCAAGGACATGCGTGACGTGTCAGACGTCTTCGCCGAGGTTGTCGATGCCAACGCCCGCGTCGCACGGTCCGGCCGAATCCTGGCTCCGAACGGCTCCCTCGTGAAGAACTTCACCGAGACGGGGGTGCCGGCCCTGATCGAGTTCGAGGTACCGGCCGGGACCGAATACTTCACCCTCGAAGCCGACGGGCGGCGTTTCCACCAACCCCTCCGGGATGGCGCGGAGGTTCCAGAATCGGACGCCGTTCCGAGCGACGCTGACGAAGTGACGGGAGGCGGGGACTCAACCGCCGGCCCCGCGAAACTCGACGCGGCGGCGGTGATGGATCGGTTCGCCCAGGAGGTGAAACTCCGTTCCTACGACGACCGCTACGTTGACACCAAGGAAGAGCGGGAGGTCCTCCAGATCGCCGGGCAAAT
>Ga0105047_10013224_pt1 | contig 13212 bp, 11 predicted proteins | sample MAT04_FD_78384 | JGI IMG/M metagenome (GOLD analysis project Ga0105047, IMG submission 78384) | Freshwater microbial communities from Lake Fryxell liftoff mats and glacier meltwater in Antarctica - MAT-04 (megahit assembly) | ecosystem: Environmental > Aquatic > Freshwater > Ice > Liftoff... | reverse complement strand
CTGTACGTCTGCTACGAGCACGACGAGGAGTACCTGCTCAACCGCATCATCGCGATGGAGTCGGCGCTCCAGCACCTTCCGGCCAAGACCGGCGGCATCAAGCTGACCGACGTGCGCAAGGAGATCCTGGGCACCTGGCTCGCACAGGGCGGCGACAACGCGGACCTGTCCGCGAACCCGCGTCTCCGCCCGGCCCTGGAACGACTGGGCCGCTACGGGCAGAACCTGTATCTGCTGCGTGGGTCCCAGACGAACAGCACCGTGGAGAACCTGCGCCAGCTCGTCCAGCGCTACAAGGAGATCTCGGGCGACCGACGGCTGGTGGTGTTCATCGACTACATGCAGAAGGTGCCGGTCATCCCCGACCCGCCGTCGGAGACCGAGAAGGTCACCTATGTGGTCAACGGCCTGAAGGACGTCGCGCTCTCCAATGACGTGCCCATGATCAGCATCGTGGCAGCCGACAAGGAGGGTCTCAAGGCGGCCCGACTCCGCAACCACCATCTGCGCGGCTCGTCGGCCATCAACTACGAGGCCGACATCATCCTCATCCTCAACGAGAAGTACTCCATCGTGTCCAAGGTGAACATCGAGTTCAACCCGTACCTGGCACAGCGCTTCCGCGACTGGGTGATCATGTCCGTGGAGAAGAACCGCGGCGGTCAGAACGCGGTGGATATCGAGTTCGAGAAGCACTTCGAGTTCTCCTGCTTCGACGCCAATGGGCGGACGGTCCAGGAAAAGCTCATCGAGGAGCGGCTCTACAACGATTGACCGGACGCAGCGGACCCCGTCGCCGCTTCCCCCCTAGACTGGGGCGATGCCTGCTTCTCGACCCTCGGTCGTCTTCCTCGACGTCGGCGACACGCTCGTGCGTGCCCATCCCTCGTGGGCCGGGGTCTACCTGCGCGTGCTCGCGGCGCATGGTGTCCACGTCGACGAGGACGAGCTGCGCGCCGCCCTGGACCGCGTCTTCCGCACGCCCGATCCAGCCATGGAGGGGCCGTTCGAGGCGTCCGAGTCCTCGTCCTTCCAGCGCCTGATCACGTTCGACTCGCGGGTGCTGGCGGAGCTCGGCCATCCCCCGCAGCCAGAGGCATTCTTCCGCATCCTGGAGGCCGAGTTCGCGCAGACCTCGTCGTGGCACGTCTTCCCCGACGTGCCTCCCGCGCTCGATGCGCTCCGGGGTTCCGGCATCCGACTTGCGGTCATCAGCAACTGGTCATGGGCGCTGCCGGAGCTGCTCCACACGCTGGAGCTGGTGGGGCAGTTCGAGGCTGTCATCACGAGCGCCCGGATCGGCTACGAGAAGCCGCACCGGGGCATCTTCGATCACGCTCTCGAGGTCATGGGCGTGGCGCCGGGTGAGGCGGTCCACGTGGGCGACTCGGTCCGGGCGGATGTGGGTGGTGCGACCGGCGTGGGCATCGCGCCGGTGCTCATCGTGCGTGGCACGCAGGACCACGGCGACGCCGCGAGACAGGATCACGGCGCGCCCGTCATCAAGGATCTGTTCGGGTTGCTGGATCTGGTGGGCGTGCCCCGCCCCGACAGCACGGTCGTCCGCTGAGCTCGTCCGCCAAGCGCGCGCCGGGCGATCCGCCGCGGCCCGCGCCCCAGCCCCAGCTGCCGCCGCGCCTGTCCCGGACCGCCTGGCGCCTGTTCCTCGCCATCCCGGTGCCGCCCGTGATCGCAGCCGCCATGGGTGCGGCCCTGGAACCCTACCGGGAGGCCCACCCCGTCGCGCGCTGGTCCGATGCCGATGCGCTCCACCTGACGCTCCTGTTCCTGGGTGCCGTGGACCCCGCCCAGGCCGACCGGCTCGCGGCCGTGGCGCGGGACGTGGCGACCCGCGGGCGCCCGTTCGAGGTGCGCACGGGCGCCGCCGCAGGGACCACGCGCCACGCGGAGGACGGGGTGGCGTGGCTCAAGCTCACGGCGGGCGGTCGCGAGGTATCCCTGCTGTCCGATGCCCTCGCGGATCGCATCCCACCTGCCATGGTGGCCGGCGAGCGGGCCTCCCGACGCGCCCCGTCGGCGCACCTGACCGTGGCGCGCAAGGCGACCCAGGCGCTCATCGATGACCTGGCCACCGAACGCCACGGCCCCGTGTCTGCGGCCTGGACCGCGGACCGGATCGTGCTCATGCGGTCACACCTGGGGCCGGCGCGAGCCCGGTACGGCACGCTCGCGATGACACGGCTGGGCGAGCCCGCCTGATGACCGCGGTCGGCACCGGCCCGGCGGTCGAGACCCACGCGCTCCACAAGCGCTACGGCCGGACCGTGGCGCTGGAATCGCTCGACCTGCGCGTGGAGCGCGGCGAGGTGTTCGGGCTCCTGGGCCCCAATGGCGCCGGCAAGACCACCACCGTGAAGCTGCTCCTGGGCCTCACGCGGCCCACGAGCGGGGAGGGACGGTTGCTCGGCCGGCCCATGGGTGACCGCGAGGCGCGCCGCCGCACGGGTTACCTGCCGGAGCTGTTCCGGTACCCCGCCTGGTTGCGTGCCCATGAGGTGCTGCGGCTCCACTGTGAGCTCGCTGAGCTACCGCGCCGCCGCTGGTCGGGGGAGATCGAGACGGCGCTCGAGCGCGTCGGGCTGCGCACCCGGGGCGACGACAAGGTGAGCGGCTTCTCCAAGGGGATGCAGCAACGCCTGGGTCTCGGCGTCGCGCTCCTGGGCGATCCCGAGATCGTGATCCTCGATGAGCCAACCTCCGCCCTCGACCCGCTGGGCCGGGACGAGGTGCGGGGCATCATCCGCGATGCCGGCGCCCGGGGCACGACCGTGATCCTCAACTCCCACCTGCTGGGTGAGGTGGAGCGGCTGTGCGACCGGGTGACCATCGTGCATCGCGGTCGCGCGATCGCCGCGGGTCCGGTGCGGGAGCTCCTGGGCGAGCCGGCGTTGCGCATCCGCGTCTCGGGCATCGCGGACCCGACGGCGCTCCTGGGCGCGTTCGGTCCCGTGGTGGGCACGGACGATTCGGGCACCCTGCTCCGGCCCCTGGATCCGGTACGCGTACCGGACGTGGTCGCGGCCGTGGTGGCGGCCGGCGGCAGGGTCCATGCCGTCCAGCCGGGCCGGGGCTCCCTGGAGGACGCCTTCCTGGACCTCGTGCGCAGCGACGGCGTCGCGCGCCATCAGGACGTGGGGATCGCCCCGTGAGCGCCCGCCAGGTCTGGGCCATCGTGGGCCTGACGGTGGGCGAGACCATCCGCCGCCGGACCCTCCTGGTGCTGCTCATCCTCGCGGTGGTGAGCACGCTCATCGTGGGCTGGGGCGTCGACCAGCTGGTCACCACCGCGCGCGAGAACGAGCTGTCGGAGACGACCATCCGCCTGGGCGTCTCGCAGGTGCTCATCCTCATCGCGTTCCTGTTCAGCTTCGTGCTCGCGATGTCCGCCGCGTTCCTCGCCGCGCCCGCCATCGCCGCGGACCTCGAGAGCGGCACCATCCTCGCCATGCTCGCGCGGCCCACGAGCCGGACGGACATCATCGTCGGGCGCTGGATCGGCCTGTCCATCGTGATCGTGGGCTACACCCTGCTGGCGGGCGCGATGGCGCTCGTCGCCGTGCGTGTCGTATCGGGGTACTTCCCGGGGGAGCCGCTGACGGCCCTTGGCTTCCTCGCCGGGGAATCGGCAGTGGTCCTGACCCTCGCCCTGATGCTGGGCGTGCGGCTGCCGGCGGTGGCGGCGGGCGCCGTGACCGTGGTCCTGTTCGCGATCTCCTGGTTCGGGGGCGTGCTCGGGGCACTGTCCGCGGCATTCGACGCCGAGTCCATCCGGCCGCTCACCGACCTGCTGCGGTACGCCGTCCCCACGGACCTGCTCTGGAGGGGCGTCATCTACGCCCTCGAGCCGCCCCTCGCGATCCTGCTCGGTCAGGGTCTCGGTGCGGGCCAGGAGGCCAACCCGTTCTTCGCCTCCTCGCCGCCGCCGCCCGGGCAGGTGATCTGGGCGGGACTCTGGATCGTGGGCGTGCTCCTGCTCGCCATCGGCCTGTTCCGGCGCCGGGAGCTGTAGGTCGCGACACCCGCCGAACGGTCTGGCGGCCGGGCAGCGGGCTGCCTACACTCGGGTCGGCGCCGCGCACGACGCCGGATCCCAGCCTGGAGGAGACCCCGCATGTCGCTCAAGCAGACCAAGTTCATCCTGCCAGAGGATCGCATCCCGAAGGCCTGGTACAACATCAATGCGGACCTCCATGGCCAGTCGCCGCCGTTGCACCCGGGCACCATGCAGCCCCTCGGCCCCGCTGACCTGGCACCCCTGTTCCCGATGGGCCTGATCCTCCAGGAGGTCAGCCAGGAGCGCGAGATCGAGATCCCGGAGCCGATCCGGGAGGCGTACACGATGTATCGCCCCTCGCCCCTGTTTCGAGCGCACCGCCTGGAGGCCGCGCTCGGCACCACCGCGCGCATCTACTACAAGTACGAGGGCGGCAGCCCGGCCGGCAGCCACAAGCCGAACACCGCCATCCCCCAGGCCTGGTACAACCAGCAGGAGGGCGTCAAGCGCCTCGCGACGGAGACGGGCGCCGGCCAATGGGGGACCGCGCTCAGCCTCGCGGGCTCGATCTTCGGGCTCGAGGTCAAGGTCTACATGGTGCGCGCCTCGTACGACCAGAAGCCGTACCGGCGGAACCTCATGGAGGTCTACGGCGCGTCCGTCGTGGCCAGCCCGTCGGCGGACACCGACTACGGGCGCGCGGTGCTGGCGGCTACCCCCGACAGCCCCGGCTCCCTGGGCATCGCCATCAGCGAGGCGGTGGAGGACGCGGCGACCCGGGACGACACCAAGTACGCGCTGGGCTCGGTGCTCAACCATGTGCTGCTGCATCAGACCGTGATCGGCCTGGAGGCGATGGAGCAGATGGCGATGGCCGGAGACAAGCCGGACATCCTCGTGGCCTGTTCCGGTGGCGGCTCCAACTTCGCGGGGCTCACCTTCCCGTTCCTGGGTCAGAAGCTGCGCGGCGAGGCGGACTACCGGATCATCGCCGTGGAGCCCGAAGCGGCCCCGTCGCTCACCCGCGGCGTGTACCGCTACGACTACGGCGACACAGGCAAGATGGCGCCCATGGTCAAGATGCACACGCTGGGCCACGACTTCATCCCCGATCCGATCCACGCCGGTGGCCTGCGCTACCACGGCATGTCGCCCCAGGTGAGCCTGGCCAAGGAGCTGGGCCTCATCGAGGCGCGCGCCGTCCATCAGCGCAGGACCTTCGAGGCGGGCGTCCGCTTCGCGCGTGCGGAAGGGATCCTGCCCGCGCCGGAGCCGACCCACGCCATCAGCGTGGTCATCGACGAGGCGCTGCGGGCGAAGGAGGAAGGAACCAGCCCGGTCATCCTGTTCAACCTGTGCGGGCACGGCCACTTCGACCTGGCCTCGTACCAGCGCTACATGAACGGGTCCATGGAGGACTTCGAGCTGCCCCAGGAGCGCATCCGTGTCGCCCTCGAGAGCGTCCCCACGATCTGATGGTGGCACGCAGGGACCCCATCGTCGTCGTCAACTGCTTCCCGCTCACCGACGAGCGCAAGGCGCGCCTTGCCGCGATCTCCGATCGGCTGGAGATCCGCCACCACGACACCGGACACGCCGATGATTGGGCCATCGAGGGCCTGGCGGACCCGGACGCGGAGGGCCTCCTGGGCTTCCACCCGCCGAGCGACCTGGCCCGCACGCCCCGGCTGCGCTGGTTCCAGGCGGGATCGTCGGGCGTGGACTTCCTGGAACCGGCACCCCTGCTCGCGGCGGGTGTGACCGTCACCAACGGCAGCGGGGTGCACGCCGTGCCCATGGGCGAGTACGCCCTCGGCGCGTTGCTGCACATTGCCAAGGACGTGGACGCGCGTCAGGAGAGCCAGCGTCGCCGCGCCTGGCCGGACGATCAGCCGACCCTCGCCGGCCGGCTGTTGCGGGGTCGCACCCTGCTGATCGTGGGCTACGGCAGCATCGGCCGGGAGACCGCGCGCCTGGCGAGCGCCTTCGGCATGCGCATCATCGCGGTCAAGGCCGATCCGACGCGGCGCGCGGATGATGGCTGGGTCCACCCGGGCACGGGCGACCCGGACGGTCGCCTGCCGGAGCGCTGGGTGGGCATCGACGGGCTGGTGGACGCCGTCCGTGACGCGGACTATGTCGTCGCCGCGCTGCCGGGGACGGCCGCATCCCGGGGCACCATCAGCGCCGCGGTCATCGACGCCATGCCCCCGCGAGCGTGGATCGTCAACGTCGGGCGTGGCTCGGCGATCGACACCGATGCGCTCATCGGGGCCGTGCGGGAGGGCCGCATCGGCGGATCGTTCCTGGACGTGTTCGAGCCCGAGCCGTTGCCACCGGACAGCCCGTTGTGGGATCTGCCCACATCCATCATCACGCCCCACGTCTCGGGCGGTCCGGCAGAGCTGGGAGGGCTGCTCGTGGAGCTGCTCGCGGAGCAGCTGCGCCGCTTCGCGGCGGAGGAGCCGCTGCTCAACGTGGTCGACCTGGCCCGCGGTTACTGAACGCCAGGCGACACGCGCCCGGCGTCAGGACACGAGTGGCAGCTGCACGACCTGGCCCGTGGCCGCGGACCGGTCGGCAGCGACCCCGATCTCGATGCCCTTGCGGGCCGTCTCGCCGTTGACCAGGGGCTCCCGACCCTCGCGCACGGCGAGCGCGAAGTCACGCACCTGGTCCGCGTACGGATACACGAAGGCCTCGTCGTAGTCCGTGCCCGACCCGTCCACGGGTGGGTGCTCGTAGAGCACCTCCCAGCGGTCCCCGGTACCCAGCCGGACGCGGCCCCGGTACTGCACCTCGAGCGTGCCCATCGAGCCCACGAAGGTGTAGTCGCCGGTCCATTTCTCTGCGTCGAGGGCAGGCTCGGGCCACTCGTAGGTGGCCAGGATCTGGCACAGCACGCCGCTCGCGAATCGGTACTGGACCATCGCCGTCAGGCCGCGCGGCTCGTCAGCCGTGAAGCTCGCGTACTGCGCGTGGACGGCGGTGACGTCGCTGCCCACGAGCCAGCGGATGACGTCGTTGCAGTGGGATCCCTGGTCCAGGAAGGGGCTGCCTGCCTCCGACCGGTGGATCCACGCGGGCATCCCGAAGAACGAGCCCGCCGTGTGCGCGTAGAGGTGGCGCACCATGCGCAGCTCGCCGATGGCGCCCTCGTCGATGAGCTGGCGCGCCAGCTGGAAGCCGCGCCGGTAGCGGGTGACCGTGTTGACAGCCAGCAGCACGCCCGCACCGCGCGCCGCGCCGATCATGGCGTCGCATTCCTCCAGGGTGGCGGCCATCGGCTTCTCCGTGTAGATGTGCTTACCCGCGGCGGCGGCGAGCTCGACCTGCTCACGATGGACCTGCGTCGGGCTGCCCAGCAGCACCGCGTCCACGTCCGGGCGCGCCAGGAGGGCCTCCAGGGTGGGCTCCACGGGCATGCTGAACTCGGCCCCGAGGGCTGCGGCGCCGCGGCCGCCGAAGATGGCGACGGACCGCGCCTCCGGCACGAGATGGGCGATACCCCGGACATACGTGCGGCTCATGGCGCCGGAGCCGACGATACCGATGCCGAGGGGTCTGGCGGGGGTGGTGCTCATCCGCCGATGATAGGCACCGCGCGGTCGTCGCGAGCCCCGGTCACGGACGGGCCTCAGCGGTCCCGGTAGACCCGGATGGCGCCCTGATAGCTGGACACCCAGACGGTATCGCCCACGGGCTCATAGGCGACGCCGATGGGATCGCCGGGGACCGACAAACGCTGCAGGATGCGCAGGTCGCGGGTGCGCAGCTTGACCAGTGTGTCGTCCTCGTAGTTGCCCACGTACAGCGAGCGGCCGTCCGGCGCGATGGCCATCGAGCGTGGCTCGGCGCCGGTGTGGACCCGCCGTACGACCCGGCGCGTTCCCAGGTCCACCTTGGCGACCTCGTCCTTCCAGTCGAGGGTGACGTACAGGTAGCGGCCTTCCGCGTCGATGACGAGGTGGCGCGGGCTCCAGCCCACGTCGCGCGTCCAGCGCACCTGCCATGTCTGGAGGTCGATCCGGGCCAGATCGTCCGTGCCCATGACCGCGACCCAGGCGGTCCGGCCGTCCGGGGTGATGGCGATGCCCCGCGGGTACGGGCCGAGCTTGAGTTGCCGCACCTCGCGGCCTGCCATAAGGTCCACCACGGAGACGTCATACGAGCACCAGTTGGCCACGAGCAGGAACCGCTCGTCCGGCGTGACCGCCAGGAACTTGGGCAGCTTGCCAACGCGGTAGGCCGCCGTGGTCCGGCGCGATGACCGGTCGATGCGGTACACGAAACTCCGGTCGATGCGGTCCCTCGGGCGGCACTCCGTGGACAAGGACGCCGGGTGCCGGAAGCCCGGGCCGTGCATGGAGCGCTGGGAGACGTACATGCGCTCCCCGTCGGGTGAGGCGGCAGCCTCCACGGGACCGCCTCGGACCGGTCGGTCCCAGCGCTCCCAGCCGAAGCGGGACAGGCGGATCCGGTCGCCGATCGTCTCGCGCAGGGAGCCGCGGGTGCCGTAGACGGTGATCGTGTGGCGGAAGATCGAGTTCTGGGCCCACACCTCGCCGGTGCCTGTGGCCGCGACCGACTTGGGGGAGATGGCGCCGCCGATCACGCGCACCAGGCGCAGGCGCCGCTTGTCGGAGCGGATCACCGCGGACGTCGGGCGCGAACCGGACGCGTCGTCCGCGACCACCGTGAGCGACACGGGCACGAGTGGGAGGAGCGCCGGCGGGGCGATCGCGAGCGCCGGCGGGGCGATCGCGAGCGCCGGCCCAGCCGTCACCACCCCAGCGAGGACGACGAGCAGGGGCAGGACCATCGCGTGGGCGCGCATCCCGGGACTGTAGCGGACGACACCCCGCGTCGGGGGCGGTACGATTGGCGGGATGGCGGACGACGAGCTGGTCCTGGGGCTCCCGCGCGACGAGCTGATGGTGGACGGCGCCTGGCGAGGCATCCTCCACGGTGATATCGAGCGGTATCTGGCGCGCATCGCGGAGCGCGGCAGCCACCGTCGACGGGGCGACTGCGAGGGTGACCCGACCTGGAAGCAGGTCATCCCGTATCTCGTGGTGCGGGACCGGGGATCGCTGTTCCTGATGAAGCGCACCCGGGCGGGCACGGACGAGCGCCTGCACGAGCGCTGGTCGATCGGTGTCGGCGGGCACGTCAACCCCGAGGATGGCGGCATCGCGGGGGGCCTCGCGCGGGAATGGGCGGAGGAGCTGGTCGCGGACTGGGATCCGTCACCCGTGCTGATCGGACTGCTCAACGACGACACGGACCCGGTCGGTGCGGTCCACGTGGGTCTCGTCTACCGGGTGGAGGCGGCCGGGCGACCGGTGGCCGTGCGCGAGACCCACAAGCTGGACGGGGCGTTCGTGTCGCCCATCGAAGCGCTGCGCGTCTATGACCGGATGGAGACCTGGTCCAGCCTCGTCTATGACTACCTCTTCGAGCGGTCACCGGGCGTGCGTGCCACGCCCTCTCGACGTCGATGAGATGATGGCGGTAGGCACCACCTGATGACCCGTCGCCATCGCCTCGCCCGCCTGCTCCCTGTCGTGCCGCTGGTGCTCGTCCTGCTGGGTCTGCTGGGCGGTGCCATCGACGCCCAGGGCGGCCCTGCGGTGAAGCTCCTCACCGCCACGGGCGTGGTCGACCAGGTCCTGGCCAACTACCTGGCGGACGGCGTCACGCGCGCCGAGAACGAGGGTGCCGCCGCGGTCGTGGTGCGCCTGGACACGCCGGGCGGATCGCTGGACGCGACGCGCGCCATCGTGCAGGCGTTCCTGGATGCCGAGGTGCCCATCATCGTCTGGGTCGGCCCGCCGGGTGCACGCGCCGCGAGCGCGGGCACCTTCATCACCCTCGCCGCCAACGTCGCGGCGATGGCGCCCGGCACGAACATCGGCGCGGCGACGCCCGTGGGGGCCCAGGGTGAGGACATCGAGGGCGCCATGGGCGACAAGGTGATGAATGACACGATCGCGTCCATCACGGCCATCGCGGAGGCACGTGGCCGGCCCGTGGACTGGGCCGTGAGCACCGTCGAGGAGGCGCGCTCGGACACCGTGGATGAAGCGATCGCCGCGGGCGCAGTGGACTTCAAGGCGGCGTCCGTGGAGTCGGTCCTGGCCCAGGCGGACGGGCTCACCGTGGACACGGCCACCGGGCCCGTGACCCTGGATGTCGCGACCGCCGCGATCGAGGAGGCGGGCATGAACCCGCTCCAGTCCTTCCTGCACCTTCTGGCCGACCCGAACATCGCGTTCATCCTGTTCACCCTCGGTTTCTACGGCCTGCTGTTCGAACTCCAGAACCCGAACCTCGTGACGGGCATCCTGGGCGCGTTCGCGCTGATCCTCGCGTTCGTGGGTTTCGGGTCACTGCCGCTCAACGTGGCGGGGCTGCTGCTTGTCGGGCTCGCCATCATCCTGTTCGTGCTGGAGCTCACCGTGACCAGTCATGGGTTGCTCGCCATCGGGGGGCTGGTGGCGTTCGTGCTGGGGGCGTCCGCGCTGTACACGGAGCCGGGCACGCCCACGGCGCCGTCCGTGGAGGTGGCCCTGCCGGTCATCGCTGCGATGACGAGCATCACGGCGGCGTTCATCGGGTTCGTGCTCATCGCGGCCATCCGGACGCGCCGCATGCCCGCCATGAACATCGGCGTGGCGGACCGCGCGCGGACGGTGCTGCCGGCCGGCACGGATGCCGACGTGCGCACACCCCTGACGCCCGTCGGAGTCGTGCGCACCGCGGGCGAGGACTGGAGCGCCCGGAGCGCCGACGGCCGAACCATCGAGCCCGGCACGCCGGTGCGCATCGTGGGCCAGGAGGGCCTCACCTTGATCGTCGAGCCCAGCGCCGCCCGGCCCACGGGAGCGCACCGCCTCGATCCCATTGGCTGATCGGCCCTGACCCGTTACTCTTGACCCCTGTACCGACCGGAAGGAGCCCTGGACGACATGGATCCAGTCCCCATCGCTAGCGTGATCCTGGTCCTCGTGGTCGTGCTGGTGCTCGTCTTCCTGAGCGTCCGCATCGTCAACGAATACGACCGCCTCGTGGTCTTCCGGCTCGGCCGGACGGGCCCCGACAAGGTCAAGGGCCCGGGTCTCGTGTTCCTCATCCCGGTGATCGACCGACCCGTGCGCGTGGATCTGCGTGAGCAGTTCATCGAGATCCCCAGCCAGAGCGCGATCACCAAGGACAACGCGCCCATCAACATCGACTTCCTGATCTACTGGCGGATCGTCGATCCGCTGCGCAGCATCGTGAACGTCGCGTACTTCGCGGGGGCCCTCCAAGGCATCTCGACGACGACGCTGCGCGCCGTCATCGGCGACATCCTCATCGACGATGTGCTGTCCAAGCGCGACCAGATCAACGAGGTGCTGCGCACCAAGCTCGACGAGCAGACCGAGCGCTGGGGCGGCAAGGTCACCATCGTGGAGATCCGGGAGATCATCCCGCCGCGCGACGTCCAGGACGCCATGAACCGGATGCTCTCCGCGGAGCGCAACCGGCGTGCCGTCATCACGGAATCCGAGGGTGCCCGGCAGTCGAACATCAATGTCGCGGAAGGCGAGAAGCAGGCCGCCATCCTGCGCGCCGAGGGCAAGCGCCAGTCCGCGATCCTGGAGGCGGAGGGCTTCAGCCAGGCGCTGGAGCGGATCTACTCTGCCGCCCGGGAGATCGACGACCGGACGATGACGCTCCAGTACCTCGATGCGCTCAAGGCCCTGGGTGCCAGCCCGTCCACGAAGTACATCCTGCCGCTGGAGCTCACGGAGCTCGCCCAGCGGGTCGGACGGTACGTGGACCGCGGCTTCGACACGGCCGCGGGCGCAGGCGCAGGTGCACCGGCGCGTCCGTCGGAACCCGACTCACCGTCCCAGGGCACGATCGGGGGCGTCCGGCGGCTCGAGCAGGCGCCGCCCACGCCCGGACCCACCCCACCGCCTCCGCCGGTCCCACCGCCTTCGCCGGCGACACCCGCCGGTTGAGCATGGCCCAGGGCCTGCCTGACCCGACCGGCGGGGCCCTGACGGTACCTTCGTCCCCTGAGCGGTCCGGTGCGGTCGCGATAGGCTGCCCGTGATGACACCCCGTATCCTCATCGTCACTGACGACGGCGACCTCCAGGCCCTGCTGCGGCAGGCCATGACCGGCGCCGGACTCGAGCTGCTGCTGGCGCCGAGCGGGTCGGACGGACTCCGCCGCTGGAAGGCGGATGGCCCGTCGCTGATCATTCTGGACGCCAACCTCGCGGGCCTCGACGGGATCGCCTTGACCGAGCGTGTCCGCGGCACGGAGGCTCCCGGTACCCGGGTGCCCATCATCACCATCGGCGGCGCGGACCCGCGGGTCAAGCTGCGCGCGCTTCAGGCGGGCTCGGACGACTACCTGGCGGTGCCGGTGCATCCCGTGGAGCTGATGGCGCGCGTGCGCCGGATGCTCGCCCGGACCGCGCCCCGATCTGCGGCCCCAGCGCCCACGTCGCCGCAGGCTCCGGCACTGGGCCAGGTGCTTGCGTTCTATGGCGCCAAGGGCGGCGTGGGCACCACCACACTCGCCGTGAACGCGGCCATCGGGCTCCACCGCCAGCAGCAGCGGCGCGTGGCGCTCGTGGATGCGAACCTCCAGTTCGGCGACCACCGCGTGTTCCTGGACGTGGGCGTGGATCGCCGGTCGATCATCGACGCGGTGTCGGCCTCCGCCATCGACGCAGAGCTGATGGCTTCAATCCTGCTGCGTCATGGCTCGGGCATCGACCTGCTGCTGGCGCCGCCCACACCGGAGGCGGCGGACCTCGTGAGCGCAGAGCGGCACCATCTGCTGCAGATCACCGAGGTGCTGCGGACCATGTACGACTACGTGGTGCTCGACCTGGACCAGCGCCTGGACGATCACGCCCTTGACGTCCTGGGCATCACTGATCGGGTGATGATCGTGATGAACGCGGACCTCTCGTGCATCAAGAACGTGCGCCTCGTGATGGAGACGATGGGCCAGGTCGGCATCCCCAAGGCACGGCTATCGCTGGTGATGAACCGCAGCAACGCGATGACCGGCGTGTCCGTGCGGTCCGTGGAGGCGGTGCTCAAGCGGCCCGTCGAGCACATGGTGGTCAACGACTATCGTGCGGCGATCACGAGCCTCAACACTGGCCGGCCCTTCCAGGCAGGGCG
>Ga0105047_10013219_pt1 | contig 13217 bp, 11 predicted proteins | sample MAT04_FD_78384 | JGI IMG/M metagenome (GOLD analysis project Ga0105047, IMG submission 78384) | Freshwater microbial communities from Lake Fryxell liftoff mats and glacier meltwater in Antarctica - MAT-04 (megahit assembly) | ecosystem: Environmental > Aquatic > Freshwater > Ice > Liftoff... | reverse complement strand
CCCACAAGGGGACTCACTGGGTAAGTAATGGCCCGTTCGTCCCACAAGGGGACTCACTGGGTAAGTAATGGCCCGTTCGTCCCACAAGGGGACTCACTGGGTAAGTAATGGCCCGTTCGTCCCACAAGGGGACTCACTGGGTAAGTAATGGCCCGTTCGTCTATCGGTTAGGACGCTAGACTTTCACTCTGGCAAGGCGAGTTCGACTCTCGCACGGGTCACATTTTTTAATAGTCTCCTCATATTTATCTGCTTGCTATATAATTGTGTTATATGGCAGAGCTAAAAACAAAACCTACTAGTCTAAGTGTAGAAGATTTTCTGAACAAAGTTGAATCAGAAGCAAGAAAACGAGATAGTTTCGTGCTTCTTGAATTGTTCGGAAAGATTACCGGAGAAAAAGCTGTCATGTGGGGGGAAAGTATAGTAGGCTTTGGATCCTATCATTACAAATCTGAGAGTAGTACTCAGGAAGAAGACTGGTTTCTTACTGGATTTTCTCCTAGAAAACAGAGTTTAACACTCTATATTATGGCTGGTAATAAAGAAAATATAGAGTTGTTGAATAAACTTGGCAAATATAAAGCAAGTACTGGAGGCTGTCTCTATATCAACCGTCTTTCAGATGTGGATGTAGTTGTTCTTGGAAAACTAATAGAACACTCATTTCAATTTATGAAAAAGCAGGGGCTGTAAGGTATTTTTTTTCTTAAGGGTTATTAAAAAGGTTGCTCGAGGTATTTTTTAAGTAATGTTTTGGACTGCTCTTTCGTCACCCATCTGAACTTACGTATTTCCCAGTTAGGGCTCAGCTTTGGATCGCTGGATAAAACTACAGAAAAGTACGAAATAAAGCTTTGGAATGGCACCAGGAGAAGTCTTTTTTTAGAGTGCGTAGATTCTAGAAATGTAATCTGCTTAATGTGTGATTTTTCGATCCCTAGTTCTTCGTGTAGTTCTCGCTCCAGTGCTTGTTCCGTACTCTCTCCCGAACCAATCGCACCTCCGGGAAGGCTAAAAATATTGGCAATAGGGGATTTAATGATGAGAAGTCTTTTTTGATCCGGTGAGTAGATATAGGCACGGACAACGTTGCGTTTTATAGATAGCATATGGTGTGGATCCAAGTATACCACTCCGCTTTGAATTGGCCATTGTTTTTTATAAATTCAAAGCTACGGGTATCATACATCATTTGTAAACCTAAATATAAGGAGTATATACCACGAGACGTGGCCACTAAGTTGTCATGGCTCCATAAAAAAATCAGCTTCTATCTTGAAAAAAAATAAAAGCTGATTTTACGTTAAACTACTATGTTTGATCTACAGGAAGAGCTGCAAAATCAGCTTCGAATTTATCTCCCCAAGCTTTTGCTGCTGCCTCATCAGTCATAGCAGCGTCCATCTGTGTTTTCACTCCCTTGTGATCCTCATCACCTTTAGTTGCTTCATCATTTACATGATTTCCACCCTGGGTCATCATGTCCGTTGATGTTTCTGCATGGAAAGCTGTGTCACATGGGCCGCCCATTTGCTTACATGTCATTGTTTTCATATATCTTCACCTCCGTTCAGGCCTTATTATAACAGGTAATATTTCCGTATTTTCTTAACCCACGCTCATTGCTTTACAGGTAGGTATCGCCTATAATAGGAGATTGCTAAGTCCCTTTTTATGGAAAAAATAGTAGTTAAGGGTGCCCGCGAGCATAACCTCAAAAATATTGACCTCGAGATTCCCAAGAACAAACTAGTTGTGCTTACAGGGCTATCTGGTAGCGGCAAATCCTCTCTCGCATTCGATACTATTTATGCTGAAGGACAGCGCAGGTATGTTGAAAGTCTTTCCTCATATGCGAGACAGTTCCTTGGGACGATGAAAAAACCTGATGTTGACCTGATAGAAGGTCTTTCGCCTGCAATCTCCATTGATCAGAAATCCACATCTCATAATCCACGATCAACAGTGGGAACGGTTACAGAGATTTATGATTATATGCGTCTTTTATTTGCTCGTGTTGGCCATCCACATTGTCCTAATTGTGGACGAGAGATTGCACAACAATCAAAAGAACAAATAGCTATTTCTATTCTTAAAATGTATGAAACTCAGGCTGATCTTGGTAAAAAATTTGTTCGTATTATGATTCTCGCGCCTCTAGTAAAAGATAAAAAGGGGGAATACTCAGAACTCTTTACTTCTCTTAAAAAGAGAGGATACCGAAAGGTGCGAATTGATGGAAGGGTAATGTCTCTTGATGATAAAGTTGTCTTGATTAAGACGAATAGACATACTATCGACCTTATAATCGACACGCTAACCGTTGCCAAGGATACAGACACGGTGCGACTTACAACAGACGTAGAGCAAGCGCTTCAGTTTGGAAACGGGGAAATGAGTGTGGCTGTTATTAAAGACGCGTCATTTGATATTCCCGAGTATCCTGAAAAAATGGAAGATCATTTGTTCTCAGAAAAATTTGCGTGTCCCGTCTGTAATATCTCACTTCCCGAAGTGGAGCCACGTATTTTTTCTTTTAATACACCACACGGTGCATGCCCAGAGTGTTCAGGTATTGGTACAGTATTGATTATTGATCGTGAAGTAGTATTTAATAAAGATTTAACTATTAACGAGGGGGGTATTCTGCCATTCTTCAGCCTCGGGAGTAATGATACTTGGTTCTCTCGAACATTTAAAACTTTTTGTAAAGAAAACGGGATTCCAACTGATGTAAAGATAGCTACATTAACTGAAGATCAGAAAGATCTCCTTATTTTTGGAACAGGAGATAGAGAATACCGGGTTAAGGGCGAGAATCGATTTGGGAGTGATACTGTCATCAGTGAGCCATTTAGGGGTATTTCAGTAGAGCTCAGGCGTAGGTACGGTGAATCCGATTCTACCTATGTTAAGAATCAGATTGAAAAGTTCATGAAATATGATCTCTGTCCTTTGTGTCATGGCGCAAGACTAAAGCAGGAAGCACTGTCTGTGACAATTAATGATAAATCAATCGTTGAAGTAAGCGACATGCCTATTGGTGAGGCACTGGCTTTTATTGATGGGTTGCCTGATGTAATGTCAAGTCGTGAAAAGGAAATCGGTACGCTCATTTTTAGAGAGATTAAAACCAGAATAGGATTTTTGGTAGATGTAGGATTAGATTACTTAACACTCTCTCGTACCGCAGCGACTCTTGCTGGTGGTGAGGCACAGCGCATCCGTTTGGCCTCCCAAATTGGCAGCGGATTAACAGGCGTACTCTATGTATTGGACGAGCCATCAATTGGTCTTCATCAGCGAGATAATGAGAAATTGATCGAAACACTTAAGAAGCTACGCGATCTTGGGAATACGGTGCTCGTTGTAGAGCATGACGAGGATACAATGGCTGCATCAGATTACATATTTGACTTTGGTCCTGGAGCAGGTGCATTTGGAGGTACGATCATAGCACATGGAACGTATGAAGATCTCAAAGAGAATCCTAATTCAATCACAGGACAATATCTCTCTAAGAAAAAAATAATAAAAGTAAAGAAGACACCTGATAACTCGCTTGTTAAAAAAGAACAACAGTATTTGAAGCTCACTGGTGCAAGTGAGCATAATTTAAAAAATGTAGACGTTAGTTTTCCGCTTCATCAACTACTCGTTATTACAGGCGTCTCAGGAAGTGGTAAATCAACACTTATTAACGACATTCTTTATCATGCTCTCATGCAAAAGGAAAATCCATTCCATAGACAAAAACCAGGTGCATTTAAAGAACTAAAGGGATTTGAGCATATTAGAAATATTTTTCAGATAGATCAGTCACCAATTGGTCGAACTTCTCGCAGTAATGCTGCAACCTATACAGGGAGTTTTAACTATATTCGTGATTTATTCGCCCAGACAAAAGAAGCTAAGGTAAGAGGATATGGACCGGGGAGATTTTCTTTTAATGTTAAGGGGGGGCGATGTGAAGCTTGCGAGGGTGAAGGGCAAATAAAAATAGAGATGCAGTTTTTACCTGATGTCTTTATTATGTGCGAGATCTGTAAGGGAAAACAATACAATAGTGATGCGCTCGAAGTGCTTTTTCAGGGTAAAAGCATAGCAGATGTTTTAGATATGAGTGTAAAAGAGGCTGCTGATTTCTTTTCATTCATACCTGGACTAGCACATAAGCTCCAGACATTAGTTGATGTTGGGTTGTCATATGTCACGCTTGGCCAGCCAGCTCCAACACTCTCAGGTGGTGAGGCACAGCGCGTAAAGCTTGCTACAGAACTATCCAAAAGAGGAAAAGACGCACTTTATTTACTCGATGAACCAACAACGGGTCTTCATTTTGCAGATTTGGAAAAATTATTGCTAGTACTTCGAAAATTGGTCGACCAAGGCAATTCTGTTATGGTCATTGAGCATAATTTAGATGTCATAAAAAATGCTGATTATATAATTGATCTGGGGCCAGAAGGGGGCGAGGGCGGTGGAGAGGTCGTTGCAGTTGGGTCGCCAGAAGAGATTGCTGGTAACCCAAAATCTCATACGGGAAGGTTTTTAAAAAAAGTACTTTAGTGTTCGATTTGGTAGTATTAATACAGTATGTATAAAGCTTTTCAGCTACTCACACTCCTAGTCCTATTTATTTTATTTAGTCCTACCGATATAAAGGCCTCAGAATATTATAAACGTGACTATAGCGTACTCTATCTAGTAAAAGATACAGGAACAACGAGCGTTTCAATTCAGGTAGCACTCACCAATAAAACGAGTGATTATTATGCAATCTCAGATACGTTAACAGTTAGTTTTCCAGAGATTGAAAATGTCAGCGTAAAGGATCCTGATGGCACTATTAAGCCAATCGTTACTAAAAACGACGCAGGTAACGATATCGCATTAACATTTAATAAAAAAGCAGTGGGAAGTGGTAAGTCTCTTATTTACACTATATCATTCGATACGCCAAACATTGCCCGAAAAGAGGGTAAAATTTGGGAAATAAATATTCCAGGTCTTTCAAACCCCGATATTGTTGATACATTCATAGCCGAAGTTAAAGTCCCACCTTCTTTTGGAAAGCCAACATATATAAAGCCTACAAGGCCAGATGGTGTATTGATTTTTAATAAAGAGGATTTGGCAAAATCAAGCATCTCAATCGCATACGGGATAGAGCAGATCTTCTCATATCATCTTACCTATCATCTCCAAAATAAGAATGTCTTTCCTGTTAAGACCGAGATTGCGCTTCCTCCCTCGACTAATTATCAAGATGTGACGATAGATTCCCTCTCTCCAAAGCCGCTTACCGTTACTATTGATAGAGACGGAAATTGGCTAGCTCAGTACCAGCTTTATCCTGCGCAGAAAGTAGATGTCGTTGCGAAAGGCGACATTAGAGTTCTATCAAATCCACGTCGAGTTAGTCTTAGTAACGCAGAGTATGATTTATATACGAAAGATCAGCCCTACTGGGAAGCGAGTAATACATCCATACGTCGCCTGGCAAAGGAATTAAAGACTCCGAAAGCAATCTATGAGTATGTAGTGAGTAATCTACGCTATAACTTTAATAGGGTAGGAATAGATAATCCACGACTAGGAGCAGTTAATGTACTTGGTCAAAAAAACGCCGCGGTTTGTCTAGAATTTACCGATCTTTTTATCGCACTTGCTCGTTCCGCTGGTATACCAGCGAGGGAAGTAAATGGATATGCGCATACCGAGAATACCAAGCAGCGACCGCTTTCGCTTGTGCAAGATATTCTTCATGCATGGCCTGAATATTATGATAAAGAAAGACAGATGTGGGTGATGGTAGATCCAACATGGGGAAATACGACAGGTGGCACAGATTACTTTAATGTTTTTGACTTCAATCATGTGGCTTTTGTGATTAAAGGAGTGGGGAGCCAATATCCCATACCAGCTGGTGGTTATAAGCTGGCAGGGGATGAGGGGGAAAAAGATATTAGGATGGAATTTTCATCAGTATTTGACGCACAGACACCTCAGGTTGCGCTTTCTTCAGATTTTCCAGCTACAATCCTTTCGGCACTGCCGGTTGCTGGTGATTTTATAGTAACCAACACGGGCAAAACACTTTTTCCTGAAAAAGCAGCTGTTTTACTTTCCAAAGAGTTGTTTCCTTTGCGACAGGAGCTGGTCATCCCGCCGATTCCACCATACGGAAACACGACGATCCCAGTTGCTTTTAAGAAAACATCATTTTTTACTGATAAGACATATGATTTTACATTCAATGTTCAAGACACTATAATTCATAAACGCGTAAGGGTTACCCCCTTTGCCTTCACAAGGCAACAGCTAATAGGAGGTGTTTTAATTGTTATACTCACGATCGGCATACTTATCATTACCATCAAAACCAGGGGTCTATATTTATTTAGACGTAAATAAAAATATTTTGTATGTGGGCAAGGCTAAAGACTTAAAATCACGTGTTTCATCGTATTTTACCTCTCCACTTCAGTTGGGTACTAAAACAAGAGCCCTTGTTGAGCAAATACACTCGATTCAAATTACTATAGTCGAATCAGAATTAGAATCACTTCTCCTTGAGGTTTTCTATATTAAAAAATATAGACCTCGATATAACATAAAACTTACCGATGATAAATCTTACCCACTCATAAAAATTACAAAAGGAGATATTTTCCCAACTGTGCTTTTTTCGCGAAAAATCGACGATCCCAAAGCGCTTTATTTTGGACCATTTCCAAATTCTGGTTCAGTAAAATCAGTGCTTAGGACTCTTCGTAAGGCATTCCCCTATAAATCAGCTATCAATCACCCTAAGCATCGATGCCTTTATAATCACTTAGAGTTATGTCCCTGCCCTGAGGTTTTTGATACGCCGGATCTTCGTGTTGAATATAAAAAAAATATTAAAAATATTATACGAGTACTTGAGGGCAAATCTCAGATAGTTCTTAAAGATTTGGTGAAGGAAATGGTGGCAAGTAGTAAGAGTGAAAATTTCGAGGAAGCTTTAAGATTAAAAAAACAAATAGAAGCGCTCAGTGTTATTACACAGCCATCACATACACCATTTGAGTATGATAATAACCCTAATCTTCGCTCAGATATCCGTTCATCTGAGCTTGATGTACTTATTCAGGCACTTGAAAGAGTGGGGCTAAAAATCAAAAACCTCGATAGAATTGAGTGTTATGATATTTCAAATACTCAAGGAACAAATGCTACTGGTTCTATGGTGGTCTTGACCCATGGAGAAGTTGATAAGTCACAATATCGAAAATTTAAAATTAAACAAGAGGGAGCACCAAATGATTTTGCAATGATGAAAGAGATGTTGGGGCGTCGTTTAAAACACACAGAATGGGATAGCCCAAACCTGATAGTGATAGATGGAGGGAAGGGACAGCTGTCATCAGTTCTTGAGGCAATGTATGCTACTGATACCTATTTCCCCGTAGTTGGGCTAGCAAAGCGCGAAGAGACGATCATTGTGCCAGTTCATCAATCATTCTTTAACTCATCAGCGAAGAAAATAGTTAAAGTAACTGAGCAAAACTATCGAAAACTTTATGGAGATAACGAAGAGAACTTTGTAGAAGTTTCCCTGCCTAAAGAGTCAGGATCGCTTCACCTTATTCAGCGAATTCGAAATGAGGCACACAGATTTGCAATTACCTATCATAAAGGGTTACGCAGTAAGGCTATGACAAGAGCGGCTTAACGTCTTGTTATGGTGTGAGTATAGGGGGAATAGAGAAATGATGCTGGAGTATCAATCAGCGCATCATCAAGAAGATACTTTTGAAATTCATCATAAATCTTTTTACGCTCTGCTGTATTGGTTGTGATACGTCCATCCTCTAAGAGTTTATCAATTCGTTTACTATCAAATCGAGTAATGTTAAATTCGGATTTAGAGTGCCAAAGTTCATATTGATCTGGGTCTTTTGGAATTTGTAAATCACCTAGATATAGTTCAAATACATCAGGACGTGCATCTACTTCCTCAACCTTTATATTTATACCTAGGCTTTTCCAGATATTAGTAAGACGGTCTGCAATTGGTCTATATCGCGTGAGAGTCTTAAGTGTAAGTTGGCGTCTTGCTGATTCTGAACTACCGCTAAATGCAGCGTCAATGAGTAATTTAGCATGTGAGAGATCTTCGTTCTTAATTGGAATATCCTTATTATAGTAGACTGAGTCTGGCGAGTAGGGAAGAAAGTTTCTCTGTCCCTGTTCAAATGTATCGGGAATCGAGTAGGTGAGTGCTTTTCGTAATTTGTTATCCGAAAGCACTTCATTTTTAGTGTTATAAAAGATAGTCACAAGTTGTTCATAATTAACATTTTGATCTATACGAATATTTTTGTGATCTTTTAGATTAGTTTTCTCCTTATGAGATTTTGAGGTGAAAATACTAGTATCTGTTACCCCTATAATTTTAGTCGTGTCACCAAGAAGGAATGATGTTTTTAGGGATTCTTGATTAGGATAAAAAATGTACGTTATTTGATTTTTTTTATCGCGTGTTGCAGTAAGTGTGAGGGATGAGATATAGCCACCATTAATTTTTACTGAACCAAGAGTGAATGTACCTAGTCCACCAAGTCCCTTTGGAAAAATTGGCCTTGAAACAGTTACAAGGAAGGGGGAATAAGGTTCTTTAAGTCTAAAAAGTACTGTGTACTTATCTGGATTTTCAATTTTAGCGTCTTTAAAGTCATAGCCAAGTCTTTCAGATGTTACCTCTTTTCCTCCCGTGAAATACACGCCTTTATTCAGATGAAAAATATAGGTCTTGCCTTGGTCTTTAATTTCCCATGATTTGGCAAGGTCGGGTTCAACTATCCCAGAGTCATTTACTTTTGTTAATCCTCGAGAAAGATTTTTTGTAATGCTGGTTGGAAGGTTATCTAGTCTATATGCACCTATTATGCCAATTCTCTCTTTCTTTGGAAAAAAATGAGCAACCTGTCTTGAAAAAAACATGAAAAGAAAAAATCCAATAAGCCCAACTAAAAATGAGAAAAAGATAATCTTTCCCCATTTCTTAACATAAGCTTTAATTAGCCAAAAGAAAAGTCGCTTATTGAAGGTAATCATAAAACCCTACCGCTGGAGAAGATGTAGTATCGATACTAAAACGAGAAGTGCTCCAAGAACTGATGTAGCTATAAAGAGGAATTTTTCTGCGTTTCTTTTACTTCGATACATTTCTCCACCACCACCAAATACAGGGGAGATGCCACCACTTTGGGTTTGGAGGAGAACACATGCTATAAGAAGCATTGAAACTACGATTTGAACAATTGTTAGAAACATATTATTGACACTATTATAACGTTTTTAGGAGTGCGTCTGCAAGTTTTTTACTATCATGATAAAGCGGAAAGTCATTATTCACTAAATCAGCCTCGATTAACTCTATTTTAAATTCTCGGTTTAGTCTCATATGGTCTAGGTTGATATAGTCATATTGATACTTGCTTGGGATAGGGATAGAAAAATTGTTATTGGCATATACTTTTGTGAAAGGATTGTGACCTAAGTGGTCCTGGAACGCGCGTAAATAGTCTGGGAGTGTAAAGTTATTTGTTTCAAAAGGTTTATTTGCAGTATTAAGAATAAATATTTTGTCCGCCTTACTAAGTCTAAACGCTTCTGCTATTTCGGGAACGATAAGTACTGGTAATTGGTTGGTATATAGGTCACCAGGCCCACTGATGATAACATCTGCCTGAATAAGACTATCAATTACTCTTTTGTTCACCACAGGATGAGTCGGGGTAATAAAAATATTTTTGAGACCATGTGGCGCACTATAAAGCGCTAAGTCAAGAGTGGTTTCGCTATGAATTGTCCTCCCATCATGCGTAATAGCGGATAGTTGAACATGCTCATCTGTAGCAGGGAGCAATTCTGCCTTGATAGAAAATATACGCTTTACAGCATCGATAGCTTTATAAAAATCACCAGTTCTTTGAATTTCTGCAAGCATGATAAGATTTCCTAGCTTGTGTCCATCAATAGCTGTATTTGCCTCGTTTTCCCCGGGAAATCTATAGAGGAGTAGCTCACTCAGTTCTTTTTTTGAATCAGGAATTAACGATGCAATGCAGTAGATAATGTCACCGGGCGGCATAATATCATATTCTTTGCGGAGTCTTCCTGATGAGCCACCATCATCAGCCATTGAAGTAATTATTGTGAGATTGGTAGCGAAGTTTTTTAAGCCACGCAAGAGATTACTAGTGCCAACTCCGCCACCTACACAAACGATCTTTTTAGAACTTATTCTATTATCCATTTTATCAAAGTTACAATAGCCGAAAGGATCACTGATGCAGCCAAAAATGCAAAAAGCGTATTAAACATAAATCCTGGCACTGCAAATCCTAAGAAATCTAATCCTGAAAATTTATATGGACGAATTATAATTCCAGAAACAAATATAGTCAAAAGATAAAGAATAAATGCATTGGTAAAGATAGAAAAGAAGCCAAGCGTTACGAGGTTGAAAGGGAAGCTGATTATATTAAGTATTGGCTTTATGACTGTCATCATTATTGTGAGCATGATGCCCCCAAAAAGATATGTTGCAATCCCTCCGGTAATATGAACACCCGGTACAATAACAGGGAGTATAAAGAGAGAGCCGCTATAGAGAACTATGTTTCTGACAAGTCCTTTCATGTGTCAAGATTAGCAAAGGATAGTTATGGTGTCAAATTTTGAAGCAAGCATTTGGGGTTGCATTGCTGAGTTTGAATTAGTACTATCATATCCATATCATGAATACAATTCTATGTCCTCATTGTGGCAAGTCTGTGGAGCTTTCTCATGCATTTAGAGCGCAGTATGAGCAAGAGATTATAGTTAGAGAGACTGATAAGCATAAAAAAACAATCGAGGAAGTAAAAAGGCAGGCAAATGACGAGGCCTCTAAAAAAATTGCCGAGCAATTTGAATTAAAAATAAAACTTGCAGCTGATAAAGAGCAGGCGGGACAGGATCGAAATAAGGAGCTTTTGGAAATGGTTACGCAGCTTAATAAAGATTTGCGTGAGACGAAAAAACAGAAAGATGAAGTAGGGCTAGAGATGCAAAAAACCCTTGCGCTAGAAGAAGATAAGATTCGCATAGACGCACAGAAGAAAGCAGAGGAGCAGCAGCATAGTAAGATAGCAGAAAAGGATAAGCAGCTGATGAGCGTAATGAAGGAACTCGAAGACGCTCGCCGTAAGTTGCAACAGGGTTCGCAGCAAATGCAGGGAGAGGCTTTTGAGCTTGAGTTTGAAAATATGCTTCGACTTCAGTATGGAAATGACGTTATTATACCTGTTGGAAAAGGAGTTAAGGGAGGAGATATCATTCAAGAGGTCTGGGATAAGAGGGGAAATTTAGCAGGAAAAATTCTTTGGGAGTTAAAAAATACCAAAACATGGAGTGAGGGATGGGTTGATAAACTCAAGACTGATCAAAGAGCTATTAATGCAGAGGAAGCAGTGCTTATTACTGATGTTCTTCCAAACGATATGAAGGTAGCTGGATTTAGAAATGGAATCTGGGTAACAAAACAAGAATTTGTTTTGTCTCTTGCCGATACGCTCCGAGCAAAACTTATACAATTATACTACGTTCGGCAGTCTGTTGAAGGAAAAGACGAAAAAATGAATATTCTTTTTTCTTACCTTTCTGGTACAGAGTTTAAGCATAGAATTGAGGCTATCATAGAGTCATTTAGTAGTATGCAGACAGAAATAGAAAAAGAAAAACGGTATTTCTCTAATAAGTGGGCCAGAGATGAAAAAAATATTCGTCAAGTAATTGATAATACCTTTGGAATGCACGGAGATCTGAAGGGGATAATTGGAGGAGTACTCCCTCAGATAAAAGGTCTGGATAATCTAGAGCTTGATTCAGGAGCTAATGACACTAATATTGCGACTGCTCAGATGGATCTTCTCGATCAGGATTAGTTGCTATGTCTAAGCCCTTACCAACGTTCATGGAAGAAAAACTTTTGTGGGATCAAGGCTTTATGAATATAGCTGGTATCGATGAGGTAGGGAGAGGTGCATTCGCAGGACCGGTTGTCGTTGCAGCTGTTATTTTTTCTCCTAATTATCTTTTTCGTCATCCACTTCTTCATGAAATAAATGATTCCAAGAAGTTAACACCTAGAAAAAGAAAAGAGCTTGATTCGTTAATAAAAGAGGAGGCGCTGTGTTACACCATAAGAGAGGGGTCAATTGAGTCTATTAATAGTTTGGGAGTTGGGAAGGCTACCCAATCTGCTTTCTTAGATGCTACAAAATTACTTTGTCATATACCAGACTTCTTGCTCATCGATGCTTTTTATATAGAATCAGTTGACAAATCTATCCAAAAGCCTATCATTCGCGGTGATTCTCTCTCAATCAGTATAGCTGCAGCATCGATTATTGCTAAGGTATATCGAGATGAGCTAATGACTTCTTTTCATGTTCAGTATCCTAACTACGATTTTTTAGAGAATAAGGGATATGGAACTGCTAGGCATAGAGAGAAGCTGGGTCTATATGGATTATCTCCCCTACACAGGACCTCTTTTAATTTAAGTAATTTTTTAACACCAAGCGTTCTGTAGCTTTATAAATATTTTAAAATGTTAATATCAAGTGCTACTTTCTTCTAGAACATATACTGTTTTCATGAAAGCGGACACACTAATCTCATTTATAGAGATTCAGGATAAGAGAAATGAAGAGGGCGTCACTACTAGACTAGATTCTACAAATGTTTTTTTGATCAAGCTCATTGAGAAGATCAATAAAGGTAATTAGTGAGCCTGAGAGGATTTGAACCTCTAACCAATACCTTAAGAGGGTACTGCTCTACCGTTGAGCTACAGGCCCGTGTAATAATATGCTCCTGACTGGAGTGCCCTATCGTGCATGTAGAGCTTACGCTCTCCAGATTTTCGGAGCGTTTCTCCCAGTGCACACTTCACAAATCCAGACAAGCTGGACTTACTAAAGTGTGCGTCTGGAGGGATTCGAACCCCCGACCCCTTCGTCCGAAGCGAAGTGCTCTAATCCACTGAGCTACAGACGCAAAATTATCGGAGCGTCGTACCTTGCTACAGAGCAGGTGCAGACGCAAAATTATCGGAGCGTCGTACCTTGCTACAGAGCAGGTGCAGACGCAAAATTATCGGAGCGTCGTACCTT
>Ga0105047_10013217_pt1 | contig 13217 bp, 7 predicted proteins | sample MAT04_FD_78384 | JGI IMG/M metagenome (GOLD analysis project Ga0105047, IMG submission 78384) | Freshwater microbial communities from Lake Fryxell liftoff mats and glacier meltwater in Antarctica - MAT-04 (megahit assembly) | ecosystem: Environmental > Aquatic > Freshwater > Ice > Liftoff... | reverse complement strand
GACGCGAACGCCCGTGCGGGCTGTGCCTTCGTAGGCAAACTGGTCCAGGAGAAGCGTTTGGGTCGCTCCGTCGTAGATTTGAATGCGAGGGCCGCCACCTTCGCCGGCTCCGAGAATGATTTCCGCCCGACCATCCGCGTTCAGGTCGGAGGCTGCGACGTAGACTCCACCGGTGAACGTCTCTTCGAAGGCAAAGAAGTCGGTCAGAATCTCGCCGTTCGCACCGTTAATGACAACGACACGGGGCCCACCACCCGGCCCGACGCCACAGAGAATGTCCAGAACACCGTCGCCGTCGATGTCGCCCGTGGCGACGCGGATATCGCCTTTCCAACCGGGGAAGGGTTGGTAATTGACCGTACTGTTGATATTGCCGTCGAGGTCGAGCCGGCCAATCGTGACGAGTCCATCCGTCCCGCCCGAAACGGCGACTTGTCGGCTCAGATTCGAGATCTGAATCGGCGTGAGCGTCGAATAGACGTTGGTCGCCGGCGGCGTTACGGTAAATGCTCGATCCAGGGTGCTGGCATCGCTGGTGAAGAAGAGTTTGCCACTGCGGAAACTGCCGCCGATGACCGGTCCGTACGAACGGGCGTCGGCCGAGTTGAAGTTGCCGGGGACGGCACTGGCAAGCGCCGTCGTACTCATGGTGAGGTCGCGGACGTAAACGTCGGTCACTCCGTTCGGATCGGGAACCGGCGAAAGATTATTGGCCAAGGACTCGAAGGCGACGAGAATCCCGTCGATCGTGGCCGATGGTCGCGTACTGGCGCCGTTCCCCGTCCGGTTTGGGTTCGAAGCGAGGACACTAACGGCCTTCGTCGTGCTCGTGTTGAAACTTCGCGAGAAGATATCGAACGACCGATTCTTGTCGGTGACCCCCGCGGCGAGATTTGTGGCCATACTCGTGAAGGCGAACCGGGTGCCGTCGGGAGTGAGGGTGTAGCCGCCAGGAGTGGTGTCGATGATCCCGTTAGCTCCCCGGGTTTTGGAACCAGGTTCAACGGTCACCAGGTCCACCGCCAGAAAGCCAGTCTCGAACGAGGCACGATAGAAATCGTAACCCGACGCGTTTTGATTGACGTAACCGGGGACTAGGTTCGCCGAGGGGGTGTTCGGCCCGCGGGCGGCGAAGATGGCGATGTCCGGGCGGTCGCGGGAGACGATCACGTTGAGGACTTCGCCCCCTTCATTGGCGAGGGAGTTCCCGCTGGTCGTTCTGTCGAGAATGGCGACGGTGGGTTCGGTATTCAAACCCGCGTCGAACACCCATCGAAGGGCGTCGGACGCGCTCGGGCCAAAAAAGAGACTGTTCGACGCCAGGCCGCTAAAGGAGGTAATGGCTCCCCCGGTGTAGCGGTTGAGCGGATCGACAGTGACCGGTCCATACGAGGGGTAGATGGGGTTCCCGTCGATATCGAAGTCCAAGTAATACGTAACGGGGACCGGTTCCTGCCCCACGTCGGCACGGAAAATGTCCGGTGAGAGGCTGCCGTCGACGAACTTGGTATCGAACGACGTGTCCATATCCGCGGTTGACAGGAACGCGATCGCTCCGCCGCTGTACGAGATGGCGGGGTTGGACACCGAAGCGTAGGTACCGAGCGACGTGCCAAAGGTGTTGAACGAGACGAGTGTATTGCGGAAGGTTTTCGCGCTCCAGACGAACATGTCTTCGCCACCGCCGTCGGTCGTGACGGGAAGCGTGTTGTCGAGCAAGCTGGCGTCGGCACCGCTCAAGAAGCCGACAGACTGTCCGTCTCCACTAATCATGGCCTTGAGGCTGACACCGGGAACGGAGAGCGAAGCACCGAGGGCTTTCGTTCCGGCAGGAATTGTCGACCCAACCACGGGGTCGAAAGCCGTGATCAGCTTTCGCACGCCGGTCGTCTGGTCGAACCAGAACAAATCGTTCGATTCCGGAGAGTCGAATTGACTATCGACGAGGTTGGTCGCCGTGCTTTGAATGAGAAGGTAGTTGCCGTCGTCGCTCGTCCCGAGGATGACGACGGGGGCATCCGCCCCGACTTGAGTCCCAGCCCCGTAGCTGATCAGGTTCGCCGGCACGGCCCGATCTTCGAGGTGTTCGATGGAGGAGCGGAACGGGGTCGTCCGCAGGGGCCGGCCGTCCCGGGGGCTCCGGGGAAAGGTTACGAACGACATCGGTTTCTCATCCTGTAAAAAGTGTCTCAGGCTCCGCTGAATCCGTTACCGGGATTGTGACCCCGGTCTCGGTGGAAGGGAAATCAGTCCGCCGGGTTTCCGGGTGGGTTACTTCAGTTTCGGTTCGCCCATCCGCTCCGCGCGGAACAGGCGGTATGTCAGCTCCACAAGTTCCTGCCACACTCGGAAGTTCCAGCCCCCGCATGAGGCAAATTTTCGCGGGTCGGCATAATCGTCATAGTCGGAGAATACTCGTAAATCTTGCGTATATGTTCAGTTGACAGCGACCCGAAACCTGTCCTATGAACTTGTTGTCCGGAGAATCGCGGCTCGTTGATAAGACGAGACACCCGTCCCCGCCGATTGCAGGCAATCTTCTGGCCCCCTCATTAGGCCAGATGCCGAGTCTCCGGACCCGTGTGATTTCGCGTGGCATTGCCTTCGCCCGGCTTGACACGCCCACGGCTGGAATGGATTCCACTTTACCGGCATGACTGCCACAAAAACTTCAAGCTCGACCCCCCTATATCCCCATGATTACCACCCGGTCCTCCCGGTCTGCCGCGTTACGCCGATGCATCCCCGGGATCACGATCCTCGAAGATCGACTCACGCCCGCCCTCACCTTCCAGTTCGATTACTCCCTGGATACGAGTGGCTATTTCAACGACCCCGTGAAGCGAGCCGCCCTCGAACGAGCCGGCACGGATCTGACTTCGCGGATCACATCCACCCCCGGGGCGATCACCCCCACGGGGACGGGCTCCTGGCAGGCGATTTTCAACCACCCGGTCACCGGGAATGAAGTCAAGATCAGCAATCTGAGCGTTCCGGCCGGGGTGATGATTATGTACGTCGGCGGTGCCGACCTGCCGGGCTCGCAAGCCGGCGAAGGCGGCCCCGGTGGCTTCTTCTCCTCCGGGACCCGAGCCTTCCAAGACACCGTGGCTCGCCGCGGTCAGTCGGGTTTCGCCACCTGGGGTGGCAGTATCACATTCGATACGAACACCAACTGGTATTTCGGTGCAGATGCCAATGGCCGCGCCGCGAGTCAGCTTGACTTCGAATCCGTTGCCACGCACGAACTCACCCACGCTCTCGGCTGGGGTACGAGCAGCCAGTTCGATGATCTTGTCAACGGCGGACTCTTCACGGGTTCGGTCGCGACCGCAGTCAACGGTGGGGCCGTCCGCTTGTCTTCGGACGAGGCTCACTTTGCTCAAGGAACGCGTTCGAACGGCCAGCCGGTGGCGCTGCAGCCGACCCTTGATAACAGCCAACGGGTTCGGGCCAGCGATCTCGACTATGCCGCCCTTGCCGATATCGGCTGGACCGTCTCGGGCTTACCGACATCCGTGCAGTTCCCGACACCCGGGATCACTCCGGGCACGGTCGCCCCGGCGGCCCCTTCGAGTGTCGTTACCGACCCGGGCCTGCCCAGTGGGATTTCGGTGGGGGCTGCGAAAGTCACCATCGTGACCGGTCCAGACGGTACGGTTCAGATTTATGCCGCTGGTGCCGATGGCCAACTGGCCCCGGCCGGGAACACCTTCCGTCCGTTCGGTGACTTCACCGGTGCGGTCCGGGCGGTTGCCGCCGACGTGAATGGAGATGGGGTCGCGGATATCGTGGTCGGCACCGGGGCCGGTGGCGGGTCCCGGATCCGGATTCTGGATGGCAAGAACTTCCAGGATATGGTTCCCCAGTTCTCGGCCTTTGAAGGCTCCTTCAACGGCGGGATCTTCCTGGCCGCGGGCGACTTCAACCTCGACGGCCGCGACGAAGTCGTCGTGACCCCGGATCAAGGTGGCGGCTCGCGGGTCAAGATCCTGACCTTCAACGGGAACTCGATGGCGACCACGGCCGACTTCTACGGCATCGACGACCCCAACTTCCGCGGCGGAGCCCGGGCCGCGGTGGGCGATGTCAACAAAGACGGCACCCCGGACTTGATCGTTGCGGCCGGCTTCGGTGGCGGCCCCCGGGTTTCCATCCTGAACGGGAAGTCGGTCCTCACGAGCAACCGAACCACGCTCGTCCCAGACTTCTTCGCCTTCGAGCAAACGCTCCGCAACGGGGTTTACATCTCCGTCGGCGACGTGAACGGCGATGGCTACGGCGACCTGGTGTTCGGAGCCGGCCCTGGCGGCGGCCCTCGCGTCATGACCGTCAGCGGTCAGACACTCGTCAACAATGGCTTCGGATCTGCAATCGGCTCGCCGATCAGCAACATGTTCGCCGGCGATCAAAGCCAACGGGGTGGCGTCCGCGTCACCGCCAAGGATGTCGACGGCACGGGCAAGACGTCCATCATCACCGGCAGCGGCACCGGAAGCGATGTCCGGGTCTTCACCCCCAACGCGGTTGGCACCCTGACGCCGAAGGGCACCCTGACCCCGTTCGGTAACGCATCGGCTCTGGATGGTGTGTACGTCGGGTAAGAAATAACAAGATCGAAAGCCCAGGGACGGCTGTCCCTGGGAAATCAATACCCCCCAGGGACAACCGTCCCTGGGCTTTTTTCGTTATTCCAACGCTTTCAGAATTGCCACGACAAACGCCGGCAGATCGTCGGGCTTCCGGCTCGTAATCAGGTTGCCGTCCACGACCACCTCGGCATCGATAAACTTCGCCCCGGCATTGACCATGTCGTCTTTAATGGAGGTGAAGCCCGTCGCCTTGCGGTTCTTCAAAGCATGAGTCGAACAGAGGACCCACGGCCCGTGGCAGATCGCCGCGACCGGCTTCCCCGCGTCGAACGCGTCGCGGACCAGTTTCAACATCGACTCGTGCCGACGAATATAATCCGGCGCGAACCCGCCCGGCACGACCACGGCATCGAAATCGGCCGCCGAGACCGTGTGGGCCGCTACATCGGACTTGGCCGGATACCCCAGTTTGCTCGAGTAAACTTTCCCGGCTTCCGGCCCGACGAGCGTGACCTGACAGCCCGCCTCGCGGAGCCGGTAAACGGGGTACCAAACCTCCATCTCCTGATACTGTTGTTCGATTAACATCGCAATGCGCTTGCCGGTCGTGGGCATGAGAGGGACTCCGTTTAATGGGTAGGTTCGCGGCCACGTTCCGTGCGGGCGACGAACACCACAGTTGTCATATCCGCGGTGACGTTAACGGTGGTGCGACACATATCGAGAAATCGATCGACGCCAAGCACGATCGCAATCGCCCCGGCAGGGACATCCACCACAGCGAGAACCATGCCAATGAGCGGTAAGGATCCCCCCGGCACCCCCGCCATGCCCGTCGCGGTGAGGATGCAAAGGACGAGCACGATGAGCTGCTGTTCGAAGCTCAGACTGAAACCGAAGACTTGGGCCAGAAACACGACCGTCACGCCTTCAAAGAGGGCCGTGCCGTTATGGTTCATCGATGCACTCAAGGGCAGGACGAACCGCGAGACCGCCGGCGGGACATTGAGCTCTTCTTCGGCACACTTCATCGCCGTCGGCAGGGTCGCGCTGGAGGAACTCGTGGAAAACGCGGTAATCATGGTTACGCGGATCTTCTTGAAGAATGTCCACGGCGACATGCCTCCGAAGACGGTCACGAGGATCGGCAAAACGACGAGTTGGTGGATCAGGAGCCCGCCGAGAACGGTGAGCACAAAGGCCCCGAGGGCGACCAGGAGCTTGTAGCCGAAGAGTGCGGTCGTCGAGAATATCAGGGCAAAGACGGCATACGGGGCCAGCCGCATCGCCAGGCGAATGATGAAATCGGTGATCTGGTTCACGCCTTCGAGAAAGTCGATGATGATCTTCGCCCGGGCCGGTTCAATTTGCGTGAGGGCGATTCCGACGAGGATCGCGGAGAAGATCACGGCGAGCATGTCCTTCTCGACGAGGGACTTCAACGGGTTCTTCGGGACGATGTTGACGATCGTTTCGATGCCAAAATCGGCCTTTTTGTCGAGCTTTTCCCCGGCCTCTTTGCCATAGTAATGCATCAATTCGTCGCGCTGACCCGCGGGGACTTGTTTCCCGGGCTCGATGAAGTTGACCGCCGAAAGGCCAATGGTCGCGGCACACGCCGTCGTGACGAGAAAGTACGCGAAGGTCTTGACACCCACCCGGCCGACGTTCCCGCTGCCGCCGAGGCGAGTGACGCCCACCGTGAGAGAGGCGAACACGAGCGGGATGATCGCCATGAAGAGGAGATTCAAAAAAATATCGCCAACCGGCTTCGTGATATTGCGGACAATCCAACCGACCCAGGCGGCTCGCTCGGGGGGTGCGGGGGGTGGCGAAGGGGCATTGCCGACGACGGCCGCGAGTGCGTCCCGGTTCGGGTCAGGCGTCACCGGCGGAGGCGCGGTGAAGTAGTTGATCCCCGAGCCGATCACCGCTCCGAGGACGAGGCCGAGCAAGATCCGCGTATGCGGTACGGACGAACCGGAGGATGCCATAATGGGGCAGCCGTGGGGTAAGGAAACGACGAAAGCCTTTTCTACAAGTTCGCCAGGCCGATGGGTGGGATTCGTCGTACGATTGCGGCGAGTCCGTTGAGCGACCGAAAAGATTTGCTTCCGAGAAACTGAGCAGAGCGTTGCACTGGCCCTTGCGGTCGGGTAGCTTACATTTTCTCATCTCAGGTTCGACGCCGACGAGGTTTATTATGTCGTTGGAAGTCGCGTGTCCGAATTGCAAGGCGGTCCTCCGGGCTCCGGATGAAGCCGTGGGCCGCCGTGTGAAGTGCAAAAAGTGCGACACACGGTTCGTCCTTCCAGGTGGGGGAGATCGCAAGCACGATAGCGTGGCCGATTCGCAGATGTTAAGCGTGGTCGATTTTACGCCGCCGAAGCCCGCGCCACTCCCGGCAACTCGCCCGGCACCGGTCTTATCGGTTCCGCCTGCACCCCCTCCGGCCCCGGTTCCCTCGAAACCGGCTCCCATTTTAGTCGCGGCAATGATTGCCGATCCGGTGGAGGTTCTCCAACCCGACGAACCGGACGCCGTTTCGTTGCCGGCCCCCGCAACGACACCCGTGACGGTCGCGGAGCCGGTCGCGGCCCGGATTGTCCGACCGGAACCTGTGGCCAAGATCGATCCGTTCTCCTTCGATAGTCCCCCGGAGAAGAACGGCAAGAAAGCGGCTCCCAAAGAAGCGGCCGCAGCCGTGCCAGCGGCAGGGGGCGGCGATCCATTTTCGTTCGATGCCGGATCGGCTGCCGCAACGACGGACGACGCCGAGGAAGACGATGGAAGCCCTCCGAAAAAGGGATCACGAACTGCGAAGTCCCGAGCCAAATCCGGAAGTGGAAAGAAGCTCGTCTTGATTCTCGTGGGCGCGTTCGTGTTGATGTGCCTCGGCTGTGGAGGCGCCAGCGCAGCCGTTTATTTCTTAGTGATCGAAAAGTCCAAAGCGGTCATTTCGGAGGTTGAAGCCAACAAGGCTGCCCCACCGCCGCCACCGGTTCCCGAAGTTGCCGGCAAAGACGCCAAGGACGCCAAGGGCAAGGACAAAGCTAAAGATCCCGTCAAACCGCCGATCAAAGGCAAGGATCCCGAACCGCAGTTGGTGGATCCCCGACCAGGGATTCCGCCGAAAACGCCGAAGAACCCCCCGGTCACTCCGATGCCACCGGTGATGACCGCCCCGGCATTTACGTTGCCATCCGCGCCGACCGGCAAGGTTGAATTGATCGCGCGGAAGAAGGAGACGATTCCCATGGATCTGCCAGCCACGGCAATCCGGGGGGTACGGTTCGCCAATTCCGACCCTCCGGTCGCGGCTGTGCTGTGGCGAAGCGTCGAGGGCTTCCAGGGGGCGGGCGCCAAAGATACCGTCGATATTTACGCCACGCGGACTTTGCGACGCTCGGACCGCGTCGAGTTCAGCGCCGACGGATTCACGGGCCCCCGGGCGTTCGAAGTGGGCCCCGGTGGCGATCGGCTTGCCATCGAAGGCCCTCCGGGCAAGCTCACGGTCTATGACTTCGCCAAGAAAGAAAAATCCATCGACGGAATCGACCCCTTTGAAGGAGCCGCTGGTCGAGTCCTGCCAATCACCGCGATCCGGTTCGTCACGCCCGATTCGGTGGCCGTGTTCGACTCCGCGGGTTCCGTCGTTGTGTTCGATGTGAACACGAAACAGCGTTCGACATCGGGTCCGACCGCCCCACCCGTGGATAAGAAATCCCCGGCCGTCGTTTCGGATGCTCTTGGAGATCGAGTCTACGTCTTCGCCAATGGCGTCGTGACGCCGGTCGCACTGGCGACCGGAGCGCCGGCGGGCCCAGCGATTCCCGTTGGCGACCCTTCGATTGTTCCCCTGGGCGTGGCCGTCGATCCGACGGGTAAGCGCGTAGCCGTGGCCTATCGAATGCCGAACACGGAACCCCCTCATGCCCTCGCCATCGTAAGCCTCGCGGGGGCCAAGACGCGGACGATGCCGCTTCCCGTCGACTTTGGCATCCCCACGGGGGTTCGCTTCGCCGGGTCGGATGCGGCGGTGGCTGTCCTCGGAAACGAGTCCTCCGCCTTGCTCTATGACTTCGAATCGAATGGTATGGTTGCCTATTTGAAACGTCCGGGCGAACCTGCAGTGCAGATTCCCGACGGCACTTCGGGCCGCTACTGGTGGATCGTTCCCGACCCGATGGACGCGAAGAAGTCCGTTTTCGCGGCCATTGAAATGCCGTTCGACGACTACTTCAAACTCGCCGACACCGCCAAGGGGGACAAGAAACCCCACTACCTCATCCCGCGAGCGGATGGATTGGCGAAGTGAATGGAGTTCGCGTCTAATCTCATTTGGCGAACCGGGAGCGTCAGCAACGGGAAGAAACTCCCTCCGTTCGCTGACGCTCCCGGTTTGCTAAACCCCTTTCCCTCCGCGGAGTCTCTCGCATGCAACGGTTAGCCGTGGTACTGACGTTACCCCTCCTCGCTTCGCTCGTGGGCTTCTCGAATGCCGAACCGCCAAAACCGGAGACATTCGACGAAACCGGTTTCGTGAATCTCTTCGATGGCAAAACCCTCGATGGCTGGAAGGTCTCCGCCAAGACCGGCCACAGCGGGGCTTCGAAAAATAAGTCCGGCGGCAAGTGGGAAGTCGTCGACGGTGCCATCGTCGGCACCCAAGACATCCCCGGCAACGGCGGCATTGTCATCACCGAAAAACAGTACGGCGACTTCGAAGTCGTCTTCGAAATGAACAACGATGACGGACCCGATAGCGGGCTCTTCCTTCGCAGCACCGACACCGGCAAGTGCTATCAGGCCATGATCGACTACCACAAAGGCGGTAACCTGATGGGCCTCTACGGCGAAGGCCTCGGCGGGAAACCGCACGTCCGCAACTTCGACTTCGGCAAAGACGTGTCCGAAATCAAGGTCCCAAGTACCCAACCCGACGGCGGGTTCAAATGCCCCGTCTCGGCCGCGGACTGGCCCAAGTTCTGGGTCCCCGGTCAGTGGAACGAACTCCGGGCCCGCATCGAGGGCAACCCGCCCAAGGTGACCACCTGGATCAAAGGCGTGAAGTTCCTGGAGTACACGGACACCGAGAAGCGGCACCAGGAAACCGGCGGCATCGCGTTCCAGGTCCACGGCGGGGGCGATTACACCAAGCAGTTCGTGCGCTATCGCAATGTTCGCGTGAAGGAGTTGAAGAAGTAGTGTAAATATGTTTTAATGCGGTAAGCGGCGTTTCGTAGAAATGCCCTGGCGTGCGGCGGCGTTTCTCCGAAACGCCGCTTAACAGTGGAGAATTTTATGCGACCGGTCCTCGCATATCACGTGATTTTCTCCACGTATGGTTTTTGGCTCCCGAACGACCCCCGCGGTTCCGGTTCCTCGGAGGTCCGTGCACAACACTTGCGACCGTTTGGCCCTGCAACGCATGTCAACAGTCCGCGGTCTGTTGCAAATAAATCCCACGATCGCCCACTGCGACTTGCTGCGAAGCAAGAACTCAAACTTCCCGAAGTCGTGCTGAGCGGTCATCAAGCATTGAGTATTGCGAATGGTTTCAATGAGGCCGTTCAAAAGTATGGATACCTGATCCATGCATGTTCAATCCTACCGCAACACATGCACCTCGTGATTGCTAGACATCGTTACAAGATCGAACAAGTCGGTCGGTTACTCAAACAAGCGGGAACGAGACGATTGCTCGCAGCTGGGCGACATCCGTTTGCCGAGTTGCGCGATGAAACTGGAAAGCTCCCATCGATCTGGGGTCGCGATTTTCGTCATGTCTTCCTGTTCTCATCGGAGGCGATAGTATCGTGCATCAAATATGTCGAGGACAATCCGGTAAAAGACGGCAAACTTCGGCAATCGTGGAAGTTCGTCGTTCCGTATCAATAACTTGTTAAGCGGCGTTTCGAAGAAACGCCCTGCGACCTCCGCGAGCCAAAAGCGTTTCTTCGAAACGCCGCTCAACAGAATTGATTATGATACGCGAAGAACAAATCGACCTCCGCCGTCAGCGTGCTCGCACGGGCTCCTTTCACATCGAGAACCTTCACAAAAAAAACAAGGTCTTCTCCGACTACGCGGTCACCAACCCCGAAACGGGTGGTCGCTACACCGTGACTGTCCGTGGGTTCGACGTCGGGGACAACGTTTGCAATTGCCCGGACTTCAAGGCCAACACGTTAGGCACCTGCAAGCACATCGAAGTGGTGTTGGAGTCGATCAAGGACGAATTGCCGCCGAACCTGCGTAAGAAAAAGGCCGTCATCACGAGGCCGGAAGTGTATTTGCATTACGGGGAATCGGTTCGGCTCGGGATCCACTTGCCGCCGCGGCACTCGGATAAACTCGCGAAAATTGCGGCTCGGTTCTTCGACGACAAGGGCCTGTGGTCCGGAAAGAGTCGTTTCGAGGATTTGATTCCGGAGATCGAATCGGTCCCCGAGCCGGTGACCGTGTTCGCCGATGCGCTCGATTTTCTCGAACGCGAACTCGACCGGGCCGATTTGTTAGCCAAGGAACGAATCTGGCTTGCGGAACTCAACGCGGGCCAGTTCACTCGGAAATTGCTCGACGTGCCGCTCTACGACTATCAGATTCGCGGCGCGCTCTTTCTCGCTTGTCGTGGGCGGAGTATTCTCGGCGACGACATGGGCCTCGGCAAAACCGTTCAAACACTGGCCGCCGTGGAACTTCTCGCCCAGGAACGCGGCGTCTGCAAGGTCCTGGTGGTGGCGCCCTCGTCGGTGAAGTATCAGTGGGAAACGGAGATTCGCCGGTTCACGCCGCGGGCCGTGCAAGTGATCGAGGGGAGCCCCGAGGAACGCGAAGCGCAGTATGCCTTGCCCACGTTTTTTCGATTGGTGAATTACGAACAAGTGGTGCGCGACCGCGATTTGCTCAATGCCTGGAAGCCGGATGTTGTGGTTCTGGACGAAGCGCAACGCATCAAGAACTGGGAATCCAAGACATCGAAAGCCGTGAAGAAACTGGTGAGTCGTTATGCGATGGTGCTCAGCGGCACGCCGCTCGAAAACAAGCTCGAAGAGCTTTACAGCATCGTGCAATTCGTCGACGAACACCGGTTCGGCCCCGCGTTTCAGTTCCTTCACGACCACCGTGTCTTCGACACCGCGGGGAACCTGACCGGTTATCGAAACCTCGACAAAATCCGCGAAAAGCTCGAACCCGTCTTCCTCCGGCGCTCGCGGGCCGAGGTGCTCGGGCAATTGCCCGAACGGACCGATAGCACGGTCTACGTCGAACTCGCGCGCGAGCAGCAAGGGCCGTACGACGAGCAGCGGACCAATCTGGCCCGGCTCGTCGGGAAAGGCTTTCTCACCGATCTCGATCGCAAGCGCATTCTCGCGGCGCTCGTAAATCTGCGGATGATCTGCGATAGCACGTTTCTGTTCGACAAGGCGACGAAGGTCTCGCCAAAGCTGGACGAGTTTGCCGAGTTGATTCCGGAACTGGTCGGCGAACACAAGGTCGTCGTCTTCAGTCAGTGGGAAACGATGATCGAACTCGCCGCGGAGGTTTTGCGTGGCCTCGGGGTGCGGCATGTCGTTCTCCATGGCGGTTTAGCGGGTAAAGAACGAAAACTGGTTTTACAACAGTTCCAATCGAACCCGGATGTCCGCGTGTTTTTGAGCACCGATGCCGGGGGCACGGGCCTGAATCTGCAAACGGCCGATACAGTCATCAATCTTGAATTGCCGTGGAACCCTGCGGTGTTGGAACAGCGTATCGCCCGGGTTCACCGCATGGGTCAAACGCACCCCGTGCGAGTGGTGAATCTGGTGACCCGCAATACGATCGAGGAGCGCGTGCTACGAACGCTCGAAGCGAAACAATCTCTCTTCGATGATGTCTTCGAGGGCGAAGGCGACGAGATTGCGTTTGCGGAGATCCACCGCACGGGATTGCAAAAGTCGATCCGCACGCTGCTGGGGGAGACTCCGATTCCGCCGGCCTCCCCCTTGGGACCGAGAGATGCCGCGGACCGGTTAGCACTCTGGCAGGCTGGGGCGCAGATGATCGAAGCCCTGGCCCAACTTTTCGCCGGGGATCGCGGCGATGATTTCGCCATCGATCCCGCATTGCGAACTCGTTTGAGCAAGGGACTAACGGACCTGATGCATCGGTTGGACGAGGATTCTCCACAACGAAAGAGCGAGGGATAAAATCCCTCCCAGGTCGTTTTATGCCCTGGCGGAAAGGTTCTGGCACAGCGATTGCATGTCATTTCTCTGGACGGACACCGCTTGGCAAACTCTACGAGCGGGACGTTACACACCGAAGAGGAACATCTCATGATAAGCAAGAAATGGATCGCTCTGACACTCGTAGCAGCATCAGCGATTGTCACTCTGTCGTCAACGGCATCAGCCCAAGTTTATTACAACGGCCGCTTTACTACCAACAACCCTTACGTGGCAAACAGCTATAACATTCCTTATTACGGAAGTGTTGTCGCTCCGTCGTATTACACACCAACATACACGGCACCATTTTACTCAAATTACGCGATGCCGGCGTACCCAACGTGGGCAGCCCCGACTTACAGCTATCAAAGTTACCGATACTCGACTCCGTATGAATCGGGTTATTACG
>Ga0105047_10013210_pt1 | contig 13222 bp, 9 predicted proteins | sample MAT04_FD_78384 | JGI IMG/M metagenome (GOLD analysis project Ga0105047, IMG submission 78384) | Freshwater microbial communities from Lake Fryxell liftoff mats and glacier meltwater in Antarctica - MAT-04 (megahit assembly) | ecosystem: Environmental > Aquatic > Freshwater > Ice > Liftoff... | reverse complement strand
TCAATGCAGAAATAAACGGCGCAAGTCCATGATAGGAGAGAACACTTCCCCACCAAAGAGAGGATAACAACAAGGTTGCGAAACCAACAACAAAAGCATGAAGAGTTGCGCGGCGCGTACGTCTATAAAACAACCACAAAAGGAAGCAGCTTGCGGCAGTATGAAGCCCAACTTCGGGATGGCTTAGGACGGTCAATGTGCAAAATAAAATGGATAACACCAACTCAAACTTGCCGCCAGCACGAAATAAACGATACACCCAGTAAAGGGAAAGCAGCATAAACAACGACCCGAAACTGCGCGTTAAACCGCCGCCCATGATGAACCAGGCCGAGGCACCAGGTGTCAACGCATAGAAAATGGCAGCCACAGCGCCGCGCCTGCGCGACTCAAGCAATGCAGATGCCAGCGCATAGAAAGCCAAAATGGAGAGCGTGTTTACTGTTGGAGGAATCCAGCGAAGCAGAGCAATTTCTGAAATGTTGAAAATATCCGATAGCAGGCGGGCAAAGTAAAAGCCAAAAGGCGGGTAGGCATAGGGGATATTTAAATTATTGTAGGAAGTTACCGCTGGGAGTAGATAGTGACTGGCTCGTAAATCACGAACCATAGTTAGAAACATGCCGCCGTCATTTAAGGGGAAGCCTGCTTGAATTCCGGGAAAGAAACGGACAATTGCCCCAAAGAAGATGGTTGTTCCTAAGAATAATAGTATCCATTCGTTTTGCGTGAGTTTCTTTTTTTCTTTTTTAGTATTCATTTCAACTTTCATATGGACACTATTCATCATTCTTATTGTATGTTTTTACAAAAGCGGACTTAAGTCCGCAATCCGTGCAACGGGAGAAGCGAAATGCCAAATAGATAGAATCAGGTATCAGGGTGTGTGCGATGCGTTTTTACTTCCACAGTAATAAACCGCAGTGTAGTCATCTACATAGAGTGAGGTTCTCTGCATTTCGAGCAAGTCAAATGAAGCCCATAGCGGGTCTTTTTCTGAAACAACAATCACATTGATGAAATGTTCGTCGCAAAGAGTGTCGAGGTTGTTCCAATCTTTTACATTTTGCGAATTGAAAATTTCAGCAACCGCATCCACCATGGAATAGTATTCATCCAAAGGCACGCCATAGGCAGTTCGATCTGAGATTGCAGATTGATGCATGCCATATAATCCGCTTGGACGATTGGCTCCGTTGATTGGATTGGATTGGACAATGGCATCCTCTGGCAGAGTTTGGTTAATGACTGTGTAAGCCTGCCGCGCAGAAAAGATTTGATGCCCAGCTTCCGAGCCATATGCAAGGCTATAACCAAAGCGAAGCAAGGAAATATCCAGCACAGTGGTGACGATGCCGATGACGGCTAATAAAATGAGATTATATTTTGTTAGCGGCGAAAAGGCTGGAAGTTTTTGAGACGGCCATTTGAACTGGCTTAACACATCCACACCCCAGATTAACAAAATAAATTGGCCGGGCAGCCAGGCGCGCCAGCCGAGATCATTATTCCCAATCAAGGTTGAGCGGGTGAAAGTGCCAATAAAAAACGAAATGCCCAGCAAAAGAATTTCGGCAAAATAATATGGATTTTTACGGAGATCATTTTTATGTGATTTCAACCAAACAAATGCCACGAGTGCAAAAAAACCAAGTTCCAAAAGATAATTGAGCGGCAGGAAAATAAGGCGGAGGGAGAATTTCCATAATAAAGAAGAGTTTTCCAACAATGCATCAAGCAAATAAAGAGAGCGGACCGTTAAAGCAATGGGAGATGCACCAGCCTCCCCGCCGCTGCCACCCGACAGCAATCCTAACAAGAATGTACCAGCCAAAAGAAGCGCGACAACACCAGCAATGAACATTGGAATAAGAAGTGCGCGTTGTTCCTTTTGTAGATATAAAAACAACATCCAGATCCCCCAGAAAAGAACAAAGATAAATGTAACCCATACTGAAAGCCCAAGGGCAGAGGCAAAGGCAACTCCTGAGAACACGAGTACAGTGAATTGCCTTGCTCGTGATTGACCATGTGCAGAATGAAGAAGCATCACTCCTACAAACCCTGCGATCAGGCTTGCGACGTGGTGAGGAACCCACACGAGAGAACCAAACCAGGCTGTGATCTGTTCATTCCAATGTTCTGGATCACCAAGCACGCCACGACCAAAATACATCAGGGCACTGACGGGCATAATATCCAAACCGGTGATGGAAAGGGAGGCAATCCCGATCAGCGCGCGCTGCCATATTTTTCCCTGGTCTCGCCCATCACGCAGGCGCAGATAGAAAGCGATCATTGCCATGAGGGCAAATCCGCACCAGATAATGCTGGCAAAAAAAGCTGTGCGTGCATCGATAAAGGAACCGCCTATAAAATCAATAACGCTTCCGAGAATATACCAAAAGAAATAGAGAAAGGTCAGTTTTACGTAATGACCGGGGTAATAACTTGGATTGATGGGAGGGACGCCAGTGCGAGTCATCGCATCGACAATGGAAATGCGTGTCATATGATCGAAGGATGCGACACTAAAATACAGCTCGCGGCCGCTCCACTGCAAATCAACAAGAGAAAAGACTGCCAAAACGAACCAGCCCAGAAAAACCCAAAAGAAAGTGCGCCATAGCCCGTCTTTCGGCAAGGCCGGTCTTTCATAAACAAATAGAATCATAAAGGCAACCGCAATCAAGGCGGTTGCAATCACTGCAACATTCAGCGAAAACAAGCTGGTCACAAGGTAATAAAAAATGGGACTAATGGCAACAGACAGCAAAAGAGAAACAGCAAAGCGCGCAGGTAAGAGGCGCGCTCGAAATTGAAAAAGATTGAACGCCCAACCGAAAACGTATCCGGGAAAAACGATCACGAGCGGAAAAAGGCAAAAAGCCAGAGTTATACCGAGGATATCTTGAAGAGTGAACATTGGAAGCATATTTTTTTCGTGGCAGTTAATTTATGGCTCAAGAGGTAAAACGGCATACTCTCCGCAAGTAAAAAGGGCATAATGGGTATTTTCATAAAGTGGAGAACGCTGTACTTTAAGTGATGAAATATTATTCCAAAATGGGTCGGTGTCTTCAACAATCAATATATCAATTGAATGTTTTCGGCAAACCTCGTCTGTAAATTGCCAATCATTAATATTCTCGTTCATGAATATTACCCCAACTCTATCCGTTAAATTAGTGAAAACATCCGCAGGAACGCCATACGCTGTGCGGTCTGAAATTACCATTTGATGTGTGCCATATAGGCCGCTTGGACGGTCTGTATACATCAATGGATTGTTTTGTGTAATAACGTCAGCAGGAATATTATCACGCAGGTAATCGTATACGAGCCGGGCGGAATAATATTTCCGAGTCACATCTGGGCCTGTCATTATGGGCCATGCTGTTCTCAACAAAACAGCATCCATAAGCGATGTCAAAATCCCAATTGAAAGAAATGCCAGCAACAAATTTCTATTCTTTTTTGCTTCGCCCGTTATTGATGAAACAGGTTTTGATGTAAATACAAAATTTTCCAACACATCCACGCCCCAGATCAGGAGTATAAATTGACCTGGCAGCCAGGCACGCCAGCCAAGATCATTGCTTGTGATAAGGGTTGAACGCAGGCACGATCCAATTAAGAACGCAGCACTCAAGAGGATAACTTCAGCGCTATAAAAAGGGTTGCTCTGGAAATTTTTTTTGTCTTTTATTTTGAACCAATACAGGCCTGCCATGAAAAAAAAACCGAGCTCAAAAATATAGTTGATCGGCAAGACCAACAGCATAATCAGCGAACGTGCAATCGGCGTCCATTCTTTTACAAAAGATTCCAACTGCAAAAATGTGCGTATCTCAAAAGCAATCGGGAGCCGCCCTGCCCCGCCAGACCCGGAACCCTGGAGCAATCCCATTAGGAAAGGACTGGCAAGCAGTATTGCCAATATCCCGCAAAAAACCATGGGCAGAATCAAACTGCGGTCTTGCTTTTGAAAAAATAATGCCATAAGCCAGATACCCCAGAACACAACAAATACAAGCGTGACATAAATTGAAAGCCCCAATGCAGACGCGAATCCCAAACCTGCAATGGCGAGAATCACAAATTGTTTTGAGGCTGGCTTTCCGCGCGCAAATTGAGCAAGCATCATCACGCTTAATCCAGCAATCAACGCCGCGACATGATGCGGCACCCACATAGCAGATGCGATCCAGGATGGGATCCATGTATTCCAAACATCAACGGAACCAACGATTTGTCCTGTTCTTATCATGAGCAGGATGATGGGAAGGATGTCCAGGCCGCTGACGGATAATAAGCCGGTCCCGATTCGAGCGGACCTCCAACCTGCTCTGCCATTATTTGCATTTCTTTGGCGAAGATAAAGAGCAATAACTGCCATCAGTCCCAGCCCAGCCCAAACGGAACTGGCGTTTAGTGCGGCACGCGCATCTATATATCTGCCGCCAATTGCATCGATCATGCTGCCGAGGATATACCAGAAATAATACAAGAAAGTAAGTTGAACTGGATGCCCCGGATAATAACTGGGGTTGATTGGCGGGATGCCCGTGCGAGTCATTGCGTCTATGATGGAGACACGCGTCGTTTGATCGAATGAAGTTACGCTTAAAAATAATTTATCGCCCCATTGAATGTTTATCAATGACAAGATAGCAAAAGCTGTCCAGCCAATGCCAATCCAAAATAAAATTTTGGATTGTTTTTTTTCTTCTACTGTAAAAACGGGTTTGTCTTTTAGAATAATAGCCACGAACGCGGCAGCGAATCCTGCCAGAGTAAGAAGAGTAAAATTAAACGAGAGCAGGCTTGAGGTCAGATAAAGAACGATGGGGCTGACAGCGAAAGACAAGGCGAGGCCAATCCCAAGTCGCACGATGAACTGGCGGAGTCTAAAGTCAAATAGGTCCAAACTCCAACCGACAACATATCCGGGAATAACAATAACCAATGGGAAAAGGCAAAAGGCAAGAGCTGCCCCGAAGATGTCCTGGAGAGTAAAGTTCATATTTGAACTTTTTTATTGAATTGCCACAAACTCAGAATTCCCCAAAAACCAATGATGATGTAACCAAGTATCTGACTGGTGAGAATATACGCGAGCGCATCTGCTTTTGAAATTCCAAAGGGCGCAAGTGTGGTGACGGCCACAAATTGATAAACGCCGACATAGCCCGGGGTGGACGGTATCGCGCTGGAAAGTCCCAGTGCGGCGAGAAGAACAAAAGCCTGTTGAAGCAGAAGTGGTATTTTTAAAATATACGCCAGCAGTACAGCGCCCACGGCATCCATCAACCAGATCAGCGCGGTAAGCCCGGTAAATTGCACAGTGCGTTTGAAGCTATGTAATGACTTTAATCCATTGAGAAATTGCTGAATAAAGTGTTCCAGTTTAATCTTATGTGTTTCGCCTAGTATAGGAAAAGCCATAATTATTCGGCCAATCAGTTTTTCAAAATGCGGGGCTACAAAAATAGTAATCAAACCAAATAACCCTAAAATAGAAACGCCTCTTAATGCGTCTTGAAAAACAGGCGAGACAACTCCAGTGGATGAAAGCGCAAACGAGCCGAGCACGATCAATGCGATTAAATCCATTAAACGCTCGACCAGCCCAACTGCCAACGCGTAGGATGCGCCAATATTATTTTTCCGTGCAAGGTATGCGGCGCGGACAAGTTCGCCTGCGCGCGCTGGAAGAATATTATTCCCCAAATAGCCTGCCATATTTGCCCAGAAAACATTGGCAAGGGGCAGTTTTTTTTCGTTGGTCAATAAAACACGCAACCGCAAAGCACGAATTAAAAAACTTAAGCTGCTCCACAGCAGCACAATTGGTAAAAAGGCGTATTGAGCATTTTTGAGCGTGGTAAAAAAAATCTGCCAGTTCAGATCGCGAAGAGCAAGGAAAAGAAAGACCGCCGCCAGGATGACGGAAATTACGATCATCCAACGACTAAAACGTGTCGAGGATTTTCCGTCCTGCGTTTCTAAAAGAGAGGAAAACAAACCTGTTGGTTTCAAAAGTTGATCCGCTCTTTTTCATATACAAGCGGGCGGCCGAGTACGTGAACATAAATCATAGCAATGTATTCGCCGATAATCCCTAAAAAGATAAGCTGAACTGATGCAAAAAAGAACAAACCAATCGTGATTGGAGCAGTTCCCACTGAGAAACTGGACCAGAATAATAATTTATAAACCAGATAAAACACGCCGATCAGAAAGCTTAATCCGGCGGTGGAAAAGCCAATGATCGTTGCCAGCCGTAGGGGAAGTTTGGTGTAACTGGTGATGCCTAACATGGCTTCTTCATAAAGATATAACAAATTACTTTTACTCTTACCAAATTTGCGCGCAGGTTGAGTAAATTCAATAATTGCCGGCTCAAATCCAATATCAGCGATTAATCCACGGAAATAAGGATAAGGATCTTGGAGGTCACGCAAAATATCGATGACCTTGCGATCGTATAAACCGAACCCGGTAAAATGGGAAACTAGGCTTACATCCGAAAGACCGGCAAGTAACTTGTAATAAAGTGTCCGCATAAGATAGATAAAAAATGATTCTTTACTACCCGTTTTCACAGCCATAACAACCTTGTATCCTTGTTCCCATTTTTCTATAAAATCTTTTATCATGGCCGGCGGGTTTTGCAAATCAGAAGCCATGGTCACGACCGCATCTCCGGTTGCCTGCATAGTTGCGTTGTAACCAGAACGATCCGGGCCAAAGTTGCGGGCGTTGAAGATGACTTTGAAGTTTTTGTCTTTCGCGGCGAGTTCCCGCAAAATTTGGGGGGACCTGTCCATCGAAGCGTTATCGGCGATGATAATTTCGTAGGTAAAGCGGTCTTTGACCTCCTCCAAGACTTCCATAAGTTGTGCATACAGCACTGGAAGGTTTTGTTCTTCATTAAAACAGCCTGTAATAATACTGATTTTTTTCATATGGTTTCCCGTTTTTTCGATTGCAAAGGTTAATAATTCAATTATATCAACGTTCTTTTTGAATTATAGATCAGTGGCAAATTGGTAGAACATCCTCAGCCATGTTGAAGTAGTGACATTCGTACTTTCACCGTTATTTAATCCCGTCCGAACAATAATTAAATTTTTAGATGGTGAAACATAGATCCATTGGTCCAAACGACCTAATGCCCAGAAATCATAATTATTTTCACCTCGGGTGGCGATCCACCATAAATACCCGTAATAGACATGTCCATCATTTTTCGGAAATAGAGCAGACTCTAAAGCAGGGACATCTGTCCCGGCCGGGTAAAACCCATCCACCTGAAGTTGACTATCTGGCTGGGTGGACTTAATAACCCAATCACGAGAGACAATTTGCTGTCCATTCCAATTACCATACTTTAAATATAGACTGCCCAATTTTGCGTAATCTATAGGCTGGGCATTTACCCCAAGGTCACCTTTGACCAGGCCGCTTTCTTCGCTATCAATCAGCCACGTAGCGGGATACTCCATATGGAGGGGCTTCCAGATTTTCTCCTGTAAATAAGTTGACGCGGGCGCTCCGGTAACACGCTCCAGAATGAGACTCAACAATTGCGGGTCGTATGCTTTATATAAATAATGTTTTCCGGGGTCATCAACAATCTGTATCTCGTTTAACAGAACATTTCTCAGATCTGAAGACACAAGCGATTTGACATTATCCCCCCACGGAACCTGCAACCCAAAGCTGCAAAATGGACATGTGTATTCCAACCCAGAAGACATGGATAATAAATAGGAAATCGTAATTTTTTGAAACCGTGGATCTCTGGCGATTAATTCCGGTAGGTATTTTGTGATCGGGTCGTTGACGCTTCCAATTAAGCCTTCACCCACAGCAATACCAACCAATGCCGACATATAGGATTTTGCAACCGAGAAGGAATGATAGCCGTCTTTATAAGGATTCCCCATGGGATAATCTTCATATAATATTACGTCATTTTGGATTACGATAAACGCAGTTGTATTTGTGTTGACAAGGAATTCCTCGAAACTACTCACCTCATTATTCCGCTCGAACAAGGAACTCACAAGAGAAGAGTTGATATTCCGTGGAAAGCGAAAGGACGGAACAGTTGTTTGTACATCAAACGAGGGCATGGACGAATAGTCCGACACATCCCATTGCCACCAGCGCGCTATTCTGTAGAAATAAACAGGGGGACACGTGACAAAGACAATTCCCACAATTACCAGCAGCGGGAAAACAGCTTTAATCCAGCATACATAAGTCTGATTGTTTTTTTTCAATTTAATATTTTCCGCCCCAAATTATGATTAGCCATGCAAAGGCGACCGTCGGATAAATTTACGCATCGGTTCCTCGATAGTCAGGTAAATAATTACGGCAAGAATATTCATAATAACGAAGATGACAAACATATTATTAGAAACAGTATGTTCCAACATAAACTGGAACACCCCTACATGAATAAGATAAAAAACATAACTAGCTTTCCCAAGAAAGACCATGATGTTTGTCCCAAGAAATTTTTGTATTATTGATTTTTCAATAATCAAGCCGTAAAACAAGAAACAGATGAAAATTGGCAATATAAGATTGTTGATAATTATGCCAGCGGGGTAAAACACGCCATATGTACACGGCTCTTGAAATCTCGACATTAAAAAAATACCGCCAATAATTCCTACCATCCCTAAGAGGGTCATTTTAGGAAATCGACTACTTGATTTTTGGGCTCCATTTGTAAGAAGGATTTTTGCCAGATACATTCCACAAAAAAACTCGGTGACCCGTCCAAAAAATGTGTAGTTTGTGACAAATTCCAGCGGGAACAAAAATCCACGAAACTTGATAATCGCCCCAATTCCGACCAGAATCATTGCCGCCAGATAAGCCCCAAGTAAAGTAATTACAAAGCCCCATTTCTTTATGCTAACAATAAAGAGGGGAAAAAGTGCATAGAAGCTCTCCTCGACAGTCAAGGTCCATCCCTGCCCGACGCCAATAAATTTATACTCATTGAAGAAGCCGCGCACGAAGGTTAACTGTAAAACAATCAATGCGATCTGATATAGAGCACTGCCGCCATTTGGACTATAAAAACTGACTAGCGCAGTAAAGACAACGATAAAAAAATAAGCGGGGTAAATTCTGGCAAATCTATTTTTGAAATAACCAAATAAAAAATCACCGTCCAGACTGGCAGAACGGGAATAGCGATAATAAATGAGGAAACCACTTAGGACAAAAAAAATCGTGACGCCTGTATAAAATTCCTTTATAAATGAAGGGAATATGCCTGTTCTGCATGTTCCAATATAATGATGAAAAAAAACCATATACGCCGCAATCGCCCTAACGCCAGTTAACGCAGGGAAAGTTTGCTCAGGTTTATTATGTTCCGCGGGGTTTGTTAAATTCTCTAAAATGCTCATACGTGTACAGGCAGATTATTTGGAAGCGCGATGAGATGGGACAGCATACAGCACCAAATCATCTAGCACGCGTGGATGATAGCGGCGCAGATAAAAACGATAGGTGTCAGACAGAGCGTTGATTAACAGCGGAATTTCCCAGATATGTTCCTGCCGATGATATGCTGAAATTGCAAGGATCGGCAAATTTACGCGGATCGAATCAACTGCCCCGTTAAGCGCATCGATCTCCGCGCCTTCGATATCCATTTTTATAAATGTGGGCGACTCCCCAGAAAGAATCAAATCGAGCGGTTCACTTTGGATAACGATTTCGCCGCTGTCACTCAGCGCAGAAGAGGCAACTCCCTGGGCGTTGAAATGAAGCACCTCGGAACGGCGACCCAGCGCAAGGTCCAGAGGATGGATGCGCTGGGCCACGTCAGAAGGCAGGGACGCCACCAGTTGCGTCAACTTTTGGAAGTTAACGGGGTCTGGTTCGAATGTCCAAATTTGTTTAAATTGCTGATCTGTGTGTTCAAGAAAACTGCGGATAGTATCGCCTATGTACGCTCCACAATCTATGAAGACTTCGGTATTTGTCAAGCTGAATAACTGTGATGGAAAATAGATTTCGTCGGTCAGCGGCGCGGGGATTTTATCGAAGCTCGGATCAAGCCGCCATTTTATTTGGGCAAGAAATTCCTCCCGTGATGCGTTATCTTCAAAAAATGTAAAAGCCTTCTTAATTTTATCTGCGACTCCAATTACTTTATGAGGCAGATCATAAGCGTAGTGCGGCAGGAAAAGATCGGGGAATTTCCAATACAAAATAGCAAAAGAAACAACATTGTAGCAACCCAGACCATTTAATTTTTGAATAAGCGGCTCGATTCCGCCAGGGGAAGAATCTATAAAAATGGTAATGATGAAGGTGGCCTTTTTGCCAAAATCATGTGCCGCTTGTTCAGGAGAAATAATTGGGATACCTTCAATTTGGCCGCCGTAAAGACCTCGGTTGTTATCTGTAAATGCAAGAGGTTCAATTCCAAGTTGACGTAATCCCGCGAGCGTCTTGCGCCCAAGCCCGCCCGCGCCGTACAACACCAATGAGTTCGATAATGAGCCAGTCAGTTCATCATATAGGCTATTTTCCCATTGGCTGATTTTTGCCAGCGGCTGAGACAATACTTCTTCGAGTTCCTGTGTCAGATTCTCATTCGCGCTATTAGTAGACATAAGCATTTCCACGGTAAAGGTCAATATTGTCTTTGATCCAGGCAATCGTACGTTCAAGCCCTTCTTCCAGATTTACTTTCGGTTCCCATCCCAACACTTTTTGTGCAAAAGCACTGTCGGCCCATAATCGTTCCACTTCACTGCCCTGCGGTCTCAGGCGTTTATCTTCGCTTTCGATCTTGATCGGCCTGCCAACCATTTTGGCAATCAGGTCTGCCAAATCACCGACACTAATTTCCCGATTCGAGCCAAGATTGAAAGTTTGTCCAATGGCAGAAGGTTCGGAGGCTGCCGCAAGGAATCCATCTACTGTGTTTGAAACAAAATTCAGGTCACGAGTTGGATGAAGGTTTCCAAGGCGAATCGTATCGCCCAATAAACATTGAACAATAATCGTTGGAATAATGGCACGCGTTGATTGACGCGGCCCAAATGTATTAAACGGACGGACGGTCACTACTGGTGTTTCAAAAGACAAATGAAATGCCTCAGCCATTTTATCGGCACCAATTTTGCTGGCCGCGTAAGGCGACTGTCCTTTCAATGGATGAAGCTCATCAATAGGAACGTACTGGGCAGTTCCATACACTTCGCTGGTAGAGGTATGAATCACACGCTCAATCCCCTCCTCTCTTGCAGACTGAAGAATATTGATCGTTCCTTCTGTATTGGTGCGGACATACGCCAACGGCACTTGATACGAATAAGGAATTGCAATCAGCGCGCCAAGATGAAAAACTATTTCTCTGCCCTTCACAGCCTGACGAACACAATCGCGGTCCGTGATGTCTCCTGAAATAATTTCAATTTGTTTTGCATACGAAGAACGATCCAGCCAGCCCCATTTTCCCAGCGCATTGTAATGAACAAGAGCGCGAACTTCCGCTCCTTCCTCTACGAGGCGTTCGGTCAGATGACTTCCAATAAATCCGCCAGCGCCAGTTACCAGTACACGTTTTTTATTCCAGTTCGACATCATTTGCGCTCCAGATTTTTAATACGTCATTTTCTTTTGCAGCAGGCGTGAATCCAGCGGGATGGTCGCCAGCGCTTCCGCGATCTTTGGCCCCGCATTGCCTGCGCCATATGGATTTTTACAAGTTTGGCATTGATGTCTGAATCCTTCATCATTGATACTGCGACGGATGGCAGTCAGGATTTCTTCTTCGCTATAAGCAGTATCCAACACATTATCAGCGCGCAAACGTCCCTGCTGCCTGCTTCCGATATTGACAGCGGAACATCCGAAGGCTGGAGTTTCCTTAATGATCGCAGATGAATTGCCGACAAAAGCCCCGCGTCCGACTCGCCCGATGATGTTCAACATCCCATGAAAACGGTGGCGCCCAAGGTTTTTTGTGATCAATATATTAGGCGTGCCATTCAATTTTTCAATTTCATTGATGATACTTCGTCCACCCGCATCATTATTGGGATACGTGATGATGATCTGGTTTCCTTCACTCGCAAGAGTTTGCAAAGCCCGCAAGGACGGCTTGATTTGTTCGGCCGCCTGCTCAAATTCAGTGGTAACCGAATGTTGACAGAAAAGAATGATGGGGCGAAATAGATCCAATTTTAAGTCAGCCGCGATTTCTTCAGGCGAGGCAAATAAACCTGCTGTGATCAAGTCCAGGGAAGGCTGCCCAACGTTGAAAACTCTCCAGGGTTCTTCACCCAATTTACAGATGCGTTCGACCGCCTGCTCATTGGTGGCAAAATGCAAATGCGCCAGTTTGGTCATCGCATGCCGCACAGAGTCATCCAGCGCTCCGCCTTCGGTATAGTCTCCGCCTTCGATATGCGCGGTGGGAATATTCATTTGCGTACCCGTAATCATTGCCGAAAACCCTTCATACCGATCCGCGTATACCACCAAAAAATCGGGGCGCAGCTCATCCAGTATTTTGCTAAGGCTGACGATGCCCGTGCCAATCGCCTGCGCCGTGGAAAAAAGTGTATCGTGTTCCATGCGAATTTCAACTTCACGATAGACATGAAATCCATCGGCTTCGATCTCTGCCATGGTTCTGCCAAAATCCTGTTGAAGATGCGCTCCGCCCGCCAGCAGGAAATATTCCAATCTGGGGTCTGAAGCAATGGCGCGCAGAATGGGATATTGCAAACCATATTCCGCGCGGTTTCCTGTGAAGACGGCAATTTTTCTTTTTGTCATTTTTATCATTCCATTTCAAGTAGGGTTTGGCGCAGTCCGTTTTCCAAAGTCCATTGCGGTTGCCATTGGGTATATTCTTTTATACGTTGAATCGAAAGGACTACGTTATCATCAAGATTTTTTGAGTGTGTTTCTGTTTCAAGAATATTTGGCTCCAGATTCCCGATGTGGCAGGCAATGACAGCCAACTCACGAATGCTGGTTGGAACCCCGGATGCCAAATTAAATATTTCACAACCGGGTGTATCGGCATGTATCGCAAGTGCAACCAGTCCGCTTACGACATCATCGCAGTAGATAAAGTCGCGAACTGGCGCGAGATTCTTTAGTGAAACTGGGCCGCCATTTTTAACCTGACGTAATATGATCTCAACCACTGAGTCTG
>Ga0105047_10013209_pt1 | contig 13223 bp, 5 predicted proteins | sample MAT04_FD_78384 | JGI IMG/M metagenome (GOLD analysis project Ga0105047, IMG submission 78384) | Freshwater microbial communities from Lake Fryxell liftoff mats and glacier meltwater in Antarctica - MAT-04 (megahit assembly) | ecosystem: Environmental > Aquatic > Freshwater > Ice > Liftoff... | reverse complement strand
TCCCGGCCGGCTGAAGCGGTTGATGAAAAACGCCGGCAACTGGGGCTTGAAGCAGCCCCGATACGACACCTCGTGAAGTGAACTGGCCTGACGCTGTTGGGCCGTCCAGAATTCAGCGGTGTGCGCGGACGGGGACGGGGGCGCGTCGACTTGCGGGGGCATGCGCAGCGCTAGACGACAATCGGCGCGGGCGCTTCGCGCGCAAGTTGGCCGTAGACATGGCCGGCCACGACCGTCGCATACGGGGTGATGAGCAGGAGCAGCGGCCCCAGAATACTCAGGAGACTGCCCGCATAAGCCGACCCGGCCAGCATCAGCGATGCGCCCAGGTAGTCACCGGGCCGTTGGCGGAAAAGGCGGAGCAGATCCCCGAGCCGCAGGCAGGCGGCGACACTGCCAGTCCGCAGCATTTGCACCCGCGTCAGGGGGATTAGGATCATGATCACGAGGAGGTACAAATAGAGCAGCACGAACAGGCACGTGAAGCCAACGCTGGCCGCCATCATGCCGCTCGTCAGGGCCAGAATCGACTCGCTGCTTGGGCCGGAGCGGCCGCTGCTGAGCGGAATAATTGAGAGCACCAGGCCGAACCAGGCTGCGTAGAAGCCGCAGACGACCAGGATAATCGGCAGGGCGTAAATCAGGTCAACCACGAACATGCGCGCCCCGCGCGAAAAGTGGCTAGACAGGTTATCCCAGGTTGGCAGGGTCGCATCGTCTCCGTCGCGTGCGCGGCGCATCACCTCGAGTTGGTATCCAAGCCCGGCAAAATTGAGAATGGGGACAAGCTGAATGACCGCGCCCAGCCCGATGCGTGACGTCCAGGCGGGATCTTTGAAAGGAATGCGGAACGCGCGGTCTAGGTCAAGCATGAGGCAGATTGTACGGGCTCGGCGGCCTTATTCCGCGCCGCCAGGCGCCAGCGTCCGGAGCACCAGCCTGAGCGCGGCATCGGCGCTGGCGCGTTTGTTGCCGGCCCGATCGAATGGCCAGACATGCCGCTCGGCCATTTCGATCCCCGGGCCGCTGATGGCCAGCCAAACAAGCCCCACGGGTTTGTCGGGGCTGCCGCCGCCGGGTCCGGCGATCCCGGTTGCGCTGACGGCCAAATCGACGCCGAGCGCGCGGCGCGCCCCTCGGGCCATCTCGAGCGCGGTTTCCGCGCTCACGGCGCCGGCGCTCTCCAGGGTCTCGGCCATGACCCCAAGGCGCTCGCGCTTGACCCGATTGTCGTACGAGATGATCCCGCCGAGGAAATAGGCTGAGCTTCCCGCCCTGTCGGTCAACGTGTCGCCGATCAGGCCGCCGGTGCAGGACTCGGCCGTGCCGATCGTCCAGCTCCGGTCGCCCAGCGCCGCCGCGATCCGGTCGTTGGCGTGCGTCCGCCACCGGGCGCGCAGGTCATCGGCGGCGCGCTCGGCCTCGGCCAGGGCGGTTGCGGCGACCTCAGGCTCGAGCTCGTCGGCCAACGTTTCGAACTCATCTTCGTCCAGGATGCGCAACTCGCCATCCGCCGACATCCAGACATCGATGGCCAGGTCAACCCAGTCGATGATGTCGTTTGAGATCTGGGCCGGGCGGGTGACGTTGGCATACCAGCCCTTGAGCGCGCCGGTCACGCCCGAGTGGAATGCCATGACGTTCCGCCACTGATCGGCGTAGAAGTCCTCGATCACGACATCGCCGGTTTCGATGGTGACATAGGGGAGGGACACCGGCGGCGTCCGCCACACGGCTCGAAGACGCGCTGACCGCGCGGAGCGTTCGATGACCTCTCCTTCGTAGCGCGCGCGCTCGCGCCCGCGGTGGTCAAATTTGCGGATCAGCATCTCGGTGTGGCGCTTAGGACTGCGATCGGCGGGAGGGCGGAAACAAGTCGGTTACCGGCGCGCCCAGCCTCAAGCGCCGCGCGAGCTCCTCGGTCTCGGGTTGCGGGTTGATGGTCAGTTCGCGCCGCAGGACCGCCGAGAGATCGGAGTAGGTCTCGAGGGCCGCCGTGCGATTCCCCATGACTGCCTGGGTGACGATCAGGGCGCGCGCAAGTTCCTCGCGCGTGCGGTCATGATAGTAGGCGCGCATCAGCAGCTCTGAGACCATCTCAGGCTGGTTCCGCCGCAGGGCGAGCCCGGAGGCTTCAATACAGGCGCGGACGAACTTGGTTTGCAGCCGGCGCCGCGTCTCGAGCGCCCAATCCAGCGCCGAATCCACCAGGAAGTCCTCGGTGTAGAGCTCGGTTGCGGCCAGGAGCAGCTTGAGCGCCTCGTCATTCGAGGCTCGCGCTGCCGCGGCGACCGTTTTCTCGAAATCCCACACGTCGTAGCTCAGGTCCAGCGTGGTGTTGACAGAATAGACGCCATCGGCATATAGGATGGCCTGTTCCTTGAGTGCGGTCCGAATGGCGAATTTGGCGTTGTGGAAACCGCGCTGCATTGTCGAGGTGCTTGCGTCGGGCCAGAACACACCGCCAATCCGGTCGCGGGTCGATGTCTTTGCGGTCAGCATAAAGAACAGAAGCTCGCGCGGGATGTTGTATCCCCACTGCGCCGCGGTCATCAGCTCGCCGTTTCGCCATACCCGCCCGATGCCGAATCCGCGCGCTTCGATGCGGCTTCCCTGGCTCGGATCGATTGCCCCTGGAGACGGCGCGAGCGCATCGGAGACAACGTATTTCGACGCGCTGAGCCGTGAAAACTCCGCCGGGTGCAGCCGGGCAAACGCCCGGCGCAAGCTGTCGCGCACCAGGGGCTGGATGCGGTAGATGCGGGGCGAGCCGGGCGCGCTGGTGGATGAGATGAACAGGTTCAAGCGTTGTGCTTCGCGCAGATCCGATCCCCAGTCCGGCCGGCCGGTGCGGGCGCACTGCGCCTCGGTGAACGTTTCAAACACCGAGACGCGCCTGAGGAAGTCCATCGTATCGGCGGGCACATCTGCAAACACCGAGCTCGCGAGGTACTCATCAATCAAATCTGTGGCTTTGTCGGTGTCCGATCTGCCGCCTTCCGACATCATCGCGCTGGCTTGTTCAAACAAAGTGAAGCCGGCGAGCCAGCCCTCGGCATCGGCGATGGCAAGCGAGACATCGGCGCTCGAGAAGGTTTCCGATTCCGCACCGCGGATTCGGCCGATGATCGCGCGGGCTTCATCCTCATGTAGCTTGAGAAGCGCCGTGCCCAGGATAGTGGCCCGTTGGCGCGCGATGAGTGGATCCAGCGAGATCCGTGGCAAAACTCTCGAGAGGGCGAGAATCGTTACCCCGTCAGGCAGCGCACGGGCCAGTTCGAATAGGAACTCCAGCGCCGCCGTCGATGGCTCGATCGCTTGCAGGTCATCCAGCACGAGGGTCAATGGCGTGATATCCCCGGCGGATAACAACTCGACAATCGTCGCTCCGGATGGACGCGGTTCGTCGCATGCGCCAGGCGCAAGAGACCGGAGATTGGCATGCAGCGCCAGAATACTCTTTCGAATCGAAGCGGCAAACGCGATGGGATCGCGCTCAGACTCCGTCAGGGTGAGCCAGGCGGTCGTGGACGGCTGGCTCGCCGCGAATTGCGCCGCGAGCGCCGTCTTGCCGTAGCCGGCCGGCGAAGCGACCAGGACCAGCGAATAGTCCAGCGTCTTCTCGAGCGCGGCCAACACCAGTGGCCGGGCAATCCACTGTCGACGGTTTTTGGGTGCCTTGGTACGAACTGTCACGGGTCGATCCTTGTTCGTTCGTTTGCGCGTTCAATTTGGCCAGATCCGCCCGGCGGATCAGCGAACTGGCCTGCGCATTCCGTCCAATATACATTAGGCCGAAAAATCCGGAGGTCCCGCGGCCGCTGCGCGAAAAAGCGAGCGGCCCCGGCATCGCCGCGGCCGCCCGCGCTTGCGCGCGAAGGTGGAGTCTGGACTAGCGTTCGATGCGGAAGGCCGCGCCATCACTCCGCCCAAAGACCTCTGGGAAGTAGCGCTGCTCGATGAGCGCCGGTATGGCCTGGAACTGGCCCGCCAGGCCTGCGCGCAGGAGATAGGTGTACTCGTAGGTCCCGCGCGGCAGCGAATCGGCATACACGTCGATGCGCTCGTCGCGCAGATCCTTGTTGCCAAACCACCACCAGCCCCAACCGCGCGCCGACCCGAAACTGGGCGCGCTTTCGGCGGCCGGGCCAGCCTGCGCCGTGGTGAGCAGCGAGGCATCCACCGCTTCCATGCCCGCTGGGAAAGTGTCCGATAAGCGCACGAAATACAGATCGCTTTGGGCCACGATGGTCAGGCGCACCCGCACGGTCTGCCCAATCCTCGCGCCTGTGACGGCCGGGCAAGGCTTGCCCGCCTCCGGCTGGCAATCCGCTAGCTCGTATTTGCGGGCGATCGTGATGCCGCGATTGACGGCCTTTGCGGTGTCGGCCGGCACGAACGCCTTGAGCCGGGCGGTGTAGTACATCCGGCCCGTGCCCGCGCCGCGTTCGAAGCCAATCTGATTGGTCTGGCCGCGCAGCAGCTTCGACACGTCGATCGTGAACGTTGACGGGGTCCCCAGCGTATCGGCGGCGGCCTTGCCATTCATGACCCCATCGTCGTTGAGGGTCACCCGCCAGTCATAGTTGGCGTTCAACTCGCCGCTCGCCTTCATCCATTCGGTCAGGGCCACGACCGCCCAGGCGATCTCCTGATTGGTCTCCCAGGTGTCGCCCTGGCGGGCCACCATCAGCCAGCGCACCGCGTTTGGCAACAAGGCGTTGGCCGGGTCCAGCCGGGCAAACCCGAGCAGGACCATGGCCGTTGTGCGGGTGTTGGAGGCGAAGTTGTACCAGTCGGGTTGCTTCTCCTGCCAGCTCAGCCCGGTCGCGCTGGCGATGCCGGCGTTGGCCAGATCGCCGATCATCGTCTGGGAGCGGCTGCGCAGCGCGGAGTCGGCCGGGTTGAGGGTGGCGATCGACATCGCCACCAGCGCCCGCGCCCAATAGTCCAGCTTCTCGCGCTGCTCATACAGCAGGTTGAGTTGGGGCTGGATGCCGGTTGCGCCGGTTTCGGCCAGGGCGAAGGTGACCAGGGCCTGTTGATTGGCGGCCCGGGCCGATGTCGGCGCGCCCACGCTCAGGAGGGTGCCGCGCACGTAGCGCTCGGCGCGGGAGAGTTCGCCTGGGTCGACGGCGAGCCCGGCCCGGCGTGCCTTCGCCAGGGCCATGTAGGCCCAGGCGCTGATATTGACATTGGCCTCGCATTGTTCGTTGCGCCACCAGCACCAGCCGCCGCCTTCGAGTTGATAGTTCAGCAGCCGCTGGACCGATTCGATCGCGTCGGCCCGGGCCAGCGTCATTGAACGGCCGGGAATCGACATCTCGGCCAGGCCGGCGATAAGTCGCGAGGCCGTGGTCTCGTTGTCCTCATAGACGCTGCGCTCGAGCGCGAGCCGACCGCTGCCCGTGGCGGAGGCGAGCGATGCGTCGACCTGGATCTCGAGCGTGCCGCGGCCCGTGTCAAGGCGCTGGGGCAGGCCCAACAGCTCGAGGCGCTTGCCCGGTTCGGACAGGTCACCCGCGGTCCCGATGTTCTCTGGCGCGCTGTAGCGCAGGATTGGAATACCGCCGCCCGGCGCGGTGGCCAGGCCTGGCTTGGCGCTGTCTTGATATGAGCTGCCTTTCGCGCTGAACGTGAGCTCGGCCGCGGCGGCGTCCTCGGCGATCACGACCCAGTCCACCCGTCCGCTCAGCCCGGCCTTGACCGTCACCTTCTGGCCCAGCGGGCCCGTCACCCGCACGCCTTTGGCCTCGACACTGACATCGGTTTCGACATCGGTATCGGTGTTGTTGTTGACCACCGCGCCGATACTCACCGAATCTCCGGCCACAAAGAAGCGCGGCACCACCGGCCGAACGAGCAGCGGCTTGCTGCTGACCACATCATTCGTGGCCTGGCCGACTTTCGTGTCGCGGGTGATTGCCCGCGCGTCAAGGCGCCAGGTTGTCAGGTTGTCGGGCAGGACGACTTGGACGCGCGCCTCACCGGCCGCATTCGTCTCAATCACTGCGTTCCAGTAGGCGGTGTCCTTGAAGTTTTCGCGGGTGAAGACCCCGTCCGCTGCGCTGGCCAGCCCGCCGCCCCCACCGCCCTTGCCGTATTCGGCCGCCAGGGCGGCCGTGACCCGGTCGACGTTGACGCTCAGCGACGATGCGGTGTGGATGCCCAGCCCGCGTGCGCCGTAGAAGTAGTCGAGAATACCGATGCTGTTGGGCTCGGCCAGCGACAAGATCGCCTTGTCGACCAGGGCCAGGCTGAGCTCGGCCTGAACCGGCCGCCCGCTCACATCGGTCACCTGGATGTCATAGGTCACCATGTCGCGCGGCCGATAGGTCGTTCGATCGGGCTTGACCGCGATCGTCAAGGCGAACTGCCCCGGATCGACCTTGAAGCTGGCGTAGCCCAGCCGGTACGCCGGCAGCCCGCCCCGTTCGTCGATGCCCTTGACGATCATGACGCTGACGTAGGCGTTGGGGGCCATGCTGGCGTCGACGGGCACTTCGATGATGTCGCTGTTGGTCTTGAGGGTCAAAATCCGGGTCGACAAGACGCGCCCGCGCTCGACGGTCACCAGGGCGGTGACGGTGCCGCTGAACGGCGATGGAACCAGGATCTTGGCCGTGTCGCCGACCTTGTAGGAGGCCTTATCCGACTTGATGTCGATGCGGTCGTTGTTGTTGACCCGCCAGGTGACATACGCCCCAGCCTGGCTGGAGACATACAGGAATGCCGCGCCGCGCGGCCCGCCTGGCGTCGTCGCTGACGCGACCAGCCGGTATTCGCCGCCGTCCTTTACGTCGATGCTGACGGATGCCTTGCCGTCCGCGCCCGTCCTCACGGTCCGGGTAAGCACGGGCGTGTCGCGCGGCACGGAGTCGTATTCGCGATTGCCGGCTGAGTCTTCGATCTGGGTGGTGAACCACTCGCGCCGGGTGAGCACGACCTGCGTCTCGGTGTCGGGCACAGGCTTGCCCTGGGTGTCGACCGTGACGATCAGGGCCTTGGTCTGCCCGCCGGCTTTGGCGACGTAATCCTCGGTCGTGATGCCGTAGTAGATCGGACCCTTGTGGGCGACCATCTCGGCCCGGGCCGAGACGGAGGCGTCATCGGTGTCGGTGACGCTGGCCTCGAGGATCAAGGTGGCGCCGTTCTTGCGCCGGGCGATGTCGATCGGCACATCGATGACCAGCCGGCCATCCGGGCCGATCACGCCCGTGCCGCTGGCGATGGACTCGTTGAAGCCGGGCCCGCGCCCGAAGCTGAAGTAATCGTAGTCGTCAAAAGCGTAGCCGCCCTCGCCGGTATAACGGTTAAAGAAGAAGTCGCGCTGGAGCAGCGACCACTCGACCTTGGCTCCGGCGACATTGCCGCCGAAGAAGTAGCGCGCCTCGATCACCGCAGTGACCGTCCCGTTTGCAACGATGTCGGTCCGGGCGGGGATGACGCTGACTTCGAATTCCGGGCGGCGATAGGTGGCGACCTGGAAACCGACAGCGCCGTAGACCGTGAACTCGTCCTGGCGTTGCGCCTGGCTGCCCAACGGCGCGGGACCGCGCACGGCGATGTTGTAGTAGCCGGTCCCGGCGCTGTTGTCGAGCGTCACCGCGCCGGAGAACGTGCCCGCCGACGACAGGGACAGGGTCGCGCTGAAGACCTGTTGGCCCTGGTCGTTCGTGGCGAGGATGTCGACGGTTCCGGGAGAAGCTGCCAGGCTGTAGCGCGCGTCATCATCGTCGCGGAGCGCGCCCTTGAAGTAGACCATCTGGCCCGGCCGGTAGATCGGCCGGTCGGTGTAGACATAAGCCCGCAGCGGCTCCTCGCCAAAGCGGGTGGGGAGGTTGAAATCCCACGGCTCAATCCCGCTCGACCAACGACTCAAGCCCATCCCAAAGCGGGCGTCGCCGGGCTGGCCGACGATGGCATAGATCGGCTGGAAGGGCTCCATCGCGACGGGTGAGACCCAGGCTGCGACCCCGTCGGCCGCGGTGCGCCGGTCGGCGCCGCCCAGCAGATCGAAGTTCTGGCCGCGCAGGGCAACAGACGCGTTCGCGACAGGCTTGCCGGTGGCCAGATCGGTCACCCAGGCCAGCGCATCGCGATCGCCATTCTTGACCGCCACCTGCAGGTTGCTGATGATCAGGATGTGGCGCTGCTCGCCTTCGCTCCGCAGTTCGGGGGCCGAGGCCGTCAGCAGGTAGATCCCGGGCGCCAGCGCGCCGCCGTCTGCGGCGGGCGCGATGCGATACACCGCCGACTCATTCAACCCGGCTTCGGAGCGCTGGGTCCAGGTCCGCACGCGGCGCTCGGGGATGAGGCTGCGAAACGTTTCAAAGGCCCGGTCGGGGCCGGTCATTTGATAAAACTCCTGCAGGCTGAGCGCATACAGGCTGAGGTTGAGTTGGCTGACGTTCCGATACGACGAGAACAGACGGGTCGGCACGCCGGCGTTGTAGGTGCCCACCTGGGATCTCGTCTGCAGCGCGAAATAGGGCGGGAGTTTGTCGGTGCTGAAGGAAATCTGCGCCCCGCGCCCGAGCGTCTGTCCATACTTGTCGGCGATGGCTGCCCCAAAGGTGACCGTGTAGCGCTTCGAAGGCTCGAACGGCCCGTTGATGACGAAGGTGCGGTCAAATTGGTTGTAGTAGCTGTAGACCCGGGTGAGCGAAATCGCGGGTTCGAAACGCACGTTGGGCATCACCGTCTCAGGCAGGATGGGCGAGGTGAAGCGGGCCTGCACGCCGCCGCCGCTGGGCCAGTTCGTCGCGCCGTTGGCCGGCCGGGTGGACTGGATGGCCAGATTGAGCAGGGTCCGAAAGGTAATCCCGGCGTTGGTCTGGGTGCCGGCCCCGGCCCGCCCGCGCGCGCCGGCTTTGACTGAAACGCTGTAGCTGGTGTTCCGCTCGTACAGGGCATCCGGCCAGAAGCCCAACACTTCGCCCGTCTGGGCCAGGGCGGGCTGACCCGCGGGCAGGCGGGCCGGCGCGGGGCCGTTTTCGGACGACGTTGTTTCATCTGCCCAGCGGAAGGAGCCCTTCACCGCGGGGGTGATCGAGAAAGCCGCCTCGGCGCTGGCATGATCCATCTTCTGGCTGAAGGTCACGCTGATCGGCTGGCGCAGGTCAACGTCAATGGTCTGTGCCGGGCTGAACTTCTTCACGATGGGGGCGGCCACGCTGAACGTCCAGACATAGTCTTCCTTCAGCACGGCCGCGGTCGTGTCCTTCAGCCCCGCCGCGACCGTTCCGCGATAGGCCACGCCGGCCAGGAGCGGCTGGGCGGGGCGGAAAACGTAGATGCTGGTATTCAGCCACTCGCCGCGGCCCTCGAGGGCAGGCGAGAACGAGACTGGATTGGGCAGGGCAGCCTGCTGGTCGAGCAGGGTGAGGGCGACGACCGGGCGATTGAAGAGCAGGGTGATCCCGCTGTCGGCCGACACGTCGGCGGCCTTGTCACCCGGCAGGGTCTGGGCGACAAAGAGTCCGCCCACCGCGTTGACCTTGAAGTTCTCGACCCTGCCCAGTTTGAGCCCGCGGGCGCTCTTGGCCGTGTCGGCGACGTCCACTTCCACCGAGGTGGCGGTTTCCCAGCCGGCCGGCGGGAGGATCGTGACGGCGTTGTCGCGGGTCCACACAAATGCCGACCCGCTCACAGTCGTGCCATTCGAGCGCACTCGGATGGCCTGCTCGACCGAGGTCCGGTCCATGGCTTGGTCGAAGACCAGCGAGATGGGCTTGTCGAGGGCGAGCTCCTCGCCCCGGGCGGGCGAGCGATCGACGACGATCGGATTGCCGAGCGGCCGCGGGGTGGGGACGGCGGCCACAGGCACGGTCGGGGTGGCCCCGCCGGGTGTGGGCGGCCGAATGGTTGGGGTGGGGTTGTTGCAGGCGCTCGCCAGCAAAGCGAGCGTTGTCAGGATCAGTAGGGCGCGTGTGCGAATCATGTCTCTATCTCCAGTGCGGGACGCAAATTGGTCTCGCATTACCATTATGCGCCCGGTCGCTGAGTTGCGTCAGGGCGGGCGACCATCGCCAATCCTGCGACCACCTGACGCGGACCCTGACCCGAGCTTCCAGGCCCGCGCTGGCGCGGTCGTTTAACAGTAGAAAGCTGGGGCATTTCACGCGAAGCCGCGAAGTCGCGAAAAAAGAAAAGGCTTCGCGTCTTCGCGTGAGATTCTCCTGTCACCTTCGCACGCTCGGGCGGGATATCGCCCCCCGCGGCGAATGCGGCCAGGGACGTGGCCGGGGGATAATCCAAGGGCATGATCATCATCATCGGGCCGACCGCCTCGGGCAAAAGCGCCCGGGCCATGTCGCTTGCCATCGAGCGGCAGGCCGAAATCGTATCGGCCGACTCGCGGCACGTCTATCGCGGGATGGACATCGGGACCAACAAGCCCAGCCCGGCCGACCGCGCGGCCGTCCCCCACCACCTGCTCGACCTGCGCGCGCCGCACGAGGCGTTTGGGCTGGCCGAGTATGTGGCCGCGTCCCGGGCGGCCCTCGCCGACATCGAGGCGCGCGGACGGACGCCAATCCTGGTCGGCGGGACGGACCAGTATGTGACCGCGGTGCTGGAGGGCTGGCAGGTGCCAGAGGTCCCGCCCCAGCCCGACCTGCGGGCAGCGTGGGAGGCCCAGGCTGCGGCAGATGGCGGCGCGGCGCTGGCCCGCGAGCTGCGCGCACGCGACCCAGAGGCGCTGGTGACGATCGACCCGCGCAACGTCCGGCGGGTGATCCGGGCGCTCGAGGTCATGACGGTCACTGGCCAACTTTGGAGCGCGCTGCAGCGCCGCTCGCCGGTGGACCGGGCCGGGATCGAGATTGTGTACCTCCAGCCCGAGCGCGAGGCGCTGTATGCGGCCGCGGATGCCCGGCTGCTGGAAATGGTCCGCCTGGGCTGGATGGACGAGACCCGCAGCCTGCTGGCCGAGCTCGCCACGCACGGCTACGCTGACGATGCTGCCCGCCGCCTGCCCTCGATGTCGGCCCTGGGCTACCGGCAGATGATCGGGGTTGTGACTGGGCGCATGACGTTGGACGATGCGCTGGTGGAGATTCGACGCGACACCCGGCGCTTCATCCGGATGCAGGACACCTGGTGCCGGAAGATTGTCGAAGTGGGGTGAGGGCTATGCAGCCTGCGCATGTAGACGGACGCCGAGCGCCCTAGCAACCTTGAGCACGGTCGCAAAGCTGGGGTTTCCGCCTTCGCTCAACGCCCGATACAGGCTTTCCCGGCTGAAGCCCGAGTCGCGCGCCCGACCGCGTCACGCGTTGAGTCACATGCGCGGGCTTGGTCGCGGAGCGACCGAGTGACGGTAGCCGTGGGTTTCAACCCACGGCGGCCTCGCGCACGCAGGTGCCGTATTGATGATGTCGCGTGGTGAATACGGGTTCGATATCCGTGGGTTGAAACCCACGGCTACCTGTCCGCCGTCGCTCGGCGACGGTTTGGCCGGAGTGCGACAACGAGGCAACGATGTCTATCCAACGTCATCTGAACGCGGCGCCGTTGGACGAAATAATGTGACGGCTGGCGCCATTGTTTCGTCAAAGCTCAATACATCCCTGCCCTACAGGCTACACTTGTCAAGTCATGAACTTGATCACCTCAACACCCGCGCATCGCCGACCCGGCGGGTGACGCCCGTCTCGTCCAAATGCTCGAGCAGGGCCAGGGCGTATTTCCGCGAGGTGCCCAACGCATCCCGCACCTCGGCCGCGGTGATCGTCCCGCGGCTTTCGATCAGAGCCCGAATCCGCCCGACTGCGTCGGCGTAGGTCTCGCGCAGCAGCGCGACATCGGGGTTGATCTGGCGGATCCGCCCGAGTTTGAGCAGGGCTTCGTAGACCGGGTCGCCGAGCTGGGCCCGGCACTCCTTGGGCGCCGGCGTGTTGAGCGGCTGGGCGGCGAACTGAGCCAGCAGCGCGTCGACCTGGCGCTGCTGGGCCGGCCCGAAGGCGATCGCATGTCCCGCAACGCGCAGGGTGTCGGCATCGTCGACGGCCAGGCCCTGCCCAACGCTCAAATGCACCAACGCCCCAAACTCGCGCGGGCTGAGGCCGAGCCGGGTCCGGGCCGATTCGCGGCTGAGCCCGAGCTGGAGGGGCTGGGCCCGGTGATGGGCGGTAAGCATATCGATGAGTTGCGTTTGGCTTGACCGCCACCGGGCCGCCAACCCGAGCACGCCCTCGGCCTCGACTGCGCCGCCCTCGGCCAGCAAGCCGGCCAGCTCGGCCTCGAATCCGGTGATATCGGCGGCCTTGGCCAGGGCCGGGCGCGCGCAGAAGCCCAGGGCTAGCAGGGCGTTCTCGAGCCTCTCGCGGGGCGTGCCCTCGAGCAGCGCGCGCAACCGGGCCAGCGTCGCAGCGTCGGCCTTGCCCGCCCGCCGGCGATGCCGCCCGGCCGGATGCGGATCGACGATCCGCCCGCCGCCCACCGTGATCGAGGGCGAGGGCAGCCGGACGATAAACCGATCGCCGGCCGCGACCGCCAGCGGCTCGCTCAACTCGAGCTGGGCGAAGGCAGCCCCGCCCGCATCGAGGCTATCGCCCTCGAGCAGCCGAACCCGGGCCACACTCTCGGCCGCGCCGGCGAAGATCTTGACATCGGTGTTGTGGGCGAAGCGGCCCCCGCTGGCCGCGCCGGGCGCGCGCTGGATCTCCAGGCTGACGTCGATCAGGCGGGTGGGGGCGAGCGTGCCGGGCCGGGCCACAACCTGGCCGCGCCGGAGTTGTCCGACATCGACACCTGACAGGTTGATGGCCAGGCGCCCGCCCGGGTCAGCCCGCTCGCGTTTCTGGCGATGGGTCTGCAATCCGCGGATGCGGGCGCTCAACCCGGCCGGGACGACCTCGACCTCATCCCCGACCGAAAACGCGCCGTCGAGCAGCGTCCCGGTCACAACCGTGCCAAAGCCGGCCATGGTAAAGATCCGGTCGATCGGCAGGCGGGCTCGATTGACGTCGCGCCGGGCGGGGACATCGGCCAGACAGGCCTGCAGCGCGCGCACGAGCGCATCAAGACCGGTCCGGGCCCGGGCCGAGCAGGGCACGATGGCGGCATCGGCAAAAGGCGCCCCGGCGATCAGCCCGCGCACGTCAGCGCCGACCAGTTCGAGCCATTCGGCGTCGGGCGCCAGGTCGCTCTTGGTCAGGGCGACTACCGCCCTGGGGATATGCAGCAGGCGCAGAATATCGATGTGCTCGCGAGTCTGG
>Ga0105047_10013207_pt1 | contig 13224 bp, 10 predicted proteins | sample MAT04_FD_78384 | JGI IMG/M metagenome (GOLD analysis project Ga0105047, IMG submission 78384) | Freshwater microbial communities from Lake Fryxell liftoff mats and glacier meltwater in Antarctica - MAT-04 (megahit assembly) | ecosystem: Environmental > Aquatic > Freshwater > Ice > Liftoff... | reverse complement strand
GCCAATTGCTGCCTTGGTTCGCAAGGCAAAGCACAAACTGCCCTATTGACGGGCGTTTTCAGCCATTTTTGCTCGAAAGTGCCCGCTGTTGCTGGTGTTTTGCCTTACGGGCTCGGCGAGATCTACTGTGAGTGTAGCCAAGGAATTGGTGGTGTTGCCGACCACGCTTGCTGCATGGCTGGACCATATCGGCCGGCAACACACGGCCGAGATCGCGATGGGGCTGGAACGCGTTCGCGTCGTGTGGCAACGCATGGGCTCGCCGCGCGCACCGCGCAACGTGGTGGTGGCCGGCACCAACGGCAAGGGCTCGACCTGCGCGATGCTTGAGGCAATACTGCATATCGCCGGATACAAGACCGGCTTCTATTCGTCGCCGCATTTGCTGCGCTATAACGAACGTGTACGTATCGCCCAACAAGACGCAAGGGACGCGTTGCTGGTTGCGTCGTTCACTGCGGTAGAGGCGGCAAGACTGGACGGGGAAGTCGTCGCGCTCACCTATTTTGAGTACGCGACCTTGTCGGCATTTTGGTGCTTTGCGCAGCAGCAGGTCGAAGTCGCCATTCTTGAGGTCGGCATGGGCGGTCGGCTCGACGCGGTCAACCTGATTGATGGCGACGTCAGCATCATCACCTCAATTGACCTCGACCACCAACAGTTTCTCGGCGATACGCGCGAACAAATCGGCTGGGAAAAAGCGCATGTGGTCAGGGCGGGGCGCCCGGCGATCTTCGCCGATCCTGACATCCCCGCGAGCGTCGCCAAATTCGCCGCCGACAGCGGCGCGCCGCTGCACTTGATCGGTCGCGACTACCATTTCACCCGCATGGAAGGCCAGTGGCAGTGGCAGGGCACCATCATGGGGGAGCCGTCCAGCCGCCATTCATTGCCGATACCGGCATTGCGTGGAAGCTATCAATTGCGCAATGCAGCGGCGGCGCTGGCCGCACTGGCAGCGCTCGCCCGACCTGAGAGCAACCTGCCGGTGTCGCAGAATCACGTCAAGCGCGGCCTGCTTGAAGTGGAATGGCCGGGCAGATTGCAAGTGTTGCCCGGGCGGCCAAGCGTGGTACTGGACGTCGCACATAATCCGCACGCCGCGAGGGCGCTGCATGACGCCCTTGGGACGATGGGCTTCTTTGAAAACACCTATGCTGTGTTTGGCATGCTCCGGGACAAGGATATCGCCAGTGTGGTTAACATCATCAAGGATCGCATCGACCATTGGTTCATCGCCGCGCTGCCCGGTGAGCGCGGCGCGGACACCGTCATGCTCGGCGCCATCCTCGACGATTGCGGGCTTCGCGGTCGCTATACGCGTTTCACAAATATCGAAAATGCCTTCCTCGCGGCGCGTGAGCGTGCAACCCAGAATGATAGAATTTTGGGGTTTGGTTCGTTCTATACGGTTGCCGATCTGTTGAAAGCGATCAAGCCTCCCAAATGACGGCAACAACGGGCCCGGCGACATGACCGTTCCCGTGCTACCGTCCGCGCACACCGCTTACCCACCGCCCCCATGCCTACTGCCAAACCGACGCATCTATCGCCTGCCGAACTCGAACTGAAACGGCGCGGTCGCCGCCGTCTGGTGGGTGCGATAACCATCGGCGTAATTGCCATCGTGGTCCTGCCGATGGTGTTTGATTCCGAGCCCAAGCGCAAAGAAACGGCGCGGCAAGAGATCGAGGTCAAGGCGCCGCCCAAGGATGGGTTACCGCCATTGGCCGCGCCTGTCGCGCCGCCGAGTTCATCGACTGCCCCATCCCCGGCAGCGTCGCCTGTTGCAGTGGTCGCCACCACCGAGGCGAAGCCAAGCGAGGCGATCGCAACGCCGGCCAAGCCGGTAACACCCAGAGCCGAGCCAAAGGCGCAAGACCTCAAGGCCGGCACGACCAGCAAAGTCGATACGCCGTCAGTCGCGCCGCCAGACAACGCGTCGACGCCGAAGGCCGCCACGGTCGTGAAAGACGGTTTCGTCATTCAAATTGGGGCCTTCAAAGACGCTGAAAACGCCAAAGCAGTGGTGGCTCGAATGAAAGAAGCCAAATTGCCCGTCTTTACTGACGCGATCCCGGTCAAGACCGGTAATGTGACGCGCGTGCGGGTTGGCCCGTTCGCGACAAAGGAGCGTGCCGAGAGCGCGCTGGCGCAAGTCAAACTGGCTGGCGTTGACGGCAAAGTGGTTGCACTGCCCTGAACCATGAACGTTGTTGACTACGCGATCATTGTTTTGATGTTGCTGTCGGTCGCGGCCGGCGCTGTTCGCGGTGCGATCCGCGAGGTACTCAATATCGCCGGATGGGTGTTGGCCTACGGCATTGCGCATGCGTTTGCCGCCGACTTGGCGCCGATGTTCGCCGAATGGATTGGCGAACCGGTCGCGCGCACGGTGCTCTCGTGGGCCGTGATCTTTCTGGTCGTCGTGGTGTTGGCATCGCTGATCGCCAGTTTGCTCTCGGAAGTCGTGCGAAAATTGGGTCTGAGTGGTCTTGACCGGGGTGTTGGCGCGTTGATCGGCGTGGCGCGCGGCCTGCTGGTATTGCTCGTCATCACGCTTGCCGTCGGCCTGACAAAGATTCCGCAGTCATCGCTCTGGCGTGAGGCGGCACTCACGCCTTGGATGGAATTGGCGGCAATGAATACGCGTAGCGTATTGCCCCATTCGATTGCCGCGAAGCTGAAGTATCGCAACGCCGGCGGCAAGGATAGGGCTGCTGTAAAAAATTTCAACCGCGCGGCGCATCAGGGATAAATCAATATGTGTGGCATTGTCGGCATCGTCTCCAAGAGCCCGGTCAACCAACTCCTTTATGACGGGCTGATGGTATTGCAGCATCGCGGACAAGACGCAGCCGGAATCGTCACCGCCGACGGCCGAACGTTTCATATGCACAAGGACACGGGCTTGGTTCGCGACGTGTTTCGGACCCGCGACATGCGCAACCTTACCGGCAACATGGGCATCGCGCACTGTCGCTATCCGACGGCTGGATCGGCTTCAAGTGTTGCCGAGTCGCAACCTTTTTATGTGAACTCACCGTTCGGTATCGTGTTGGGTCACAACGGCAACCTCATCAACACGCCCGAGTTGCAGCGCGAGTTATTTCAAGACGACCTTCGCCATGTCAACACCAGCTCTGACTCTGAGGTGTTGCTCAATGTGCTGGCCCACGAACTGACGCTGTCTGCCAAGGGGCCGCGGCTCGACCCCGAGTCGATCTTCTCGGCGGTGGCCGGGGTGCACCGGCGCGCCAAGGGCGCCTACGCCATTGTCGCCATGATTGCCGGTTACGGCCTGCTCGCGTTTCGCGATCCCAACGGCATCCGTCCGCTCATCATCGGCAAGCATGAAACCGAGAATGGCGTTGAGTTCATGGTCGCGTCCGAAAGTGTTGCGCTCGATGCGCTCGGCTTTACCGTGATGCGTGACGTGGCACCGGGCGAGGCGATTTTGGTTGATCTGTCGGGCAATTTCTTTTCGCGCCAGTGCGCGGTCAACCCGAGTTTGAATCCGTGTATTTTTGAGTATGTCTATCTGGCGCGGCCCGACTCGGTGATTGACGGCATCTCCGTCTATGAAACGCGCGCGCTGATGGGCAAGTCGCTCGGCGAGCAAATTCTTCGCCAGCAGCCCGACATCAAGATTGACGTGGTAATCCCGATACCAGACACGTCGCGTCCGTCCGCTGTCGAAGTGGCGCAGGTGCTCGGCGTCAAATACCGCGAAGGGTTCGTGAAAAACCGCTACATCGGTCGCACCTTCATCATGCCGGGACAAGCGCAGCGAAAAAAATCAGTGCGGCAGAAGCTGAACGCGATGGCTATCGAATTCAGGGGCAAGAATGTCCTGCTGGTGGACGATTCGATTGTGCGTGGCACAACGTCCAAAGAGATTGTGCAAATGGCGCGCGAATGCGGCGCGCTAAAGGTCTACTTCGCCTCCGCCGCGCCGCCGGTGCGTTTTCCGAATGTGTACGGTATCGACATGCCGACCCGTGGCGAGTTGATCGCCACCGGGCGCAACGCGGCTGAGATTGCCGAGGCAATCGGTGCGGATGCGGTGTTTTATCAAGAGCTTTCGGATTTGATCGCCGATGTGAAGCGCTGCAACCCCGCGATCATGAATTTTGACGCGTCGTGTTTCGATGGGCACTACATCACCGGCGGTGTTTCAGCGGAGTACCTGGCGGGCATTGAAGCCAGCCGCAGCGATGCCGAGACCCGCGGGGATGAATACTCGAACGAGGTCAACCAACTCGATCTCGGTTTTTCGACCGTCGACTAAGACGATGACGGATAAATCCCAGTTCGAAACGCTCGCGGTGCGCGCCGGCACGCTGCAGTCGAACTTCCAAGAGCACTCGGAAGCACTGTTCCTGACCTCGAGTTTCACGTACAAATCTGCCGCCGAGGCGGCGCGCAAATTCGCCAATGAAGAGCCCGGGTTTATTTACTCGCGCTTCACCAACCCCACGGTAACGATGTTTCAACAGCGCCTGGCCGCGCTCGAGGGCGCGGAGGATTGTGTGGCGACTGCGACCGGGATGGCGGCGATTTCCGCCACGCTATTCGGCCTGCTGAAGCAGGGCGATCATATGGTTTCGTCGCGAAGCGTATTCGGCACCGTGGTGCCGTTGTTCGACCAGATTGCGGCCAAGCTTGGCATCACCACGACCTGGGTGCCCGCGGCCGATGTCGAGGCATGGCGCGCGGCGGTGCGCCCCAATACCAAACTGCTTTTTTGTGAATCGCCGTCCAATCCATTGGGCGAGATTGTCGATCTCGCTGCTGTCGGCGAGATTGCCAGACAAGCGGGTGCAATCTTCGCGGTCGATAACTGTCTGCTGACGCCCGCACTGCAACGCCCGCTCGAACTGGGCGCCGATCTGGTGGTGCATTCTGCGACCAAGTACCTCGACGGGCAGGGCCGTGTGTTGGCCGGTGCTGTATGTGGGCGTCGCGAGTTAATTGAACCCATCTACATCTACATGCGTACCGCAGGCGCGGCATTGTCGCCGTTTAACGCTTGGGTGTGCTTGAAGGGCATGGAGACATTGAGCCTTCGCATCAATGCGCAGTCCGACCAAACTCTAGCGTTGGCGCGCTTTTTGGAGCAAAAAGCCTCGGTGAGGCGCGTCCACTATGCCGGTTTGGATTCGCATCCGCAACACGCGTTAGCCATGAGACAAGCGCCCAAGCAAGGCGCGGTGTTGGCCTTCGAGGTTGAAGGCGGTCAGGCGGCGGCCTGGCGCGTGATTGACGCTTGCAAGATGATTTCGATTACGGCGAATCTGGGCGACACCAAGTCGACCATTACGCATCCGGCGACGACGACACATGCACGGTTATCAGTCGATCAGCGCGCCGCAGCGGGTATCACCGACGGCCTGATCCGTGTGGCGGTGGGACTGGAGCATCTCGACGATATCGTCGCGGATCTCGGCCGTGCGCTTGGATAGGCAGAGGGCCGCCAACGTGGTGGATCGCATCGGTAAACCACGTTTGATCGTCGCCTTGGTGGTGCTGGCATTATGCGTATTACTCACTGTTTACGGCATCGCCAGCAAATTTTCACTGGGTGGAATTCCTTTTAGCGACGTTGGCTTGTATCGCTATCTGGGGTTTATGGCGGTAGCGGTGGTCGCGCTATATCTGATCGCGCGTCGCGGCCGACTCTCTATGTGGGCAGCATGTGGTTTGCTTGCCGTGACAATATCGCTGCTGGCCGGTGCCGCTTGGTCGCTGGTCGTGGTCGCCTGGTTTGCCTTGTCATCCACACTCGTTGGGCAGCAACTGTTGAAACGATTGTCTGGAGGAGGCGAACACAGCCACCTCGTCTGGCTGATTGCTGGCGCAGGCGTGTACGGATCGCTGATCGGGATTCTTGCCCATTTTCCTGTCAACTACCGCGCGACCTACGCAGTGCTGCTGACGCTACCGATATTGATTTGGCGCCGACAAGCCCATGCCATGCTGGGCGCGCTGGTGACAGCTGCACGTCCGACAGGGGCACAACCCGCAGCGGATTCCCACGGCAAGCGACAACCCACATTTGCGTGGATGGAGCTGGCACTTGGCGTGGTCGTGTTGATCCATGTGGTAATCGCATTTGTGCCGGAAGTCGGGCACGACGCACTCGCGATGCACCTATTCATTCCGGCACACCTTGCGTTACGCCACCAGTGGGGTTTTGACATTACCCATTATGTGTGGGCGGTCATGCCGATGTTGGGCGACTGGATTTATGCGCTGGTATACGTGCTTGATGGCGAGTCTGCTGCCAGATTGATCAACGTCGGCTTTGTCATCATCCTCAGCCTGCTCATTCGGCATATCGTCATTTGGGCAGGCGGAACGGTGGCGGGAGCCAATTGGGGAGCACTGTTTTTCCTGTCAACGCCACTCACCTTTACCGAAAGCAGCAGCCTGTTTATCGAGTCCATCTGGGCGACGTTTTTTGTTGCCGGCACGCTGCTGGTTTGTCGCGTATGTGCCACCGCGGATCGCCGCACCAGCGTCGGCGAGTACACAAACATCAGGGCGGATTTGATTGCCGCAGGGCTGTTGCTCGGGGTGGCGGCCGCCGCAAAGGCCGTCACGTTCACCATATTGCCGGTTTTGTTCGTGCTTCTTATTTGGCGTATGCGGTGCTGGGCGCATGTTGACAACCGGCGGGCGATACTGACCGGGCTGGGTCTGTTTATTGCATTTGCCATTGTCCCCTATGCCTATGCGTATCTGCGAACAGGCAATCCGCTGTTTCCTTTTTACAATGCCGTTTTTCAATCGCCGTATTTTGCGACGTCCAATTTCTCCGACACGCGCTGGTCGAAAGGGCTCACTTGGAACTGGCTATACCTAGCCACGTTCGAGTCTTCACGTTATATCGAAATGGGAAGGGCGTTCATCGGTGCACCCGGCTTTCAATGGATTGTGCTGCTGGCACCTTCGGTCGTGTTGCTGGGGGTGCGACGGGAGCGGCGCGCCATCGAGCTGTTGTTGATTGGTCTCGCCTGTTTGGGATTGACGACATTCTTCGTCGCCTATCTTCGCTATGTGTTTCCGGCGCTGGTCATACTGTGCGCGTTCATTGGGGTTGCGGCATCGCGAATTTCCACGCACGAAACAGCGTGGCGGAAAATTCCGCATGTCGCCATGATAGTGGTTGTAGCTTTGAATCTTGTCTGCCTGAACGCCGCCGCGCAGTACTATGAATTTCCGACGCAGACCATTGCGTCGGACCAGAAACGCACGGCTTATCTTGCGACGCACCAGCCGATGCGGTTGGCGGTGAATTTTGTGAATCAGATCAATCAGGAAAATTCCCCGGTCGCTATTTTCGGCGACGCGCTAACGGCAGGCCTGTCCGCCGATGCGCTTCACCCAACCTGGTATAACCACGCCTTTGAAACTGAAATTCTTGCCGTCAAGAACGCGGCTGACTTGGTCGGCACATTAAAAAAATGGCGTGCGCGGCATATATTGCTTCAATCAGGTTGGGGCAAGCCGATTGTGCGTGCGCTGGTTGAGGAGGTTGCCGTGCGGCGTGCCGTTTTTGGCACGGTCTCGGTCTGGACGCTGAATTCCGAGGACATTTTTTCCGAAGAAGTGTTGCAGTCGCCGACATTGGGGAGAGCGGCAGGTTGGCACCTCGAACCGGGCGTGACGGTGACGGCTGCGGGCGCGTTTGAAGTGACGGCAAAAAATAATGCGGTGCAGATTGTCCCGACGGTGCCGGGCAAGCGGTATCTAAAATCACTCTTGGTCAGTTGCGTTGATGCAGTCACGCTGGGCAGGCTACAGATCAATTGGGCTGATGCCAACGGAAAATACCTGGGCACCTCTGCGGAAACGTACAAATGTGCGGCGACGCCGGTTCGACATAACATGGAGGCGACTGCGCCAACCGGCGCCGCCTTTGCACACGTTTACGCAAGCGCGCACTTGGATGTGCCGGTGCGCATGTATGAAGTTTCACTGAAGCGCTGAGCGGCGCAGCGTTAAATTACCAGACAACCATGACGATCAGGTGTTTACATCCCCAGCATGAACCGATCTCGCCGACGGCGCCCATGACCATTGCGGTTGTGATCCCCGCCTATCGGGTGACGCGCCATATATTGGCAGTGATCGAGGCGATGCCGACGGCTGTCGACCATGTCTTTGTGATCGATGACGCCTGCCCGGAGCGCTCGGGCGAGTTGGTGAGGCTGAATTGCCATGACCCACGCGTTGAAGTGCTTTTCCATGCGCACAACAAGGGCGTCGGTGGGGCCGTCATGACCGGATATGCGGCAGCGATTGAACGCGGCGCCCATATCATTGTGAAAGTGGATGGCGACGGACAGATGGATCCGGCGCTCATACCCGCTTTCGTCCTGCCAATCCTCGCCGGCCAAGCCGACTATACAAAAGGTAATCGCTTTTTCAATCTGGAAGAAGTGCGCGCCATGCCGACCATCCGGCTATTTGGCAATGCAATACTTTCATTCGTCTCAAAGCTCTCTTCGGGTTACTGGAATATCTTTGATCCAACCAATGGCTACACGGCCATCCATGCCGACGTTGCCGCACTGTTGCCGTTGCATAAAATCAGCCGTCGTTACTTTTTTGAGAGCGACATGCTGTTTCGCCTCAACACGATTCGCGCTGTTGTGGTCGATGTCCCGATGGCGGCCAAGTACGGGGACGAAATCAGCCATCTGTCTATTCCGAATATCGTCGGCGATTTTTTCTTCAAGCACATGCGGAATTTTTGCAAACGTATTTTCTATAACTACTATTTGCGTGATTTATCGTTGGCCTCGATCGAGCTGCCACTGGGTATGGCGCTGATCATTTTTGGTACGTCGTTTGGCGCGATTCGCTGGATCGATTCAATGGATGCGGGCACGGCTGCAACGGCGGGTACGGTGATGCTGGCGGCACTGCCCATCATGCTGGGGATACAGCTTTTACTTGCGTTTGTCGGCTACGACGTGATGTCGGTGCCGACGCGGCCGCGCCATGGCCGATATCGTATCGCACTCAAGGCAGATGCGATTGCCGGCATTGAGACCAATATGCAATCGGAGGCAGATAGAACCGCGGATGGTAATGTGAATGAACGCGTCGACGAGCAACCGTCGGCGATGACAGCCAATGTGGGTACGCACACATCCCCGCATTCATGAAATGAAAACCGGGTCAAATGCGGAACTCAGACGCTTGACCATCTATGGTTCGATTTCTGCCATTGCCTATGGCATTGATATGGGTGCGTTCCTGCTTTTAATCAATGTTGCCGACATCGGCTTGGTGACTTCGAATGTGCTCGGCAAAATGCTCTCGGCGGTTTTCTCGTTCAGCGCACACCGCAGGTTTACCTTTCCGCAGGTTGATAAAAGTAAACGTCTTGACCAAATGATGAAGTATTCTCTTCTGGTAGGGCTGAATATCCCGATCGCCACAGCAATTTTGGCGTTGCTTAACCAGTGGATTTCCCCGCCAGCACTCGCAAAATTCATCGCCGATCTGCTATGTGTTGTTCTATCCTATTTACAGACGAAGTATCTCGTTTTTTCCAAATCCCGCTGATCGGTGGAACTGGCATTAAATCCGTTACCCGACATCACCACGTCGCTGGCGCAGGAATATGTTTAATGTAGTCGAGAAAAGTTTCAGCCTGTGACCGCGCCGTTACGCGGTTGCCGTGGCTGTTCTGGCGTCCGGCAATAGAACCGGTCAACCACATCCCGTGCGTGCCTACGAGGCAATTCACATACCTGATCGTTCGGGTGGTCCGGCAGCCTATGTACATTTCATTGGCAGCGCGCTGAACATTCTTCACGGAAAATTGGCTGAACACACAGCGCCGGTGCTCGACGCATGCCCTGCGCCGACGCCCTGCGCATCGGAAAACCGCAAACTACGGTGTGGCTTGGTGGTCTGGTAATGGCGCAGCCGAAGGGTCGCGAACACAAAACGCCGGTGTGAATGGCGGAATAAACGCCTGAAGCGGAACCGGTACCGCGCGCATAGCGGCGAGAATATGCGTGGGTTTGATTCGGCCGGCGCGCATTTCTGCATCATCACGCGCCTGGATGCGGTCAATGAGCGCGCGATCATGTGCGGAATCAATGTTGAAATGATGGCCGAAGCCTCGATCAATAAACGGATCGATGACATTGGCAAAGGCGAAAAATGCCTCGAAGTGAAATTGCTTGATCAAAAGGGCAAGAATATCCTGTGCACGCACCCCTTCAAAACCAGCATGCGAACAGTCCCAGTTCTGAAACGTTTCTTCGTGGCGGTCGAGCTGGAGGTTATAGCGGTACGCAGGTGGCAGTTCGCCCCACAACTCTTGTACCACGTTGAGCGCCTCCGGCCAGCGCATGTGTCCATTGCGACCGATCATGTCTGAGGTGAGGAACACACCGTCCGTCCCAATGACACGTTTGATGTTGGCGAACAAGTCTTCCAGTTTTTCAATATGGTGCAATGACTGGTTGGCGATCACCGCATCATAGGTCGTATCGGGCTGCCAGAAATTGAAATCAATCGTGGTGGTCGTGATGTAATCGCCAACCCCAGCCTCGGCTGCAAGAATTCGTCCGCGCTGCAACATGACATCGTTCATGTCGTAACAGTCAATCAAAAAATTTCTGTAACCGTGCTGTATCAGCAGTTGTGCCAGTCGTATTTCGGTATCACAGTTGCCTGCACCAATGCTGATGAAGCGCGCCTGGCGATGTGCCGCAATCGAAATTTCTATCTGTGCTTCCAAATGCAGGCAGTAGAACGAATCGGGCCCGCTGAAGCCGAATTGTTCATAGGACGGGCGTAAATATTTGTTCGACCAATAGTGATAAATGGACGGCAGGTCATGCACATTGATGTCCGTGGTGAACCGTTTGTGCTCGGCCGCGAGACGATCCTCATAGGTGGATCGTCCCCGCCTCGTGTTGGACGTCTCCGATGTCCCGCTGGTTTTGTCGCGCGCGTGTGCCGAATTGGCATACGACTGTCCTTGTGCGTTGCGGCCTAACATTTTCCTTGCCAACGTGAGTAACCCGAGCGTGTCCAGTGCACGGCGAATCGCTGCTCTGGCGTTCCGACTGAAGGTTACCAAACCGCTGGGGTGGTCGCGTCTCGATGCGACAGCCAAGTGCGCGCTATAAATTGCCTGTTGACGTGCACGTTCACGTTGGCGCTTGGCTCTTTCAATGCGGATCCAGCGGGCGCACCGTTGAAGCAGACTGATCGGCTTCTGCGCGATGACAAGGCTTTGGTCAACGCCATAGTAACCAAGCTTGTCTGACCAGTAGAACAGCAGGTTCACATCCCTGAAGCCGATAGCGCGCATGCGGTCGAGCAAATCCCAGCCAAACTCCTGAAAGCAAAGGCAGCCTGCGGCAGATACCGGATCGCCGTGATACTGCGGTTCGGCCAAGTGTTCGAGGCTACCGTCTGAATGCAGGCGGGCGCGGACCTGGGTATTTTGCTGATCCCGCAGGAACGGAACCGATAACAGGAGCCGTCCGCCCGGCTTCAACGTTCTGAATATTTCCTTCAGTCCCAGCTCTGGCGCCGGGATATGTTCCAGCACATCGAAATTCAACACGAAATCGAATGCGTTATCGGAAAATGTCAGCTTGGTGATGCTCTCGTTTCGTACGCCATTGACGTCGCAGCGTCCCAGCGCAACGGTTTCAGCCAGATACTCACTGCCAACCAGCAGCGGAAATCTTTTTTTGAGTGTTTTGTAAAGCGGCGTGACCTGTTCGGCAATATAAATCGCGGCATGTTCATCCGCACTCAGCGTTTGCTCAAGTATCTGCACCGAGGCTCTGGTCCGGTTATTCAGTCCGCAGGCACACAGCACGCGTTCCCGCCAGTTTGGAACCTGCACGCCATCTGGCATGGCGCTGCCGTACAGAAAATCCGTCTCAAACACAACATGCTGTTGGCACACATAACAGTAGCCATTCGTCTGGAACGGGCTTTGTCCTGATGCCAAATGCAGCTCTTGCAGCCAGCGTTTACGGTGCACCTCCGCATTCTGTTCGAGGTATTGCTGGAACGTGCGAAGACTATCCACACGCACCACGCTGAGCGCGTGTTGGTCAGGCTCGTGGTCGGAGACCGCGCGCGGGATACTCAAGTTGGCGCCAATGAATTGGCGCTGAGCGCGGCTGTGCCGATCATGGACGCAGTCGATAGGTAATGCATCTCGTTGTGCCAGTCTGCCAACACGTGACGGACGCATTCATGCTCATCAACAAAATGCACATGCCGCGCTGGACGATGCGTGTGGCCATGGATCATCTCGATGTAGCCATGCTCACGAAATACGGCGTCCACGGCGATGGGCGACACGTCCATGATATCTTCCGCCTTGGTTGCTTTCTCAGTATCACTCCGCGCGCGAAGCGAATGTGCGAGTGCAACTCTCTCGGGGTAAGGTTTTGACAACACTTCGCGCTGCCAGAGCGGGTCGCGCGCCTGACGTCGGAATTGCTGATAAGCGACGTCGTCTGTGCACAGCGTATCGCCGTGCAACAGCAACAGTGAACGATGACCGACGGAAATAGTTGTCGGATCGGCCAGTAGAGACAACCCGGCTGCATTGGCAAACCGTGGTCCGATCAAGAAATCGCGGTTGCCGTGCATGAACGAAACCTCACACCCATGACCGGCGCAGGCCGCGAGTGCGTCTGCGACGCGTCGCGCCAGCGGGTCGTGGTCGAGTTGATCATCGCCGACCCAATACTCAAACAGGTCGCCGAGTATGTAGAGGGCTTGGGCGCGGCTCGCGTCCGTTTGAAGGAAGCGAAAAAAGGCGTCCGAGGTTTCCGGGCGCGATTCGTGCAAATGAAGGTCGGAAATAAACAGAACCGGGCGCATCGCGTGTGGTCTTCAGATGCGCCTGTCGCTGCGTCAAATTACTGGATGCATTCCGCCTTATCGATGGTGATCGCTTCCACCGGCACGTTCTGATGGCCGCCAGTGGTGGCCGTGCGTACGCCGCGCATTTTGTCGACGATGTCCATGCCCTCAACGATTTTTCCAAATACCGCATAGCCCCAACCCTGCGGATTCTCGCCGGAGAAGTTAAGGAAATCATTGTTCTTCACGTTGATAAAAAACTGTGACGTTGCCGAGTCGCGCACGCCGGTGCGCGCCATCGCCAGGGTGTACATATCGTTCTTAAGCCCGTTGGTCGATTCGTTCTTGATC